>Ga0187808_10000712_pt1 | contig 10865 bp, 10 predicted proteins | sample NC_wetland_sal_i_5_FD_132427 | JGI IMG/M metagenome (GOLD analysis project Ga0187808, IMG submission 132427) | Wetland sediment microbial communities from Neuse River Estuary, North Carolina, USA - ASW_3 | ecosystem: Environmental > Aquatic > Freshwater > Wetlands > Sediment | place: USA: North...
ATGGTGTGCGTCGTGCTACGGCTGGCCCGGTACAACGCACTGCAGGACGACGAAACCCAGCCCTCCTACGCGAAGGAATTCTTCGTCGGAATGCCCGCTCCGGCGGGCGCGGTTTCCATGATCGGCCTGATGGGACTCAAACTTCAGTTCCACGGCGAAGGCTGGTGGACCTCGCTGTGGTTCCTCACCATCTGGATCACCGGGACCTCGATCCTCCTGGTCAGCACGATCCCGATGAAAAAGATGCACACCGTGGCGATTCCGCCGAACCTGGCAGCCCCGCTGCTGGCGGTGCTGGCGGTCGTCGCGGCGGCCGCGGTGCTGGCTCCCTACATCCTGATCTGGGTGATCATCATCTCTTACGTGTGCCATATCCCGTTCGCGGTGCGCAGCAAGCGCTGGCTGGCCAACCACCCCGAGGCGTGGGACGACAAGCCCGAGCAACGCCGCGCCGCGCGCCGCGCGACCCGACGGGCGCAGCCGAACCGCCGGTCGATGTCGCGGCTGGGGCTGCGCAAGCCAGGTGGGCGGCTGTGACTGGCCCCGGTCAGCTCACGCTTACCGCCCGGCTGAACACGTCTGCGGTCGACTCCCGCCGCGGCGTGATCCGGTTACATCCGAATGCCGTTGCCGCCCTTGGCATCCGGGAGTGGGATGCGGTATCGCTGACCGGGTCGCGGACCACGGCGGCGGTGGCGGGCCTGGCCGACCAGGACACTCCCGTCGGCACCGTGCTGCTCGACGACGTGACGCTGTCCAATGCCGGGCTGCGTGAGGGCACCGCGGTGATCGTCAGCGCGGTCATCGTTTACGGCGCGCGGTCGGTGACGCTGAGCGGCTCGTCGCTGGCCACCCAGTCGATTGCACCGGTCACCCTGCGGCAGGCGTTGCTCGGCAAGGTGATGACCGTCGGCGACGCGGTTTCCCTGCTGCCCCGCGACCTGGGCCCGGGCATGTCGACGTCGGCACCCACCCGTGCGCTGGCCTCGGCGGTCGGGATCAGCTGGACCTCGGAGCTGCTGACCGTCACCGGCGTCGACCCCGAGGGACCGGTCAGCGTGCAGCCGAACTCGCTGGTCACCTGGGGTACCGGCGTCCCACACAGCGCCGCGACATCCGCGCGTGAGCAGCTGAGCACCGGGACCCCGGAGATTCTTGTCGAGGAGCTCAAGGGCTCGCAGCCGCAGGCCGCCAAGCTCGCCGAATGGCTCAAGCTGGCAGTCGACGAACCGCACCTGCTCAAGACGTTGGGCGCCGCCACCAACCTCGGTGTGCTGGTCTCGGGCCCGGCCGGCGTGGGCAAGGTGACGCTGGTGCGCGCGGTGTGCGACGGCCGCAGGCTGGTCGAGCTGGGCGGCCCGGAGGTCGGCGCGCTGGCCGCCGAAGACCGGGTCAAAACCGTGGCCTCTGCAGTGCAGAAGATTCGCGACGGTGGCGGCATTCTGCTGATCGCCGATGTCGACGCCCTGCTGCCGGCTACCGCCGAGCCGGTGGCCTCCTTGATCCTCGCCGAACTGCGCAACGCGGTGGCTACCGACGGTGTAGCACTGATCGCCACCTCCGCGCGACCCGACCAACTCGATGCCCGGCTACGCGCCCCCGACCTGTGCGACCGGGAGCTGAGCCTGCCGCTACCCGACGCCGCCACCCGCAAGGCGCTCTTGGAGGCGTTGCTCAAGCCGGTGCCCACCGGCGATCTCGATCTCGACGAGATCGCGGGCCGCACACCCGGTTTCGTCGTTGCCGATCTCGCTGCGCTAATACGCGAAGCGGCGCTGCGGGCAGCGTCGCGCGCCAGCGCCGACGGCCAACCACCGAAGCTGAACCAGGATGATCTCGTCGGTGCGCTCAGCGTGATCCGGCCGCTGTCCCGCTCGGCCAGCGAGGAAGTGACGGTCGGTAACGTCACGCTCGACGATGTCGGTGACATGGCCGACGCCAAACAGGCGCTGACCGAAGCGGTGCTGTGGCCGTTGCAACACCCCGACACCTTCGCCCGGTTGGGTGTGGACCCGCCGCGCGGGGTACTGCTGTACGGCCCGCCCGGTTGCGGCAAGACGTTCGTGGTCCGCGCGCTGGCCAGCACCGGGCAGCTGAGCGTGCATGCCGTCAAAGGCTCAGAGCTGATGGACAAGTGGGTGGGCGCGTCGGAGAAGGCGGTGCGCGAGCTGTTCCGAAGGGCTCGCGATTCCGCACCGTCGCTGGTGTTTCTCGACGAGGTGGACGCATTGGCGCCCCGGCGCGGCCAGAGCTTCGATTCCGGCGTGACCGATCGGGTGGTGGCCGCCCTGCTGACCGAGCTCGACGGCATCGACCCGCTGCGCGACGTCGTCGTGCTGGGCGCCACCAACCGACCCGACCTGATCGACCCGGCGCTGCTGCGGCCGGGCCGGCTGGAACGGCTGGTGTTCGTCGAACCGCCCGACGCTGCGGCGCGCCGCGAAATCCTGCGCACCGCCGGGAAGTCGATCCCGCTGAGCGCCGACGTCGACCTGGACGCGGTGGCCGCCGAACTCGACGGTTATAGCGGCGCCGACTGTGTGGCACTGCTGCGGGAGGCGGCGCTTACCGCGATGCGGCGTTCCATCGACGCCTCCGACGTGACCGCCGCCGACCTCGAGGCGGCCCACAAAACCGTGCGCCCCTCGCTGGATCCCATCCAGGTGGAGTCGTTACGGGCGTTCGCCAAAGCTCTGTAGTACCGCCCGCGCCCACGCCGCAACATCGGCTTCAAGCCAGGACGGCATCGGCTCGTCGTGCGTATGCCGTCGAACATGGCCCCGGCTCCCTGAGATCGGGAGCCATCCATGAACATCGGTCGCTTGGCATTCGACCGGGTAGGCGGCGCTCTACGCTGTGACTCGACCGACAGGATTGCGGGGAGCCGAAGTGACCGGAACCGATGGCGCCGTCACGAACCTGATTGAGCGATACCTGGCCATCGTCGCTGACGACGGCTACGAGCGGTTCGGTAAGTTGTTGACCGATGACTGCAGTTTCACCCTCATGCCCATCGGCCATACGTGGCGTGGTCGCGACAACGTCATGAGTGCGATCGTGGCGGCGGGACGCAGCAGGACGCATGACAGCCGTTCCAAGGTCGACATCACCAACTGGTTCACTAACGATGAGTATCTCGTCGTCGAATACGAACACGCTGCGCTCGTCGGCGGCGTTCGCGTCAAGATCGACGGCTACTGCTGGGTATTTCACATCCGGGACGGGCGCTTTGATTCGATGCGCGAGTACATCAATCCCAGCAACCCGGCCACGAGCATCCTGTTGAGCCTTGTCCTGCGGGCGTATCCGTTCCTGGTGCGGTGGAGAGCGAGGGGCGCTGCGGCGGGCGCCGTTACCCGCGCGCCTTCATGACGCCAACTTGTTTCGTTGTTGCATGCCGTCAGCCCACGCAAGAACCTCGACATCACTACCGACGACTCGTGTCTTGACCCGCATGTCTGGTGTGTAAAGACTTCCCACCCAGCGGCCCAACTCGATGTCAACCCGGAGCAGCGACCCGTCCGCCAGTCGATGATGTCCGGTCCTCATCATGGAGATCGTGCTCATATTCATACGACGTTTGGAACATCCAGGAAGTTCATCCGGGCATCGTCGTCTGACACCCTTGCGCCGTGTCGCAGGCCTGACCGAACGGGAGCCGGCGCACAACTAGCGCCTTATTGCCGTCCATCGTTGCGTGCACGAAATCCCTGCGCGTGCGCATCTGTCAGCGCGCCAACGTTTGGTTACCGGTTTTCTTGTGGCGCCAAAGTTACGCGGCGTTAGGGCCACGCCATGATGCGTGTGCCGAGGTGTTTTTCGGATGGCGTTGACTGGTCGATGCTGGGCGCAGATGGATTACGGCGGGCAGCACTGCGTGGTGGTTGCGGACGCGGTGCTGGATTTCGCGGACCGTCCACCAGACTGCGGTGACGATCACGGCCGCGGCAGTCAGTAGCGCGATGGCATCCCCGGAGGTGATCAGGACGATGATGCCGGCGAGGAGCCAGAATGCGGCGGCTACGTTGTGGGTTCCGGGGTGTCGGTTAGTCGTGGTGTGCTGCATCTCTGCCTCGCTTGGAATTGGGGTCACCTCGTGTGATGCGGGACCGTCTAGTGCAACGCGTGAGCGGTCCGAGGGCTGCCCAATCTGGGGTGATGGTGACCTAGTTCACTGGGCGGTCGCGGCGCAACGCTGTCGCCGGCCCTTCGTGGACGTTGTCCAGCCACCCGTCTTTGAGAAGCTGGGAAACGCTGGGGGCCGGATCGGCGGAGGGTCGGATGACGACCGCAGCGGCGTGCAGGACGTGTGGCACCGAGCCGCTAGAGGGTGCTCAGTTTTGTCATGGCTGTGGCGCACCAGTCGACGACGGCGATACCCGCGCGGAGTACAAGCAGGTAACCGTCCTGTTCGCCGACGTGGTGCACTCGATGGACATCGCCTCTGCCGTCGGGGCGGAGCGGCTCCGGGAGATCATGGCCGCGCTGGTGGATCGGGCCGCTGCCGGTGGTGACGCGTAACGGCGGGACGGTGGACAAGTTCACCAGTGACGGGGCGCGGAAAACGCGAGTTCCGTTGCCGACGCAGCGGATTCGCGCAGGTCAGCGGGCGCCGACTTCGTTGGGAACCCACCGAAGTCCCGATTGCGTGGGTAAGCGTTGCCATCGACCGCCCCGGGGGTGCGGGCTCCGGGGGGATGTCTGGCGGGTTAGTGGTTGGCCGGCTGGCTAGGCCACTCGGGGTAGGTATCCCAGCCCAGCCGCTCGCGGAGCAGCTGCCCGAACTCGATCCAGTCCACGACGAGGGCGATGTCCGGCACGTCCGGCCACCCACCCAACCCGTCGGCGACATCCGACTCGGACACCTCGGTTAGTTCGTGGGTGGCTTGCCTCATTAGCCCCCACAGGTCGATGTCGGGGTGCTGCTCGGCCCCCTCGAACAGGGACTCCAGCCACACGGATACTTGTTCGCTGGACATCAGCGCACCTCCTCGGCGCTCGGGATGCGGTTCGTGGCGGCCGGGGGTTTGGCACACCGGCCCGTCGTAGACGACGCACACGTGGCCTTCCTGGGTGGCGTAGTACCCGCGCGACCCGGTGCGGCCGTCAGCCGGCTGGGCTTCGCCAGCCTGGCAAAGACTATTCGGTGCGGTTCAGCGGTGTCTGTCCGCCGACCAGCCGGTGTGCGGGATGAATCGCGCGTCCCACGATTGGGGGAAACGGCGGCAACCGCTATGGGACTGTGGTTGGCGGCTGCGATCACCGTCCCCGGCGTGACGAGCTGCCTGAGCAATCACTAGGTGGAAGTACCTGGGGGACTATCACTGGTACCCCGGCAAGCGGTGGGATCAGCAGTACGCTCATGCGGTGGCGGACACGTCGTACGCACCCTGCGGAGATCTCAGCCTTGCATATCAGGTGTTCGGCGACGGGCCGGTCGAGCTCGTCGTCGCCGGGTCGTATGTCAGCCACGTCGAGCTGTTCTGGGCCCAGCCCGAATTCAAGGCCTTCTTCGAGAAGCTGTCCACCTTCTGTCGCGTCGTCCTGTTCGACAAGGCCGGGGTCGGGCTGTCGGACCCAGTCCCGCAAGTTCGCACGCTCGATGATCGAGCCGCCGAGATCGAGGCCGTCATGGACGCCGTCGGCTTCGGAAAGGCCGTCGTCTTCGGTATGAGCGAGGGCGGCCCGGCCTCCATCGTCTTCGCGGCAACACGCCCGCAGCGAACGCGGGCGTTGATCCTCTACGGCTCGTTCGCGTACTTTTTCTTCGACGAGTGGGACGACGTCGACCGCGACCCGGTCGAGCTGCGAGCGCGTGTCCTTCGAGAGCTGGGTGAGGACTACACGCCGTCGACGGAGCAGTTCGCCCGCGCACAGGAAATTGGCCCTGCCGTCCGTTCGGGGTGGGGCAGCGGTGCGACACTCAAGTCCTTTATGCCGTCGGTCCGGTCGATACGCCAACTCGCCATGTTCGAGCGCATGAGCGCCAGCCCGGGGATGGCGCGGGCGACAATCGAAGCGCTGGCCCGGATCGACGTGCGGCCGATCCTGCCGACGATCACCGTGCCAACCTTGGTAGTTCATGCCCGCGAGGACAAGGCGGTTCCGGTGCAGGGCGGTCGGTATCTCGGCGCCCACATCCCCGGTGCACGGTACCTGGAGGTCGCCGGTGTGGACCACATGCCCTGGTTCACCGAGCCCGACAAGGTGCTGACCGGGATCGAGGAGTTCCTCACCGGCAGCCGTGCGGCGCCGCCGCAGTCGCACCGCGCCCTGCGCACGGTGTTGTTTACCGACATGGTCGCGTCGACGCAACATGCCGCGGCGACCGGCGACGAGCGGTGGCGGGCGGTGCTGCAGCGTTTTGGTGAGATCACCGCCGGCCTCACGAAACAATTCGGCGGCGCGGTCGTGAAGAGCACTGGCGACGGCCACCTCGCCACGTTCGACGGCCCGACACAGGCCATCCGCTGCGCCGAGGCTTTGCGGACTGACGCCGAGACACTGGGCATCGAGATCCGAGTAGGCATCCACACCGGTGAGTGCGAGCTGCTCGACAACGACATTGCGGGGATCGCGGTACACATCGCGGCGCGGATCCTCGGCCAGGCCGACGCCGGCGACATTCTCGTCTCGCGCACTGTGCGTGATTTGGTCGTCGGCTCGGGCACGGGCTTCGAGGACCGCGGCAGTGTCGAGCTGCGCGGCGTGCCAGGCACCTGGCAACTCCTGGCGGTCGATCGCCACGGCCCGCCGGCCGGATCGGCCGAGGCAGAGCTGGCATCGATGCCGACCCCCGGCCCGCGGACCTCGATGCGCCGCTCGGACCGCGCCGTGGAGGTGATCGCCAGGCGGACACCATGGATCCTGCGCGGGATGTCCCGCCTCGTCCCGGCCACCGTCCGCAGCTGAGCAGACTGGGTTTGGTGACGCTAGAACCTCGGGGTCAACCTGAACGCCGTCGACTAACGGATGTACACCGGCGGAAAGCCCTAGTTAGCCGTCCGGTAACTTCAGGGTCCGCCAGGCGGATGATAATCCCATGTTGTCGCGTTCTCGCTTAAGGGCCGTTAGGCCAACAAATCGGTGACTAGTGCCTCCCGATCGTCTGCGAAGGTTTTCCTACGGTCGTGCGTGAAGCGGCCAATACCACCCAAACAGGAGAATGAAATGTCGGCCTCCGAAACCCATCGTGGCATTTTGGTCGGCGTCGACCGATCAGCCTCGTCGACGGCGGCGGTCAACTGGGCGGCTCGCGATGCTGCCATGCGCAATGTTCCGCTAACACTCATGCACGTCATCGCACCGGGCTTGCCGGAGGTTGCGCCGTGGTCGGAGATTCCGACGCCTCAAGACTATTTCGAGCGGCAGGACGACAGAGCGAGGCGAATTCTCGAAGACGCGCGCAAGGCGGTCGCCGACAGCACCGCCGACCATGGCCCGCCGTTCGTGAACGGCGTGGTAGTACATGGCCCAACCGTTCCCACGCTCGTCAATCAGTCCAAGATCGCGGACATGATGGTCGTGGGATGCCAGGGCGAAGGCGCCCCGGTCGGCTCAGTCAGCACCGGCCTTGTGAAGCATGCGCATTGCCCGGTCGCGGTCGTCCATGATGAAGCCCCGCCGCCCGCGCAGGCACCAGTGCTGGTGGGAATCGACGGTTCGCCCGCATCGGAACTGGCGACGGAGATCGCTTTTGACGAGGCCTACCGCCGGGGTACGGACTTGGTGGCACTGCATGCGTGGTCGGACGTCAGCATGCCGGAAGTGCCAGGTCTGGATCTCGCGACGACGGAAGTGCAGGCACAAGAGGCGCTGGCCGAGCAGCTCGCGGGATGGCAGGAGCGCTACCCCGATGTGACGGTGCGACGTGTGGTGGTGTGCGATGAGCCGGCTCGTCGACTTGTCGAGCACTCGGAGTCCGCGCAACTCGTCGTCGTCGGCAGTCACGGTCGCGGAGGATTCGCCGGTATGCAGCTGAGTTCGGTGAGCACCGCCGTCGCGCATGCGGCGCGGACGGTGGTGATCGTCGCCCGCGAATCATAGCGGCGCATCCTGCGCGGGATGGCCCGCCTCGCCGCGGCCCACCAGCCGCAGCCGATCTGCTGGCCACGGCCGACGAGCTGGCCGAGTGGCCGACCAACCCGTCATCCGCTTGGTGGCGGGCCGGGTCATTCTCGGGGAATACCGTGCCGGATGTCGACTTGGAGACGGGAAAGCACAAGTACACCTGGAACGGCTACGTCGAGTTCGCGATCCAACTCGACGTGCCTGTTGAGCATGCTGAGGATGGCTCCCTAACGGCCTTTACGAACGAGATTGGCGGTGACTCGAAACCGGGGTTTCCTGGCCCGCGCTGCTTCGATATTGCGCTGAGCGGCGTGTCGGGGCCAGCGCTGGGCGCAATGATCGCGGAGCAAAGGACGCAGTCCATCTTCATTCTGTATCGGGGCCCGGCCGCTCTCCTGGACGAAAGCCTGGCTTGGTTGCGTGAAACCTGCGACAGGCTATTTCCGCGCGTTGATTAGCCGAGGACACCCCGAAACAGAAGGCCCAGAAATCGGAAGCCGCCATGAAACGGGCCACATTTGTGACAGGTGAACTGGCCGGCCCAGCTGTCTAGGAAATCACTAAGGGGAATCACCTAGGCGGCGACCAACCCGACATTCCCAACCATGGACAAGCTGTGGGCGGTGCTGGTGGCTCGCCACTTTGAACGGCTGCCCGCCGAGCACCGTGCACATAGAACGAGCTGCTCGACGAGCGAGCGGCGGCGCTCTCGCCTTTGGGCGGAAACGGAAATATTAAGGGGAGCGCGCATGCGCGACATCGAGGTCATCGACTCCGAACTGCGGCTACTGTTCCGCGCGTGGCACGTAGCTCGCGTGTTGACTGGCCGCCCGCCGAGCACGGTGCATATAGACAAGCTGCTCGACGAGCGAGCGGCGGCCCAATTCGCCGTTAGATCAGGCCAAGGGCACAGCTAAGCCTTATAGCTGTCAATCCCCAAATGGAACACCCACCCCGGCACCAATGCGAATCGGATGCGGCGCGCAGCGCGTCTGTCAGACGTCCAGGTACGCGTCGGTACGACCCATGCTGGCGAGCCGTTGCACAACCCGGCGCGCAGCCGCGCGGATGTAGTCGTCACGTTCGGGGTTGGCGTGGGCACCCGGCCAATCGTGTCCGTGGCGTTTTAGCTTCTCGCGAAGCCGCTCCGAAATGGTGACCAGCGATCCGTCTTGGCGGGCGGTGTTGTCGGCCGCAGTGAGCACGTCGGATGGCGCATCCTCAACGAACTCGAATTCAAGCAGGGGATCGTCCAGACCGCGAATTCGCGCCATGAAGCGGCTTCCCGAGTGATGGGCAACCAGTGCGCACACCGGGTCCGGCCAGCCTTCCGCGCGCAGATACGTGGCGCCGTCGAGCGGGTGGAACCCGGTCTGCCACAATGCGGGCGCGTAACCGATGTCGTGAAGCCAGCCCGAGGCGACGAGGGTGTCCACCACGGTTGATGGAACCGTCACGCTCAACGTCTCAGCCCGCTCTGCCACCGCGGCCAGGTGGCGGAGGCGATCAGGATGCTCGCGCATGATGCGTGTGGCGGAATCGCGAGCTTTCGCGATGAGCGTCTCGGGCACGGTGAGTTGAAATTTACGCCGCACCAAAGAGATCTATGCGATGGGGCGGTCACGCGGCGCCGTCACCGGCCGCCTCGCACATCACCGATTCGTCGACGCGTGGCCTCGCACAACCACGACGCTGTCGCCGCCGGGCTAAGAACCCGGATCTGATGCGCCGCGGTAGACCGCGGCGTCCTCGATATCCACGCGGGAACGGTCCGGCAGGGCCGCGACGCAGCCAATCGTGATGATCGCGGCAAGGACGATGTAAATCGAGATCGAGTAGGGCGTGCCGGTTTCGTGCAGCAGCCACGTCGCGATCAACGGTGCGGGACCGCCGGCGAACACCGACGCCAACTGGTAGCCGAGCCCGGCGCCGCCGTAGCGCAGGTGCGTCGGGAAGCTCTCGCCGATCAACGCGGCCTGCGGACCGTATTGCATCGCGTGCACCTGCAGCGACACCACGACCGCGACGAAGATCAGCACGGCGCCACCGTGGGTCAACACCGCGAAATACGGGAAAGCGATCAGCGCGGTCAGCACGGCTCCGGTCAGGTAAACGCGTTTGCGGCCGAGCCGGTCGGACAGCTGCGAGAAGAACGGAATCGCGACGAGTTCGCACAGCGCGCCCACCAGGACCGCGTTGAGCACGAACGTCCTGGAAAAGCCGTGCCGCGACACGACGTAGATCAGCACAAAAGTGGTGAACAGGTAAAACGGCATCTGTTCGCTGAACCGCAGGCCCGCTGACAGCAGGATCTCCCGCCAGTGGTTCCGGATCACCTCGATGACGGGTACGCGGGCGGTCTTCCCTTCCTGCTGCACCTTGGCGAACATCGGCGTCTCGAGGATTTTCAGCCGGATCACCAGGCCCACCGCGACGAGCACCAGGCTGAGCAGGAACGGCACCCGCCAACCCCATGAGGTGAAGGCCTCGGGCGAGAGTGTGGCCGAAAGCAGTGTCATGCCGCCGGTGCCGAGCACCAGACCGAAGGGCACGCCGAGCTGGGCGAAACTACCGAGCAGCCCACGTTTGCGCTGGTCGCCCCACTCCATAGTGATCAGCACGGACCCGCTCCACTCCCCGCCGATCGCGAGTCCCTGGATCAGTCGCAGCGCGACCAGCAGCAGCGGCGCGGCCAAGCCGATCGTAGCCGTCTCGGGCAAAATGCCGACCAGCGCCGATGAGATGCCCATGACCAGCAGCGTGACGATCAGCGTGGCCTTGCGGCCGATCCGGTC
>Ga0187808_10000713_pt1 | contig 10852 bp, 13 predicted proteins | sample NC_wetland_sal_i_5_FD_132427 | JGI IMG/M metagenome (GOLD analysis project Ga0187808, IMG submission 132427) | Wetland sediment microbial communities from Neuse River Estuary, North Carolina, USA - ASW_3 | ecosystem: Environmental > Aquatic > Freshwater > Wetlands > Sediment | place: USA: North...
CCGTGTTCCCAGGTCGGACAACCGCTGGGTCGTGCTCGATGGCCAGCGCATGATCCTGACGGACGCTGCGCGCCAACTTGGGATCTCGAACGTGGCTCTGCACTTCCGGCTAATCGCCCGCACCGGCACCAAGGACTACTCCGGGACCGACGTCCGGGCGGTCGGCGCAGACAGGAAGCACACGCAGGTCGAAGCATCCCGACTGGCGCACGCCGCGAAGGCGCGCATCCACGCTGCCGATTGAGTTCACAAGGTTGCGATCCGAAATCCGGCGTCAGTCCCGACGACCGGGATAGACCAGAAAGATCCTCGGGCCCTCGTCTGGGCCGTCCGACTCCTGGAAGGCGGGGCGGTCAATTTTCACCTGTGCGCGAAGAAAGCGCTTAAGAGGAGTCCCGCGGCTGTCGAAGTGCGCCGACAACGCCGCGCATTCCAGGACCATCGTCGTATTGCCCTGGTGATCGAGAGCCACGGTGCGGCATGCGGCCTGGATCTCCTCGCAGAACTCCGCTATGGTCTCCAGCGTGTCGTCGACGCCGTGATTCATGACCTCGTGCCACAGCGCCTCCCGAAATCCCGGGCGATCACTTAGACTCATTTTCCTGCCTTTCGCGCAGGCGGCTGGTGGCGTACGTGTGGATCTTGTAGCAGTCGGTGCGTGCGTGCTGCTTCACCTGCTGCTCGCCGCCATACTTGAGGTGCTTTCGGGGACTGAAGAGGATATCCAGCCATGCCGAAAGGCTCGCGACCTTTTCGCGAATATAGGTGTCGCCCGTCGCGTCGCGGATCGCGGCGATATGGCGGCGCAATTCCTGCAGCGCAGTTTGGTTCGCCCAGCCGGTGGCCCACTCGTCCATGCCCTTTCGAATCGCATCCGCGTTGCTGTCGACCTTCTCCCAGTCTGTGACTGTCTCGAACATAATCGCCGAGGCTAACACATCGAATAGCCTCGTGCCGCCCTGCCCGCGCAGACGCCCCGACGCCCGCGCACAGGCGCGCCGTGTGCGCGCCTCCCGCGCCAGGAGGAAAGGACTGGACCAGCCTGGCGCGGGTGGCAAGCACGGGGCCCCCGCTGCTACAGCTACGCCTGTACGGTGGCGTCGATGTCCACCGCTGCTCCGGGGTTGACGTTGTTAACGCCGAGCAGTTCGTCCCCCGCTTCACACGCGGCAACCGCCGCCCGAGTGGCCACGACGATGGCCGGCTCGTTCTCGCCAGCCGCCGCCAGAACGTGCTTATGCACCTTCGTGCCATCGCTCTTGCCTATCATAATCGCGTAAGTTTTCTTCATCTTTCAGTCTCCTGTCCGCTGGTAGTTTGATCTACTCAGCGGCTTATTTATCCGTTCATGGAATGCATCGTGTGGCGCTTCCGCGCCACGCTTACTTCTGCGTCGACCCCACCGAGTTGCCAGAAGGCGACTCGGCGACTCGCTGGTAGAGCCGGGCGCTACTGCACCACCAACCGCGCGCCGGGCGGTCCCGGCGGTGCCTCCGGGAGCTTCACCGACCCGTTCGCGAGCTGCTCTGCGCTGACCAGCAGTGCGAAGGCGATCTCCCGTGCCCTTCCGCTTGGGAGAGCGACGCCCGGGATCGGGCCGTTGTCTCCGTCTATGCTGGCCCCGCGCGGAATCATCAGGATCACGCAGGGTTCCCCTTTGCCGTTCCAGCCCAAGCCAACACTGAGGCCGGTTCCGTCGTTCTGTGCTTGCATGCTGCTCCTTTCCCTACGCGACTATCAGCCCCGGTTGCTGCATCATCGCTGAATTTAGGGTGCGGCCATTGCTGGCCGCCCCCGCGTTGGACCACTGCGCCTGGACGTATTCCGGAGTCACCACCTGGCCGGCCACGAACTGCGCCGCGCCCTGGCCTTGCACGTTCACCTGAAGCGTCATCTGCCCGGGCAACGGCAGCATGTTGGCGCCGCCCGCGGGCGCACCCAGGACCGAGAGACCGCTCTGGTACGCATACGCCTGACCACCGTTCGCGTAAACCGCCTGCTGATAGAGTTTGCTGTTCTGTTCCACGAGCGAGGCCCCGTACGGCGTCGTAGCCGATAGCGGCATGTGCTGGCCCGTCGCCTCGGAATACAGCATCAACATCTTCCGGACGTCGGGGTCGCGTACAGCCACGCTGACTTCGCCGGCATACTTCTGTTGCGCGATGGCCACAATCTGCTTCGCCATCGAGTTATCGATGTTGACCGAGTAAACTTGCTTGGCGAGGCGCTTGGCCTGGTTTTCAGGCGACTCGACGCCGAACAACTTCTCGCCGAGGCCGATTCCGAAGCCAGCCACCGCACCTATTCCGGCACCGAGCAGCGCGCCGGCCGGGCCGCCGACCTGCATGCCGATTCCGGCTCCCACCAGGGCCCCGCCGGCGGTCCCCATAGCGATTCCACCCCAGGTCCCTCGATGCGATCCCATCAGCCCAGAGGTGCCCAGCATCATGCCCGCCGCTGTTGCCGCAGGGGAAGTGCCAATCGCCAGCGCGCCGCCTGCCAGGTCGCCGCCCGTGGTACTCGGGAAAGCGTCCCACGCTTTCTGGTTCCACACCATCCCGCGCAGGTTTGCCAGGGTCTGTTTAGAGAACAGTCCGGCGACACCGCCATTCCCCGAGGTGCCGCCACTGCCACGGATGATGGCAGCCAGAGGACTCCCTCCGTTCCCGCCGCCCTGCGTGAGCCCCCCGAGGTTAACCGGGCCGGTGAAGCCCGGCGTACCGCCAGGCGCACCGGCTGCGCCGAAGATGGCCGGTAGCGAGAAGCCGCCGGAACCGGCACCGACACCCGGAATCGCAGGTGCGGAGATCGCCGGGATCGAGATACCACCGGGAAGTCCGGTCGGCATTGCCACGGCTGGCGTTGCGACGCCCATCATGCCGGCGAAAACAGCCGTCAGCGCGGCGACTGCGGCCGAGTTCTGCATGGTCGCGGTCGTATTCAGGTCGGTCGCTGCTTTAATTGGGTCCTGTTTACCGCCGCCGAAAATCCCTTTGAAAATTCCAGCGATGCCGCCCTGGCCATCACTTCCATGGATGATCGGGTCCAGCACCTTCGCCGTCATGTTGCCCAACCCATCCGTGATGGGCTTCAGGATCGCCGAGTGGATCGTCCCTCCGAGTTGCTTCGGAAAGTCGCTGGGCTTCGTGAGTAGCGTGTTCCACAGGCCAGTGGACTCGCGCTTCAGGTCCTCGAATTCCTTGTGCTGCAGTTCGGCGACCTTCTCCTCCCACTGGTACCGAAGCTCGCCGACTTCGTTGGCGGCCTGTTTCTCGGCGTTCGCGCGCTCGAGCACCGCCTTCGCGGGATCGGCCGACAGGTCATTCAGCGCCGCCTGCCGACGCCTGAGGATATCCGCATAGTCGAGCGCTTGCTGCTGGGCCAAGGTGTCCAGCGCGTCGTCGGAGCCGGTGAGCCCGACCATGCGCTTCTGATGAGCCAGCGCCTGCTTCTCGCCGGTGGCGTTCAGCTTGGAGTACTCCCTCGCCAGCGCCGCCACGGCCTTGCTGCGCTCCTCCAGGGCCTTGGTAGCCTCGGCCATCTCTTTCTCGCTGGCCGTTTCGCGGAACTTCGCCGCCTCGAGCGTCAGCCTTTGCCAGTGGGCCGCCTGATCTGCCGCCTCCTTGTTCGTCCGCTCGACTTCGGCATTGAACTCCTTGACCCACTTCGCGTCGTAGACCTGTTTAATCAGGCCCACCAGCGGGCCGGCTTTCTCCTTGTACTTGTCGACCGCCTCGTTTATGGCTTCCTGCTGTTCGGCCGCGATGGCGGCGAATTTGTCATCGTTCAGGCTGGCCAACGCCCGGCGCTGCGCCCGCATGGCCGCCTCGAGGTCGTTCGCGTTGCCGCCGCCCTGCAACCGGTCGCGCTCGCTTTTGAGTTTGGTGCCGGCGACCTGGTTCTGGGCCTGGCTCAACAGTTCCTTCAGGGTGTCCGAGGTCTCCTGGAGCATTTTCTGCCGCGCGGCGTCGTCCTGCAAAACAATGCCGGGAACTCCGCTCCCCAGCGACTTCAGCGCAGTGGCAAACCACGCGACCCCCGGCGCCTGCTCCTGGCGATCCTTCAACTGCTCCTGGGCGGCTTCGTAGAGGTTCTTCAGTCTCCGCTCCGCATCCGCCTGGAGGTTGGCGACATCCTTGGGGTTCTTCGTCTGGCCCATGCGCTTGCTGAAATCGGCCATCACCGCATTCTGAGCGGACAAGAGGGTGTCCACGACCTTGCGGATATCCGACGTACCTGCCGCGCCGAGTAACTGGTGCCAGGTGGAGACGTCGTTCTCCTTGAGCAACTTACTCAGGGCTTCGAGGTCCTTGGTAAGTGATTCGGCCAACTTATCGGCTTCGACACGCGCATCGTACAGGGCGCTCCTGAGGCCGTTCTCAGGCTGGTTGCGGAGCTTCGCGATGGTTTCCTCGAGGTGGGCGTTCGTCGCGCGCAGTTCGTCGCCCCTCGCCCGTAGCGGCTCCTCCATCTGCGCAAAGGCGGTGGCGATCTTCTCCGGTTCCTCGCGGATCTCCCGGAGACCCTTGGCGACCTCGTAGGCGGCGTAACCGAGAGCAGCCACGCCAGCTACACTGCCGCCCACCATCAGCGCAGTGCCCTGAAGACGCGTCAGTTCGTTTGCCGCCTCGGCGATGGCGAACTTGGTTCGACCCTCCATGATGTCCTTGAGCCCGAAGAACGCATAACGGGCGTTGAAACCAGTGCCGCCGGCACTGCCTCCATTGGCGGCCAGTTGCTCGACGTTGATCATCTTGGCATAGGCGGCTGTCACCCTTTCCACCATCGCCTGCTCGTCGCCGAGCCTCTTGATGATCCGGTCGCGTTCGGCAACTAAGCGGTCGACGCCGGACTTACCGTACGCGGCCGCCTGTTTTTCAATCGACTGCGTCAACCGCTCGAGCGAATTGCGCGAGCGGTCGTTAACCTTGAGCAACAGATCGGCCATGCGCTCCGCTGCCTTCCCCACACGCTCGTTCGCCCCGACCCCGCCCTTTTCGAAGCTTTCTACGGCGGTGTTCATCTGCTTGATGGCCGCCATCACCGACCGCGGATCGACGTCAAAAGTGATTGCCTCTTGGTCCGGCATTACCCTATCCCTCCCGTGCTTTGAACTGCTTTGCCTTTGCCCTGAGTGCTGGCGCGACGCGCACCCCGCTTACGCCGCCGGCGAACCAGTTCATCCGCGATTGCTTCCTGGATGGCCGGAAACCGCCGAAAGAACAGCTTTTGCAGGGCGCGCAGGTCGCTGGTCTCGATCAAGCTGATCCGTACCCCTTCGAACTTCCCGACCGGAATAACGTCCGGCGTTCGCGGTGGAGCCAGCGGATGGCCGCCTTTGAAATCCAATTCCATTTGCTTTTCGTACCCCCTCGCGAGCCCGGCCGGCGGCCCGACAGCATCGCCATTTCATCGGTTGAAAATCGAATTACCCCAGAGATTAAGCTTGCTTCGGGCGCGCACCTGATCAATGAATCGATGCGATGACGTTCCCGAACACCTGCCTATTCAACAAGACCGCCGCCCAGTGCCGGCGGATCGGCGCCCGCGGCGGTCGCTCCCGCGCCAGGAACCTGCGCCTGCGGCACACGGCGAGGACGGCCACACCGCCGCCCGCAGTGCCTGAGCCGGACCAGGAAACGACGCACGAGGCGTCCTCCGCACTCGATCAGCAATTCCCGTGGCTGGCAGCCGCGTTCGGGCCGCGCCAGACGAAGCGGGCCACGATCATCTCCCTACTGCGCCGGGATGGCGGCGCGACGGTCGACGAAATCGCGCTGGCCACGGGCTGGCCCCGCAGGAACGCGGCGGCCGTCCAGAGCGCGGTGGGTCCTCGCGTCGCGGTAGTTTCCGCCTTCCGCGCGGACGGCTCCCGGGCGTACTTCGTCCGTTAAGCACATCGTCCTGGCGACGGGCTCTGCTTTGCGGATATAGCAACTGCGGCCCATGTATTCGAATCCGCCGGCCCGGATCGCTGCCACGCCCGCAGATGCTTTCTTCATCTTCACGAAGCCGAATCCCCGAGAAGTCCCTTCCGGCGTGCACAGGATACGCACGTCCACGACCTCGCCGAACTTCGCCATCTGTTGCTCCACTTCGGCATCGGTCATCGCGTACGGCAGGTTGCCTACAAAGAGACGCATAATCGTCACCCCTCGAGAAAAATCGGGGTTGCGCAACGGCAACCCCACGAAACGCGCTGGCGCGAAGGCCAGCCCGCCGTGACATCATGGACTCGTTGCGAGTGGCCGATTCCGGCCACCCGCGCGGGCCGCGCTGGTAAGGAGACCCCGAAGACAGGGGAGGAACCCAGCGCGGCCGTAACCGCACTCCAAACGATTACTTCAGCCTCAGGACGGCAATCTCTCGGGCCCTCGCGCGGCAGCTTTCCGACATGAGCAGCGACTCAATTTCTTCATCCCGCCGCCGGCAGGCTACCGCCCACGGCTCAGAACTTCTCTGCCAAGGCTGGACGTTATGATCGGACGACAGCGTGGTCGTGCCGAAGTCGGCCGGCAGCGGTGCCAACGAGATTTCAAACGGCCTCCAGCGGTCTGCCAGCCTGACCACAGGCGGGCCGCTGATCTCCCTTTCGGAGAGTATCTCCGTGCCCATGCTGAATTTCGAGATGATGCCATCCTTGAGGTCGCGCCAAATGTCGTCCAGGCTGGTGCGCATGGAAAACTGAAGAGTCGCCAGATAGTTATCTCCATCGATCCATGCCCGGCGAACAACACCAAGCTGGCCGGCGGCGCCACGGTCGCTATCGTGGTTGTCGAAGATGGGTGCCTGGCTGTTCAAGAGAGACAGGTCGCATCCCGCTTTGTCGAACCGCCTGATGTAGGGCCCGTTGTACCCCGTTCTCGGCACGTCGATCCCGGTGAAAAATACGCAATCGATTGTTCGATCGGCGTCGCTCGCCGACGACGGGCGAACCGACGCCGCGAAGTACTCGCGACCTTGGACGCTGTTGTTCTGTGGCATTTTCGTGTCTCCGTTTCCTCGTTGTTAGCTCATGACTCCAGCCGCTGCAGGTGCTTTCAGGAATCCGAGTTCCCGCCACCGCTTTACGCGTGCATCGGCCAACGTGCGTTCTATGATCTGCTCTGCTTCCAAGCCTGAAATCCGCCCGCGCTGTCGCAGTTCCGAAGCCACCGCCCGAATGAGATCCGCGTGCTGGTTGACAAAGATCCGGGCTTCGAATCGGCGAGTCCGAACGAGTGCCCATGCCGCAGTCTTATCCTGTCGGAGGAGGCGAGCAATTGCCACGGCCCTTCGCACATCAGTACGAGCCGGCTCTCGCCTGGACGCAGGCGCGGTCGGTGTTGCGGGTTCTTCCAGCCAAAGACTCTGTGTGGACGCGGACGCGGTGCTGTCGCCGATGGGCCCCAGTAACGCAACACCGCTCCCCTCGGATCTGACAATCGCACCCGCGATGCCTCTCCCGAACCGCCACGCGGCGACCACGTGGCCAGCCTCATGCACAGCGGCCCAATCAACTACATCGGTGCCAGAGAACAGCACATCGACCGCTTCCGGTCCCGCCCAGATGACCACCAACTCGCGGTCGAAGTGCTGTTCTAGTGGCGTTCTTCCGTATCCGCCCATGTTCCCTATCCCCTGTACCAACCGTCGCGGGAGACCGACTCGTAGGACTGCGCCACTTGGCCCGACGGGGTGGTGGGCACGCCGGCGCGGAACGTTCCTGTCGCGGGGTAGATCGACACTCCATCGGGTTGTCTTTCTGCGAGTGCCCCGCAGAAAACCCACGAGTTCTGGTCGTTGATCCCTTCGGCATTCCAGACCAACCGGACTCGGACAGGATTATCTCCGAACGGCATGTGGCGGCTCTTGCGCGCCGCCTCTTCGCATGCCGCGAGCCAGTCAGATGCCTGTTCGATTGACGGGCCCAGGGCTGGGTAGTTCGCCACGGCGAGCAGGAATTCCTCTGTCACGTTGGCACCCTCGACGACGACCTCCCCGGAAACGGGAATGTCAGCCTCCTCCAAATCGAGCGCGGATCGCTCGAGTTGACCGACTTCCAGACGAAGCGTTCCAGATCGAGTGGCGCCGCCCGGAACGTGCTCGCACCCTTCCAGCGCGGTGAGTTGATCAAACAGCTTTCTGGTCTTCGACTCGAGGGACCGCAGTTCGGCCGACTTTTCAGCAGCCGTCTTCCGTAGCCTGGAGATCTCGGCCTGCCGACTCACTCTGACCGCATCCAGACGGCGCGCGCGGCACGCCGCAATGGCCGAGTCGATGGCACGTCTCTCGGCATTCGCTCGCTGGAGCCTGTCAAAGGACGTGGCGACATCATTACCGCCGGCGTCCTCGGCGTCGAGCATGGCCGCCCCCGCTTCATCCTCGAGGGTTGCCACCGCAGCCGCCATCTCGAATTTTCTGCGCACCAGGCCGAGTTCTTTCGTGGCCCAGTAATCTATCGTTTTGCCTTGAAACATCGCATTTCCCCTTTCAGATGAAAAACCGCTCACCACCCGCGCCTCCGCGACAGCCAATCTTCTGGATCGCGACGGGTGTCCCGATACCACGGATCGGGCGGCCGCGGCGCGGACGGCGTCGACCAAACCGGGGAGACAGCCGTCGTCTCCTTGGTCGTAGCCGGCTTGGGCCCGCACTTCGGGCAGCACTCCGCGCAGAACACCGCGCGCCGGAATAGCGACCGGTGTGCCGTACCCGTGGGATGCCCGCAGACGGAGCAGACCCAGACCCGTGCGCCATCGGCGCTGACGGACTTGAAACAGACCATCGAGACTCCTTTACCTGCCTGAAACCTGAAACAGCCAACATGAAACCTGTGAAACCTTGAAACCGCACCCTGAAAATGCCCGACTGCGGCTAACTGTAAGCAAGCCAATGGCATCCGGCCTGAAAATGGCTTGAACCCTGAAAACCCGGAAATTCGCTGAAAACTAGAGACAGCGTGCAACCTAGCCACCCGCCGGGCGCGAGGCGCCGGACAGTACCTTTGAATCGGCCGGCGGGACCTGCGCGTTGTTTGCCGCCCGCTCGCGCACAGGGCGGCCACGTTCGCGCCGCAGCGGAGAAGCCGGCGTTCGCTACCACCCAGGCCGGCGGCGCAACGTCGGGCACCACGCGCCGAACGGCAGCGCCGCCGTCGATCCCCGGATTCCCTAACGACTCCCCCCAACCACACAGCGCGGAAGTCTTTATATAAGGCCAACTTTCCCCCTCTCCCCACCTTCCCCGGTATCAGGTGTTTTTGAAGTAAATATTTGCCCTAATAGTGGGGAAGCGTGGGATGGCCGGCGGCGCGTGGAACTCATGCATCGGCCTCCCACCTGCCCGGCGACTGCCAGACGTTGAGGCGTGCTTTGCCGTCCTCGTCGGATCGACCCTCAAGATCGCGTGGCCGGAAGCCAGCCTTCCGCAGGCGCAGACAGATGTCCTTCCACGTGGGGCGAGCACCACAGTTAAGCGGTATCGCTTTGATGAATCCGCCGAGTGAGATCAGCAACTCGCCACGCTCGTTCCGGAATGCCCACAGCCCTGCCCGCTCCCGGATGACCTTCGTTAGGCCGGCCTTGTCGCTCTCCTCGAGATCCTGGACCGTCGCATTGGACACGCAGGTTCGAAGCCACCACCACAATTCCTGCTGATCGCTGGCCTGTTCCATTGGCGCCAGCCCTGCCGCCTTGAAAATGTAGCTCGCGACCTTGTCCCACTGGATCTGCTTGTAGGGCGGGATCACCTCGGTCGTTGCGCTGGCTACAGCCGCCTTCGTCAGCCTGTGGTTTAGGACGTTGACCGCCGGGCCCAGGTCGACCTTGCGGCCGTCCTCGAGCGTCAATTCGTAGGTGCCGTCGTTGCCGCCGAACTTCGTGATCCTTTCGATCCGAATTCCGAGAGCGCGGTTCAGTTTGGCGATCAGATCAGGAACTGCGGGGTCGCTGCTTCGACCCGCGCCCGCGGGCGTTGCTCCACCCGGTTCCGCTTTTGTCCGCTTGAGCAGATCCAGATAGTAAGCACCGTCGATGCGGGGGTCTTCGTGGTGCTGCTTCCTGTGCGCCAGGAGAAGGTTTACCGTTTCCTGGTCGCTCCAACCTGCGTTGATCGCACACCGCGCGAGTAGCGCGTCGTACGTGGAAGCTTCCTGGTCGGGCAGGTCCTTGAGTTTGTGTTCCCACGCTTGTTTCGCCGGACGGTCTTCCAAGAGCGCCAGGAACTTATCGAAGGGCGGCGCCGCATCCTCGCGGAAAACCAGGTTCGTCTTGCCCGTTGCTGGCATTTGCACGACATTGCCCTCGCCGGCGCGCTCCTGGCGTCGGTATTCCATCGCGTCTCGGATCGTGCTCATGCCCACCCCTCGGGATCGGCCTCTGCCTCTTCCTCTGCGGCCATCATGCAAAACAGGTCGCGTGCCAGTTCCAGTGTCGGTTTCGGCGTGCCCGTCGGCGGTGAAATCTCGCTGTATTTCTCGACGCCGTCCAGGAGGTCCAGCGCAGCGGAGATCACGTTACGGGTGAAAACTCGGGGGTACAGCGCGCGGCCGCGATAGTTCATAGCGGCGAGTTCGATTTGAAGCCTCGTGATTGGATCGTCGCTTGGCCGCGGGGAGGCCACCGAGATGATGTGGATAGGACAGTCCGGTTCCACGCCGGCGTGCAGCGAATGAGTTTTGTGGGGTACTGGTGATACGATTGTGGAGGTCACATCCATCCCCCTCGGTTAAAGGATTCGAGCCGGCGGCGCCTGCCAGCGCTGCCGGTTACTCGTTTGTTCTACTTCCGTCTGGCCGCCACGTTCGTTATTCCGTCAAATAGACGGGCCGCAAGCGGGGCGAGGGATACGATTACGAGTTCCCCAGCGTTCA
>Ga0187808_10000716_pt1 | contig 10850 bp, 9 predicted proteins | sample NC_wetland_sal_i_5_FD_132427 | JGI IMG/M metagenome (GOLD analysis project Ga0187808, IMG submission 132427) | Wetland sediment microbial communities from Neuse River Estuary, North Carolina, USA - ASW_3 | ecosystem: Environmental > Aquatic > Freshwater > Wetlands > Sediment | place: USA: North...
GATACCCGAGTACCAGCCTTGGATGCGCTTCATCCCCCCGATCAATTGAAATGGTGTCGCTTCAATCGGGTCGGCCGTGGCGCCCACCACGAGCAGCACTCCTCTGGGTCCCAAACCATCAATCACAGAGGACATCGCTTTGGAACTTGGCGCCGTTGCGAGGATCGCGCGCGCGCCACCGAGTTTTTGCAGCTCTTCGGCGGCGTTTGTCGCAGCGCTGTCAATAAACGCGTGCGCTCCCAGCTTTTTCGCGAGCGCCGCGTTTTCAGGCCCGCGCCCAATGGCCGCCACTTTGTAGCCGAATTTCTGCGCGAATTGAATTCCGAGATGGCCGAGCCCGCCGACTCCTTGCACCGCGACCAGGTCGCTCGGCAGCGCGCCGCTTTGGCGCAACGCATTGAACGTCGTCACGCCCGCGCACATCAGGGGCGCCGCTTCCGCCGGGTCGAGCGATTCCGGCATCGTCGCCAAGGCTTCCACGCCCGCCAACATATATTCCTGGTAGCCGCCGTCGAAAATGATTCCTGTCACCTTCGGGCTAACGCAGGTCGAGAAATCGCCGCGGCGGCAAGAGATGCATGTGCCGTCCTGCCCGCCGTGCCAGCCAACGCCGACGCGCTGGCCTTTCTTCCAGGTCGTCACGCCCGCGCCGGTTTCGTCGATCACGCCGGCCACTTCGTGTCCCGGGACGCGCGGGTAGGTGAGGCCCGGATAGAGGCCCTCCTTCGTCAGCACGTCGCTGTGACAAACTCCGCAAGCCAGCACGCGGATTCTCACTTGCCCGGGGCCAGGCTGCGGGATTTCCCGTTCGACGATCTCGAAGTCCCCTCCGGCTTTCGGCACTTGCACCGCTTTCATTTTCGGCATGGTATTTTTCCCTTCAGTGTAGGAATTTTTCGCGCCGCTCGGCGGCACCATATTGGATGCACGAGACGCGAAAAAGTATACGACAGGCCGCGCTTGAATCAGCGGCAACTGCGGATTCCTTTGTGCCACATGAATTGAGTAGAATCACGCAATGTTGCGCGATACCAAGTCAATCTGTGGAACGCTCCTGCTTCTCGCCGTATTGAGCCTCCCGGCACGCGCCCAAACGTTCGCCGTAGGACCCGACCCATCCGTGGAGATCAACAATCGCGGCCTCGAGCTCTACGAACAAGGCAAAGTGGACGAAGCCATCGCCCTCTTTCGCCGCGCACTCACGCTCAATCCTGATTTCCCCGAAGCGCTCGGCAATCTCGGCCTCGCGCTCGATTCCAAAGGAAAAGACGACGAAGCCGTCGCCGATTTCAATCGAGCACTGAGGCTCAAGCCCGCGGACGCGGTGACGGCGAGCAATCTGGGCCTCGCGCTCTATCACGAGAAAAAATTCGACGAGTCGATCGCCGCCTACAAAAAAGCGATCGCGTTGCACGCCGATTTTCCCCAGGCTTATAACGGCATGGGCGCCGCCCTCTTCTCCTCCGGCCGCCCGGACGACGCCATCGCCGCCTATCGTAAAGCCGTTGGGCTCGACCCGAAATACGTGGACGCGCTGAACAATCTGGCCGCCGCGCTCGATGCGAAGCAGGAGTGGGACGAGTCGATCCGCGTCTATCAACAGGCGCTCAATCTCGCCCCCAATGCGCAGGACATTCGCACGAATTACGCCGCCGCGCTTCGCAATGCCGGGCGCACGGACGAAGCCATCGCTATCTATCGCCAACTCGTCGCCAAGAAGGCGGACGACGCGCATTCGTGGTTCGAGCTCGGGCATCTTCTTTACAAAGCAGGCCAGCTCGACGATTCCGTCAGCGCGCTCCGGAAAAGTCTTGAGCTGAATCCGAATCAGCCCGAAGCGGAATTCAATCTCGCCCGCGCTTATCAGGATCAACAGAAAATCGCCGAGGCCATCGTGGAATATCAGAAAGGACTCGCGCTCAAGCCCGGCGACGCGCACGGGCTCTATAATCTTGGCAACGCCTATCTGGCGCAAAACGATGCGGCCAAAGCCATCACGCATTTCCGCCTGGCCCTCGGAGCCCAACCCGATTTCCCCGAAGCATCGCTCGGTCTGGGCGTTGCGCTCATGCAGGCGGGCCAACTCGACGGGGCGGAAACCGTTTTAGTAAATTTGATTGCGCAAAAACCCGAGAACGCCGAGGCGCAATTCAATCTCGGCAACGTCCTCTTCAACAAAGGCCAGTACGGCGCGGCAGCCGACAGCTACCGCAAAGCGATCCGCCTGCGCACTGATTTCGCTCGCGCGCACTACAATCTCGGCATCGCGTTGCAAAGGCTGAATGACAACGCCGCCGCCCAACAGGAATTCAGCGAAGCCAACCGGCTCGATCCCACGCTGGTTGCTCCAAAATAAAAATGAATTCATCGCTCGGCCGCGGCGCCAGGCCGTGCACCGGCGGCAACGCGCGCGCCGCGGCGGCTTTACAGCGCTCGACCGCCGCCGTATGCTGGCCCTCGGGTCATCGTCAAGAGTCCGTGTCCGAGCGCGCATTCAAGCGAATTGTGGAGGCTGCCCATGGGGTGGATTTTCCTGATCATCGTCGTGCTCTTCGTCGTGTTCGTCATCAGCATGTACAACGGCCTCGTGAGCTTGAAGGTCCAGTGCGACAACGCCTGGTCCGATATTGATGTTCAGCTCAAGCGGCGCTACGACCTGATTCCGAATCTGGTGGAAACCGTCAAGGGCTACGCCGGCCACGAGAAAGACACGCTCGAAGGCGTCGTCGCCGCGCGCAACCGCGCCATGACCACCCAGGGTCCCGCGGCAAAGGCGGAGGCGGAAGGCGTGCTCACGTCGGCTCTGAGGCAGGTCTTCGCGCTCGCCGAAGCGTATCCGCAGCTTCGCGCCGTCGAAAGCTTCACCCAGCTTCAGCAAACACTGAATCAAATCGAAGATAGCGTGCAGAACGCGCGGCGTTATTACAATGCCGTGGTGCGCGACCTGAACACCAAGATCGCCGTCTTCCCCTCGAACATCATCGCCGGCATGTTCAATATCAAGCCGCGCGAATTCTTTGAGATCAGCGCGCCCGCCGAGCGCGAAGTCCCCAAAGTCAGTTTCGGCGGCGCGGCCCAATCGTGATTGGCGGCATGGCCATCGCGCGCCGCGTTCGTATCGTTGGTCTGCTCGCCCTGCTCGTCTTCCTCGTCGCGCTGCCCGCCGCGGCGCGCCAGTACTCCGTCAAGGATTTCAATGAGCAAGTCACCATCAACGCGAATGGGACTGTCGAAGTCACCGAAATTATCGAGTTCAGCTTCGTTGGTTCTTATCAGGGCATTTATCGGCGGATTCCGGTCGAGTACACGACGCCGCAAGGCTTGAATTACACGCTCCTTCTCGAACCACTTTCCGTGACTGATGAAGACGGCCATGCGCTCAAGTACGAGCAGACGCGCGAGAGCCGCTACGTCAAATTCAAGGTCTTTGTCCCCAACGCGGAAAATGCCACGCGCACCGTGATGCTCCGCTATCGCCTGCTCGACGCGCTCCGCTTCTTTGAGGATCATGACGAGCTCTATTGGAACGTCACGGGCGACGAGTGGGAAGTGCGCATCGCATCCGCCAGCGCACATATCGAATTGCCCCCCGGCACCACGGGACTGCGCGCCGTCGCCTATACCGGCGTATTCGGCTCGCGTGCGCAGGAGGCGCGGGTCGAGCTGAATGGCAACACCGTGGAAATTCAGACCACTCGCCCTCTCGGATTTCACGAAGGTCTCACCGCCGTGGTCGGGTGGGACAAGGGATTCGTGCACGAGCCGGGCGTCGGCGCCAGAGTTGCGCTTTTCCTCCGCAGCAATTGGCCGCTATTCATTCCCATCGGCGCGTTTTGCGTGATGTTCTGGTTGTGGTGGACGCGCGGGCGCGATCCCGAACGCGACGCCATTACAGTGCAATACGAACCGCCCGACAAGTTGACACCCGGAGAGTGCGGCACGCTGGTGGACGGCGAAGCCGCCATGCGCGACATCACCGCTACGCTCGTGGATCTCGCCGTGAAGGGTTACATCGTCATCGAGCAGAAAGATCAGGCCGGGCTGCTCGGTTTCACGCATCACCGCGATTACGTCTTCCATTTGAAGAAACCGCCCGCTCAATGGAACGACGCACGCCCGCACGAGCGCGCCATGCTCGGCGGCCTCTTTTTCAGCAGCAGCTCGGTGCTCACCGAATCGTTCGGCGCTTCTCCCGGGATCGTGGCGCAATCTCCCGGCGTGCAGGACTATTCGGTCGCCGCGGGGACAGTCCCGGCACAGTCTGCGCCCGATAATGTCAGTGCGACGCCCGTCATCGAAGACTATACCGTCGCGTTCCGAAGCAGTTCAAACACGGGCGACACTTCGCAGCCGAGCGTTGCGCTCTCGGATTTGCAAAACCATTTCTACACGCAGCTTCCCGCCATTCGCGATTGCATCTTCGACTCGTTGATGGCCGACGGCTATTACCTGCATCGGCCGGACACGGTCCGCCAGGCCTACATTGGGGTTGGACTCATCATCGGCATCCTGATCGTATTTTTGGGCGGGGCGCTGGGAGTGGCCACGGGAGTTGCGCGCCTCACGTGGACGCTTGCCGGGATTTTGACCGGCGCCGTGATCTGCATTTTCGGCTGGTTCATGCCCGCCCGCACGATCTCAGGAGCGCGTACGCTTGCAAAAGTTCTTGGCTTCGAGAATTTCCTCGGGCGCGTGGAGAGCGACCGCATTGAGCGGCTGGAAAAAACTCCGGAACTTTTCGAGAAATATTTGCCTTATGCGATGGCGCTGCACGTGGAGAAAAAATGGGTGCAGGCGTTTTCGGGGATCACCATGCAGCCGCCGCAGTGGTATCAGGGCGGCTACGGCAGCGGTTTCGTGCCCTTCGTTCTCGTCAGCGATCTCAATTTGATGTCGTCGCAGGTGGGCAGCGCGTTGATGTCGTCGCCGCGGAGTTCCGGTGGCTCGGGCTTCGGGGGAGGAGGCGGCTCCGGCGGTGGATTCGGCGGGGGTGGCGGCGGCGCGTTTTAACCGTGCCACTTTTGCGCAGCCCCCGATCCGTTTTCCGTTTTTAATAGTTGCGTAAGCCATCCGTGTTCGCGAACACCTTCTTCCTCCATTTGGCGCGTCCAGGCGCTCAGAATGCTCGAGCGATTCAGGTAGCCAACCATCTGCTCCGGATTCTCGCGGCTCACCACAGGCAAGCGCCCGATGTTATTTTGCAGTGTCCGGAACAAAGCGTCGAAAACCATCTCGTCGGGATACGCGACGATCGGATTCCTCGTGCCGGCCTCGAGGACCGGAATTTTCCCTTGTGGGTCCGCTTTGATGGCGCGCAGCAAGTCGCTCTGCGTGACGATCCCAAGGAGCCGCCCGTCGCTTGAGGCGATGGGAAGCCCCTGCGTGAGATTGAACCCCGGCTCGCCGCGAGCCATGCGCGCGGCGAGTTCGCCGGCCGTCATCTCCGGAGGGATGGGCTGCACATCCTTTCTCATCACTTCGCCGACGCGAACCAGTTTCAGCGCGGCTGCTTCGTATTCCTCAGGCACGGAAAGCCCGCGTCGCGCCAGCTTCTCCGTCATGATGGAGCTGGGCAAGTAGCGGAGCGCGATCAGGTCTGCAATCACGCAGCCGAGCATGAGCGGAAGGATGGCGTTGTAATCCCGGGTGATTTCAAACGCGAATACGATGAATGCAAAGGTCGCGCGCGACGCAGCGCCAAACACCGCCGCCATGGCCACCAGCGCGTAAGCCCCCGGCGACAAGTGCGCCGACGGAATAATAAGGTTCACGGTCATGGCGAAAACCCCGCCCAGCGCCGCGCTCGACATGAACATCGGCGCCAGCAAGCCACCCGACGTTCCCGAGCCGAGTGAAATCACGAGCGCCAGAGCCTTGAACACGGCAATCAGGATGAGCAGTTTCAGCGCGAGATTGTTGTTGAGGATGTCGGAGATGGTGTCGTAGCCGACGCCCAGCACGCGCGGCACGAAAAACCCAATTACGCCGAGGGCAAGCGCGCCGATGGCCGGATGCCACAAGTCGCTAATCGGCAGGCGGTCGAACTGGTCTTCGACCCAGTAGAGACTCTTTGTGAATGCGATGGCGGCGACGCCGCAAAGCAGGCCGAGCACGAGGTAATACGGCAGGCCGCGGAGGACGTCGAAATCGACGTTGCCCATCGTAAACATCGAATGCTGGCCGAGAAGAACCGAGCGGACGCTCGTGGCCAGAGTGCAGGCAATCACGAGCGGGATAAAGGACCGCGAGCGGAACTCGAAGAGCAGCAATTCGATGGCAAGAATGACGCCGGCAATCGGAGTATTAAAGGTAGCGGCCATCCCCGCACCCGCTCCGCAGGCGAGCAGGACTTTCCGTTCGGCAGCTGTGGTGGAAATGAATTGGCCGACGAGCGAGCCGAACGCGCCGCCCGTCTGAATAATCGGCCCCTCGGCGCCGAATGGCCCGCCAGTGCCGATGGCGATGGCGGCCGAGAGAGGTTTCAAGATGGCGACTTTGGCTTGAATCCGGCTGCGTGAAGTCAGCACGGCTTCCATGGCTTCCGGAATTCCGTGGCCTTTGATTTTGTCGGTGCCGTACTTGGCCATGAAGCCGACGATCAGGCCACCGATTACGGGCGTGACGATAATCCACGGTCCCAGATGCGTATTTTCCGGACTGCGAAAATGGAAGGACCATTCGTGGTAGTAGGCCAGATTGGTGAACAGGCCGATCAGGTCGTAGAGCAGGTAGGCAATGAGTCCCGCGAGGATGCCGACCAGTGCCGCCAGCAGAGAAATGAATCCGATGCGGAAGGGCGCGGACGGATGTGGCCGGAGAGTTTTCGCCGGTTGTGCTTTGGATTCCAAGAGCAATGCCTCCTCGTGTCGCTCGCTTAGCGACGGCTGGGTCTTTTCGCTTTTTGGTTGCGCGGCTTGCCGAAATTCGATTTGCGCGCTTCGTTGAACTCTCTCGTCAATCACACCCCTGTTCGAGCGCGCGCAGCAGCCTGGGTCCGGCCGAGCTCAACTCCGCGTGATGCGAGAGCGAAATCTTGCGCAGCATTTTTTCGCCGCGGCGCCTCAGGGCCAAGAGCACTTCCCGCCGATCCTCGCGGCCTATCGCACGAGTGATGAGGCGTTTCGCGGCCAGGCGATCCGTCAATCCCACGGCCGTATGATGCCGGATTTGCAGCCGCTCGGTCAGCGCCCCTACGGTGGCTTTCTGGTTTTTCGGCAGTCCTTTGAGCGCCAGCAGCGTCTGATGCTGCTGGGGCTCGATTCCGGTCGCACGCGCGGCCCGCTCACTAAAACTCAGGAAGCGGCGGATTTCGTAGCGGAAATCCGCGAGCGCGCCGTAGTCGATGCCTTCCCGCTTGGTCGCTTTCATGCAAGAGAAAATTATATCGTATTACGACGTACAATGCAGGTGTTCGCGCGCGCAGGATTTAGGTCGCGGCACATTTCTGAGCATTCTACGCTCGGTTGGGAAATTCAGGCTTCAGACGATGCGAGGAAGGAATGCGGGAACACGCCGCGCATACTCGTCAAACTTGATGCCGAAGGCCTCGCGAAGAATTCTCTCTTCGCTGCGGATGCGGATGGCTGTGCCGATCTGAAATATCACCAAAGCGCCAAGCAGAACTTGCCAGCGTGTGGATGCAAGCCCGGTTGCAAGCAGCATCCCCAGCATGGCCAGGTAAATCGGATTCCGGACCACGGCATATGGTCCGCTCGTTATCAGGTCATGACCCTCGATCACGCGCGCGACGAGCGCCCACTGCTTCCCGAGCGTGCGCGCGGCGGAATAGCAGAAAAGGACGGAGACCGAAGCGATGGCAATCGTCATCGCCGTCAGAATTATTTCTCCCGGCTTTGAGACGGGCAAGAATGGCGACAAGTACGGGCGGGGCAAGGCAAAACAAAGCGCATAGGCCAGGCCTTGCATGGCGAAACCGGCGTGCGATTTCAGATCGCGCTTCTTTTCAGTCCCCACCGCTTGCCGCTTCCCTATTACCAGGATCGCGCCGAATGCCAGCCAGCACACGCCAACCGCCAGAAGCGCAAGCTCGGCCCAAAAGTCTGGATTCACGGCCATCTTTTCAGGATTGCAAGCGCTTGCGGAATGATTTCTGAGTCTTGAAGTGTTCGTAGCCCTGCCGTTCGTAAAAAGCATGCGCGCGCCCGCGAATCACATTTGACCGCAGGCCGATTACGCCGCATCCATTCTCGCCCGCCCATTCTTCCGCCCGCGCCAAAAGCCGCTGCCCGACTCCCTGCGAGCGCTGCTTCTCATCCACCACCAGGCCGCTCACCTCCGCGCGCATGTCCGTCTCGACGCAATGGTAAAGGAATACCGCAATCCAACCCGCAAGTTCACCGCCCGGCAATTGCGCCACGAACACCACATGTTCGGACGTGCGCTCGATGCCCTCGAGCCGTCGCGCAATCTCTTCCGCCGACGAGGGATAGCTCAATTGGCCCGCGAGCTCCGCCATTCGCGCGTAATCCTCCCGGCGAGGCGCTCGAATCTCCACACCGAATTGTCTTGCGGGAGCGTTCATCGCTTCATCCTTCCTCTATGTTTCTTTTCCTCGCAACGCCTTCTTCAAAATGGCAATCTGCCCGGCATGGTAAAGGTCATGCTGTATCAGACCGTGGAGCATGAAGTAGGTCGTATATTCTTCGTCCACCACTCTCTCGTTCAATTGGTCATCCGCCAGCCGTGCGACCGCCTTCCGCAGCTGCCCCCTCCATTCCGCGAGGTCCTCGAGCGTTCGTTTCCACGCGACGTCGCTCACCTCCCACACCGGCGGCCAGTCCATTTCCGGAGTCACGGCCACCACTTCCCCCATCAGCCGCTGCCGCACGATCTTATTCCACACCGCGACGTGATTCACCAGTTCCCAAATCGAGTGCACATCGCGGACTGGATGCTTCGAAGCATCCTCCGCCGAAATGCCTTCGAGCACTGCTTGCAGTGATGGCCCGTGCCACGCTTCCCCGGAAAACGCGCGGTCCATCTGGTCGAGAATTCTGTTGATTTCAGTCATGGCCGGACTCCCAGAAACCGCAAATTAGAGACACAGACAGCACAAACAACCGATTAGGCACAAAATCGCGGGCAATATTGTCCACCCATTGAGTCTACTGACCGAATAGATTTCAAGCAACTGGATGGATCGACCGGCGGGCAAATCTCAATCAAAAATTCTTGTCGGAATCGAGAAGAATCGTGACGGGGCCGTCGTTTACCAGCTCGAGCGACATGTGCGCCTGAAAGACGCCTGTCTCCACGCGCACACCAAGCGCTCGCAGCGCCCGCACAAATTCCTCGTAGAGTGCTTTTGCCAATTCCGGCGGCGCCGCCTGGATGAAACTCGGGCGCCGTTGGCCGCGCGCGTCGCCATAAAGCGTGAATTGCGATACGGCCAGCGCCGCGCCGCCCGTATCGAGAAGCGACCGGTTCATCTTCCCCTCGTCGTCGCCGAAGATCCGCAGATTCGCCACCTTCTCAGCCATCGCGGCGGCGGTAGCGGGCGTATCTTCGCGCCCGACGGCGACCAGGACGACAAGCCCCGCGCCAATCTCGCCGGTCACGCGGCCATCGACCGCCACGCTTCCCCTGGTCACGCGTTGCACGACAGCTCGCATGAAGTTTGCCGTCCAGCGCACCCGACCTAGTACACGTTGGGCGCGGCGCTCGTTGACGGCCGGCGCGGCAATAGGTCGGGGAGCTGCGCAACGTTGTAAGCCCATGCCGCCATCACCTGCGCGCCTTCCACCAGCTCAGCTTCATGCGCCTGATCGAAAGTGTCCGCCTGTGAGTGATGCGTCTGGAAATATTGCGCCGGCTCCTGAACGCAATAGAATCCGGGAACGCCCGCTTCGTCGAACGCCACATGATCGCTTCCCGTCATCCATCGCATGCTCAATTCAAGCAAGCCGAGCGAATGCAGCGGAGCGACAACTCCTTCCATCGCCTCGAGGTCCTGGAAATTGCGCATCAGGCTGATGCTGATCACGCGGCCCGTGCCAGTATCATGAATCAGGGCCGCAGAAAATCTCGGCAGCTCCTCCCGGTGAGCGGCCACGTAAGCCCGCGAGCCATTCAACCCCTGCTCCTCGCCGGAAAAGAGCGCGAATCGAATTGTGCGCTTCGGGCGCAGGCCCAATTTCTCGAGCGCGCGCGCCGCTTCCAGCACCACGATCGAGCCAGTTCCGTTGTCCGTGCTTCCCGTTCCCAAATCCCAGGAATCGAGATGCGCGCCGAGCACGACGACCTCATCCGGCTTCTCGCTCCCGCGAATTTCAGCAACCGTGTTATAGACTTCCAACGATTTCTCGCTGATCGAATTCGTCATCTCGACTTCCACTTCCACAGGCCCGCGCTGCATCAACCTCCAAATCAAGCTGTAGTTTTCCGAGGTGATGAATGCCGCGGGAATCGGCGCGATGTGATAATCGCGTCCGCCGAGGCCGGTCATGTTGAGCAAGCCGTCGACCTTTCCCGAGTCCGTCAACATCGCCGCCACGCCTTCATTCTTGAAAAACTCGGTGCGCGCCGCAATGAATTTGCGCCGCCCGGGCCCGTACATCTCCGGGGCTTCTCCGGGGCGGCGCGGGTGCATGAGCAAAAATGAATCTCCGTAGGGTACAAGCATCGGATTCGGCGCCGGCTGGTCCTGTGGCGGCAGAATTATGGGTTCGGTCGTGATCACGATCGCGCCCTTTAATTTGCCCTTGTACTTTTCGAGCTCCTCCATCGAGTTCGCTTTCACGTAGGTGACCGTGCCACGAAGCGTTCCACCGGTTCCGGGCGCCCAGCCATAGGACGCGAGCGTCAGCGGATGCTCGGCGGGGCTGGCGATA
>Ga0187808_10000717_pt1 | contig 10846 bp, 8 predicted proteins | sample NC_wetland_sal_i_5_FD_132427 | JGI IMG/M metagenome (GOLD analysis project Ga0187808, IMG submission 132427) | Wetland sediment microbial communities from Neuse River Estuary, North Carolina, USA - ASW_3 | ecosystem: Environmental > Aquatic > Freshwater > Wetlands > Sediment | place: USA: North...
CGATCCGCTTGGCGTCGTCGACGACCGCCAGCCGAACCCGCGTGCGCACGAGATGGTCGCAGGCGTCGACAATTTCCTTGTCGCGGTCGGGAAACTTCTCGCCGAGCTCGGCCACGACCCGGTCGCTGAGCGCGTAGAGTGCGGCGGCGCGCTCTTTTTTGCCCTTGGTGGCAAGCGCCTTCTCGATGCTGTCGCCGATGCTCTTTTCGACTGCCGCCAACAGTGCCGCGTCGCGTTGCTTGACGGCGAATTGGCGCTTGGGCTTGCCCGCGCGGCGGCGCAGTTCTTCCTGCATCGCGAAAATCGGCTGCATCGCCTCATGCGCGGTGAACAACGCTTCAAGGATCGCCTCTTCCTCGACGACCTGCGCGCCGCCCTCGAGCATCATGATCGACTCGGGGCTGGCCGCGACGACCAGCGAGATGTCGCTGCCCTCGAGCTCCGTGTGGGTGGGATTGACGACAATTTTGCCATCCACCCGGCCCATCCGGACTGACGCAACCGGGCCGTGGTGCGGGATATCGGAGACCAGCAGCGCACCCGAGGCCGCGATCAGCGAGAGCATGTCGGGGTCGTTGTCACGGTCGGCGGAGAGCACGGTGACGATGATTTGGGTTTCGCAATCGTAGCCCTTGGGAAACAGCGGGCGCATCGCCCGGTCGATCAGGCGCGAGGTCAGGGTCTCCTTTTCCGAGGCGCGCCCTTCCCTTTTGAAAAAGCCGCCGGGAATTTTGCCGGCCGCGAAGGTCTTCTCGACGTAATCCACGGTGAGCGGCAGAAAGTCCATGTTGGGCCGCGCTTCATACTCCGAGACCGCGGTCGCGAGCACGACCGTTTCGCCGTAGCTCGCGAGCACGCTGCCGTGCGCCTGCCGGGCCAAGCGGCCGGTTTCGAGCGAGAGCTTGCGCCCCGCAAAATCTATTTCGAGTTTCTCGTACATTAGTGATACCTGAGGGAGGACTGAGGCCGCGCGACGATTGCGGTTTTTTCACTGTCCGCGAGGCGCCACAGGGGACGCGCCCTGGAACACTGCCGGGTGGCAGGCCAAGGCCCGCGCGCCCGAAAGTTGCGGGCGGCGCGGCATAATATGTGCGGCCTACCTCCGAATACCCAGCTTTTCGATCAGTCCTTTGTAGCGCGAAAAGTCGCGCGAATGCAGGTAATCAAGCAGCCGACGACGCTTGCCGACCAGCCGCAGCAGTCCGCGGCGCGTGTGATGATCCTTCTTGTGCACCGCTAGATGCTCGGTCAACTGGTCGATCCGGGCCGAGAGCAGCGCGACCTGGACCTCAGGCGAGCCGCTGTCATTGGTGGTTCGAGCGTTGGCTTGGATGACCTCCCGCTTACGGGCCGATGGAAGAGGCATTCGGAGTTCTTACTTTCCCTTTTCCTTTATCTTAAGCTAACCACGCTAACAGAGCGTGCCAGGGGAGTAAAGGCGGGGGTAAAAGCAGAAGCAGACGGTCAGTCACGGGTACGGTTGGTTCAGTGCCCCGCGAGCGGATAAGGTCGGGGACCTTCCCATGAACGCAATCGTGTTGGTGGATAAGCCGGCAGGAATCTCGTCGGCCGAGGTGGTGCGCCGGGTCAAATCGCGGGTCAAGCCGGCCCGCGTGGGACACCTGGGCACGCTTGATCCTTTCGCCACCGGAATCCTGCCGATCATGATCGGCGAGGCGACCAAGCTGGCGCCGTTTATCGAGGGCGGCGACAAGGAATACACGGGCCTGGTCCGGCTGGGCGTCGAGACCGACACGCTCGATCGCGACGGCGCCGTCGTTCGCCGCGCCGAGGTGCCCGCCATCTCGGCGGAGAAGCTCGCGCAGGTCACCGCGCAGTTCACCGGCACGATCGAGCAGGTTCCTCCGGTGTTTTCCGCGGTCAAACGGGCCGGGGTGCCGCTCTACCGGCTCGCACGCCGCGGCGACGAAGTTGCGCCGCCCGAAAAACGCAGCGTCGCGATCAAGCGTCTCGAGCTCAAATGCGAAGCGCCCGACGCGATTCGATTCGTCGCGACGTGCTCGCCGGGCACTTATGCGCGCGCGTTGGCGCGCGATATCGGGGTCGCGCTCGGGACAGTGGCGCACCTCGAGGAGCTGCGGCGCACCCGCAACGGCGCGTTCTCGATAACCGATGCGATGGCGCTGGCCGACCTCCTCGCGGCGCTCGATTCCGGTGTGCCGCTGAAGTGCGTTGGGCTTCGCGATGCGCTGGCCGGGATGCCGGAGCTGGTTGTCGATGCGCGCGCCGAAAAGCGGTTGCGCAACGGCGATTCGCGCGCGCTCGACTCGCTGGTTCCGTCGGGGAGCGGAGCGCTGTTCAAGGTGGTATCGGAGAACGGGGAATTGATCGCAGTTGCGCGGGCGACCTCGCGGGTGACGGCGATAGTCGAACGAATCTTCAATCTCGATCGAACGCCGTAGCGTGAAACAGAAGCGGAGAAAGTGAGAATCGCGCTCAGTCCTTGGAGGCGGATTGCTTGAGCAGGGCGTCGATGCGGGCGGCTCGCTCGGGGCCGGGGTCAAATTCGAAATCCAGCTCGGGCGTGTATCTAAGCCCCAGCGACTTGCCGATTTCGCGGCGGATGAAGCCGCTGGCGCTCCTGAAGCCGGCGACCGCGGATGGCGCGCGCACGGAGCCCTCCAGATGCGAGAAATAGACGCGGCCGTGGCGCAAGTCGTCGGCCATCTTGACGCCGGTGAGCGTGATGCCGCGCAGGCGCGGGTCGCGGAGATCGCGCACCAGCAGCGCGGACAGTTCTCTCAAGATCGCCTCGGCGACACGCTCCGGTCTTCGACCCTCAGCCAATGTTCTTCCCCGGTATCACGAAGGCCGCGCGACATACGCAGCATCGTTCCAAGCAGCTTTCTTTGGATCAGTAGTTGATAATTTCGAGCTGCTCTTCGCCGAGCGGCACCAACCCCATCGAATCGATAAAGTTCACGACCTCGCGCAGCGCGCTGTCAACGAACGCGCGGTCGCTCCCGACCTGCGCGATGCCGAGCTCGGCGCGCTGCCACATGTCGTGGCCGTCGGACTCGGCGATAGAGACGTTGAACTTGTTGCGGACGCGAGCCTTGATCGCGCGCAGCACCTGTCGTTTGCCCTTGAGCGAATGATTCTCGGGTAAAAACAAGGTCAGCCGCATGACGCCGATCACCATGATGATACGCCCCCTCCCCCCCGAACGCGCAGGCCAGCGCGCCCGCAACGACCGCGCAGACCTTAAGGCTGAAGCTGCTTTTCCACGGCGGTCTGGCCGCGCACGGTCTCAGGCTTGGGCGCGGTCAGCTTGCGCAGAATCGCTTCCATCTCGAACGCTTCGATGATGTCGCCCGGTTTCACGTCGTTGAAATTTTCGAGCGCGACGCCGCACTCATAGCCCTGAGCAACTTCACGCGCGTCGTCCTTGAAGCGCTTGAGCGAGGCGAGCTTGCCGTCCCATACGGGGCGGCCGTCGCGGACCAGCCGCGCACGAGCGCTGCGAAGGATCTTGCCGTCGACGACCATGCATCCCGCGACGGTGGCGCCGGGGACGGCGAAAGTCTTGCGGACTTCGGCGCGGCCGAGCGCTTTTTCACGGTAGGTCGGCGCGAGCAGACCTTCCATCGCCTCGCGCATATCATTGATCGCCTCGTAGATCACCGTGTAGAGGCGAATCTCGACGCCTTCTTTCTCCGCGAGGCTGGCGGCCTTCGGCTCGGGGCGGATATTGAAGCCGATGATGATGGCTTTGGAAGCCGATGCAAGCGTAACGTCGGTCTCCGAAATCGCGCCCGCCGAGCTGTGGATTACCTCGAGCTTGACTTCCTCGGTGGAAAGCCGCGCGAGCGCGTCGGCGAGCGCCTCGACCGAGCCCTGCACGTCGCCCTTGAGAATGACTTTGAGTTCCTTGACCTCGCCCGCCGCCAGACGCTCGCTCAAGTCCTGGAGCGAGCTGCGACTGGACTTGGCGAGTTCGCCTTCGCGCTGCTTGGAGCGGCGATACTCGGCGACCTGGCGCGCCTTCGATTCCTCGACCACCGCAGTGAACACGGTGCCGGGCTCGGGAACGCTGGAGAGGCCGAAAATCTCGACCGGAGTGGACGGACCTGCCTCGGTAAGGCGCTGGCCGAGATGATTCTGCATCGCGCGCACGCGGCCGTACGAGATTCCGCTGACGAAAGGATCGCCCTGATGCAGCGTGCCTTCCTGGATGAGCACGGTTGCGACCGGGCCGCGGCCGCGGTCGAGCTGCGACTCAATGATGGTGCCGCGCGCGGCGCGCGCCGGATTGGCCTTGAGCTCCATCACGTCGGCCTGCAGCAGGATCATCTCGAGCAGCTTGTCGATTCCCTCGCCGGTGCGAGCCGAGACCGGCACGGTAATGGTCTCGCCGCCGTAGTCTTCGGGCACCAGGCCGATCTGGGTCAGGCGCTGCTTGACGTTGTCGACATTGGCGTCCGGCAGATCGATCTTGTTGATCGCGACGATTATGGGAACGTTGGCGGCGCGAGCGTGGTTGATCGCCTCCAGCGTCTGCGGCATCACGCCTTCGTTGGCGGCGACCACCAGCACGACGATGTCGGTGACCTTGGCGCCCCGCGCGCGCATCGCGGTAAACGCCTCATGGCCGGGAGTATCGACGAACGCGATCGTCCGTCCATTTGCCTCGACGGTGTAGGCGCCGATGTGCTGGGTGATTCCGCCGAACTCGCGCGCCGTCACGTTGGTGTGGCGAATCGCGTCGAGCAGCGAGGTCTTGCCGTGATCGACGTGGCCCATCACGGTGACGACCGGCGGCCGCGTGACGCTTTCGCCCGCCACGGCTTCCTCGGGCGCCTCTTCGATGGCGGATTCGACGTCGAAGGAAACGTTCTCGACGCTGTAGCCGAACTCGCCGGCCAGCAAGGTGGCAGTGTCAACGTCGAGCACCTGGTTCAGCGTCGCCATCTGGCCGAGTTCCATCAACTTCTTGATCAGGTCGCCGGCTTTGACCCCCATCGAGCGGCCGAGATCGCCGACGGTTACCCCCTCGGTGATTCGAACCACGCGTTTGGAGGCTTTGGGCGTGGTGATCTCGGTTTTTCGCTGTTCCTTGCCGGGCAGAGCGCGGCGCTTTTTCGGCACTCGCAGGCCGCGCATCTCGCGCTCGGCGGCGAGGTCAGTGCTGCCCTTCTTGACGACTTTCTTTTTCTTTATTCCGCGTCCGCCACCGGGCTTGGCCACTTGATCGGGCGGAAGTTGCGGCATTTCCTCCGACGGTTGCTCACGCAGTTGCGGAGCGAAGCGTCCGGTCACGCCGGGACGCGCGCTCGGCGCGCCCGCTGCCGTACGCAGACCCGGCAACGCAGGACGCGGCGCCGGCGCCTTGGGCCTGAGATCGATCTTGCCAAGGACCTTGGGTCCCTTCTGTCCGTCGTCGAGGGTCGGGCCGGTCTGAGAGCCGCGAGTCAGATTGATCGAGCCACGCTGGGCTGATTCAGCCGGGCGCACATGATCCGTGCGATAACCGAAGCGCGACGAGGGCGCCCGCGGCGGCGCTTGGGGCGCGGCTTCGGCAACCACGGGTGCAGGCTCAGGTTCAGGAGCAATCTCAGGTTCCGGCTCGAGCTCAGCTTCCATCTCCTCCGCATGGGCTGCCGCCTTGGGCGGATGAGCCTCGTAGTCGGGCTCGCCAATCTCCTCGATTTCAGGCCCGGGCCTGACCACGACCGGTTCGGGCACGACGCGCGGCTCGGCGACTGCGGGCTCCGCACGATGCTCCGCGTCGAACGTAACCGGCGCCTCGGGCTCGGCGGCGTGTGGCGCGCCGAGAAACGGCGCCACGAACGAGTCTTCGCGGGTCTCTTCGACTTCGAAATGGAATGGCGTACCTGCTCCACCGGCGGGCTGCCCGGGCTCGGCATGACGCCGGCGCATCACGGTGGCATTGAGGCGCTTTTCGAGAATTTTTCCGCTGCTCGTTTCGAGTACGGTTTCGCGGCGCAGGATCGACGCGCGATGCGCCTGCTCGTCGAGATCGGCCTTGAGCCGCTCCGCCTCTTCGGGCGAAAGCAGACTGGACTCGGACTGTGTATGCCCAAGCTTCAGGCGGGTGCACCCGGCGAGCAAATCCTCGACCGGGAATCCCCATTCACTAGCAAGAGTTTTGATCCGCTTTCGCGCCATCCCAGTTATACTATTCGACCTTTGAGTTTCTATCCAGTCGCTGCCTGATTGCCGCCGCTATTTGGACCCGCTCGCGACGATCTATCTTGCGCCGGAGCGCGTGAAATTCCTTGACTTTTGAACCGACCAACCGCTCGGCGCATTCAAGCGTCGGATGCAGCCAGGCGCCGCGCCCTGCCCGTCGCGCTTCAACATCTAGTACAATATAACCATTGACGACCGCGATCCGCACCATCGCAGCCTTCGCATCCCGCTTCATACATCCGATGCAGGTACGCTCGGGCGGTTTAGCCAGCTACTTTTCTCCCACATCTTCGGTGGCGACCGGCGCTGACTCCTCGGCGATCGTCGCGCCCTCCTCCGTGCGTTGCGCTTGCGTAGCGGCCAGCGCTTCCGCCGCAGCGGTCTCAGCCGCCTCGGCCGCAGCCGCGGCCTTTGCTTCGGCCGCGATCTTCTTGTTGGCGACGTGCTCGCGCGCGGCATTGATTATCTGTTTGGCACGCTCGGGGCTGATTCCCTCGACGTCAAACGCCGTTTCGTCGGCCTCGGCCAGTTGTTCGGCCGAGCGGAATCCCCACTGGTAGAGCAGTTCGGCGTTGATGTCGCCGATGCCCGGGATTGCGTTGAGCGAGGCGCGCGCCGAGCGAGCTTCTTCTTCGGCCTCCGCCTCGCTGCGCACGTCGAGCTTCCATCCGGTCAGGCGATGCGCCAACCGAACATTCTGCCCGCGCTTGCCAATCGCCAGCGACAGTTGATCGTCGGGCACGATCACCTCCATCGCATGCTCGTCCTCGTCGATGATCACCTTGGAGACCTTGGCCGGCGCCAGCGCACGGCACACCAGCTCGGCCTGGTCGTCAGTCCATGGCACGATGTCGATTTTTTCGCCGCGCAACTCCTGCACCACAGATTGCACGCGGGTGCCCTTCATCCCGACGCACGCGCCGACCGGATCGACGTCCGAATCCTTGGAATAGACTGCCACCTTGGCGCGTCCGCCGGGCTCGCGCGCGCTCTGGCGAATCTCGACGATGCCCTCGTAAATCTCCGGCACCTCCTGCTCGAACAGCTTCATCAGAAAGTCGTTCGAGGTGCGCGAGAGCACGATCGAAAGTCCCTTCTCCGACAGATCGACGTCTAAAATCAGCGCGCGGATGCGATCGCCCTGGCGATAGCGCTCGTGGGGGATCTGCTCCTTCTCGGGCAGGATCGCCTCGGTGCGGCCGAGATTGACGATCATGTTCTTGCGCTCGAAGCGCTGCACGATTCCGGAAACGACTTCCAGCTTGCGATCCTTGAACTCGTTGTAGATCTGTTTGCGCTCGGCGTCGCGAATATGCTGGATGAGATTTTGCTTGGCCGCCTGGGCTGCGATGCGGCCCATCGTGGCGGTGTCGAGCTTGATCAGGATTTCGTCGCCGACTTCCGCCTCGGGGTCGTATTTCGCGCGCGCCTCGGCGACGTCGGCTTCGGCTGCGGGGTTGGCCACTTTATCGACGACCGTCTTGATCTCGAACAGCTCGATTTCGCCCAGTTCGGGGTTGAACCGCGACTCGATATTGCGGTCCGGCCCGAACGTGCGCCGCGCCGCCGAATGCATCATCTCCTCGACCGCGTTGATCACGATCGTTTTGTCGATGCCTTTTTCCTTGCTTACCTGCTCGATTACCCGGTTCAGATCGACCTGCATACCGCCTCCCCGGGGCGCGGACAGAGCTGCGCGCCAGCTATTTTTGTCGCTCCCGATCCGCAGGAGCCCGTGTGTCTATTTGTCAATTGCATCTACTTGTCAAAATCGTACTCGTAATTCGCACCCGACATCTCGTCGAAACCAATCGTCTGCCGCTTGCGGCTGATCTCATCGTCCAGCTCGATTCCGCTTTGACCGACCGACACCAGCCTGCCCACGAACGACTTCTGCCCGTCGCGCGCGCGATGCGTGCGGACCTTCACCCGTTCACCCCTGACCGCCTCGAAATGCTCCAGCTTGCGCAGCGGCCGGTTGATCCCCGGCGACGCGACTTCCAGCGTGTAGCGGCCCTCGACCGGGTCGTACACGTCGAGCAAGTCGCCCAGCGTCGGGCTCAACTTCTCCAGATCGCTCAGCGCGATTCCGCCGCCCGGCTTGTCGACCAGCAGCCGCAGCAGCGAATTTCGCGTGCCCTTGCGAAAATCCACCGACACCAGTTCATAACCCTGGCGTTGGATATGCGGTTCGAGCAGTTCGGCCACCTTTTCCGCGGTCGGATGAAGCGTTAGGGCCGCCATCTGCTCTCACCTCTGCGCTCGCCGCTGCTGCCGCCGGCCAGCCGTCGGCCTATGTCATGAATCCCTTTTTGCGACACCAACAAAAAAGTGGGCGCACGCCCACTTCAACGTGAGCATGATACCACCGCGGCCAACCGCTCAGCAAGGCGTTGTCGCGCTGCTGCCGCCGCCGCAGATGCCGCAGCAGAAATTGTCGCCTCTCATCATAGACGCCACGGGTCACTGGCCGCCGTGCCAACGGCCGGGTTTCACATCAGATCAAGTTCCTCTATTCTCCTCTCGATGCCCGACCTGACCGCCCCCGACTCACCCGCCCTGGGATTCCTGCTCGCGCTGGCGATCGGATTTCTGGTCGGCCGTACGCGAGAACCCGGACCCGGCGCTCCGCCGCGGCCCGGGATGCGCGATTTCCTGATAATCGCGCTGCTCGGCGCGATCGCGGGCCACGTCGGCAATACGGTGGTCGCTATCGCGTTGTTCGCGGGCATGATCGGCGCCCTGCTCGCGATGCGCGTGCAGCATCCGGAGCGCAGCGGAATCACCACCGAGCTGGCCGCCGTCGCGACCTTCGCCCTGGCCGGCCTTTGCCTTACGTCGGACCGTCAGTTCGGTGCCGGCCTGGGGATCGTGCTCGCGGCGATACTGGCCGAGCGCGAGCAACTCCGCCGCTTTGTGCGCGAGGGGATCTCCGACCGTGAATACATCGACACGCTGAGTTTTCTCGGCCTTATCTTCATCATCTATCCGCTGCTGCCCGCCGGCAGCTACGGACCATTCGGATTTTTCAAGCCCCGCGAGATCTGGCTGTTCGTAATTCTCGTGTCCGGCGTCTCCTACGTCGGCTATTTCCTGACCAAGTTTACCGGGGTCGAGCGCGGCGAATTACTCACTGCGATAGTCGGCGCCATCGCCTCGACGACCGCCTATACCACCGGGATCTCGCAAGCAGTCGCCGACGCGCCGGAGTCTGCCGTGCCGGCGGCCCGCTACTCGCTGATAGCCAATTCGATACTATTTCCCCGCACCCTGCTGCTCGTCGCGGTGGTCAGCCCGACGCTCGCGATCGCGGCAATCCCTGCTTTCGCCGCGATGATGCTCGCGGGTTTCGCCTCCGCCCTGATACTGGCCCCTATGCGATTGAAAAAAGGCGAGACGGTCGCGGATTCCACCTTCCGCAACCCATTCTCGATCCGCCCCGCGCTCGAGTTCGGCGTGGGATTCACCGTCGTGCTGCTGATTACCCGCGTCGCCAAGCATTACGCGGGGTTCGGCGGCCAGATGGTGGTTTCGGCGATCAGCGGACTGGTGGACGTCACTGCGATCTCGCTGACGCTGGCGGCTTTCACTCAGTCCGGCATCAGCACCGCACGCGACGCTGTGATCGGGCTCACGCTCGCCCATGGAGTCAACGCGATCTTCAAGTCTGGTGTCGCCGAGACCAGCCATCAGCCGGCCTTCTATGTCCGCCTGATGGCGGGGTTCGTGATCATGTTCGCCGTCGGCGCGGCAGCAATAGTCATTCTCGACCCCGCCCGCGTCACCGAATTAGCAAGTCATCTGCAATTGAACTGACTATTCCGAATAGCCTTCTTCTCCCTGATAGGGGACCTTCGCATAACCGACGGCGAATCATTCCGTTATCCTGACCCAAGCGGGCAACGCGAGCCCATCTGTCATCCTGACGACCCGAGCATCGCGAGGTGAGGAAGGATCTCGGACAGCTTCGCGCTAGCGAAGCCGGTACCGGTTTCTGAGTCGCTGCAACGCTCTTCGGTCAGGAAGAGGTCAGGAATGATCACTCCTCGTCGTCGCGCAGCTTGGCGAGCACCGACAAATCCTCGAGCGTCGTCGTATCGCCAAGCGTCTTGTCGCCCGACGCGATTTGGCGCAGCAGGCGGCGCATGATCTTGCCGCTGCGCGTTTTCGGCAGCGCCTCGGTGAAGCGGATGTCGTCGGGGCGCGCCAGCGCGCCGATCTCCTTGACCACGTGCGCGCGCAATTCTTCGCGCAGCTTGTCATTGCCCTTGCGCCCGCTCTCGAGCGTGACGAATGCCACCAGCGCCTGTCCCTTCATCTCGTCGGGCCGCCCCACGCACGCGGCCTCTGCGACCGTCGGATGCGAGACCAGTGCGCTTTCGACCTCCATCGTACCGAGCCGATGCCCGGATACGTTTATGACGTCGTCCACGCGACCCATGATCCATAAGTAGCCGTCCTGATCGCGCCGGGCTCCGTCGCCGGTGAAATAGGCGCCCTCGATCTGGACAAAATAATTGTTCTTGTAGCGCTCAGGGTCGCGGAAGATCGTTCGCAGCATCCCAGGCCACGGTTTGCGCACGATCAGCCAACCGCCCTGGTTGGCGCCGACGCTCTTGCCCTCGCGGGTGACGACGTCGGCTGCGATTCCCGGCAATGGCAATGTGGCGGA
>Ga0187808_10000719_pt1 | contig 10825 bp, 6 predicted proteins | sample NC_wetland_sal_i_5_FD_132427 | JGI IMG/M metagenome (GOLD analysis project Ga0187808, IMG submission 132427) | Wetland sediment microbial communities from Neuse River Estuary, North Carolina, USA - ASW_3 | ecosystem: Environmental > Aquatic > Freshwater > Wetlands > Sediment | place: USA: North...
GCGATGCTTATATCTAATAGGCAGGTTGCTTCTATCTAAACCGGAGGAATAGCTCCACCTAATATAGGAATCAGTTGTGATTAGATCGATCCTTTTTCGACCTTGTACGCCTCCCGCAGTTCGTTAAGCAACTCCTCGCGTTTGGCAAACAGTTCTCTACGGGGACGCGGCTGCGCTTTACTTACAACATAAGCGGTTAGCAGTGGGAGAGCAATAGTTGAGTCGCTGTAGATGACAACCGTACTTTTCAATTGGTCAGGCTTGATTTTGCCCCACGAGACGGCTTCAGATGGTGTCGCTCCCGAAAGACCACCCCAATGTGGTGCATCTGCCGTGATCTGGATAAAGTAATCATGACCACCTTTCTGAATACCTAGCACCTCCCACAGTTGTGGCTGCGTCTGCAGGTAGAAGTTCTTAGGGCTTCCGCCACCCAGGATAATCACTCCATTGCGCGTAGCATGATGGACAATAGCGGTTGTTTCATTGACATCAGCCAGCGGATCGAGTGTGAGCAGGCTGCCATCTAATGCATGGCGTGCTACATTCATACCAATCGATGAGTCGCCGGGTGACGATGTGTAGATCGGCACATTCCATGCCGCTGCTTGTGCGAGCACCGAATATTCTGGTTGTACACCTGCCTTGAGCAACTGTGTTCCCAGATGGTGGTGCAACTCCGATGTCGCGATTGGCCGATTAGGTAGACTGAGCAGACACTCTCGCACAAAAGCGTCTGTATCGAGCAGCACCTTGTCTTCAAAGAGAATGTCATAGATGCGAATCACACCCTCTTGCTGAAGCTTCGTATCGTCCAGGCGGAAATCGCCACGATGCATCGCCATAGCCAGGGCATAGTGCATATCGTGGTACAGGTTCGCGCCCGTACTGATGATGAAATCAACGAACCCATATTCCATCAACGTCAGGATGCACCCGCCCAGTCCTGCCGGAGTGAGTGCGCCTGCCATCGTCAGGCCAATTGTTACATCTTTTTCTGGCGCAAGCATCTCTTCAGCGTACAGCCGTGCGGCTTCGTATAGTCTTGCTGAGTTATACGCCTGGAACTGTTGATCGATCAATTCTGCTACTGTCATTTGCGGATGTACGCGATGTGGTACGATTTGTTGGCCGCTCAGATACTCGTCTTGAGTTGGCTGATGGTCGTGCGAGAGATGAGTAGAATGGGCCATAAATGTTGTTGTCCTTTCCAAGTGAGTTGCGTTATCTTTATACTGTTATTTATCATTCTATTTGACAGAAACGCAAGACCTGCGGGAACTTACGCTTCTTCTCTCAGTGAAGGAGATCTCTCTGGTGAACCCCCTAATCTAACCAGCATTCTCCTAATATCCACCTTGTCGAAACAATGATAAAGAGCTAAAGTGTCCCAGAAATAAGAGAGCTCGAGAGCCTGGAAAGGCTCTCTTTTTTATTTTGAACGACATTTTTAGCAGGTACCTCTGCGGTGCAGGTGGCCCAGGAGTCACGTGCAAAAAGTGTCGGCGCGTTGTCATGTTTGTGACCTGCACTCATCGAGACGAGTTGAAACAAGCGTTTAATGCTGCTAGGAAGCGTGGCGGTTCTGGACCTGGCGTAGTCGTTCTAATACCCAGGTCCGTATAAGCGTGGCTTTCTTCATTCCACGCTCGCGTGCTAACTCTTCTAGCTCGTGGTCAGTCTCCCTATCAAAACGTAGTTGTATGTTCTCAGAAAGTCCACGTGTAGCACGTACGTGTACTGACTCAGTTTCATCAGTAAAATCGGCGGTGCTGTGAGTATCCCAAAAAGCGGCTTTTTCTTCATAGCTTTAGAGCGTCTTTTCTCGGTATGGAGACAGGATTTTCATCGGAGGAGTAGATTACCGTCCCCGGCGTGGACGTTCCTCCGGTTTTGGCTCCAGCGCCGGATATTCGTCGATCAGGTGCAGGGCCTCGGCAATCGCACGCTCCAGTTGCGGATCAAGCTCATTGACGTAATCTTGTGGTGCGATATCCACCTCAATATCCGGGTCGGTACCATAGTTCTCCACATTCCAACCAACGTCCTTGAACCAGAAGGCAAACTCTGGCTGTGTGGTCACCGTACCATCGACCAGCTTATGGCTAGGAGAAATGCCGATAACACCACCCCAGGTGCGCTTGCCGATTAACGGACCCAGGCCCATCAGTTTGAAGGTATGGCTAAAGATATCACCGTCCGAGCCAGCCTGCTCATTGGTGAGTGCCACCATTGGCCCACGTGGTGACCCTTCGGGATACGGCGTAGGTTGGCCCCAGCGCGGAAAATCATAACCGACGCGCTTCCTCGCTAACTTGCTTAGTAAGAGCCCGGAGACATGCCCTCCACCATTCCAACGCACATCGACCAGCAGTGCTGGGTAGTCATACTCCGTCAGGTAGCTGCGATGAAACTCGGCATACCCTTCACCCATCATATTAGGGATGTGGATGTAGCCCACCCGTCCCTGGGAAAGGCTATGCACTGTACTTCGGTTGTTCTCAACCCACTCTCGATAGCGCGCAGGGGCTTCATCCGACAGCGCTTTAACCGTGATTACACGGGTCTCTTTATTTTCTGCCTGCTCTATCGTCAGTTGTACTTCGTTCCTTGCTTGATTCACCAGCAATTCTTGTGGACTGCGATTAGGATCCACCCGCTGTCCATTGATTGCCAGCACTGCATCACCTTCGGTAACATTCAGACCAGGGCCGGTGAGTGGTGAGGTTGCCTTACTGTCCCAGGGATCACCCTGCACGATATGTGCGATGCGATAGCGATTATTATCAGCGTCATAAGCCCAGTCCACACCCAGGAATCCCTGCCGGTAGTGCGGCCCTTGGCGATACTCCCCTCCCCCCTCGTATGCGTGCGAGGTGCCGAGTTCTCCCTGAAGTTCCCACAAGAGGTCAGACAGTTCCGAGCGCGAACTGACGCGCTCGACCAAAGGAGCGTACTGAGCATAGATGGCATCCCAATCGACACCCGCCATGTCTTCGGCCCAGAATTGCTCCCGTTGTAGACGCCAAGCCTCGGCAAACATTTGCTTCCACTCTGCCGCAGGTTGCACCGAGACTTTGATACGACGCAGATCGAGCCAACCATTTTCTCGGCTGGGGTCATCTCTATCATCCGACCTGGGCATTTTTTCACCTGCTTTCAGCACGCGTAGACGGTGTTGTGAGCGATAAATCAGCGTTTTGCGGTCCCGTGAGAGATCAAAGTCACTGAGCCCATCAGTCAGCCACTCATATTTTAATGCCTCGAGATCATATATATAAAGGTTTCCCTTTGGCTCAGGATGCTCTTCCAGAGGAGATGGGAGAGTTCCTTCGATAGGGAAAGACAGCAGCAGCACTTTCCCCTTTATAGCGCGCACCTTGCTATAGCGGTTCTCGCTCACTGGGAAAGGAACCGCCCGTCTGGTAATCCCTTCCAGGTCGATGACGATAGGGGTAGCAGTTGGTTTCTTGGTCGTTTCCTCTTTACCATCACTCTCTTTCTCGGAAGTTCCTTCTGGGCTGTCCTCTTGTTTATTCGTACGCGCTTCCTCCTTCTCTTTCTCCTTTTCCTTCTCGCCAGGCGCCTTCGGTTGTGGAATAAAGGGAGAACCCTGGTCACGCTGTAGCGCGATAGCATAGGGGCGTACACCGCGAGGAAAGCCAAGGTCAAATTGCAGGTTGTCGTATACAGGGTTGAAGGTACGATATCCTAAAAAGTAGAGAAACTTGCCTTCAGGATCAAATGCTGGCGAGGTATCGTAGAGCACCGGCTCAGTCGCAAAATGGGTCTCACCGCTCTCCGTATTGCAAAGTTTGATCGCAATTTTTTGCGCTGTTTGCGAGAAACTGTATGCTAACCAGCGTCCGTCCGGGGACCAGGTGACACCATGAATGCGACCATAGTCACTGCGGTCAACCACGACAGATGTGCCCTCTTCCAGATTAACCACGATCAGTTCGTTACGATGATTCGTAATGGCAACCACATCGTCGGTAGGCGAGACTGCCAGTCTGGTTGCCCGTCCAAACTCGATGTCCTTGAACGTTTTTGAATCGCTGGCATCTTCTGGATTGAAGATAACCAGTGCCTCGCGTCCAGTAGCATCGCTGATGGCGACCAGTCGCTTGCCATCATTGAGCCATTCCAGCAAACGATAGCGTACGCCATCCGGTTCACCATGCTGGAGGACGGCCCCTTCCCAGTCGGCCATAGAGAAAGCTTTGCCTCGTGTCGTTATGGCTACAGAGTGGCCCTGGGGGTGCAGTGCATAGGAATCAAGGTAGTGACTGGCTGAAACGAACTTACGGTTACGCTGTGTACGTAAGCTGGGTAATACGACATCAAGATGGCGAGCACTGTCGGTGTTGGGATCAAACAGATAAAGGTCGGCACCCGACTGATAAACCATGCGTTGGCCATCACTAGAAAGATGGCGTGCATAGAAATCACGGTGATCGGTGTGGCGGCGTACATCCTCACCCAGAGCTGTGCATGAGTAAATGTTGCCCACCCCTTCATGATCTGAGAGAAAGTAGATACGTTCGCCGACCCAACAAGGATCGGCCAGGTTTCCGTTGAGCCTGAGCAAACGCTGGAATGTACCGTTGCCACTGGCGTCACACCATAGATGCCCTACTGTCCCACCCCGGTAGCGCTTCCAGTATGCTGGCTCTCGAATGTTGCGACCAAGCACAACTCCCCCCATTGGACCATAAGAGATTGCATTGGCCATGCCGACGGGAACCTGGCGAGGTTGGCCCCCCTTTGGACTGATGGCAAAGATGGCCTCAAAGCGACGATTGATTTGACCGGCATTGCTGGCGTACAGGATGCTATCACCATCGGGTGACCAGCCCAACACATGACAAGACGCGGATTGGAAAGTAAGGCGTTGAGCAGGGCCACCGGCTGCCGGCATAACATAGACCTCACTGGGACCCTCTTCGCGACCCACGAATGCCAGCTGTTCGCCATCGGGTGAAAAGTGCGGATAGCTCACCTCACTCGTACCGGCCGTGAGACGTTCAGCCCGGCCTCCTTCACTTGGTATCAACCACAGATCATCCTCAGAAACGAATACGATCTGGTCTTGATGGATTGTAGGGAAGCGTACATATCCCTGAGATGGCATACTTTCTCCTTTATTGTCCAGAACATCTGTTCAAGGCAGTGCGTTACGCTCGTCCGTGGCCAGATATCCTATCTGGCGGGCATCGGCGTGCGCGAGGGAGGCAACACTTTTTCTAAAGTATCAGATGTTCTGATGCATGATACGATTCATGATTGTAAATAGCATTGTAGCACGACAGTACTAAAGGCGTCGAGCATCCTTCTCCTCTTGCCAGATAACCCAAGTAATGGTAATCTCACCTTGCAATTATTATGAAACGAACATGCGAGGAGAAACCATCCCAATGACTCAAACCGAGAAAGGACAGAAGGGTTCACTACCACCCCAGAAACAATCTCGACCAGAACAGCCAAGAAACTTCTTTACCAAGGTGGGCGTCCAAGGTTCACTACCACCCCAGAAACAATCTCGACCAGGACAGCGTCAACAAGATCGGCTGATGCGTCAGGCGCGCCGTCGCCGTCAACGTCTTCTCATAGGAGGCAGCCTGCTCGGCGTAATCTTAATTGCTTTAGCAGGAGTGGGTATCTGGCAATATCCGCGTATCATTACCTTATTTCAGCATCATACTCCTACTATTAGGCGTAATTATGCTTGCTCTGTTGCTCACTCTGGCCCGAATTTGTATGCCTCAACGCCTGCCGCGGGACCAGCAGCACCACCGGATGTGCGAACTGCTCCAGGGATGTTTGCAGATGGACTCCAATGTATAGACCTGAAAATCGGCAATGGCCCTGCTGCTCAGATAGGGAGTGTCGTATCGTTTGAGTATACAGGTTGGCTCGCTGACACCAATCGCAAATTCGATAGTTCCTATGACCGCCATGCGGAGCCCTTCCAGGTATTGCTTGGTGGAAAGGCAGCTATCGTAGGATTGGAGGAGGGTTTGACCGGGCTAAAAGCCGGTAGCATACGCCGTCTGATCATTCCACCGGCGTTGGGTTATGGTGACCAGGGCCAGCCTCCCAACATTCCAGCCAATGCCACGCTGATTTTTGACATAATTGTGCAGAGCATGAATAATTGCCCTGTTGCTGCTGGTACTAATATTTACAATTCAACATCGGCGGCAACGTCAACATCTATTGTTGGGCCTGTGTTGCCTTCGGGACCTTCAGCACCGCCACCGGTGACTACTACTGCAAGTACGATGTTAAATGGACTCCAGTGTATAGATCTCAAGGTTGGCACTGGTGCACCTGTAGTGACCGGAAATACCGTCTCAATCCAGTACACAGGCTGGTTTGTAAACGGTAAGAAATTCGATAGCTCCTATGATGATGGAGGTACTCCTTTGTCCTTACCAGTCGGCCGGGGAAAAGGCATCAGAGGGATTGATGAAGGGTTGATTGGCATGAAAGTAGGTGGCACTCGTCGTCTTATAATTCCGCCAGCACTGGCCTATGGTGCGCAGGGACGACCTGGCGCGCAGGGGCAACCTCCAGTGATTCCGCCTAACGCCACGCTGATTTTTGACATCACGTTGGTGAGCATCCAGTGATTGATTACTCAATCTAATAGCCCTTTACAGCTATCGCCTGAAGAGATGCGAGTAAGTGGAGGCTTTCCATCAGATCACTGTATCCCTTGTGGGTATTGAGCCACTATGCTACACTTAGCGCAGGATATGTGCACTGTACAAAACTGTCCAATCGCTAGTAACGCTAGATAGCAACGCAAAGAAGAACAAAACATAAATGAACGAACTTATAACACAGATCGAACGTCTACAAGAGCGCGTCCACGAAACTATGGTGCGTCTTTGACCTGGCGAACAAAGCAACACAGATAACCAAACTCGAAGAAGAGAGCATGGCCGAGGATTTTTGGTCGGATAACCGTAAAGCTCAGGCGCAAATGCAACAGCTCAACGCCCTGCAAGAAGAAGTCTCCACCTGGGAAGGTATCGCCACACAACTCAACGATCTGCATGCATTGGCCGGACTGCTAGAGGAGGAACCGGATGAAGGCATGCAAACAGAGATCGTACAATCCTTAACCTCACTCGAACAAAAGGTAGAGCAACTCCAATTCGCGTTGATGCTGAGTGGAGAACACGATGAGCGTGACGCCATCGTCAGCATTCACGCAGGCAGTGGTGGTGTTGATGCACAGGATTGGGCCGAGATGCTCTTGCGCATGTATCTGCGCTGGGCCGAACGTCATAACTTTAAAACCGAGGTCTACGAGTACAACGAGGGCGAAGAAGCTGGCATCAAAAGTGCCACCGTCGAAATCACCGGGCGATATGCATACGGTTATCTTCGTTCAGAAGCTGGCACACATCGACTCATCAGGCTATCCCGCTTTGATGCAGCACATCGTCGGCACACCTCATTTGCCAGAGTCGAGGTCATGCCTGATATCGAAGATACCATTGAGATTACCATCCGCCCCGAAGACATTGACGTGGACACCTATCGTTCGACGGGCGCTGGCGGACAGCATGTCAACAAAACCGACTCAGCCGTGCGCATCCGCCACATTCCCACAGGCATCGTAGTCACCTGCCAAAACGAACGCTCACAAATTCAAAACCGCGAGGTGGCCATGAAACTGCTGAAGGCGCGCCTCTATGAACGCGAACAAAAGAAGCGTGAGGAAGAAACGGCCAAGCTCAAAGGTGAGTATGTGCAGGCTGACTTCGGCACACAGATTCGCTCGGTGACAATACATCCCTATAACATCGTGAAGGACCATCGTACAAACTATGAGTCAAGTGATACGGAGGGCTACCTGGATGGTGACGTCGATCCTTTTATCCAGGCATATCTGCGCTTGATGGCTAACGGAGTTGCAACGGGAACATGAAAAAATCTATACATGCACGTAATCATGCAAACCACAAAATCGCTCTGGATAGCGCAATTTACGTAGTGCCTTGACCTCGATCTGCCGAATGCGCTCTTGCGTCAGCTTAAACTCCGCACTTACCTCATCCAGGGTGTGATAGTGGCCATCCTGCAAGCCATAGCGCAACTCGATGATGAGACGTTCGCGTGGACTTAGGACCGTCATCGCGTTCTCAACATAGTCGCGTAGCAGTTGCTGCGATACTTGATCCGTCGGTGCCATCATGCTCATATCCTCCAGCGTATCGGCCAGATGATACTGTTCGTCATCGGCCACCGGCGCATCAAGCGAAATAGGTTGTTCAGACAGATTCAAAAGTTCCACAACCCGCTCTTTTGAAAGCCCAACTTCAGCAGCGAGTTGTTCCGGTAGCGCTTCCAGTCCTTGTTCTTGATATATACGACGAGTGATGCGCCTCATTTTGTAAATTAACTCAACAACATGTACCGGAATGTGAATTGTGCGCGATTGCTCCGCAATGGCACGACTGATAGCCTGACGAATCCACCATGTGGCATACGTGCTGAAGCGGAACCCACGCTTATAGTCAAATTTTTGTGCAGCACGCATTAGACCCATATTCCCCTCCTGAATCATGTCCAGTAGTGGCAAACCCTGATTCGAGTAGTGTTTCGCAATGCTTACAACGAGCCGTAAATTAGCTTCGATAAGCTTTTGGTGGGCACGCAAATCTCCGTGGGCAACACGTTCGGCTAATAACAATTCTTGCTCTGCTGTCAGGAGAGGGAAGGTGCCAATCTCCTTTAGGTACTGCTTCACTGCATCATCAATGGCACCCCTTTTATCTTCCTCACCGTCCTCGAATTCATCATCCTTGTCCTGCAAGTCGGGTTCTCTATATATGTCACTTTCCAGGTAGGTATCGCAATCCCGCTCGCGACTCTTCCTGATCCGAACAGGACCGGCATCGTTTAGGCGATCGACAATATATGCTGCTCTCGCTCCCATGATAGATGCTCCTTCTTCAAAATGTGTTCACAAAGCTTTGGGGAAAAACTCGCTCATTAACTCTTCCTACCGTTCTATACTGCAACAACCGTGCCAAAACGCATAACATGCACTGTGTGTCATCCTTGCATAGCAGAGATAGCACTATATCAATCGATATTCAGTCTTGACTCTGAAGGATTTGTCAGAGAAAAAAGGCCTAACCGTCTAACAAGGCAGACCAATCTATTAGCTTCTACATCACCAGGAGATGAAGAGATTTCCATCTGTGCGGAATTTTCCACAGCTTGCGAGCAATGAAACTGTATGCTATACTCATGTCCAGAGCATCATGCCACCTGGATAGTCCAACCAGAAAGTGGCAAAGCCTCAGGCAGTGTTCGTTTCAGACTGTAGATGAATATTTTTTCACCCACATGATCTGAATGCTGACACATGATGCCAAATGTGGTATGATAGTACTAGCATTGATTTAACTGCTGTGGGGATGCGGATGCAGCGGCGGAGGCTCCCCCTCGGCTAACTTCTTCGCTTGCCTGGCTGGGTAGGCGAATATTATCCTCCAGAGAGAAGGAAGGAGGCGATTTCGTGGAAAACGCTTTTCCCCGCTGTCGCAAATGTAGTGAAGGTGATCTGGTTCCGCTTTCGGATTTCGGTAGCCAGGGAGCTTCTATCGAGTACAAGGCTTGGGTTTGCACCAATCCCTCTTGCTTGTACAACATAAAAATCCGTAACGGCGACATCATCATTAACGAACCCATTAGTGACGGGTCACTTCATTCGTATCGCAGTAACCGCTCATAATGAGGTATCTTGCCCGGCTCGGGCCATACATGTCCGATGACATGCGATGTGCGGCGTATTCACCGCAACGGGGATGTTTGTGCACATTTTCGAGAGCAGTGAAAGGCAAAAGGCAAGAGTGTGTCTCTCACTCCTTTTGCCTTTTGTCTTATGAAAGAGAGCCAGGTACCACATAGCAAACCAGGTGGATGGATTTCTCTCTGTCGAACGAGTAGCACATCGAGTTTGGTTACTTCTCAAAACGAAGGAACTTGTCATGAAGATTTCGTCATAAGGAGTCAGTACTAACGTGCTCAACCGTTTTTTTGGGCAGAAATCTCAAGATGAACAAAAACAAGACCCCATAGCCGATCAGGAGCACGTAGGAGGAGACTCTATCTCCGAACGCTTCAACCCCTTCAAAACTAGCTTGAGCCGCACCCGACAACTCTTTAATCGCATGGGGAATGCCTTCAAACAATATGACATTACTGATGAGTTGTGGGATGAATTAGAGGAAGCCCTCATCAGTGCCGATGTCGGTCCAAGCACCAGTATGTGGCTCATAGAACAATTACGTAAGCGTGCTGCGGAGGAGCACATGCGGACCGGGGCACAAGTGCAACAAGCTCTGCGTGAGGAACTTGTCAAGCTCCTTGGAAAACCTTCTTCTTTACGTTTTGCCAGGCAATCTCCTTTGACCGTCATTTTGATCATCGGGGTTAATGGCTCCGGCAAGACCACCAGCATCGCCAAACTGGCCTATCGCCTCACAAAAGAAGGCCATAAAGTTATTCTGGCTGCTGCCGATACCTTCCGTGCTGCTGCGATTGACCAACTCAAAGTTTGGGGCGAGCGCGTAGGTGTACCAGTGATCAGCCAGAACCCCGGCTCCGATCCAGGTGCAGTGGTCTATGATGCAATCCAGGCAGCAGGCACACGCGGAAGTGATGTTCTCATTGTAGATACCGCAGGTCGTCTCCACACCAAGTATAACCTCATGGAAGAGTTGAAGAAGATCAACAAGGTTATTCAGAAACTTTTGCCAGATGGGCCTCACGAACTGTTGATGGTCGTTGACGCAAC
>Ga0187808_10000720_pt1 | contig 10816 bp, 10 predicted proteins | sample NC_wetland_sal_i_5_FD_132427 | JGI IMG/M metagenome (GOLD analysis project Ga0187808, IMG submission 132427) | Wetland sediment microbial communities from Neuse River Estuary, North Carolina, USA - ASW_3 | ecosystem: Environmental > Aquatic > Freshwater > Wetlands > Sediment | place: USA: North...
AGAAACAACTCAAGGACAGGGAGCAGCAGCTCCTCCGCCAACGGGCCGAGGCCGGGGCCACGATCGGTGGCAGTGGCGAAACTACTCTGGCGGCCCCGACGGTCACACGCCAGACCGACCGCCTCCCCACCGGCACGCCCCGCCTGGACGACCTGCTGGCCGGCGGCTTCCCGCCGAAGGCACACATCCTGTTGGTCGGACCCGCTTTCACCGGAAAGGAGATCCTGCTCTACTCGTTCGTCGCGGAGGGGCTCCGCCGGGGCGAGCCGGCGGTGCTGGTCACGACGACGAGGTCTCCCGACGAGATCGCCGCCGACATCGGGAAGGTTACCCCTCAGTTCAAGGAGTACGAGCAACTCGGCCTCGTCACTTGGATTGACGCCTCCAACCCGGCCGTCGACCCGAGCACCTCCAAAGGGGGTTCCCACGTCGTCGTGAAGGGACCGTCCGACCACCCGGGGATTCTCACGGCTCTCGTGAAGGCCGCGCAGATGGCCGAGAAGACGAAGGCCGGAAGCTTCCGGGTTGGGTTCCTGAACCTCTCGACCTGCCTCGCCCAGAGTGATGAAAAGGAAGCCTTCTCGTTCTTCCAGAACTTCGTGGGGATTCTCAAGGCCCGACCGGCGCTCGCGGTGTATCTGGTGGACCAGGGGACCGTGCCGGACTCCCGGGTCGAGGTGGCGCAGAGCCGTATCGACGGCGCGATCCGGTTCAAGCAGGACCGCGACCGGGCCTACCTCTCCGTCCAGGGGCTGGGCGACGTGCAGACCCGCGACTGGGTGGAGTACCGGGCAACGAACCGGCAGCTGATCATTGGTTCCTTCGCGTTGGAGCGGATCCGCTAAGGAGCAGCGCCGTAGGTCAGGGAAATCCTGCCAAGAGTTCGTCGATCGCCTGAGCCGGGTCGTCGGCGCGGGCCACCGCGCTGGACACCAGGATGCCCTCCGCGCCCAGCTCGAAGGCGCGTCGGACGTCGTGCCGGTTATGGATCCCCGCTCCGCAGAGGACATGGGTCCGGGGAGAAACCTTCCGGACGGCGGCGACGGTGCCGGACACGACGGACGGCTTTGCCGTAGAGACGGACCGAGTCCCTCCGATCAATTCCGGCGGTTCGACTGCGAGGTACCGGGGACGGAGCCTCGCGAGCCGTCCGGATCGAGCAACGTCGCGGGCACAGAGGATCGCTACCAGACCCAGAGCCTCCAACCGCCGGAAGGTGGCCGCGATCGTACGCGGCAGAAGGGGGTGCTCGGAGTGGTTCAGGAGGCTTCCTCGGCCACCGACGGCCGCGATCGCTTCAGGCACGACGTACCCCGTGTGCGGACCGGCCTCGTACGGATCGGCGTGCTGGGCGACCACCGGGATCCCCAAGCGCTGTGCGAGCACCCCGAGATCCGGCGCGGCAGGTGCGATAGCGCCGGCCACGCCCGAGGCGCGTAGTCTGGTTTCGAACGTCTTACCGATCTGGGTCGCCCCCGCGCCGAGCCGGGGCACGTAGGCCTTGAGGTTCAGGACGAAGAGCGGAACGCCAAGCGGGGCCGTGTCAATGGACGGGGTGGACAGCCGGCGCCTTCGTGCGCTTGGGTCGCGAGCAGATGGCGTACTCGTCGCCGTCGAAGAAGACCTCCCGGTCCGGATGTTTCCGCTGGATGTCCGAGATCTTCGCCAGGACGTCCTCGAGGGTCGTGCTTTCATCGTTCGGGTCGATCCTCAGGTGAACGGTCTTTTCGGATTTTTCGGGCCGATGACCTGCTGACGCCATGCGGTACCGGGCCGGCGACATACCCGCCACTCGCCTAAAAAGCCTTCATGGCCGACTGAGGCACAATCTTTAGGCGGCGAAGGCCCTCGCCGCGAGCGGAACCTGACCGATGAAAGACCGCAGCGAACTGTCGCGTGTGGTGTATAACCAAACGCGGGTAATCCTCGTCCGGGACCTGTCGATCATGAACCCGAACCTGATCCAGGGCGCCACGGGTCTGGTCGTCGGCAAGATCGCGAACTACACCCTGAAGGTCGCTTTCCCGAAGGTCACGGTCGGCATCAACTGGAAGGATTGCGACATCGTCGAAGGGAAGACGGGCATGCCCACCGAGGCCGACCAGCCCAAGACAATCCCCGGGCCCCGGTCGCTCCAAGAGTAGGCGAGCGCGGGCCCGGCCCTGTCAGTCCAGCGCCGCGATCGGCCGGCCCTGCATCGTCGGCGGCAACGGAACGCCCAGGTGCTTGAGCAGGGTGGGGGCGATGTCGATGATCTGTTGAGGCGGCAAATGTTCCTTGGCGGGGCGCCGAGGGTCCGCGAAGGCGAACACTCCCTCAAACGAGTGGACCGCATCGTCCGGGCCGGTGTCGTTCTCGGTCAGGAAGAGGCCCGGATGACCTAAGCTGCCGGCCGAGCGCCAACGGAGGTCCCCGAAGTATAGCATGAGATCCGGCGGGTCTCCGCGGACCGTCCGGTAGATGCGGGCGGGCTCCAGCACCCGGACGCCGAGCGGAGCACCATCGGGCCGCCGGACCGCCTGAAGCGCGCGGGTCATTTTGTGAGTGACAGAAGGCACGTCGCTCGCCGCGAGCCGGCCGTTCGGCTCGCGTCCACGAATATTGAAGAAGATCCGGGCGTAGTATCCTCCGGCCCCCCACGCGACCGTACGATCCCAGTCCACCTCGACCTTCTCGAACGGGGTGCCGGGCGCCGGGCGTCGGGTCGTGATATGAAGATAGCCCTCTTGCTCCAGCCACTGGTTGATACAGAAACATCCGTGCATCGCCATGCTTCCGTGGTCGGAGGCGACGAGGATCGTCACGTCGTCTGGCACGAGGTCGAGGAGAGCGCCGATCTCCTGGTCCAGCAGAGCGTAGTACCGGTCTGCCACGTCGGCGTACTCGGACCCCGGGGTGAACCGGGGATGGGCCGAGTCGAAGAACTTCCAAAACGCGTGATGTAACCGGTCGGTACCGATCTCGTGGATGGCGAACAGGTCCCACGGCTCCTTCTGCCACAGGTGGTGGGCCAGCGCCCATCGTTTCCGCGTCATCTCGAACAGGTCGCGCTCGGCCCGGGGCCGGTCATCGGCTCGGAACGTGACGTCAAATTGGTAGCCGCCGCTCGCGGTCTCGATCTCGGGAGCGAGGGAGGCCGGCGTGACGAAGTCCTTCGCACCGTCGGGAGTGAGGAAGTCGGAGATGTAGATCCCGTTCACCGTGGGCGGGGGATATCCGGGGGGCATCCCGATCACGGCGACACGGCGACCGAGGCGCGAGAGGATCGACCATAGGGGCGGAGCGGGGAGCATCTGGGGGGTCGGGGTGTACATCTCCGAGTACGAGCCCGGACGGCGGTGACGGAATCCGTAGAGACCCAGGGAGCCCGGGTCCATGCCGGTGAACATTACGGCCCAGGCCGGGACCGTGATCGGCGGGTCGGTGCTCAGCAGGGTCCCGAACCGGGACCGGTCCAGCACGGACTTCAGTCGGGGCATCCGGGGCAGGAACCGGTCAAAAAGAAACTCCGGGGGCACGGAGTCGAGACCCAGCACAAGGAGCCGACGTCGGGAGGATTGCACGCGCCCGCCGAGGTGTCCGGGCTCAAACCGTTATCGTTGACCGAGAAGCAGCCGCGCCTCCGCCTCGGCCCGGCGGCGCTCTCGCCGTCGGAACCGCCACAGCGTGACCAGGAATACGATGATGATGAAGGCGAGGCCGAACAGGAGCCCCAGGGCAAAGAAATCGACCGGGGCCGGCACGAACCGAAGAAGGGCCGTCGGCGCTTAGATACTCTTGGCTGACTCGCAGGAGGGAATGCCCGGACCCCACGCCGCGCCCCGGCCCCTCGCTCCGGAAGGAAAAATTGGACGGCGGTTCTTTGAGCGGGTGATCCGACCCCATCTCGGCCGGCGGCGTCGGGACGTGGTCGTAGGGCCCCGAACAGGCGTGGACGTGGGCGTGGTCCAGCTGCCGGAGGGAGGCGTCCTTCTCTCTACGACGGACCCGCTTTACATCGAACCACGGCTCGGGTGGGAGCGGGCGGCCTGGTTTGCTTTCCATATTCTCGCGAGCGACCTCACCACGACGGGTCGGAGGCCCGACTGGGCGACGATTGACCTCGACGTGCCTCCCGGGACTCCGGATCGCGTGCTCGAGACGATTCTTCGGGTGTTCGACCGGGAAGCGCGCCGGTTGGGCGCCTCGATCGTGACGGGCCACACCGGCCGGTACCCGGGCTGTGCCTTCCCGATCGTCGGCTCGGGTACGCTCCTGGCCGCCTCGGCCGCCACGGGCTATGTTACGACCCGGCGGATCCCGGCCGGTGCGGAGCTCCTGATCGCCCGGACGGTTGCCCTAGAGGCGACTGGCATGCTGGCGACGTTCTTTCCGGAGCGGATCGAGGACCGGCTCGGAAGCGAAACCCTTCGAAGGGCGAGGGCGTTCACGGGTCGAATGTCCACCGTGCCGGACGCGCTCCGGGCGGCGAAGGTCGGTCTTCGCGAAGATGGTGTATGGGCGATGCACGACGCGACGGAAGGCGGGGTGCGGACGGCGGCGTGGGAGATGGCCGTCGCCGCGGGTCGCGGGTTGGAATCGGACCTCGGGGAGGCCTGGATAGACCCGACCGTCCGAGACGTGGCCGAGCTCTTCGGAATGGCCCCGCTCGACGCCAGCAGCGAGGGCACGCTCCTCCTCGCCGCCGACCCGCACCGCGTCGAGGAGGTCCTCTCGACGCTGCAAGGCGGCGGTGCCGTCGTTTCTCGCGTCGGTCGGTTCACCAGGCGCCGCGGCCTGCTTCGCGACGGCAAGCACCTCCTGCGGCCTCCGGTTCGGGACTCCTATTGGGCGGCCGTGCAGCGCATGGGCACCGCGGGCCCACGGGGTTCCGATTACTGAGTAGGCAGATGGATTGGCCCCATCGGTCAAGGAGCCCCCGCACAAAAGCCTCCAAGGTTCTCTCGGCAAGAGGGAGGTCCTCGCTGCAGCACGGGACCCATTACAGAACCCAGTGGGTAGAAATGGGTCCGAACAATCAACTGCTAGGGCTCTCGTTACGGAACGCGCGCGTTTTGGACCCGCTTCCCGCGGCCAGAGAGATTCCGGAATCTGAGGGTCTTTGCCGGTGGGCGACACTGAAGCGCTGTGGAGTCCGCTACAGAGCCCTGGAGCGTATCCGTCTCGTACACGCGGCCGGCAGCCTCGTTCGCGAACGCGGCTCACCACGAAGTCTTCATCGGCAAGTCCTCGGGGGGCCCCCCGCCCCCCCGAGGCCCTATGTCACGATGTCGCCCGCCCACGCTAGGGCAAACGTGATGAAATTCAACGTGCCGCAGTACTCCTGCCCGTTGGGGAGGTAGAAGTAAGCCCACGAAAGCTGGTCCTGGATGTCAGCAAAACCCGCGTAATTGTTGAAATAGAGCTGGGTAAAAGGATCGTACGATCCCGTCCCTACTTGCGGGCCAGGTGCCTTCAGGATATCGGCCTTCGAACCCCCTAGATTGATGTTCCCAAGGTAGCCGTGGGTCGACATCGACCCCAGCGTGAGCGTTGCAGTAATATGGTAGAATTCAGCTTGGACCTCGGGGCCCAATCCGTTCTTCGGCTCAGGAGTGCCGGCAACCGGGCTCAACGCCCCCGCATAGGTTTGCCAAAGCAACCCCACGGACTCTAGGGCGTAGAACGAGCCGTCGGGGGCTTGCCAAGCTTGACTAGTGATAATGCCCGAGTCAAGAGCCCAGTAGTACCCGCTCACCTCGAGATCCTCGAGGTTGGTAAACGTCCACCAAACCGAGAAGATTTGTTGCGAACCCTTGGGGATTTCAGATACCTCGCTTACGACTTGGGCGACCGTGGGAGACGGACAGGCCACCGAGGGACTCGCCCTCGCTGCCCCCGCCGTTGGCAAGAACATCATCACCGCGAGAAGACAAACCAAGCCCACCGAACCTGTGGCGAATCCCTCACGCTTTTTCCGTCGAGCAGCCTCGACATGCCCTAGAGCACCCACGCTAACCAACCCCCTAAATCGAGAGGGGCGTAGTCCTAGTAGACCCCTCGTTGGGCGACGCCCAACAAACCGGGAGTCGCACGTCCGACGTCTCGGACCTGGTCGAATCGAGGAACGATGAAGAGCGAGGCTGGCCCGACGGTTCCCGGTTCGACCGTAGCGAGTCAGGAGTCGAGGGCTACCGCAACGCTAACTCGAATTCCTCCGTCGGGGTGGGGTCGCGTGCCCGCCACTCTTGCGACCACCTGAGCGAGGAATGGAGCCGGGTGCAGCGGCTGCGGGGGTGGTGAGATGTTCGGCGATGCGCTCGCTCACCCACCTTGAGAATCGACGCTCCGGTCCCCAGTACTCGGGGCGCACCTTGCTGACACCGGCAATCATGGAAAGGTCCCGAACGATCGTCTGGACTTCGTGAGGCGAGTGGGCAGGGACGATCTCCACAAAACATGTCGAGTTGTCCCAGCCGGCGTTGAGCCCCTCGGATCTGGGCCGGAGGGTCCACGGGATCGCGTGAGGAAATCGAGCCTTTACGGCCCTCTTGACCCAATCGACGGCCTCGGAGTCGTCGCAGAAGAAGCCCAGGGCCACGCATCCCAGCCGTGTCCAGTCTACCTTCGGGATGTAGAACACTGCGTGGTTGTCAATCAGCGCTGAATGGTGACGAACTAGAGTCTTGCGCGTGACACCCAGGAGGCGTGCGACCCGGGAGGGCGAGGCATTGGGGTGTGCGACAATTACGGCGATGATCCGCCAATCGAGGGGCGTGAGATCCCGCGTACACGGAGGGGCGTCGTCACGGAACGGGCCCCCGATGACTCCGGTCGGGGCGAGTTGCCGGAGACCTCGTAGCCTTCGTTCGAGATGCGCTGGATCGTCGTCGACCAAGACTACAACCACGACCTCGACGTTTCGCTGTGTAATCGTGTCCCCGAAACAGACTCGCGCCCAGAGGGCGCCGTCGACGTGTTCGAGCTCGCCCAGCAGGGCCGAACCTTCTGCCGAGTCCGCAACCTGGATCTCGACGCGGACCTCTTCCATGCCGAGGGTCGTGAGGTTCAGAGTCACCTCAAAGCCGTTCCAGAACCCTTCCCGTTTCCACCTCCTTAGCCTATCCCAAACCGCGGTCCGGTCGAGCCCGACGTGAGAGGAGATCTCGGTGGGAGTGATCCTCGGGTCCGCGCCCCAGAAAGAGAACACCCCGTCCGGATACATCCACCGCAGGATGTCGAGGTCGCGGTCGTCCACTTAGACCCCATGCGTCTCCGAGCTAAAGCCTGCCGTGACGCCAGTCAATTCCCTCGAAGCATGTCCTCGCTCCGTCACCCCGTAGCGATGGACGAAAACCCTGGCGGAGTCCCAGTCTAACCAACTCGGGCTTTGAAAACGGACCCCTTTTCAAAACAGGCCGGCGATTGCCGCAGAACATCGACGATCCCACGGGGTAGGGAACTGGGACAACGGGGTCATGCCCGCTAGCGGCTGATCGGGCGGCTCCGGCAGGGTCTTATGCCGGACGCACAATCCCCCGGACCGCTGGGGGAGCTGCCACGCGGCTGAGAGGACAGACGGTCTCTGTCGACCCCTTGAACCTGATCTGGGTAATACCGGCGCAGGGAAGGCCTTGCCTCCGCGTGTAGCGACCCCCGCAACGGGCTGCGGGAATGGCTGAGGGAACGAACCAAGGGACGACGCCGGCAGCGCCCACGAGCGGTCTTCGACGGCCGGTGCGCCGGACCCCATGGCTCGTCCCCGTCGTGGCCGCCATTGTTATCGTGGCCGGGTTTGGCACGTACTTTTACATCGAAACGACGAAGAGCCCCTGCGTCGGCGGGCCCCACACCCTCGTGGTCGAGACGTACGCGAGCTTCTTCGACTCGGGGACCGACCCGGCCTCCGCACGCGCGGCGGTATTCGGGGGGTTCGAGAACACCACGGACAGCCGGGTGTGCGTCGAATACGTGAACGGCGACCTGGCGACGAATCTCCTGACCTCGGGGGAACCCCTACCGGATGTGGTCATCGGTCTGGACGAGCTGACTGCCCCTCGCGTCGATGCCGCCGGGCTCCTCGTTTCCTACGCTCCCCCGGAACTGGCCCAGGTCCCGCCGGGGCTCGTCGCCAACCTTGCGCCGGACCATGCGGCGGTCCCCTACGAGTACGGGTTCATCGGACTCGACTACAACGTGAGTTACGACAGGGCGCACGGATCGCCGTTCTCGACCGGGAACTACCTCGAGGCCGTGGCGGGTAACCGCTCCCTCGCCTCCCAATTCCTCTACGAAGTGCCGCCCGACATTACCGGCGAGGAGTTCCTGGCGATGCAGATCGCTTTCTCGACCGAGGTGCTGCACGAGAACTGGACGGACTTCTGGCACACCGTCGGCCCCGTGGCCCCGTCGACGACCGACTGGGGGACCGGCTACTCCGAGTTCTTGGCCGGAACGTACGCGAGCTTCGTCAGTTACACGACCGACCCGGCGTACGGCGCCTACTTCGGGCCGGCGGGCGCGCTCAACACCTCGATCCTGCGATCCAGTGGCGAGAACTACAGTTGGGAATCGATCTACGGAGTAGGGATCGTGCGGGGTGGGGTCCACAACCTCACGCTCGCGGAGCAGTTCGAGAACTGGTTACTGTCCGGGCCGGTGCAGGACGACATTCCCACCAACGAGTGGGAGTACCCCGCGAACGAGACGGCGGCGCTGCCGGGCGCCTTCAACTGGAGCGTCCCGCCCGCTTCCATCACACCGCTGAATTCGTTCGAGTCGGTCAACGCTACCGCGGCCAACCTCCCGGGCTGGATCCTCGAATGGCAAGCGGCCGTGGGCGGCTAGTCCCGCGCCGGGGTATCGGAATCATGACCACTCTGTCCGCCACCGAGGCGTCGGGTCTTCGGCGCCTGTGGGGCCGCGCCAGCGAAGTCTTCGCTGAATTGCCGCTCGCACTGTTCGTCCTCTTGTTCGTCGCGCTCCCGGCGGCGGCGCTCTTCGCCGGAGCCGTCGATCGATTCGGTGCGGGCACCGGCTTCGCAGCGCTGGTCTGGGGCCCGTCGTTGGGCTCCCAAGTGGCGCGCCGGGCGCTGGAGAACTCGTTCGTCCAAGGCGGCCTGAGCGCCGGGCTCGCGGTGGCCTGGGGATACCCCTGCGGCGTGTTCCTCGGCCGACACGGCTTCCGAGGACGGGACCTGCTGTTCAGTTTCTTGCTGATCCCCTTCCTGCTCCCGCCGCTCGTGGTAGTGCTGGGGATCGACGAGCTGTTCGGTGGATCCAGCCCACTCGCTTCCGGGCTGGGAGTCCTGGGTCACGGGCTGCCGGCGATCGTGCTGGCGAATGTGTTCTACAACGCATCGATCGTCGCGCTATTCACCTCGGCCGCGATCGCGAACGCCTCGCCTCGGCTCGAAGAGGCGGTCGAAAGCCTGGGCGGCGGCGGCTGGCGCCGGTTCCGGGATGTCTGGGGACGAGGTTCGCTCCTCGGCGCCGCGAGCGGAGGGCTCCTCACGTTCCTGCTGTCCTTCGTCGGCTTCGCGGCGCCGCTGCTTCTGGGAGGCCCCTCCAACTACACGATCGAGGTCTGGATCTACTCCCTGACACGAACCGTCTACGCCGCCCCCACGTTGGGCGCTGGCCTCGCGCTCTGGACCGTCGCCCTGCTGTGCATCCCCGCGGTCCTCTACCTGGTCGTGGCGCGTCGAGCGCGGCTGATCGGCGGCCGGGAGCGTGGGACGCCGCGATTGTACCCGGTGTACTGGCGGCGGCCCACGACGGCGGCCCTCGCCGCGACGATGGTGGCCCTGCTCGTGTTCGTCGGCGCGATGCTGGGGGCGGTTCTCCTACTCTCCTTTCACCTGGTCGGAGGCGGCTGGGGGATCGAGAACTGGTCCGCGCTGTTCACGGCCCGGACCACCGCCGCGGTGGGCATTCCGACCGGCCAAGCGTTGGTCAACACCCTGTTCTTCGCCGGAGCGGCCACCGCCATTGTAGCCACCCTCGTGCTTCTGGTGGCGTACGCCTCGACGCGACCGCGCCGCGAAATCGGAGTGCTCGAGGGCCTCGCCTTCCTGCCCGTTCTGCTCTCCCCGGTGATCCTCGCCTTTGCGCTCCGGGACTTCTGGGGGAGCAGCCTGGGCATGCCTCCCTTCCTCTGGACCCTGATCGTGGCCAGCCAGGCCGCGCTGGCGCTACCCTTCGTGCTCCAGAGCGTCCGCGCATCGCTCCGGAGCCTTCCCCCGAACCCTCGCCTCGCCGCGCAGACCCTGGGGGCGTCCCCGTGGCGCGCGTTCTGGGGAGTCGACGTGCCCCTCCTTCGGCCGGCGCTCGTGGCCGGCGCTACGTTCGCCTTCGCGCTTGGCCTCGGCGAGTTCGCCGCGACGAACTTCCTCTACATTCCGACATACACTACCCTCGTCGTCGAAGCCTACCTGCTCGAAACGCTCCGGCTTCCCGGTCCCGCCTCCGCGTTGGGAGCGCTGCTCGTCGTGGTGAGCGGGATCGCCTTGTTTCTGTTGATGCGCGGAGGCAACCGTGTCCGCTTCTAACGCGCCCGAAGAGACGGGCCTCCGGGTGGAGCAGCTCCGATACGCGTCCGAAGGGTTCCAGCTCGGGCCGGTCAGTTTCCGGTTGCAGAATGGAGAGGTGCTTGGGGTGTTCGGGCCCAACGGCGCGGGAAAGTCGACGCTCCTGAGGCTCTTGGCCGGCCTCGAGCCGACCGCGGAGGGCCGCATCTGGCTAGACGGTCGAGAGATCAGCGGGCTCCCGAGCCATCGACGCGGCGTCGGGATGGTGTTCCAGGACCTCGCCCTGTTCCCCCAACTGTCGGTATGGG
>Ga0187808_10000723_pt1 | contig 10797 bp, 8 predicted proteins | sample NC_wetland_sal_i_5_FD_132427 | JGI IMG/M metagenome (GOLD analysis project Ga0187808, IMG submission 132427) | Wetland sediment microbial communities from Neuse River Estuary, North Carolina, USA - ASW_3 | ecosystem: Environmental > Aquatic > Freshwater > Wetlands > Sediment | place: USA: North...
GGGGGGGGGGGGGGGCGGGGGGGGGGGGGGGGGGGGGGGGGGGGGGGGGGGGGGGGGGGGGGGGGGGGGGGGGGGGGGGGGGGGGGGGGGGGGGCGGGGTGGACGCGCTGCGAGTGGATTTTTGGTGACTTTCGGTGGCAGCGCAATTACTAGATCGATATAACGGGAACTGGATCGGGAGCCGAAACGTAAACGTAACAAGAGTTTGATCACCCGTGACTCACGTGAATCGGGACGTGACATCTCGGAAAATTCGGGCAGTTGGGAGCGGGATGTCCCGGACTGATCTTCCGCGCGGCGCAGCCGGTCAGCGGACGGAGGGAGAACTGGTTGACTGATATCCAGCAGGTGGTGCCGGCACCGCGAGAACTCGCGGGCAGGTTCCGGGCCTACGGCCCGAGGCACTTGGACATTCTCGCGCTGCGGGCAGGCCTGGATGATGCCGAGCGACTCGCGATCCGTGCGGTGGCCGCGGTGCTTCCGTTCCGGACCAACTCCTACGTGGTCGAGGAGCTCATCGACTGGGACGCGGCTCCGGACGATCCCATCTACCGCCTGGTGTTTCCGCAGCCGGACATGCTGCCCCGTGCCGACATCGACCGGATGTCACGCCTAATCAGTGACGACGCGCCGGAATCGAAGATCCGCGCGGCGGCACACGAGATCCGGATGGGGCTGAACCCCCACCCGGCCGGCCAGCTTGTGCTGAACGCGCCGAGCCTGGATGGCAGGCGGCTGCCTGGCCTGCAGCACAAGTACCCGGAGACGGTCCTGTTCTTCCCGAAGCAGGGCCAGACCTGCCACGCGTACTGCACGTACTGCTTCCGCTGGGCACAGTTCGTCGACGAGCCCGACCTTAAGATGGCCACCGACCACGTCGACGCGCTTGTCGCCTACCTGCGCAGGCACCGCGAGGTGACCAGCGTGCTTATCACCGGCGGTGACCCGATGATCATGAGCGCCGCCGTGCTACGGCGGTACATCGAGCCGCTGCTCGACCCGTCGCTCGACCACCTCGAGTCGATCAGGATCGGGACCAAATCGCTGGCGTACTGGCCGCAGCGCTACGTCACTGACGCGGACGCGGACGCCACGCTCAGGCTGTTCGCCGAGGTCGCCGAGACGGGCAAGAACCTGGCGCTGATGGCGCACTACTCTCACCCTCGCGAGCTAGAGCCGCCGATCGTCGCCCAGGCGGTCAGCAGGATCAGGTCTACCGGCGCGGTGATCCGCACCCAGGCTCCGCTGATCCGGTCGATCAACGACACGGCGGAAACCTGGCGGTCGATGTGGCGGAGCCAGGTACGCGCAGGAATGATTCCGTACTACATGTTCGTGGAGCGCGACACGGGTCCGCGTGACTACTTCGCGGTGCCCTTGGCTCGCGCGTATGAGATCTTCCGCGACGCGTACGCCGGGGTCTCGGGGCTGTGCCGTTCGGTCCGCGGGCCATCGATGTCCGCGACGCCTGGCAAGGTGTGCGTGGACGGCACCGCGGAGGTCGCCGGCAGGCAGGTATTCGTGCTGCGCATGCTGCAGGCCCGCGATCCAGCGCTTGTCGGCCGCCCGTTCTTCGCGCGCTTCGACCCGCGGGCCACCTGGCTGACCGACCTTGAGCCCGCGTTCGCCGACAGGTTCCCGTTCGAACCCGACCCCTACCAGGTCAGCTCCGCTGACTTGTCAGGCATATGGCCGGACGAGCTCATCGAACCCGCTGTGTGACCCGCGCTAAGCTCCGGCTATGGAGCTGAACGGAACATCTGCGATTGTCACTGGTGCGGCCAGCGGCCTGGGGGAGGCCACGGCCAGGGCGCTGGCACGCGCCGGGGCATACGTTGTCGTCGCCGACGTCAACGAGGACGGCGGTAAAGCAGTCGCCGCGGACATTGGCGGGCAGTTCGCCAGGACGGACGTGACGGATGAAGAGTCCGTCCGCGAGGCGGTGGCCGCGGCGGCGTCGGCTGGCCAGCCGCTGCGGGTGGCGGTCAGCTGCGCCGGCATCGGATGGGCCGAGCGCACGGTCAACAGGGAAGGCGCGCCACATGGCCTGGCCACCTTCCAGAAGGTCATCGCGGTCAACCTCACCGGCACGTTCAACCTCATGCGGCTGGCGGCCGCCGCCATCGCGCAGACGGAGGCAGCCGATGCCGACGGGCAGCGCGGAGTGATCATTAACACCTCGTCGGTCGCGGGCATCGAGGGCCAGACCGGTCAGCTCGCCTACTCGGCTTCGAAGGGCGGGATCATCGGGATGACGGTGCCCGCGGCGCGCGATCTTTCCGTCATCGGGGTGCGGGTGAACACGATCTGCCCGGGCGTCATCCACACGCCCATCTACAAGAGCATCGCCGGCACTGGGCGCGATGCCGAAGAGTTCCTCGCCCGGCTGGCGGCTCCGGTGGTGTTCCCCAAGAGGCTCGGACGCCCAGACGAATTCGGGCAGCTGGTGCGCTCGCTGATCGAGAATGACTACATGAACGCGGAGGTCGTGCGCTTCGACGGCGGCATCCGGTTCCAGCCCAAGTGACACTGCCTGGCGTGGGGGTCGGATGTCGGGGATCGCTGGGTGCCTCGCGCTCGCGGAGGGGACAGGGCCGGACGCGGATTGGGTCGTCCGGGCGGCAAGGCGCATGGCGCATCGCGGGCCTGATGACGAAGGTGTGTTCTCCGACGGCGCTATCGCGCTAGCCGCGAAGCGGCTGGCGGTCATCGACCCCTCCGCGGCCGGGCACCAGCCCATGCGGTCGGCCGACGGCCGCTTCTGGATGGTCTTCGACGGCGAGATCTACAACTATCCGGAGCTGGCGCAGCGCCTCCGGGCGCGGGGGGTCACGCTGCGCGGCGGCTCGGATTCCGAGGTGCTGCTCGAGGCGTACGCCGCCGAGGGCAAGGACGCCCTCAGGCGGCTGCGCGGCATGTACGCGTTCGCCGTCTGGGACACGCACACCAACGAGCTGTTCTGCGCTCGTGACCCGTTCGGCCTTAAGCCGCTGTACTACACCCTGGCGGAAAGCGGCAGGCAGCTCCGGTTCGCCTCGGAGCGCAAGGCCCTCACCGGTCCGGGAGAGGTCTCGGTGATCGATCCCGACGCGCTGCGCAGGTATCTGTCGTTCCAGTACGTCCCGGCGCCGGCGACGATGACTCCTCCAGTGCGCCAGCTCCCGCCCGGCCATTTCCTGACCGCCAAGCCGGGCGGCCCCGTCGACGTGTTCAGGTACTGGCGGCCGGTGCTGCGCCCGGCACGGTCGCCGTCCCCGGAGAGCCCAGAACGGATCCTCGCGGCGCTGCGCGACTCGGTCACCGCTCATTTGCGTAGCGACGTACCGGTCGGCGCGTTCCTGTCCGGCGGCGTGGACTCGTCGGCGATCTGCGCGCTCGCGGCGGAGACCCGGCCCGGCATGCTGACGTTCACCGCCGGGTTCGCCTGGTCTGGATACAGCGAGATCGAGCAGGCGCAGGAGACCGCGGAGGCGCTCGGGCTGAAGTCCGTGTCACGCGTGATCACGCCGGCGGAGTTCGCCGCCAGGCTGCCGGAGGTCATCTGGCAGCTGGACGACCCGATGGCGGACGCCGCGGCGATCCCGCTGTGGTTCGTGGCCAAGGAGGCGCGCCGGCATGTCAAGGTGGTGCTCTCTGGTGAAGGCGCGGACGAGCTCTTCGGTGGGTACGGGGTGTACTACCAGCCGAGTGTGGTCCGGGCCGCGACGCGGCTGCCCGAGTGGGGACGCTCGTCGGCGAGTGCCATGGCCGCCCGGATGTCGGCCGGACAGCGCGGCCGGGGGCTGCTAAAGCGCATCGCGACGCCGCTGCGCAGCCGGTACATCGGCAACGCCTACGTTTTCCACGCCGAAGACGTGGATCTGCTCACCCGGTACGGGGGCGGGACCGCTTACGACGTGACCGATCCGCTTTTCGACCAGGCAGCGGAGAACGGGCTGGACGACGTCGCCACCATGCAATTCATCGATATCAACACCTGGCTTCCCGGTGACATCCTGGTCAAGGCCGATCGCGCGACGATGGCGCACGGGCTCGAGTTGCGTTCGCCGTTCCTCGACCGCGAGGTGATGGCGGTGGCCAGCCGGCTAGCACGGGCGGAGAAGACCGCCGCGGGTACGACGAAGTTCGCGCTCCGCGAGGCGATGGGCGGGCTGCTGCCGCAGGTAGCCGCGGAGCGCAGGAAGCTGGGCTTTCCCGTGCCGATCGGGCACTGGTTCCGCGGCGAGCTAGCCGGGTACGCCGAGCAGGTCATTCGCGAGGCAAGGACCGAGGAGTGGCTCGACAAGCGGGCCGTGCTTGACGTGCTGCGGCGGTTCCGCGCTCAGGATCCCGACGTGCCGTGGCGGCAGCTGTGGGCTCTCGTGGTGTTCTCGCTCTGGCACCAGATCTACGTGGAACGGGTATTCGACCCCGTGGCGCTCGGCTGGCAGAGTTGACGACCGGACGAGGATTCTCAGGGTGTCTCGGTGGCAGGCGGCAGGCTGCCGCCAGCGAGCAGCTGCTCACGGATTTTGCGGCGGCCTCGGTGTAGCCGGGACATGACCGTACCGACGGGGGTCCCCATTATCTCGGCGATCTCCCGGTAGGGGTAGCCTTCGATGTCGGCGAGGTAGACCGCGGTGCGGAACTCGTTGGGCAGCTCGCGCAGCGCGCGGAGCAGGTCGGAGTCGGTTGCCTGGTCGAGCGCCTCGGCTTCCGCCGAGCGAACCGGGGGGGCGAGCCGGTCGGCGGACATCTGCCACTCCTGCAGGTCGCCGCCGAGCGCCTGCTGCGGCTCGCGACGCCGCTTCCGGTAGACGTTGATGAACGTGGTCGTCAGGATGCGGTTCAGCCAGGCACGCAAGTTGGTGCCGGGCCGGAACTGATGGAACGCCGCGTAGGCCTTGACCGATGTCTCCTGCACAAGGTCCTCGGCGTCGGTGGGGTTACGCGTCATCCGCAGCGCAGCTGGGTACAGCTGGCTAAGCTGCGGCACGACGTCGCGCTCGAACCGGGCGCGGCTGTCCGCTGGTTCCGGCGCGGTGTCTACGACACTGCCGTCCTGATCTTGGTTCAGGCTCATTGTTGGCTCCGGGGGTCGGCACTCCTACTCATATAGACGCACGGAAGGGCCCCGACAGTCCAATCTGTGACCTAAATCACTTTAAGATATGTCGCGACATGGCGAACGTCTGGAGCGTCGGCTAGATCCAGCCGTGGTACCACATGTGCCCCAGCCAGGAGAAGAGGCCGCCGAAGGAGCCCCCTGAGTAGGGGATGATCTTGCCCGCCAGGATCGGATAGAAGTACCAGAACAACAGGAGGACGGCCACGAGGTAAAAGCCGACCACAGAGGAACCGATGGCGCGGCGCATCCGGCTCGCCGTCGCAGGGCCGATGATCAGGCCGAGACAGAGCACGATGCACAGGATCATGAACGGCTCGAACTCGACCGCGTAGTAGTAGAACTTCGTCCGCGAGATGAACGGCAGCCACGTCACCCATCCGGCGGCGACGCCGAGCACGGCCACCCCGGCCCGCCAGTCGCGGCGGGTGAACCACCAGCCGAGGCAGAACAGCATCGCGGGGATCGCCGCCCACCAGATGGCTGGGTTCCCGATCGCGAGCACCTCTTGCGACCACTCGGGGCCCGTGTACCCGCTCGGGCACACGTGGTAGTTGGTCGGCCCTGTGTAGCACTGGTAGAAGAACGCCACCGGCCGGCTGATCACCAGCCAGCCCCACGGTTGCGACATGTAAGGATGTGTCTTGTTCAGCCCGACGGCGAACTGGACCATCTCCTTGTGGTACTCGAAGAGCGAGTACAGCGCCGATATCACCGGGGTGGTGACGCCGTTCTGCTGTCCGTAGTCGCGGTCATACCCGGTATTGGTGACCAGCCAGCCGGTCCACGTGATCGTGTAGGTGACAAGCGGGATCAAGGCGAGCGTGAGCGGCAGCCATTTCCCGTCCCTGACCAGGGCGCCGCGGACGTAGTCGCGCAAGCCCGCCGCGCGTCGGGCGCCCAGGTCCCACGCGATGCACAGGCCGACGAACGCGACGAGGTACCAGGCGCCGTACTGCTTGCTGGCGCACGCCAGGCCGATGAGTACGCCGGCGGCCACCCGCCACTTCCTGATCCCCAGCTGGGGACCCGCCTCGTCGCCCGGGTGCAGCACCACCGCGGTCGCCAGCTTGGCGCGGGAAACGTCCCTGTCCACGACCAGGCAGCCGAACGCCGCGAGCACGAAGAACATCAGGAAGATGTCCAGGATGCCGGTCCTGCTCAGCACGAACTCGAGTCCGTCCAGGGACAGCAGCAGCCCGGCGACGCAGCCCAGCAGGGTCGACCTGGTCATGCGCCGCGCGACCCGGCACATGATGAGGATCGCCAGTGAGCCGAAGAACGCGGGGGCGACTCGCCAGCCGACCGAGTTCAGCCCGTAGATCCACTCGCCCACCGCCATCAGCAGCTTGCCTACCGGTGGCTGCACCACGTACTCACCACAGCCGGTGCCCGTGCACGACTGGAAGATGTTGGTATGCCCGGCGATGATCAGCTGGTTCGCGTTCGATACCAGGTTCCACTCGACGCCGTGCTTGAGGATGGACCAGGCGTCCTTGGCGTAGTACGTCTCGTCGAAGATTATGGCGCGCGGGATGGCTAGCCTGTTGAACCGGAAGAAAGCGGCGAACGCGGTGACAAGCAGCGGGCCGATCCAGCCCCACAGCCTGTCGTCTGGCATCGGTGTCATGAGCCGTGCGCGCAGCGCGGCTATCCGTGCTGTTACGTTCTCGTCACCGGGCATGGCAGGGGAGACGCCAACGGCGACCGTCTCGCCGTCCACGCTGTCCGGACGCGGACCATTAGGGCCGTCGTCCTCGGGTTCCATGGCCGGGGATCCGGCCTGAGTCGCGGTCATTGAACGCCATGCTATGTGGAGGGGGGCCTGGGTGGGGAGCCGAAGCGGAGGGGACGGTGATAACGAAGTGATGGACGCAGGTGACGGCGTTCTCACGCTGGCCGCTGTTCCTATCGGCCGGGTCGAGGACGCTCCCGCCCGGCTGGCGACGGAACTGGAGAACGCCGACGTCATTGCCGCGGAGGACACCCGCCGCCTGCGCCGCCTTGCGGCCACGCTGCAGGTCCGGCTGGCGGGGCGGGTGGTCTCCTACTACGATGTGATCGAGGCGCGGCGCGCCGCGGAGCTGGTGGCCGAGCTTCAGGCGGGCAAGAACGTGCTCGTGGTCACCGACGCTGGGATGCCCGGCATCAGTGACCCCGGTTACCGGCTCGTCGCCGCGGCGGCGGCGGCCGGCATCAGGGTCACCGCCGTGCCGGGACCGTCGGCGGTGACCACGGCGCTCGCCGTCTCCGGGCTGCCCACGGACAGGTTCTGTTTCGAGGGGTTCCCGCCGCGTAAGCCGGGCGAGCGGGCGCGGAGGTTCGCCGAACTGGCGGACGATACCCGCACCCAGGTCTTCTTCGAGTCGCCGCGCAGGCTTGCCGACACCCTCCAAGAGCTCGAGCGCTCGCACGGAGCCGACCGGGCCGCGGTCGTCTGCAGGGAGCTCACCAAGGTGCACGAGGAGATCAGGCGCGGGACGCTCGCGGAGCTCGCGTCCTGGGCGGACCCGCGCAACCCCGCGCACCCGCCGGGGGCGCCCGGCTCAGGAGGAGTCCGGGGCGAAATCACGCTGGTCGTGGCCGGCCTCGACCGCGCTGTCGCCAAGGCCGCTGCCCGCGACGCCGCCCGGGCGGCCCGCCGTGCCGCCCGGCACGTCGCCCGCCACGGTGACCCCGCTGCCGAGATCGTGCCCGGCCAGCCCGCGCCGGGCTAGCCAGCGTTGGCCGGCGGTGTCGCGCCCGAACGCGAGCGCCGCGGCCAGGCAGCCGAACGGCGCCGCGGTCAGCACGTACCGCCAGTCGAACTCCGCCGTCGCGGCAGGCACCACGATCAGCGCGACCGAGCTCAGCCAGGGCAGTAGGGCTTCTCCTCCTCGCCATCCGCCTGTTACCGGGGAGGCTTGGGGGCCGGGGGAGATGGGCGGCGGGGAGCCCCCCATGCGGGAAGACCGCCCCCCGGGGTGAGAGCGCCGGCCCAGCACGATTCCGCCTAGTCCGACCAGCAGGATCAGCCCGTACACGGTGCCGGGCAGGTAGATGTACCGCTCGTACACGCGAATGGCGCCCGCGAACGGGTTCACCACGGCGGTCGCCGGATTGCCCTGCCCGTAGTAGGCCTCGGGCGAGGGGTAGCCGCGGTACGGACTGGGCGGAATTTCCAGCGACTTATATCCAAACAGGTATTCGTCATAGGTTGCGGCGTTGGGGAAGACCGTCCTTGACCAGCTGAAGCTGCGCACCGTGTCGTCGAAGACGGTGTTGGCATACGCGAGCGGCTGCGCCTCGATGGCCTTGATCGCGAACTGCTCCGCGAGCTTGTTGACCTGCGGGGTGAACTTCGGGGCGGGGAACCTGGCGAGCGGGCTCGCGTCGGTCCAGATATAGGCCTGGGCGACCGGCCGCTGGTCCGGCGGCACCGTGGTGCACAGCGGCAGCAGGTCCACGGGCAGCCGCAGCTGCGAGCAGTCGGCGAACGTCATCACCCGCGAGTACAGGAAGACGCCCATGGCGTCGTTCGTGGCGAACTGGCCGTGCTGCGCGTCGTACCAGCCCTCGTAGGCGACATAGGGGACGGCGAACGCGACCACGCACGCCGCGACCCCGGCCAGCAGGTGGCGCCAGCTCGGCACGAAACGGATCACCAGGTACACCGCGAAGACCGCCACCAGCGGGAGCCCGGTGGCCCTGACGACCGCTGACAGTCCGAGCAGCAAGCCGGCGAGCAGGGACGCCCACCACGGCGGCCGCGGCCACCACAGCACCAGCGTGACCGCCGCCATGGCCAGGAACAGGAACAGCGTGTCCGCCATGATCAGGTGCTCGAGCTGGATCTCGTACCCGTCAAACAGCACCGGCAGCGAGAACAGCACGGCGACCCACGCGGGCGTCCCGAACCGGTGCCTGGCCAGCGCGTAGATCATCACCCCGACCGCCAGGCCCATCACGTGCTGTGAGATCGTGACGAGAGCGTAGCTATGGAAGGGCTCAAGTACCCGCAGGTAGACTGAGTACCCGGACGGCCGGGTCGGGTTGAGGGTCATCGTGACCGCGCTGCTCACGTACGTGAAAGAGTCGTTGAACCAGGACTGCCAGCGGTATCCGAGCTCGGCGTCCACCCGCAGCAGCACGGCCGGGACCAGCGCGACGGCGAACAGTTTGTTCTCGGCGAGCAACCTGGCCGCCGCCCGCCGTGTCACCGCAGGCATTACCCTCAAACCCGTATCCTCTCTTTCCTGTTGGCAGAAACCAGCCGGCTAGTCCCGGAGCGACTATGCAGAGTCTCGTGTAACGGTAAACGGTGAATGGAGTCCCCGTGGAGCTGACCGTCGTCATGCCTTGCCTCAACGAGGCGGAGACCGTGGCTACGTGCGTCACGAAGGCGGTCAGGTTCATCGCCGACAGCGGGATCACCGGTGAGGTCGTGGTCGCCGACAATGGCAGCACGGATGGCAGCCAGCGGCTCGCCGAGGAGGCGGGCGCGCGCGTCGTCCAAGTCAAAGATAAAGGCTACGGCAACGCCCTCATGGGCGGGATCGTGGCGGCGCGCGGCGAGTACGTGATCATGGGCGACGCCGACGACAGCTACGACTTCAGCAACCTGATGCCGTTCCTGACCGAGCTCCGCGGCGGCGCCGATCTGGTGATGGGCAACAGGTTCAAGGGCGGCATCGCCCCGGGCGCGATGCCGAAAATGCACCGCTACCTGGGCAACCCGGTGCTGTCGTTCGTCGGCCGGCTGTTCTTCCGCAGCCCGATCGGGGACTTCCACTGCGGGCTGCGCGGCTTCAGGAGGGACAGCGCGCTCAGGCTGGGCCTGCAGGCGACCGGCATGGAGTTCGCCAGCGAGATGGTCGTGAAGGCCACCCTCGCGAACCAGAAAATCACCGAGGTGCCCACCACGCTGGCCAAGGACGGCCGCAGCCGCCCGCCGCACCTGCGCAGCTGGCGCGATGGCTGGCGGCACCTGCGCTTCCTGCTGCTGTTCAGCCCGCGCTGGCTGTTCTTCGCGCCGGGCCTGGTCTTGTTCGTCGCGGGCCTCGTGATCGGCGCCGTCATCGCGGCCGGCCCGCTCAAGGTTGGCGGCGTCACGTTCGACGTCGACACCCTGGTGGCGGCGAGCGCGATGGTCGTGATCGGCTTCCAGGCTGTGCTTTTCTGGCTGTTCACCCAGGTATACGCGGGTTCGGAGGGCTTCCTTCCCGAGGAGCCGAAGGTGCAGCGTCTGCTCGGCAACCTGTCCCTCGAGCGCGGCCTGCTGGCTGGCGCCGCGATCGGCCTGGCGGGCCTCGTCGGCCTTATCTTCTCGCTGACCTACTGGCAGGCGAACAAGTTCGGCCAGCTCAACTACGAGCACGCGCTGCGGCTCATGGTTCCCTCGGTGACCGCGCTCGTGGTGAGCTGCCAGGTCATCCTCGGCACGTTCTTCCTGTCCATCCTTGGCATCAAGCAGACCAGGCACACCCCGATCGGCGCCAGGGCGGAGATTAAAGCGAGCGACGAGCCAGCGACTACCCGTAGGCTTTAGTCATGTCTTCCGCCAATCCCCAGCACATTCTGGCCGCGCCGGCCTGGCCATACGCCAACGGCCCGCGGCACATCGGGCACGTATCCGGCTTCGCCCTCCCGTGCGACATGTTCAGCCGGTACCAGCGGATGGCGGGCAACAAGGTGCTGATGGTCTCGGGCACCGA
>Ga0187808_10000726_pt1 | contig 10782 bp, 8 predicted proteins | sample NC_wetland_sal_i_5_FD_132427 | JGI IMG/M metagenome (GOLD analysis project Ga0187808, IMG submission 132427) | Wetland sediment microbial communities from Neuse River Estuary, North Carolina, USA - ASW_3 | ecosystem: Environmental > Aquatic > Freshwater > Wetlands > Sediment | place: USA: North...
CCCATGAAGGGCGCGGGATTGTCGGAAGTCGCGCTGGTCGAACTCGGAAGGACCGCAGTGCTGGCCAAAAATGATCCTGACCCGCTATCATAATACATTGTGTATCCAGTGTAGGGAGTAGCGGTGGTGCCTGTCGTCTTGAAGTATTGCATCTGTGCGTAAAGCCTACCGTTGGCCAGCCATATGCCGTCGATCTGATCGTACTCGTCGCCGGACACGACGAGGGGTATGCCGCTGGTGCCGTAGGGCGTCCAGCTCGTGCCGTCGACCGACTTGTAGATGTTGCTCGTAGGCTTGGTGGTGTCGTTCGATGTGGCGGAGATGTAGATCGCAGACCCGTCGCTCGCGATGCCCGTGCAGGAGTAGGCGGTCCCGACGCCGGGCAGGGAAACGCTGCGCCAGCTCCCACCCCCGACGGGCCGGCTGTAAACCGCGCTCATCACTGCGAAGTAGTAGGATGAGAACTGCGAGAAGTTCACGACCGTCGTCTGCTTGAAGTCGCTCGACGTGCTCTGCGCCACGTCCTTGCGGACCGAATCGAAGACCCCGAAGCTGTTGTTGCAGGACGTGATGAGGAGGGCGGCGAGCAGCGCCGCCAGCGCCAAAAGGGAAAATCTCGTCGACTTCACTATCGTCTCCTGATTACTCTCGTGCCGCGCCCTGAACAGGCGTCCGCAGTTTCGAATACCTAACAGCCCGCTAGAGGTGGTAGAAGGCCGCGATGGCGACCTCGAGGAAGCCGCTGTATGCGTCCAGGCCCATATCTCCGGCGGTCTTGATCTCGGGCAGGAACCAGAAATAAGTCTGCAGTCCGATGCTCCAGCCGCGCGACACGCGCCAATAGGCGCCGCCGCCAGCCTTTGCGAAGGGGTCGACCGCCACCTCCGAGGTGCCGCCTGAGTCGAGGCTCATGAGATAGGCTCCGGCCTCCACCGCCGCGCAGACCTCGAAGGGAGAGAAGTCCCACCAGTACGCGGTGCGAAAGGAGAGGGGAGCCACGAAGAGGGTTCTGCCGGCTATCGTGCCGTTGAAGGCGCCGTCGATCGTGCCGCCTATGGCGAGACTCTTGGTCAGAAAATACTGGTAGCCGAAGGAGAAGAGCCCTCCTGAATAGAGCGTGGAGGCGGAGGTGGAGGAGCTCTTTGCGGGGACGCTGAGGAAGAGGGGAATGTCGACGCCCGCCGCGAGCGACAGGGTCTGGTCGCCCCTCACAAAGGGGGCGAAGAGGGGCTGCTCCTCGTCGGAGCCGACCGAGGGGGCGGACGCTCCCGGCTGAGAGGGGGACGGGCCGGCGGCCTGGGCTCGCGCGAAGGGCGCCGCTGCAAGACTGAGCAGCGCGGCGAGCCCGATGGCCGTAGCGGTCGATGGCTTCATGGTGCCTCCGTTGTCCGGCGAATATAGCACGTATGTACTCCCTTGAAAAGGCGCGAGGGTGGCGGGAGTTACAGGGCTCCGGCATCCCGCGGCACGGCTGGCGCCGAAGCGCGGAAATCGGTACAGTTGAAAGGGCATTTCAATAGACGTGGAAGGTTCGAACAATGAAGAATGTATTTATTCCGACCGGAGACCGGGGCCTTGGGAGCGAACTCCTCGAACAGCTCAGGATTTTCGGCATTACAGTCCATGAGATCGGCAGCGCCGAGGAGATCGTTCGATTCGTCACCGCCCTGGGAGACGGCCTCTTCGTTTCGGACTCGAGCCGGATCGATCGCGAGCCGGCCTTCATCGCCGAGCTCCTCAGGCGCAAGCGCGATCTGGGCAATTCGCTCAGGCTCGTGTACTACGCGGACCGCGACGATTTCTCCGCGAGGCTCAAGGCCGTGCGCGCCGGCGGGGAGGCCTTTTTCCAGCTCCCCGTCGATGCCTCTCGGCTGGTCGACAAGATAGACTCCCTGTTCAGCGAGCGTGAGGCCCCGCCGTACCATGCTCTCATAGTCGATGACGACCCGGAGCAGGTCGCGTACAACGCGATGATCCTTCAGCGCGCCGGCATGATCACCACGGTGGCCACCGATCCGGAGCGCGTCATCCCCCTTCTCATCGAGGCTAAGCCCGAGATCATTCTCATGGACATGTACATGCCCGGATGCACGGGGCCCGAGCTGGCCGCCCTGGTCCGGCAGAACGAGGCCTTCGCGGGCATGCCCATCATCTACCTCTCGGTCGAGCGCGACCTCGAAAAGCAGATCGCGGCCATCCGCCAGGGCGGCGACGAGTTTCTCGAAAAGCCGATCAAACCCGAGCATCTCGTGGCCAGCGTCGCGATGCGCGCGGAGCGCACGAGAGCCATCCGCTTCTACATGGAGCGCGATCCCCTCACCGGCCTCCTCAACCATACGAACCTCTCCGAGCGACTCAACACCGAGATCCTGAGGGCGAGGCGCTCGGGCTCCGAGCTCTCCTTCGCGATGATTGACATCGACCGCTTCAAGGAGGTGAACGAGGGCTTCGGGCACTTCACGGGAGACCGGGTGCTCCGGAGCCTCGGACATTTGCTTTTCGAGCGCCTGCGGAGGACCGACGTGGTCGGACGCTACGGCGGCGAGGAGTTCGGTGTTATCCTTCCCGGCGCTGATAGCCGCAAGGCCGCCCGCCTCATCGACGAGCTCCGCGAGAGCTTCGGGCGCCTCCGCCATCGCGTCGAGGATCGCGAGTTCACGGTGAGCTTCTCTTGCGGAATCTCGACCTATCCCGAGTTCGTGAGCGCCGCCGAGCTCTGCGACGCCGCGGTCCGCGCGCTCGAGCGAGCCAAGCGCGAGGGGCGCAACCAGGTCCTCACGGAGCAGGCGGCCTCCTAGCTGGAGCGCCGGTCCGCCGCCGCGAGCGGAGGAGCTCTCTCCACGAGAGGGCGGCGAAGGGATCCGGCCCGCAGTCGAAGCGGAGGAAGAGGAGGCTCGCGTCGCCGAAGGACAGCTTTGGGGGGGAGAGCTCCTGCGCCGCGGCGAGGGCCGAATCGGCCTTCGCGGCCCTGCAGAGGAAGACCCCGAGCGCGGGAGCCAGGGGCGCTCTCTCCTCCAGGCGCAAGCCGGTCCGGTCCAAGGCGCCTCTCAGCGCCGCGGCCAGGTCGGCTACCGGGCCTTCGACTCTGGCGTACAGGGAGCCTGCCTCGACCACGAGTTCCTCGATGCGGAAGCGTCCCCGCACTCCAGTCCAGGCCTCGTCGAGGAGACGCGCCAGGAGGGCTCGTCTCCCTGCGTTTCGGACTCCGAGCGGCTTGACGGCGAAGACGAGGGGGAGGAGCTCGGGAAAGGCGAGGGCCGAGCCTTCCCCGAGCGCGGAGAAGAGGCGCCGCCTAAAGAGCGCGAGCTCCCGCGCGACATTCCCGGGTGGCTCGAGCGCGGCCATGAACAGACGCGAAGTTCGCCCCTCGCTCAGTGTTTTCAAAGGCACATCCCCATGATAGAATGACCGCACCCCGACGCACAAGGAAGCGATATGCGGCGCACTGTGGAACGCCTGGCCGAGAGCCTCACTCTGGTGATCTCATCCTGGGATCCTGTCGAATGCGTCTCGCTCGCTGAGCACTCGGAGGAGGACATACTCGATCCCTCCTTCGCCCTCGTGCTGGACGTTTACCACCGCGGCGCAGTTCCGCCCTCGGAGGAGCGGCGCGCGGCCTTCGCCTCGGCTCTGGGCGATCCCGGGGCCTTCGAGAGCGCGGTCGCGCAGCCCAAGGACCGCTTCTTCCTCGAAGGGCTGCCCGTCCGCGTGGAGTACAAGGATGTGTCCGGCGTCGACGAGGTCCTCGATCGCGGTCTCAGCTTCCTCTGGGTCCTGCAAAACTCGGGGACCTACATGTTTTATAGGCTGCAGCACTCGCGGATACTCTTCCGCCGGAGCGCCTGGATGGACGAGGTGCGCGCCAAGCTGCAGTCCCTGCCGGAGGAGTTCTGGGAGGGCTTGCGGGAGGCCTTTCAATCGAAGATGGAACACAGCCTGTCGGACCTGGGGGCCGCCGCCTTGCGGGACGACGGGTTCTTCTACGCTGTTTCTTCCGCGGGCTTCCTTCGCTATACGGCGGCCGTCCTCTTTGTCATGAACCGCCGCTTCGAACCCTCGCATCGCGCCCTCGGCCGGCAGTTGAGGGATCTCAAGCTGCTCCCCGAGGACTTCATAGGCCGATGGGAGACCTTCCTCCGCTCGGACAACGAGATGAGCCGTTCGCAGCAGTACAAACTCGCGGAGCTCATCGCCAAAAGCGTCCTCGCGCTCCGCTAGCCGGATCGGCCATGCATCGCGCGCGCGTCGTCCGACAGATCGCCGCCCTGGCCGCGGCCTTCGTCCTCCCGCTCGCCCTCGCCTCGTGCTCGGGGCGGCGGCCCCTGGTCTCGTCGATACGCTGGACCGACGAGTCAGGCGCGGCGCTCCCCTTCCGCGACCTCAGCGCGCGACAGAGCGGCGCGGAAGGCTTTCTCTCTGCGGCGGCCCCGGCCGACCGCTTCGCGCTCGACCGGCCCCGTCCCGTCGGCGCCGGGGAGGCGTTGGAGCTCGAGCTTCTCCGCGGAGAGGGCGCGGGGACGCCGCAGGTGCGTATCGTGCTCGGAGGCGGAAGCGGCAACCGCGCGCTTCGCTTGGAGGAGTCGATCGTACTTCGCGACGATCACACCTATTATGTCATTCCCCTCGAGTCCGGCCGGCCCCTCTCCTCGGTCGAGATCGGCCTTGCGCCTCCCGGAGGGGGAGCCGGAGGCGAGGGGGCCCTCCCTTCCGCCTCGAGCTCGACGGCGCCCATCGCCTCGCTCCGCTCTCTCTCCTTCCGCCCCGGCTTCAGGGGCTTCGAGCGCCTTCCGCAGGCCCTTCGCATTTCCTCGGGTTTCTCTCTCTTTCTGCAAAACGGGAAGCAGCACGCGCAGATCGAGTCTCCTTTCACGGGCATGGACGCTCCGGACCAGAAGGATCGAGGCGCGCCGATCCTCCTCCTCGATTACGGCCCCTGTCCGAGCGCTACTGTCTTCGAGCTCGCTCCGGCCTCCGCGGCTTCCGGCCTCCTCCGGCTCCGTCCCCGTCATGAGGGCCTGCGAACGGCTCTCGGAGAGGGGCTCTTTGCGGCCCAGGCCAGCCGCCTCGACCTCGTCCTCCCGCTCGGCGTGGAGCTGCGTTCCTTCTATACGTCCAACATGGCTGGCGGCGACGCCGAGCTCGCGGATCTGGGCAGGGTTCTCCTTTCGCGGCGGGCCGATTCCGCGTCCGATTTCGACTTCTATCGCTGGGACCGCTTCCCCGACGTCCTCGTCTTCGACTTCAAGGATTACGCCACGCAGGACCTCTACCTCAAGCGCATAGCCTTCTACATCGAAAAAGCCGGCTTTCGCGGGAGGCTCGCTTCCGATGCGGAGATCGCCGACCTTCACGGTTGGAACGCCCACGACTATCGGCCCGAGGACCTCGCCGCCTTTTTTCAGGCGGCGGCCGCGAAGAGCTTCCCTCTCAATGCGGAGGAAAAGGCGTTGCGCGCGATCCTCGTGCAACGCGGTCTCATCGTCGAACAGGGAGGACGCGTCGTTCCGGGGACCGGCGCTTTCATTTCGATATCGAGGGAGTCGCCTTCATACCTGCGGACCCAATTGCTCGTTCATGAATCCACTCACGCCATATTCTTCGTCGATCCGGAGTACAGGAAATTCGTGCGTTCGCTCTGGGCTTCCATCGGCCAGGACGAGCGCTGGTTCTGGAATCTTTATTTCAATTGGTCGGGCTACGACACGGGCTCCGAGTACCTCATGGCGAACGAGTTCCAGGCCTATCTACTTCAGCAGCCGGTGGGCCGGGCTGAGGAGTATTTCTCGAAGACCCAGACCGAGCAAATCCTCAAGAAGCACCCCGAGTACCAGGCGAACATCGACGCCTACATGCAGAAGTTTTCGAAGCGTTACGCCGATCGCGCCGCGACCATAGAAGCTTGGATCAAGAAAAAATACGGGCTCGAAGCCGGAAGGACCTACTCCCTTTATTGAGGCGCGGCGAGTCTGTCAGCCTCGTTTGGGGCCCGCCGCCGCGGCGTCGATGGCTTCTTCGATCGTCTGGGCGGCCCAGGAGCGCGTGGCTTCGAGGAGCTCCGCGGCTGCGAGCCGCCCTCCCGCCTCGCGCTGCAGGGCGCTGGCCGCGGGGAGCAGCGTCGTCCAGAGGTCGCGCTGCTCCGGCGAGAGCGAGTGCAGGTAGCGCAGCGATGGGTCGCGGGGCTGGGGAAGGGCCCGCAGCGCGGCTGCGTATGACGCGAGAAAGGACGCCACGCTCTCGGCGGCCGGTCCGGGAGCGAACACCTGTCGCTCGCGCCGCGTCGGCCTCGCGCGTAGGGGCGTGGCGATTGCCACTCCCTTGCCCCTTATAGGCACGATCGACATGGACGAGCGGGCCGCAAAGCGCTCGAGGTGCTCCTTGTAGGACATCAGGGGCTTCGTGAGGTAGCGGCAGTAGTCGCTTCCCTCCTCGTCCTTTGCCTCTTCCCGGCTCACGGCCCTGTTCTTGAAGACGAAGCCCGAGAAGAGCCCCTCCACCGGAGCGAGCCGTTTGGCGCGTTGGCCGAAATAGCCGTAGATATAGGTTCCCCTCGCATAGCTCTTCCCCTCGGGATAGGAAAAATCCGCTCCCGCCAGGATCGTCTCCTCCGAGCCGAGGGACTCCGCGAGGGAAAGGGCCGCGTGAGTCATGTTTCCTCCCGAGGTATCGAGGGCGGGGAAGGCGCGGAACCGCGAGGAGACATAGGCGCAAAAGGGATGACCCGACGAGAAGAAGCGGACCGGCGCGCCCAGCCTCGCAATGCGATTGGGCGACGAGAGGTCGAGGACGAGAGGCACTGCTTTGGGGACGCCGCCGAGGAAATGGTAGTAGCTGATGTGCTGGCAGTCGATCGATATCACGGCGTTGGGCTGCAGGCCGGAGCCCACGAGGGCGGGAAGGCTCGTGTCCGTCGCTATGAGAAAGGCGCCCTGCGCCTTGGCCGCGGCGAGGGCGGGCATCGCGTCCTCGAGCGAGGGGCCCGCGGCGGCGACGGCCGCGCGCCGGATCGCCGGAAGAGGGGCGCCCTCACCCTCGGATGCGAAGAGGTTTCGGGCGGCGTTTTTCAGCCAGAGTTTTCCGAAGAAGGCCTGTACGCTGTAGTCGTCCGAGATCTTTCCGAGCACCTCTCTCACGGCGTTGGCGGCGCCTTCGAAGCGCTGTCTGTCGAGGTCCACGCGCCCACGGAGCGGAAGGCTGCGCAGGTCTCCCGCGAGGGGAGGGACGTAGGTCGTCAGGAGTCGGGCGGCGAGCTCCTCGGGCTCCGGATCGAGAATGAGGGAGAAGCGCTCGTCTATGAAAAGCTCGGAGAGGTCGAGCTGCTCGAGGAGGGCGCGCAGCAGAGCGGGATCGTACTCCACGGCAAGGAGGCCGGTCGTCGTGGTCGAGGCGAGGTAGCGGCCCAGCGTGTAGCCTGCGCCGAGCCCGAGGGCGACGATGAACCCCCCGGGCGGCTGCTGCGAGACCAGGCGTTCGGCCTCGCGCTCCGGGTCGATCAGCGAGTGGAAGGCCGCCTCGCGCTCCGCGAGGCGCAGCACGGGGACGGGCGCTCCGCTGCGCGCGCCGCGGAGCTCGAGCCGCGGGTCGGGGTGGGCCGCGAGGAGCCTGTCGCCGAGATCCGGATCTGAGCGCGAGAGGGCAAGGAGGTTCCTTCTGAAGATGTGATCGCTCATCCCAGGAGCCTCCTCTCGATGTCGGCCAGGGCCTCGTCCGTCCTCCTCGCGAGCTCCTTTGCCGCCGGCCGGGGGTCGGAGCCGGCTATGCTCGCTCGGCGCGCCGCCGCCCAATCGGGGAGATCGAAGGACCGATAGAGCTCTCTGAGGTCGTTGTCTGCCGGCGGCGCGCCCTCGGCGAGCGCGACGGCGGCCTCCTTCGCCGACTTCCTCCATCCGGCGAGGGCCTCGCCGAGCCGAGAGCGCCTGAGATCGGCCGGCGGAGCGTTGCGCGATCGCGCAGCCGATGAATGGCGTGTGGCGTTGGCGAGCAGGCTCGGCAGAGTGGATTCATCGACCGACACGAAGCCGGGAAGCTCGACGGGCGAGGGCGAGAGGCGGAAGAGCCGCCCCGCGAGGCTCCGCGCGTCTTCGACGAGGGCTCCGGCATAGGTGGCGAGATTCCTGGAGGCTCGCCATGCGCCGACCTTCAATGCATGGGGAGCGACCTCCAGAGCTCTCGCGAAGGATAGCGCCGCGAGAGGGGAAAGCCGTCCGCTCGCTTCCGCAAGTATTGGATCAAAGGCGTGGGGCGAGCTGTGCTCTCTCTCGCCTTCGATGGCAAGATCGAGGCCCGCGAAGATGATCGGGCCGACCGAGCGCTCCGCCGCGAGGCGAAGCGCGCTCCCGGTCACCGTTCCGTGGGGGGGCAGACGCAGGCCGCCTCCAAGTGAAGGCAGGAGCTCGCGCTCGACGAAAGACCCCTGATTGAGGAGAAGGATGTCGAGCTCGGCCCAGAGCCTCGAGGATGGAAGAGCCGTCAGGGGCGCGGCCAGCGGAAGGCCGCGCAGGGCGAGCGGATAGAGGTGGCTTCGGCTCCAAAAGCCGCCATCGGTCGAAACGACGAGGTCCGGCTCGAGGCCCGCGGCTCCGCAGGCTGCGAGGGCCGAGGCGACGGCTATCAGCGCGAAACGATCGCGGTAGGGCCGCAAGGTCCGAAGCGAGGCGCCGAGGCTGGGGCCGGCCGCCGCGACGACTATCGGCGAGGCGAAGGCTGGCGCCTCGCGGAGCCGTTCGACCAGGAGAAAGGAGCGGCAGGCATTCGCGAACCACCGCTTCCCGAAGCTCTTGACCGTGGCCGCCGACCCCGCGAGGCGCTCGAGCGAGGAGCGCAGCGCCTCCCTGAGGTAGGCCAGCATTTCGGGGAAGGCCCGGGCCGCAGGGGGCCATTCCATGATCGAGAGGCCCGCCGCCGCATCCTCGCCGATCGCCGTGTCCAGAAAGGCGGCGAGGGGCATGGGCGAGTCCGGGTACCACGTCGCATCGCAGCGCGCGAGTTCCTTGCCGCGGAAGAAGGGATCGGGCTGAAGAGAGACGATCGCCGCCCGAGGATACCGCGCGCGGAGAAGCGGCGTGAGGTAATTGAGACAGGGGCCGAGCAGGACTATGAAGAGCGGGACCTTCGCGCCGATCTGAGTCTCCAGCCAGCGCTCGGCCTCGCGCTCGGGCTCATAAGGGGAGTGAAGATACAGGGAGCCTGCGCGGCAGAAGAGCGGGCCCGCGCGCGAGGGGGCGAGGACCAGGTCCACGCCTACTCCGCGAGGAAGCGACGGAGACTCGCCTCCGTTCCGCCTCCCGCGACATCGATGAGCTGGGATCGTCCTCCCGAAAGCTCGATGCCTTCGAGAATGGAGAGCGCACGCTTGAGCGACTTGCGGAATTGGAAAAGGCCAAGGTCAGGGTCGAGGGTGGATGAGCTGAAAAAGAGACAGTGGAGGAGGCCCTCGTCCGTGTGCAGGACCGCGCCGTTGTGCCCGAGCACCCGGCGCGCGGCGGCGGCGAGCATGGCGAAAAAGGCCGAGGGCAGGATACCCGGAATGCGGAGCTCGAGCTCGATGTATGTGTTCCGAAGATCGAGGCTCATCGCGATGGCGTAAGCCTGGCCCTGGGCCTCGGCGGCGAGCTCCCGGCTCGGGTTCGAGCTCGGGTACATGAGGCCTGAAGCGCCCCCCGGCCGCTTCCCCGGGGCAGCGAGAAGCTGGCCGACAGCCTCGATCGTCTCGCGGTCGGCGTACTCGAGGACGCCGTCGGCGAAGACCCACTGCCCGACCACGCCGCCTTCGGGGCCCAGCATCGTGGCGCCGCGCAGCCGAAGTGTCGGAGAGACGCCGAGCAGCGATGAGATGACCGCCGCTGCTTCGCCGGGCAGCCCGTCGCCCGGTCTACCTGAACCGCGAGCTATCGACAGGGGCACGTACTCCATCGTGGCTGCCGGGAAGCCAAGGCTCGCGGCGAGTCCAAATCCCTCGCCCTGGGGGAGGAAGAGGGCCAGAGCCTCGATCGGAACGGCTTCCGTGATCCTCGCAAAGACCGACAGGAGATAGTCGGGGGAATCCCTCAGGGAAAGCAGCTCGGACTCCAAAGCCCCGAGCTCCGAGACGGAGAGCGGGAACCGTGGGGGAACGAAGGGCGGCTCTTCGGCGATCCCCTCGTCCGCGGGAAGGACGGGAGCAGAGGGGGAAAGCGATGCGGCCTGCGCCTTGGCGACGCTTGCCTTTGCGAAGAGCCCGCCCTGGCCCTGGGTGGCTTTCGTTCCACGCAGGGCCTTTTCGAGGAGACTCATCTCTAGACCAAGCCCAGTTCCTCGAAGAGTCGCTTGTACGTGTCGAAGTGCTCGGAACGGGCAAACTCCTCAATTTTGTCCTCGGGAAGGGAGTCTAGAAGCTTGTCGAGGTAGGCGAGCACGCTCCGAATTTCGGCCTTGAGGCGGTCGTCGCCCTGCGCGGGGGGGGCGGGCTCGGGGCCCGCAGGCTCGCCCAGCTCCTCCGCCAGAGGGAGCTCCACCGGAATCCGGGCTCCGCCCAAGGGAGTCGCTTCCTCCTTGACCTCTATGCCCTCTTCTGCAGGTGCTTCCTCTTCCAGATCGAGTACCAACTCCTCCTCCGCCTCAACCGGGGCGGAGCCCGATTCCGCGGTTTCGGGCCGCTTGTCCACGAAGTAGCTGTCGTCCAGGCTCATGGGGATTTCGTCGGGATGGATGCCGATGGGTTCGGCCGGTTTTATGGTATTGGCGTCGATATCCGAGGAGAGCCGCTCGGACTCGTCCTGGGCGCTGAGTTCCTCGAGCTCCGGCAGC
>Ga0187808_10000727_pt1 | contig 10782 bp, 7 predicted proteins | sample NC_wetland_sal_i_5_FD_132427 | JGI IMG/M metagenome (GOLD analysis project Ga0187808, IMG submission 132427) | Wetland sediment microbial communities from Neuse River Estuary, North Carolina, USA - ASW_3 | ecosystem: Environmental > Aquatic > Freshwater > Wetlands > Sediment | place: USA: North...
AATCGGCCCCCGGCGCCCTCCGCTAATCGGCCCCGGCGCCCTCCGCTAATCGGCCCCGGCGCCCTCCGCTAATCGGTCCCGGCGCCCTCCGCTAATCGGTCCCGGCGCCCTCCGCTAACCGCGCCCTACCGTCTTCACATGTGTCACATCAGTCTCTGGTGTTGTCTTTGCATACGCTGTGACCATTTTTCGCGGCGATATGCCCCTTATGTCCAGTCGCAGAGTATGCAATGTGAACGGGTGATGATGGTGTGACATCGCCGCGAGGGTCCCGGTGCCGGAGGCGACCCACCCACAGGCTGCGGCCACGCACCAGCGTGCGTGATGGTGCGGCTGGAACGTGCGGGACACGCGAGTCCGGGATAGTGGTGCCATGAACTCAGCCGACACCAGGCCGCGTACCGCCGAACTGCTCGACCTCGCGCCACATCCCGAAGGCGGCTGGTACCGCGAGACGTGGCGGGCCGGACCGCGGTCCGTGCCGCCCGGGTATCCAGGGCCGCGTGAGGCCGCTACGGTGATCTACTTCCTGCTAACGCCTGGCGAAGAGTCGGCCTGGCACCGCGTTCGCTCGGACGAAGTCTGGCTGTGGCATTCGGGCGGTCCGCTGATCCTGTTCGACGGCGGGACGGCCGACGGGCCAGCCAGCGCGGCGGCCGCCGTGACGGTGGGCCCGGACCTGGCCGCGGGGCAGGTGCCGCAGCACGTCATCCCCGGCGGCCACTGGCAGGCGGCACGCCCGGCGGGCGGCAGCGAGGTGCTGGTCAGCTGCGTGGTGGCACCCGGCTTCGACTTCGCCGACTTCACCCTGCTGTCCTGACCCGCACGCCGCGGCCGCGGATGGCAGGCACTAACGTCATGGGCGTGACGAACGCGGCGAGTGATGCGCTGGGACACTGGCACGTGTACGGGGAGCGCGTTATCTACGAGAGTCCGTGGGTCTGGCTCGGGCAGGTCGATGTGGAACCACCGGGCGGTCCCAGGTACTGGCATCATGTGGTGCGGTTGAGCCAGGCCGCGGTGATCGCGCTCCTCGATGACCAGGAGCGGGTGCTGATGCTGTGGCGGCACCGGTTCGTGCCCGATCGGTGGGGCTGGGAACTGCCCGGCGGCCTGGTCGACGACGGTGAGGAGCCCGCGGCCGCGGCCAACAGGGAACTGGAGGAGGAGACCGGCTACCGCGCTGGCCGCGTGGATCCCCTGGTCAGGTTCCAGCCGATGCCGGGTACGCTCGACGCCGAGCACCATGTGTTCACCGGACGTGACCCGCGGCGGGTCGGGGAGCCCACCGACCTGGCCGAGGCGGCCCGGGTTGAGTGGGTGCCGCTCGCGTCCATCCCCGCGCTCATCGCCGCCGGCGACATCTGGAACGCCGGGTCGCTGGTCGCGCTGCCGCTGCTGCTTCGGTTAGCCCTGGTCGCGCAGGCCCGCCGTGGTGCGCCCAGCCTCACGGCCTGTCCAGCACCTGAGGCGGGACGTAGGAGGCCAGTCCCGCCGGCTGACTGACGGCCACGCCGCTCGTCTGCCCCGCGCTAGCACTCTCGCCCGCGCCAGCACTCGCCCCCGCGGGGAACGCGGCGGCGAGGGCGTCCGCGATGAGCTGCGCCCGCTGCTGGTACCCGTAGGACGTGTAGTGGATGCCGTCGTTGATGAACCAACTGCTGCGCACCACGGCCGGCCAGTTGTAGAGGCGCATGTTCGGGTAGTACTGCTGCTCCTGTTGCAGGGCCTGATTCCACAGCATCATGTTCTGTTCGGAGTACGGGCCGCTGGACAGCAAGGACTTGACCTCGATCCACAAGACCGGCTGGTTGCCGATGACCGACATCATCTCCTTGATCCGCGCGATGCGGCCGACGTTCGAGCCGACGTACACGTCGGCTGTGTCGTTGGTGCCGAGCGCCAGCACCCAGCACCCGTTGTAGCCGCCGGCCACAAGCTGCTTCGCGATCGTGTACTCGTTCTGGTCGCCGTTGATCGTCTCGACGATCGAGGTGCCGCCGTCGATCTCCATGATCGAGTGGGTGACGCCGACATCGGCGTAGCGCGCGGTGATCCGGTCGGCCGGGTTGGGGAGGTAATCAGAGGAGATCAGGCCCTCCGATGTGGAGTCGCCCATGTGCACCACGGAGCGGCACGAGGTTCGCGGCGGCGGGGCGGCCGCCCGATGCCCGGATCCGGCGCCCGCGGCCACGGCCCCGTTGCGGCTTCCCGCGTCGCTCAGCGAAGCCGATGACGAGGCCCGCTGGCCAGGGAACTCACCGACCGCTGACATGATCGCCCGTACCTGGCCTGCCGCCACCGAGTCGGGCGAACCGGCCGCGGTTTGCGCCGGACGCTCCATGACCGCCACCACGCTCGCGCCGATGCCGCCGAGCGCGAGCACGCACAGCCCGCTCACGGCAACCGGGGTGAGCACCTCAGGGCGCGTCAGCACGCGCGGCACCGACGGCCGGGTGAAGCCGCCACGGAACCCGCGACGAATCGGTTCCTCCACGAACCGCCACGACAACGCGGCCACGACCACGCTGGCCGCCGCCGCGGCGACGGCACGCGGCATGTCGAGACCACCGGCGATGAGCGCCGGCGCGGTGAGCACGATCAGCGGATAGTGCCACAGGTAGATGCCATAGGACCGGACTCCGGTCCAGCGCAGCGGACCCCAGCCGAGCGCCCGGCCGAGCAGTCCACCTGGCACGGCGACCGCGGCCACGACCAGCACGGTAGCCAGCGACAGCAGGACCAGGCCACCGCGGAACATGAACGCCGAATACTCGTTGGTGCGCCAGATGAGGATGCCGATCACCGCGAGTCCGACTACCCCGGCCAGGTCGAGCAGCCAGGTCGCGGCCTTGGGTAGCCGGGCCCTGCGGGTGGGCCACACCATCGCCAGCGCCGCGCCGAACAGCAGCCCGAACGCGCGAGTATCGGTCCCCTCATACACCCGGGTCGGGTCGGTGCCCGGGTGGAAGAGCACCGCCATCTCCACGGCCGACGCGGCCGCGAGTGCGAGCGTCACGCCCGCCATCCAGTACCGCGTCCGGGCGGTCAGGTAACCGCCGTTGGCGACCGCGCTGTGCTGGCCTTTGCCAACGGTCAGCCTGCCGAGCAGCAGCACGCCGAACAGCACCAACCACGGCCATATCAGGTAAAACTGCTCCTCCACGGCCAGCGACCACAGGTGATCCAACGGGGCCGGGGGCGCGAACTGGGCGTAGTAGGACGCGTGCTCGGCGATGTACCACCAGTTGTTGACGTACAACGCGGACGCGATCACGTCGCCGCGGAATCCGGGCAGCTCAGCCCGGTCCAGCGTGTTCACCCAGATCGCGACCACGAGGAGCATCACGAAGAGCGCCGGAAGCAGTCGCCGCGCTCGGCGGAGCCAGAAGTCTCGCAGGCCCAGCCGGCCCTTCTTGTCCCAGTGACCGAGCAGGATGTCGGTGATGAGATAACCGCTCAGGGTGAAGAACACCCCGACGCCGAGCAGCCCGCCTTGGGCCCACCCGAAGTCCAGGTGATAGGCGACCACGGCCGCCACCGCGAAGGCACGCAGGCCATCCAGCCCCGGCAGGTACTTCTGGTCACTGCGTACAGGCTCGGGCATAAAAAGTGCTCCCGCTACAAAGCCGCCGCGGGACGAGCCCAGCGGCGAGTCCCCCACCCCATCATGCCGAAACGGTCTTCGTGAACAGGTCTGCCGGCACCCCCGTGCCGGACCGACCCCGACCGCTCCCGTACGTATCGTTACCTTCGCGATACGGAGAGAAACATCACGAAGGCGGGAGGGGTGCTATCTCGCGGGCGAAGTACCCCTCAAATTCCTCGCCCGCCGCGAACAGGCCTCTAGGGCGCGGGGAGACGGCTGAAGAACCGGCTCAGCAGATAGCCAGGGACCGCCGCGATCGCGATCATCGCGAGGGCGAATGGCGCCGCCTGGCCGTAGGCGAGGTTCTGCTGATAGTTCCAGAACTGCGTCGCGAGGGTCTGCACTCCGGTCGGCACCAGGATCAAAGTCGCGGTCAGTTCGGTGACCGCGGACAGGAACACCAGGCAGAACGCGGCGGCCAGGCCAGGCGTGACGAGCGGTCTTGTCACCCTCCAGAACACGGCGATCCGCCCTTGGCCGAGCGACCTGGCGACGTCCTCAAGCCCAGGTGGCGCCTGGGCCACCGACGCGCGGATCCCCACGAGCGCGAGCGGGAAGAACATGATGGCGTAGACGAGGATCAGCATCGGCGCGCTCTGATAGCCGATGCCAGCGCCGTAGCGCTCGCTGAAGTAGGACAGGGACAAGGCGACCACGAGTCCGGGCATCGCCAGCACGAGGTAGGTGCTGCGCTCGAGCAGACGGGTTACCCGGCCCGCGTGGCGTACCGCGAGGACCGCGACCGGCAGGGCCATCACCGTGGCCACCGCGGCGGCGCTCGCGCTGTACACGGCGGTGTAGCCGGCGGCGGACAGCAGCGACGTCCCGGTGAACGGCTGGTTCGTGCCAGTCGCCCACCAGTAGGCCGCGGAGCCTACCGGGACCCCGAGCGCGAGCAGGACGAGCCCGCCGAGCACCGCGAGCGCCGGCCCGGTCCACAGGCGCAGACGAGCCCGCGGGGTGGCACGCTGCGCCGTTCGGCTAGTTCGGCTGACCCGTCCGTGGCGGCGGGCCGCTGAGTCCGCGCCAAGCACGAACAAGCTAACCGCGATGAGCACCAGCGACAGCGCGGACGCGGTCGAGATGTTGAACGACAGCGAGAACTCGGTGAAGATCTCTGTCGTGAATGTCTGGTAGCCGAGGATCTCGAACGCGCCGTACTCGGCCAGCGTGGTCATGATCACGAGCAGGCAGCCGCCGAGGATGGCCACCCTGGCCTGGCCGATCGTAATGCGCCAGAAGGTCCTGACCGAGCCCTTCCCGAGGCTGCGTGCCACCTCTTCTTGCTGCGGGTCGGCGTTACGCAAGCTCGCGGCCACCGGCAGGTATACCAGCGGGTATAGCGACAGCGTCATGACGAGCACCGCGCCGCGGAAACCGGACACCGCGGTGCTGAGCGACGCCCAGCCGAAACTCACGACGAAGTCGGGGATCGCGAGCGGCACTACGAGCAGCATCGCCCACACCCGCCTGCCTGACAGGTCTGTCCGTTCGATTAGCCAGGCTGACCCGGTGCCGATGACCGCGCAGAGCGCTGTGACCACGACGCAGAGCCGAACCGTGTTCCACAGCAGCTGCGCGGTCAGGGGCCGGGCGATCAGGCGAGCGACCGTTGCCGGTCCCGCGCCCACGGCCTCGGTCAGCAGGAAGACAAGCGGGAGGATCAGGATCAGCGCCACGGCGGCGCTGACCAGCAGCAGCCAGCCCGGCAGTCGCTGGCGACCCGCGCGGCCGACCGCGAAGCGGCGGGCCCCGCCGGCCCGGGGCGGAGCCGGGCCCGGGGCGGTCGCGGGTGTCACAGCAGGCCGGCCTTCTGCAGGAGCGAGATCGCGGTCGATCCGTCCCCGAGATCGGCGATGGTGATCGAATTCGGCTGAAGCTGGCTGAACGGTGTCTGCGGCGCGGTCGTTTGCACGCCGTCGTCCAGTGGGTATTCGTAGCTGATCGAGTGCGCGATGATCTCCTGCCCCGGCTTGGACACGAGGAAGGCGAGGAACTTCTGCGCGTCAGCCTGATGGGTGGAGGACTTCAGGATGCCCGCGCCGGACACGTCCACCACGTACCCAGGGTCGTGCGGGGCGAAATAGGCGATCTTGGAGTGGACGCTTGACGCGCCGAGCTCGGCCTCCATCCGGTACCAGTAGTACTGGTTGACCACACCGAAGGCCACCGCCCCACGGTTCACCTCGTCGGCGATCGTCTCGTTGTCCGGGTAGACGTGCGACCCGGCGTTGGCCTTGATGCCGTTCAGCCAGGAGGTCGCCTCCGCGTCACCGTACGTACGGGCAACCGAGGTCACCACGGGCTGGAAATCCGTCTCGCCCGCCGCGAACGCCAGCTTGCCCTTGTACTTCGGGTTGGCGAGCTGGAGCACCGAGGTGGGCAGCTGCGCGGCGCTGATCAGCGACGGGTTGTAGATCAGCACGCTGACCCGCGCCGATACGCCGACCCAGGCGCCGTCCGGCGAGTTGTACTTCGCCGGCGTCTTGCCCAGCGTCGCGGCGTCGACGGGCGCGAGCAGCCCTTTTTCCTGGAGGTACTCCAGCGGCGGCGAGTTCTCGGTGTAGAAGACGTCCGCGATCGGATGCGACTCTTCCGTGACGATCTCGTTGGCGAAGCTGTCCTCGTCGTTGTACCTGACGTTGACGTGGATACCGGTCTGCTGCTCGAACGCGTTCACCAGCTCCTGGGTCGTCTGCTCGTGCTGGCCGCTGTACAAGGTGATCGACCCGGCGCCCGACGCGCCGTCTGACGCGGAGCCGCAGGCGGCGAGCAGGCCCGCTGCGAGCAGGGCCGCGGCGAGCAGGGCCGCGGCGAACAGGGCCGCGGCGAACAGGGCGACGGCCGCCGCGCCGCGGCGGACTGGCCGCGGCGCGGCGGGCCTGTTGCCGGTCATCATGGCGCCGCCTGAGGGCAGATTGAGTTAACGGCGTTCTCGGCCTTAGTGACTTGCTGGGCGGCGGCCGTCCCCCGGGCCCCGCCGCTCGCGCTGAAGCCCTGGTAAGCGCTGGCGAGCGTGAGCACATCGTGGTGCAGTGCGGCGTCCGCGATCTTCAGCTGCCGCAGCGGCAGGATCTGTGCCTGCGCGTAGCCGGCGGGGTCGGCGTCCGGGTCAGGGCCGTCGGCCAGCACGCCGGCGATCGCCGTGCAGTCCTGCTGAACCGCGGTACCCAGGACAGCGGCGGCCGACGCGTGCGATGACGATGACCCGCAGGCGACGACGGCAATGGCCAGGAACGCCGCCAAGGCCCCCGCCGGGGCGCTCATCGCCTGGGGGCGGGCGCGCGTGCTGTGATGGTGCGAGATGCGACTCACTCCTTGATCCCCAAGTCCGCGGCCGGCCGCGATTAAAGTTCTGAGCCGGCTCAGATTGGCCAGAACGTACTTGGTTAGGTTAGCCTTACCTATTGGCCGGACCGCAAGCCCCGGCGACGTGAAAGGGATCACGCTGATGATGGCCCTCGAAGCAGCCGGGCTCTGGAAGTCCTACGGCTCGGTGCCCGTGCTCAGGGGGGTGTCGCTGTCGGTCACCCCCGGGACGCTGACCGCCATCCTGGGGGCCTCTGGCGCGGGGAAGACCACGCTGCTGCGTGTCATCGCCGGGTTCGACGCCGCCGACGAGGGCACTGTCACGCTCGGCGGCATGATCGTCGACGGCAAGCGCGGCCGGGTGCCTCCCGAGCGGCGTCACATCGGTTACGTGCCGCAGGACGGGGCGCTGTTCCCGCACCTGACGGTGCGCGGAAACGTGGCGTTCGCGCTGCCCCGCGGGCCTGTTCTGTCCCGCCGCTGGCGACAAGGCGGACAGCGGGGCGACGTCGTCGCCGAGATGCTCGACCTGGTCGGGCTCGCCGACCTCGGCGGCCGGTACCCGCACGAACTTTCCGGCGGCCAGCAGCAGCGAGTCGCGATCGCGCGGGCGCTCGCCTCCCGCCCGCACCTCGTCCTGCTCGATGAGCCGTTCGCCGCCCTCGACGCGAGCCTGCGGTCCACCGTCCGCGCCGACGTGCTCGGCGCGCTGCGCGCCACTGGGACGACCGGCGTCCTGGTCACCCACGATCAGGACGAGGCCCTCTCGGCCGCGGACTACGTTGCGGTCCTGCGAGACGGGACGATCACGCAGGCGGGCAGTCCCGCCTCGGTATATTCGGTCCCCGCCGACCCGTGGACCGCGGCCTTCGTGGGCATCGCGAACCTCGTGCCAGGCGTCACGGAACCAGGCGAACAGGGGGAGCCGTGCGTGCGGACGGCGCTCGGCTCACACCCGCTGCGCGACGACAGCCTTCGGCCCAACGGCGACGTGACGGTGCTGATCAGGCCGGAGCAGGTCAGGCTGTCCGGCCCAGTGGACGGCCCAGTGGACGGCCCAGTGGACGGCCCAGTGGACGGCCCGGTGGACGGCACGATCACCGAGATCAGCTACCACGGGCACGACGCGCTGGTGACCGTGGACATCTCGGGTGCCGAGGTGGTGCGGGCGCGCAGCTCAGGGGCCTTGGCGCCGATGCCAGGCGACAAGGTCACCCTTGGCGTCGACGGCCCGGTCACCGCCTGGCCGAAGCAGTCGTCAGCGCTGCTCGTGCCGGGAGCCTAGTGACATTTCGTGCGGCTAACCCACGTGGTCGGTCCAGGACGCGCGGGCCACTGGGTGATTCCATGATCTCGAAAATTATATGTACCAATAGCTACCAAATGCTTACCTGATAAAAAATGTTTACACGATAATGAGCCTGGCGGCGACCGGGGGCGGGCACCCGGGAGCTAAACGGCACCACCAGGATCCCTCGCCACAACCGCCCCGCCAGATCCGCCGACTCGCCAGAACAACCGGCCCGAAGACCCAGACCTTAAGGTCCCCACGACAAGCGTCGTTGCGATATTGGGTTAAGTAGCTGGTTCCCACGAGGAGAAGCCACGCCTCCGTTCGGATGAAAAGTCTTTTTATTCAGAACGGACCGGGGTCTCACCCGACTCTTCAGCACAGCAATTCGCACCCGCGGCGCGCCAGGCAGCCCTGGCTGGACCAGGCACCTCGGCTTAGCGAACCACAGGAGCATCAGAACGGTCGGATCGCGATACTCGACACAGATGCCCCATTTCGGTCATATTTAACACGGCTTTCATGATCGCTAGCGTGACGATTTCCCCGCAGTTGTCTACGCGGCCCGGCAGAAGCCTGAATGCACGGAGTAGGGCAGACAGACGGCTTCTGAGCGTCTGTCGGGGGAGCGGGTGGTGTTTGATGCGGGGATCAACGCGCAACGGGGCCGCTGCGGACGGCGACGGGCTGCCGGAGAGATCTGAGCAATTCAACATGCTCAGCGACGCGCTTTCGAGGGTGGCGAACAGTTCCAGCGGCTGGACCGCAGCAGGGAACTCGCGGAGCAGGCCGGAGACAAGCTCGGCGTCGCGCGAGCCTACCTGCATCCCCGCGGAGCTGGGTCTGACCGTGGTGCCGGGCGCATAACTGAGTACTCGGCAAGTTGAGTACCCGGTGGCCCCAATATGAGTGCTGCTCACGCATTTGTGCTGGTCGCCCCCGCCTTTACGCTCACCGCAGCAATGGACTGTCGTGCCATCCGGTAGCACGCGCTTTCGGCACGTGCGCGCTGTCGCTGTCGTCGGCCGCGAGCGCCGCGAGCGCCGCGAGCGGCGCGGCGAGTGATTCGGAGTCGTCGCCGCCGCCGGGCCCGTACCCGGTGGTCCCGCGGTGAGATCGAGGCGGACATGTACACGCAGCTGCTGGACATGGCCACCGAGTCGTTGGCCTCGAGCACGGCGTCACCTGGTCCAACACCGATTGCCCTGACGGCACCCCGAGCAGCAAGGACGGGGGAACCTGCCGGGGCCACCTGTAACCGCATCCCGCGGCACTAACACCGAGAGGCCCCCGGCGGCGGGGTCTCTCTGGTTTCAAGTGTCCGGACCGTCGGTTACTAAGAGGACGCGGGAAACTCGGTCACCGAGTTGCTGCCTGCGTTGGCTACCCAGACCTGGGCAGCGTCGGCGGCGATATCTGCGGTGTCGTTGAACTGGTAGTGCTCCCCGGTTAGGACCTGGATCGGGGTCCCGGTGGTGGCGCTGAGTTCGATTACCGAGGTGCCGTTCAAATTGGTTACCCAGACGTGGGCACGGTCCGCGGCGATAGCGGTGGGTTGGTTGAACTGGTAGCGGGGGCCGGTGAGTATTCGGACTGGTTTGCCGGTGGTGGCGTTGATTTCGGTCACCGAGCCGCTACCGTTGCTCGGGTCGTTGGCTACCCAGATGCGGGTGGCGTCTGCGGCGATAGGGCCAGGACCGTTGAACTGGTAGCGGGGTCCGGTGAGTATTCGGACTGGTTTGCCGGTGGTGGCGTTGATTTCGGTCACCGAGTTGCCGCCAGCGTTGGTTACCCAGACGTAGCCGCCGTCCGTGGCGATAGCGGTGGGTTGGTTGAACTGGTAGCGGGGGCCGGTGAGTATTCGGACTGGTTTGCCGGTGGTGGCGTTGATTTCGGTCACCGAGTTCCCGCCGACGTTGGTTACCCAGACGTAGCCGCCGTCCGTGGCGATAGGGCCAGGACCGTTGAACTGGTAGCGGGGTCCGGTGAGTATTCGGACTGGTTTGCCGGTGGTGGCGTTGATTTCGGTCACCGAGCCGGCGGCGTCGAACGGGTCGTTGGTCACCCACACGTGGGCATCGTCCGTGGCGATAGCGGTGGGTTGGTTGAACTGGTAGCGGGGTCCGCTTAGCACCCGTTCTGGTTTGCCGGTGACGGCGTTGAGCTCGGTCACCGAGCCGACGGCGTCCATCGGGTCGTTGGTCACCCACACGTGGGCAGGGTCCGCGGCGATCGCGTTGGGACTATCGAACCCGTAGGGTGACCCATTCCTTACCAGGGCGCCGGTGACGGCGTTGATTTCGGTCACCGAGTTGCCGCCGACGCTGGTTACCCAGACGTAGCCGCCGTCCGTGGCAATAGCGCTGGGGTGGTTGAAGTCGTAGCGGGGTCCGGTGAGCACCCGGATTGGTTTGCTGGTGGTGGCGTTGATTTCGGTCACCGAGTTCCCGCCAGTGTTGGTTACCCAGACGTGGGTACCGTCCGCGGCGATAGCGTCGGGTTGGTTGAAGTCGTAGCGGGGTCCGGTGAGCAC
>Ga0187808_10000728_pt1 | contig 10776 bp, 9 predicted proteins | sample NC_wetland_sal_i_5_FD_132427 | JGI IMG/M metagenome (GOLD analysis project Ga0187808, IMG submission 132427) | Wetland sediment microbial communities from Neuse River Estuary, North Carolina, USA - ASW_3 | ecosystem: Environmental > Aquatic > Freshwater > Wetlands > Sediment | place: USA: North...
GGCGACGTAGGGGCTCTTCGAGGCGATGAACGCGGCGATTTCTTGCACGCGAACGGATTGCTCGACGGAGCCCATCCAGCAATGGGGCTCGCCGACGCCGTAAACGAAGAAGCCTTCGTAGTGCGGGTTCTCGGTGGTTTTCATCCAGTCCTGGAGTTCGCGGACGGCGACGTTGAGCTGGTAAGTGTCCATGGTGCCGACGTAGATGTGGACTTTGTCCACGAGCTTGGGGCCGAGCGTGGGCCAATTGCGTTTGAGGTATTCGAGCAGGTCGAAGTGGTCTTTCCAATATTGGGCGACGGCGGGATTGATTTCGCCGCTGCGCTTGTTGAAGAGAGGATCGAAGTAGCCGTCGCCGCCGAGCGGGCCGAAAACGGCGGACCAGATATCGATCTGCTCGCCGGAGCGGCCGTGAGTGCCGTTGACGAGTTCGAAGTGATTGCGCTGCTCGGAGGTGAGACGGACGCGGCCGTCGGTTTCGATGGAGTTGATGGTGGGCGCGCGGCGCCAGTCGTACTGCTTGTAAAAAGCGTTGGTGTCCGAGTAGGCGTTGATGCCTTCGACGTTGGTGAACGTGACCGGGTCGGGGCAGTAACCCCAGGTGCCGCCGAAAAAGTCGGGGTGGAAGAATTGCAGCGCGAGCGCTTCCCAGCCGCCCGTGGAACCACCGGCGAGAACGCGCGCGTAGGGTTCTTTGATGACGCGGTAGCGCTTCTCAATTTCCGGAATCAATTCTTGCATGATGGCATCGCCATAGGGGCCGACGTTCGGCGAGTTCACGGCGTAGGAATCGTCGAAGTAGGGATTGGGATGCTGGAAGGTGACCACGATCATGCGCGGAAATTTTTCCGTGATCCAGGCTTGGTATAGCTCGTAGCCGCGTTTCATGCCGCGCGCACGAGTTCCGGCATCCTTCAACTCTTCTTCGGTTGGGGGCTCGGTGCGAAAGTTGAGCGGAGCGTCGAGACTGAAGTGGCCTTGCTCATAGAGCACGGGGTAGCTGATGGTTTCGCGCGCGTAGTCTTTGGGGAGCAGGACGGTGGCGCCGAGGTAGACGGGACGGCCCCAAAATTTCGTGAGCATCGGGGACTGAAATTTGAAGTGCTGGACCCATTCGGTGTCGCGAGGCACGACGATGGGCGGGATGACGTCGGAGGCGACGAGCCGGATGGCCTGGGCGGGAGGCGCTTGCGGGTCGAGATGAACCCGCTCGACGGAGCTAATGAGATTGCCGGGGGATTTGCTCCATTCCTGACCCTCCCATTGATCGTCGTGCATCCAGACGACGTGGCCATCGGCGCGATAGAATTCGGAGTAGATATTGATGACGGCTTGGACGAAATAATCGCCGGGCGGGAGATCGCGGAGGCTTACGACCGGGGCGCCGAGATCGGATTCGTCGATGATGGCGGATTGGCCGGGGGCGAGATTTACGGTATCGCGGCCGAAGATGGGAGGGGCGGTGCGGGTGATCTGGAGGCGCGGCTCTTTGGAATTGTCGCGGGAGATGAGGAGGAAGACGCGGCCGGTGATGGGGTCCGGGTGCGCGGCGGCGAGAAAGGAAATTTCGAAGCGGAGGCCTTGTGTTTGGGCGGAGACGATTTTGGAGCCGAGTGCGAAATTCAAAAAAAGAAGCAAGAATGCGATTCGTTTAGAGTTCACTAGGCCCCCTTGGCGGTTCGAGTGCGCAAAGGTTTTATCGTTTATTGCGCTGCGGGGCAAGGGCGGCGCTACAAATCAAGGAGACTTCGCGGCGGTGCGGCCTGCGATTGTTGCCATGGGGCGCGGAAGGGCGGCCGACTCGTTGGTTGGGGAAACCGTGCCGAAAGTGATTGCTTTGCGGGTGGCGGCGAGCGGGGCGGAATCCACAAAGTGGACGGAATCTTCGTCGCGGACGACTCCGAGTTGGGTCCACAGTGCGGCAAGGTCCACTTCATAGGGGGTGTCTTTCATCTTGGCGTAGAGATTCGCGAGCACGGGAACGCCGGTGGCATGATCGCCGACGGTGAGGGCCTTCTCCAATTCCCAATCGTGGCGGATGTCGCCGCCGGCGTCGAGGATTCCGCGCAAGGCGTCCTGGAGTCCTTTGCGATTGTTGGTCTGGCGGCGAATTTCAACGTCGGCGAGGAGGCAGAAGAGCGCGCCGCCCCAGTAGGTGCGTCCCCAGGTGTGAGTGTGGTCGAGGCCTTTGTCGCGCGGAGCGGGCAGGCCGTTGGGAAGATCGCGGACGAGTTCGAACCACATTTCGTTTTCGTCCAGATGCTTCGCCTGGACGCGGGCGATGGGCTCGACGTAGGTGGAGATGCCTTCCTCGATCCAGTGATGATTTTCGGGGACGGAGGGGAAAGCGAGATGTACCATTTCGTGGGTCATCATCCAGTCCGTTTTCAGAGCGGAAGAGGGTGTTTCGTTTCCCACGCGAATCGAGATGAAGCCGCCGTCTCTGCCGAACGTGCGCCCGTTTCGGATGCCCCGGCCATCGGTGGGAGCGATGCGGATCGAAACGTGGTCGAGCGGGTAGCGTCCGTAATAGGTGGCGACGGACTCCGCGGCGGAGCGGACCCATTCCGACAGCTCGGCTTCGGAGACGGCGAATTCGCCGCTTTCGATCGAGACGTCAATACGGGCGTTGCCGATGGCGATGGTCGAGGGCATGGGATGCGCCGGAGCCGAATCGAGTGCAACGAGCGCGAGAAAGATTAGCGCGAAAAGAGAAGTAATGAAAATCTTCATGGGCCGCAGAGGATTGGATGCGGGGCGCCGCCGGAGCGTTACTCGAAGAGGCTCCTATGCTGTTTTGCGAAGGGAGACGATCTTGAGCGGGCGATGATATTAGTCATGGCGATGGTGGCCGGCCCCCAGGAATTTCTTCAGCAAGGTATCGAGGGAAAACAGACCCGGCCCAAACAGCAGGATGATGAGAGACGCGATGAGAAATGTGTACGGGGCGGCCGCATAGAATTTGTCCGGATCGGAGAAAATCGAAAACAGCGCTTCGCGATCCGCGGTGATGTAGGCCACGATCAAGTTGATGGTCATCGCCAGAGATGTGAGCCGCGAGAGAAGCCCGGCGGCCAGGAAAATTCCACCGAAGAATTCGAGGCAGGAGATGGCCAGCGCCGTTTGCGCAGGCATCGGCAATCCCAGACTTGTGAAGAAATCCGTGACGTTCGAAAGATTGTGGAGCTTGCCCCAGCCGCTCTGGGTGAGTTGCCAGCCCCAGTAGAGCCGCACGCAGAGAAGAAACGGCGATTGCAGGTAAGAGACTAGGTGGAAGAACCGGTCGTAAAGCTTCTGAATTTGCATGAGCATATTTTTCATGGCTGCGGGAAGAGCTCCTTAGGATTGCGGAATTAGGACTGCGAGGGCCCGGGATCGGTGCGGCAGAACCATCCGAGCGCCGCCCAGTTGTGGAACCATTGCTGGATATTGGCCGGGCGCTCGGCAATGGGGATCGCGGATTTGCGGAACGCCAGAGTGATGGCCGAATCGAGGGACTTGCCGCCCTCGAGGGCGCGCAGAAGAAGGAACTCCTCGCGCTCGAGGCGGCGAAAATAAACGGAAAAATCCAGGCGGTACACGGCCAGATAAATGGGCGCGGGTTTCAAACGGGCGACGGCCAGGACGCGTTTTCGTTTGTGGCGCTCGGTGAAGGCATTGCTGGCGAAGTCGGTGTCCTCGTCTTTTTTGACTTCGAGGAGCAAATCATCCACGGGATAGCGAGATTCAAGAAGCCGGAAATGAGGCTGAAGGCGCAAGCGCAGCGAGGGGCCAGCATTTTCGCGCAAATCTTCCGGGCGCAGCGGCGGTTCCGATTTTCCATCGAAAGCTTCGATATCAGCCCACTCGAGGCGGACCATATCGAGCGCCAGAGCCTGCCGCGAGCCGGCCCACCGGGGATGCTTCGTGAGCCAGGATTCCAGGCGCGCGCCGAGATCGCGCAGGGTGAAAGATCGCGAAGGCGAGTCCACGAGATAGGCCTTGGACATGGCCTCGAAGCGCCGGTCGCCGAGGATGGCGCGCAGGCCGGGAAAATCTTCAATCAGGCTTGAGAGTACGCGGAACCAATACTGGCGATTGTAAATCTCCAGGCGCTCGAAGGAAGTGAGGCGGTCGTTGGGCTTGATGAACTCAGCGGCGACGGCGCGCATGGGGCGGCCGTCGGGCGCGACGCGGCGCATGCGCTCGGAGGGCGTGAGGGGCGTCATCACGGCGCGAGCCATACGGCGCTGGAGATTCAGGAGTTTCATACGGCGGTGGCGAGCGAAGCGCTCGCAAGGAATCGTTTGGCTTTCAAGGCTTCGTCGTGGACTTCCTGGAAGGAGGGGATGCTGTCGTCCCATTCGAGCAGGGTGGCCGTGTGGCCGGCGCGCTCGATGGCGCGGGCATATAGTTTCCAGACGGGATCGATGACCGGATGATCGTGCGTGTCGAGGATATATTTGCGGTACTTCGAATGGCCGGCGATGTGGATCTGGGCGACGCGCTCGGCGGGAACGCTATTGACGTAAGTGAAGGGATCGAAGCTGTGATTCTGCGAGGAGACGTAGATATTGTTGACGTCGAGCAGGATGCCGCAATCGGCGCGCTCGACGACTTCGTTCAGGAATTCCCATTCGGTCATTTCGGAAACGTGGAATTCGGCGTAGCTGCTGACGTTTTCGACGGCGATGGGGACTTCGAGGAAATCGCGCACCTCGCGGACTTTTTGCGCGGTAATGCGGGCGGCCTCAAAGGTGTAGGGCATGGGCAGCAGGTCGTGGGTGTAGCGGCCGTCGACGCTGCCCCAGCAGAGGTGATCGGTGAGCCAGGGAGTCCTGGTGCGCTTGACGAGGTCCTTCAGGCGGCGGAGATGGGTGCGGTTCAAGCGCTCGGCAGAGCCGAAGTACATGGAGACGCCGTGCTGGACGACTTTGTACTGCTCGAGGATCTGATCGAGGACGTGCAGCGGGCGGCCACCGTCAATCATGAAATTTTCGGAGATGATTTCAAACCAGTCGACGACGGGCTTGCGGGTGAGGATATGTGGGTAGTGAGTGGCGCGCAGGCCGATGCCGATACCGTAGTCGGTGAATCCGTTGAACTGGTTCGCAGGCACGAAACACTCCGTCGGAACAAAAGGAAAGTGAAGGGCCGGTGAAGTCGGGTTGCGCCGGCCCCTCGATGGTAAGAGGTTGACTGAAAACTACTCCTTCGGCATCTTGGAGCCGTCGGTGGCGCAACCGCCCTTGCCCTTGCAAGAGTTCTTGCCCTTGCAACCGTTGTCGGACGACTTGCAACCGCCCTTGCCCTTGCAAGAGTTTTGGCCTTTACAGGCGTGTTTTTCTTTGACCTTGTCGGTCTTCTTGGTGTCGTCTTGTGTGCTGGTAAACGACTTCGCCCCAGAGAGAAGGTTGGAAGCCCGGACGGTAACGCCGGTACCGGCGAGCAAGCCCGCCAGCGCTGCACTTGCCATCAAGGCCTTCGTCGACTTTGTCATCTGTTTTAAAAACCTCCTGTTCGATCGAGTTGGGACTGCACCTGAATCTTCCTACAGTACGCTTTACAACCTGGTTTGGATTGGACTGGGAGTCTATTCAGCCTGAAACGGGTCTTCTTTTTTGCTTCTGCGGGAAAACCCGTTGGGCCGGGGAGTGAGGATAGACCAAAGCGGGGCCGGGAACAAGGAATAAGTGCCGGGGATCAGCGTGAGGGGGGGCTAGCAATTTCTGGGTGCGGGGTGGTATAAGCCTGTGCCTAAGAGGGGCAGCCGGCCTGGAAGGTACACGAGGAACGAGTAGTACTCGATGTCTTAAGATGGTCAACGACTGGTACTGCAATCCCATTGACCGGCTTGCAAGTTACTCGTAAGATTTTTGTTACGGCACGTTAGAGGGATCGAAGCCGGGCCCGCGAACGAGATCGAAAGAACTCGGCCCTGAATGTGCATGGAAGTACCGGAACGAAAATGAGGATGTTGAGGCTGAGCGGTACATTTTGGATGTTTGTGGCGGCAGGGACGCTGCTCCTGGCCGGCTGCGATGAGTCTGCCAAGAACCAGACCAAGGCGCAGCCTCCGGCGGTGGTGCCTGCGCCGGTGCCGGAATACGTGCGCGAGGCGCTGCCTGTATCGGGCGCGCCGGCCATGCTCGCGGCGCTCGATCCCGGCAAGCGGCCGGCGATGGACGTGCTGATTGAGCGAGTGCAGGCGAGCTTCGACGCCGGGCAGAAGAAATACAAGGCCGGGGACTTCGACAGCGCCCGCGTGGATTTCGATCGCGCCGTGGATCTGATCCTTGCCAGCGGCTTGCAGGTGGATTCGGACCCCCGTCTTTCACAACTTTTCGATCAGATCGGCGAGACGCTGCATTCCTACGAAGTGAATGCGCAGCAAAGCGCCGAGGAAGAGAATCCCGGAACGCCGGCTCCGATTGACGAGCTGACGGATTTGACGCTGCCGGCTGGCGACCCGCGCTTGGCGGCCAAGGCCGAGCAGGAATTGATCCGCGTGCCGCACGATTTGCCGCTGACGGTGAACGATTCGGTGCTCCAGTATTTGAGTTTCTTTTCGACCACGCGCGGGCGCGCGATTGTCGAGCGGGGGCTCGACCGCGCGGGGCGCTACAACGACATGATTCGCCGGGTGCTGAAGGAAGAAGGCGTCCCGCAGGATCTGATTTACCTGGCGCAGGCGGAAAGCGCATTCCTGCCGCAGGCGGTTTCCCGGGCCGGGGCGCGCGGCATCTGGCAATTCATGCCCTTCCGCGGAGAGGAATACGATCTCGGCCGGAGCTACTGGGTGGACGAGCGCAGCGACCCGGAGAAGGCCACGCGTGCGGCGGCGCGGCACATGCGGGATCTTTACGACATGTTCGGCGACTGGTACCTGGTGATGGCCGCCTACAATGCCGGGCCTATGGGCGTGGTGCGGGCCATCGAGCGCACCGGCTATGCCGATTTCTGGGAGCTGCAAAAGCGCCATGCGCTCCCCAAGCAAACGCAGAATTACGTGCCCATTATCATTGCGCTCGCGCTGGTGGCCAAGGAGCCGGCGCTCTATGGCGTGCAGGTGGAAGCGGAGAAACCAGTCCAAGCGGATACGGTGCGGCCGGGACATCCGATCAGCCTGACGCTCGTAGCGGACGCCACCGGAGCAGACCTGGACGATTTGCGGCTGCTCAATCCGCAGCTGCTGCGCAACGTGACGCCGAACGACGCGCAGTTCCAGCTGAAACTGCCGCCGGGGAAGGCTCAAAAATTCGAGGAGAATATCCAGCAGGTGCCGGCGGAAAAGTGGACCAGCTGGCGGCTGCACGCGGTGGAATCGGGCGAGACGCTCGGCGAAATCGCGCGCCGCTACCGCGTGACGGTGCCGGCGCTCGAAAACGCCAACCACCTCCAAACGCATGCGGCGCTGCCCGAGGGTTTTCTGCTGAATGTTCCCACGCCCCCTCCGGCCGTGCGTCTCGTGAGCTACCGGGTGAGGCGCGGCGATACGCTCGAGGGGATTGCGGAACGCTACGCGGTGACCGTCGAGCAATTGAAGCACTGGAACAACATTCATGGCTCGAGCGTCCCGCGGGGCGCGCGGCTACGCATCTACGCGGGCGGCGGCCCGGCGGCGGGCACGGGGCGGCCGAAATCGAAGGTGGCGGAGAACGGTTCTCCGGCAGTCCGAAACGTCTCGACCGGGAATGGGGAGAGGGACGACCCGGTGCAGCACCGTGTGAAAGCGGGTGAGACGCTCTATTCGATTGCGCATGAATACAAGACTACGATTTCCGCTCTCCGGCAGTCGAATCCCTTCCTGGCCGAGCGGTCTCTCGAAGCCGGCGACGTGCTGACCATCCAGCGTTGAGCGGCGGACGCCGATCCTTCTGATAGTTTCTGTAAACTCCCTATTTTGTTGATGATAGCAATGCAATCCCGACGCCGGCGCTGTAGGCTCTGGGGCTTGCTTCGCGGGCCTTTCTCATCCATTATCAGTTTCCGTTCCCTTGCGCCTTGACAAAGTCGGGAGACTCCGTTAATAAGCGCCGGGGGAGAAAACGCTGCCGGGAGCGCCCGAGACCCGCGGAGGGACACATGTTTCACGGCAAGATGCACGACGAAGAGGACGACGAACTGCCCCGCTATGAAGAGGAAGAAGCCGAGGGGCTGGAGCAGCCGCACGAGGAGATTGTAGAGGAAGTCGAAGAGATCATCGTGGAGGAGGAGCCGGAGGAAGAGGCCGAAAAGCCCGCAGCGCCCGCTCCACACAAGCCCGCTCCGGCGCGAAAAGCAAAGAAAGCGCCTGCCAGGAAGAAGGCGGGCGGCAAGAAGAAAGCCAAAAAGGCCAAGGTGCCGAAAGCTAAGGCGAAGAAAGCGCGGCCGAAGAAAAGCGGCAAGCGCAAGAAACGCTAGCGCCGTTTGGCCGGGGGCGCTCTCCCTGGCGAGATAAGCTGCGGGGCACGGCGGGCGAGTACGCGGCCGCGGCCCCGCGCCGATTTTCCGCGCGTATCAATTTCTCCATAGGCTTCGGCGCTCCGGTGTTCCGATCCTCCTTTCCGCCCGCTCGTTCCGGGACCTCCGGAATGATTCCCGAATTGAAATGTTTTGCTTGCGGTAAACCCGTCCGGGTGGCTAGCATACGCCCGCGATGGAGCAGGCGGTCGAGCAAGTGCGGCGAATGCGCGGGGGAGCGCAGGCGCAACTGATGCGCTGCGGGGACGAGGCGCATTATGTGGTCAAATTCCAGAATAATCCGCAGGGTTTGAGGATTCTGGCGAATGAATTGCTCGGTACCCGCTTAGCTGCCCGGCTGGGCCTTCCGGTGGCAGCGGGAGAAGTGGTCGAGGTGCGCGAGGAGCTGATCGCGCATACGGAAGATCTGGTGATGCAGCTCGGGCGCGGGCGCGCGCCCTGCAAGGCGGGACGGCAATTCGGGTCGCGCTATCCCGGGCCTCCGGCGGAAATGGTGGTGTACGATTTCCTGCCGGAGGAGCAGCTCCGCGCGGTTGTAAACCTCTCCGATTTCTGCGGCATGCTGGTCTTCGACAAATGGACTTGCAATACGAACGGGCGCCAGGCGGTATTTTTCCGCGCGGGCGGCGAGACGCGCTACCAGGCGCAGATGATTGACCAGGGATTCTGCTTTAACGCCGGCGAATGGAATTTTCCGGACGCCCCCTTGCGCGGCTTGTATGCGCGGCATCGCGTGTATGAGCCGGTGCGTGGCCTCGATTCGTTCGAGCCCTGGCTCGCGCGCGTCGAAAAAATCGACGAAGCGGCGCTCGAGGAGGCCGGAAGCGCGATCCCGCCCGAGTGGTACAATTTCGAGCCGGAAGCGCTCGAGCGCCTGCTTGCGCAGCTTTTGCGGCGGCGGAAAATCGTGCGCGAGCTGGTGATCGCGGCCTGGAAATCGTCGGCGCAGCCGTTTCCCAATTGGAAGTGAGCGGGGAGCGGGCGTTCGGGGCGGAGGGGGTCAATTGATTGCGGCGGTTTGTGCGCAGCGGGACGACTTGGAAGCTGGAACGGTGGCCGCGACATTCGTGGGCGCTTGTGCTTGGATCGGAGCTGCTGACGCGCGGCGGCGCGGTGACCCTTGAGCCGGGAGGCTCGAGGGACAGAAGCTCGGTGTCCGCACGTTCTGGCTGCGGTTTGCGCCCAGAGGAGGTAACCAGTCATGCCTGAGGAAGCGCAAAGCACCATGCGTTACCACATTTTGCGTTACACGCCGAACCTTGTCCGCGACGAGTGGGTGAACATCGGCGTGCTGCTCGAAGAGGCGGACGGCAGCCGGCGTGCCCTGCGCCTGATCGAGGAATCCTCCGAAATCGCGCGTGTGCGGCGCCTCCATCCGAATGCCGACGAGGAATTGCTGCGCGCCTTGCCGGGCGAGTTCGAAGCCCGCCTCGGGGGCTCCGAGGAATCGGTGCGCGCCTATCTCGCAAAGCTCGGCGAGACGCTCTCGAACGCCATCCAGCTCAGCCCGCAGAAGGCCGTCTTCGCTCGCGACTTCCAGGCGGAGCTCGACCGCCTCTACCGCGAGCACGTGGCGCCTCCGCCCCGAGCACGGGGAGGCCTGGCCGAAAATGCCCGCAACTGGCTGCGCAGCAAGCTCCGGGACGTTTTCCGGCGCCACCACATCCTCGGCAAGGTGAGGGAAAACATGCGCGTCGAGGAGTTCACCCATCCCGGGGACACCTTCAAGTTCGACTACGCCTACCGAAACGGCGCCGAGGGATACGTGCAGTCGGTCTTGCTCGCGCGCGACATGCTGCCGTCGAAAGCCCTCGCCTACACGGCCGAGCGCGTGCGCAGGAGCAAGCCCGCGGCCGAATTCTCGGCCATCACCGACACGGAACCGGTCGCGGGAAATCCGCGGCATGAATTCCTGCTGAAACTTTTCGAGGAGCAGCGCATTCGCGTCGTCCCGATGTCTAAAGTTGAAAAATTTGCTGAGGATCTTCGTCTTCGTCTGCAATGAAGGCATGAATTTTCAAGTCGGATCGGGTAATTTATTGTAAGGAAGAAGGTCCCGCTGCATGACTTGCCGGGCCAGGTGAACGATGCACCGTACAAATTGAGCCGGGAAATTCTCTGCTGCAGGAGCGGGCTTCACCCGCTCCTGCAAGATCTCGATGGTTGAAGTTTAGCTCTCATTGGCAGCCCCTCCGCCAGCCTGCGACGACAACTGCAAACCAACTAGAAGACCGACCATGCAAGAAATTGCAGAGGCGCGTCGAGCGCCTCTGCAGCGAAAGATTCGCCTTTCGAACACGGCCATCTTTCCTTGCGCGGAAAGGACAAACCCTA
>Ga0187808_10000729_pt1 | contig 10774 bp, 10 predicted proteins | sample NC_wetland_sal_i_5_FD_132427 | JGI IMG/M metagenome (GOLD analysis project Ga0187808, IMG submission 132427) | Wetland sediment microbial communities from Neuse River Estuary, North Carolina, USA - ASW_3 | ecosystem: Environmental > Aquatic > Freshwater > Wetlands > Sediment | place: USA: North...
CGGCCCGATCCCGAACGCGACGGCCACCACCTGCGTGAACGCCCCCACCGTATTGCCGGCCACGGTAGCGACACCGGCGACGCGCCCGAGCGCGATCGCCCGGCTAACCGTGAACAACACGCTGGGCCCCGGAATCGCGATCAGCACAAACGCGGTAACGATAAACGCCAGCAGATGAGACGAAGGCAGCACGTTCAGAGCCTAACCTGATCAGGGGCGGACACCGAGCGAGAATCCACCCGCGAGCCAAGGGGCGCGCCGGTGCCTGGGCCCGTCCCCGCGAGCCAAAGGGCGCGCCGCCGGATGACCGAGGGAGCGATGAAGCTATGCTTCATCGCGATGAGGGAAGAGGGCGGGCCAAAGCGCCCGGAGGCGAGCGGGACAAGCAGAGCGAGCGGGGCTAACAGAGCCGCGGGGCTGCTGCTCGCGGCGGGGGAGGGGTCTCGGCTCGGCCGGCCGAAGGCTCTTGTCGAGGTAGGCGGGCAGACGCTCGCCGAGCGCGGCGTGGCCCTGCTGCGCGACGGCGGCGCCGACCCTGTGCTGATCGTGACCGGCGCCGTGCCGGTGACGATCGCTTCAGCCCATGCCGTGCACAACCCGGACTGGCGCACCGGCATGGGGTCTTCGCTCGCGGCCGGGCTGCGCGCGCTGGGCGCCGGGGGCACCCCGGTGGCCGGCGACCTGGATTGCTCCGCCGTGGTTGTGGCGCTCGCCGACCAGCCGCTGGTGGGCGCCGAGGCGGTGCGCAGGCTGATCGCGGCCTGGCGGGACGGGGCGAGCGTCGCCGTCGCCGCATACGACGGCAAGCCCCGCAATCCGGTGCTCATCGCGCGCGAGCACTGGGATTCGGTGCTCGAGCTGGCGACCGGCGACACCGGCGCCCGGCCCTTCCTGCGCGCCCATCCCGAGCTGGTGCGGCTCGTCGAATGCGGCGATACGGGCAGTGCCTACGACGTCGACACCCCGGAAGACCTGGCGAGGGTGACGGGAGTCAGCACGGTCCGTTCTGATGAAAGTTTCTTAGCCCCCACCGGCACGTGCGGGTCTCCTTGGGCTGCAGCACGATGAGGTCCTCGCCGCTCGCGAACGCGTTGGGCGGGCATGTCATCGGCTCCACGGCCAGCGCGGTGCGACGGAACCCCGGTTCGAGCGGGTCACCGGTGAAGACCTGCAGCCAGCGGTAGCCGGCGTCCGTCCAGAGTCCGGTCCGCATGCCGCCCGCCTCGAGCCTGACCCACGCCAGGCCGTCCGTTTCCCTGCGCAGGGCGGTGAACGCGTGGTCGAGCCGGGTGTCGAGGATCTTGCGCGCGGTGCGGAAGTCGAAGTCGGTGCCCGTGACGTCCCGCGGGGCGCCGGACGGGATGCCGCGGTCGTCGACCGGCAGCCAGCGGTCAGCGGGCAGCGTCAGCTCGCAGTCGTCGACGGTCGGCGTGGTCACGGCGAGGTATGGGTGCTGGCCAGTGCCCCAGGGAGCTGGGCGGCTGCCCTTGTTAGCCGTCGTGATCGAGACGTGCAGGCCGGACTCGGCGTCCAGCCGGTAGGTCACGTCTACCTGCACCGCGAACGGGTAGCCCTGCTGGCCATGCGGCACGCTGCGCAGCGTTACCTCGCTGCGGTCATGGGCGATCCGGATCCACGGAATCCAGCGGGTCAGGCCGTGGATCGCGTTCCCGCGGGCGGGCTCGGAAAGGTCCAGCTGATATTCGGTGCCGCCGAAGGTATACAGGCCACCGTCCACGCGGTTCGGCCACGGCGTCAGCAGCTGGCCGGAGCCGTGCACCGGGAGTTCGTCGGCATCGTATGTGGTGAGAAGAGGCGTCCCGGCATGCTCGAGTTCCCGCAAGCCCGCGCCGAGTTCGGTCACTGTGGCGCGGTAATCGCCGGCCTCGATCTGATACTGCGTACCGGTGAGCGGGATCGTCATGCGGTCAGGATACGGACAACGCCTGCGCCGCGCGGCATCCGGCCACCAATCCCCAAGCCAGGTCCGCCGTTCCCACGGCGCCCGCGGTTCTGGCGGCGAGCAGCCGTCGCGCGGCGGGCTCCACCGGATCCTCGCCGGCCACTCCGTGCAGCACCGCGGCCACCTCGGCAGGCGCCTGGCCGCGAGCGGCGCAGTGCAGCAGCGAGGCGGCCAGCGGCGTGGTCCGCTCGGTGGCGTAGCTGGTGACGGCGGCGCTCAGCCAGCCGGCGAGCCATACAGCCCGGGTGCCGCCGGGGATCGCGCCGCCGAGCAGGCGCAGGGCGAGCAGCAGGCCGCACAGCACGCCGTCGCCGCCGGGCACGAGGCCCGCGCCGAGTCCGACCAGGCGCTCGGCCTGCTCGACCGCGCTGGCCAGGTCGCCGGCCGCGCAGTGCGATGAGAGCATCCGCGACCCGTCATGATCGGCCAAGGAGGGACCGGGGGTGGCCTGCATGCATACCCGCGACAACACGGCGGCGCCCTGGTCAAGCCGCCCTCGGGACAGCGGCCCGAACACCGGGGACGGGTCCCACCACCGGCGCGCCTGCACGGTCAGGGCGCCCACGCGGATGGCCCCGCCGCCCGTGCTCACGGTGGTCGCTGACCGGACGCGGACACCACCTCTTGCCACTTTTGTATCTTTCGTATCGTTTGTGAACTGGGCGCCCGACGGTGCTGTCGTGCTTGAGGTAACAGCGGGAATGCTGGCGATTACCGCATTTGGCAGTCGTATCGCGTCTGGAGCCGAAATCGCGATCACTCGTGGCTCGCGGCGCGCGCCGGGGAACTCGGCGATGATCGTCCCCTGCACAACGGCAAGCACCCTGCCTGCCTGGTGCGGGCCGTGCAGCAGGTCGCGGACCGCAAGGCTCGCGATGCCGGGCACCTCGACGGAGGTACTGGCCGGATGTTGACCTGTGATCACATCTGTCAACCTATCGTGTCGCCGCGCACCACGATTCGGCCAACTTTTGAATTCGATCCCAGTTTCCCGTTGCACTCGCTAATTACCAATATTTCGTGACCAACGATATGGAAGAGAAACGCGATCGAAGTGGAACGGGAGGCAATCTCTGATACCCATGCTGCGCTGCGGGTTTACAGGTTCACAGGTTCATGCCTGAGGCAGGGATCGCGGCGAGGCGAGACCGTTTTGCTGGGAGGGCCGACGGGGCTGCTTGGGGAGCGGGGGACCGTCAGCCCCGCCGGCGATTTAGACTTTAGCGGCAGATAACTGGTCGGCGCGACGGTTTCTGGCCATTCCGTGCGAGGTTGTAAGTTTTCTGCAATGTTGCTTTCTGTGATCATCGCTGGCCACGGTGGCCTCCAGAGCTACCCGTAACGCTCCAATGACTGCTCGCCCCGAAGATGGCCGAGGGCCCGATGACCAGGGTGGAAGCGCCCGGAATGGTGGCGATTAGCGGTGTCCTGACACCGCAAACCGCGAATAAATCACGAGGCCCTTAGCCCGCGCACCCGTGGGGCCGTCGCGCTGGGGACGCTTAGCCTCGGCGCGGGGTAAGGCGGCCGTTGCGCAGCGCCTCCGCGGAGAGCACTCCGAACAGGTAGAAGTACGCGGCCTCTTCATCCTCGAAGAACCGCACCTCGTGCCGCGCGTCTTCCGCGCAGCTGAAGACCTCATAGCCGCCGTCCGTCTTGAATAGGCACATCGCCCCGGTGACTTCCTCGTCGACCGCGTACGCGGATCGGGGGATGTCCGCCATGTCGACCAGGTCCGCGAACACCGCGGACATGGCGATCCGGGGCTTGCGCGCGGCTCGGCGACCCCGGACGGCGCCGGTCAGCTTGCTCAGCGCGCTGGGCTGCGGTGCCTGGCTCGGCTGGGCTGCGAGGCCGGGCTGCGGTGCCGAGGCGAGAGGGGCCGCCGGAGCAGGTGGCGGTGCCGGGGCGGGCAGGGAAGTCGGGGCGGGCAGAGTAGTCGGGGCGGGCAGAGTAGTCGGGCTGACCAGGGTGGCCGGGCTGGGCGGGGGAGCCGCGGACAGCGGACCCGTCGTCGCCGAATCGGGTGGCGGAACGTAGGCGGGCGCCATCGGCGCCGCTGGCATGAGAGGAGCTAGCTCCTGCGGCGCTAGCGGAGGCGGCGGAGGCGGCGCGTACTGACCCGGCGTGCCGGGCTGGATGAACGGGCTCGGCGGCAGCTGAGCGGGCGTCACAGGCGGCGCGGGCTGAGGGGATTGCACCTGCTGATGGAATTGCCCCGGTTGCGAAAGTGACTCGCCAGAGCCAGCCGGAGCGACCGGCGCGCCTGGAACGCCCGCCTGCACTGACGGTGGCGCCTGCTGCTGAAGGGGCTGTAGCGGCTGGGACGTGCGTAGCGGCTGCGCGGGCAGAACTTGCGGCGGCTGCGGGGCCTGGGCCTGCGCGGGCTGGCCGGGTTGGCCGGACTGGGGTGGCTGGTATGCCTGCGCGTGCTGCTGCGGGAAAGGCGGTGCGTATTGTGCGGCGATGCCGTCCGGGAGCTGCGCATATCCGGTCTGCGGGGCAGTCCCGTACCCGTTGGGGAAGCCTCCCCCGCTTGCCGGGTCCATGCCGTAGGCGCCCGTGCCGTTCTGGGCGGCGGCAGTGTCCGTGGGGTAGTACCACGCCCCGTTAGCGTCGGCCGCGGGAGAGCCGTGCCATGCGGCCGCCGCGGCCGGTGGCTGCGGGCTCGGTGGCTGCTGCGCCGCCGGAACCTGGCCGGGCGGCACCTGCGCGGCCGGGAACTGGGTGACGGGAACCTGCGGGGTGCCAGGTTGTGGCGCCGATCCGGAGAGCTGCGACGAACCCGGCTGCTGCCATGGCTCGGGCATCTGCTGCACGCCCGGCGGCATCTGCTGTGGAGCGCCCGGCGCGTACAGCGGTCCCATCGGCTGCTGCGCGGGTCCCCCGACCTGATGCTGCGCCATCCCACCGACCGGCTGCTGCTGCGCGGGCCCGCCGACTGGCTGCAGAGGGCCGCCGACTGGCTGCTGCGCCATCCCGCCCACCGGCTGCGGCGCGCTTCGGGCTGGCAGCGCGGGAGCCTGCGGCGGCGAACCCCGCTGCGCCCCCGGCCCGCCCGCACCGGTCGGCCCGCCGGCGCGGGCGCCGCCGCCGGCCTGCACGCCACCAGGCTGTCCGTTACCGGGCTGTCCGCCGTTCCCAGGCTGTGCGCCGTTGCCAGGCTGCGGCGTCTCGCCGGTTCCGGCGCCGGGCGGCCATGCGCCCTCGCCCGCGTTCAGCGCGCGGGGCAGCGTGGACAGCAGTAGCGTGATGGGGAACTCGTGCCGTTCCTCGGCCAGGTCGGTTACCTCCTGCCGCGGCACGACGACCTCAAATACGCCCTTGTCGACCTGCCAGTACCCGAGCTGCCCGGCGCGTCGCTCGTCCATACCCAGATACACGACGTGCAGTCGGTCGCCCAGGTCGTCGAGCACCAGGCAGGGCTCGCCGTGATACGACCCGATCGGCCGGGACTCCCACAGCGCGTCCAGGTCGTCCAGCCGGACCTGCTTGCGCCAGATCCCGCCTGGCGCCGGCGAGAAGCCGTGCTCTTCTGGCGGCGGCGGCGCGGCGAACAGGGTGACGTCGCGATCGGAGGGGCCCACAGCCGCCTGGTAGGAGGCTCCGAGGTAGGACGCCATCAGCCGGTAACGCATGCCTTACCCCTCCCTCGCCGGGCGCCGCCAGGCAAGCCCGTCATACCGGGCGAACGGCTGTTCGCCGCCCTCTACCAGCCGGCACAGCACGGTCGCGACGGGGATCTGGATGGGTTCGAGGTAGAACTCCGCCTGCCCCCCCGGCGCGCGCGACGCGACCGGAACGTATCCGTCGATCTCCCGGGCCTGCCAGCACAGGAAGTAGAGCTCGGCCATCTCGGGCTTGAAGTCCGATCCTTCGTAGCCGAGGCCGAGCGCGTAGAAGGCATCCGCGGGGCTGCGAAGCAGCATGTCCCTGACCCGATGCACGTACCCGGCGATCACGCCGCGCTGACCGCTCATGTACGGCCCGACCATACGCGGCGGTATGACCTTCCTCAGCGGAGTGCCGGGAAGTATCCGCGCAGGCTGCGCCGGCTCACGTACAGCCGAACCCACGGGCCCCCTCCTTCCCGCTAGCGCCGAGTCTTCTGGTCCGCACATCCGGTCTGGTCAGGAGGCCTCCGCGTCGCCGCAGGTCATGAGGTAACCACATCCGCGATGTGTGCTCAACCGATTCTGCCGTGGAGAGCGCCATCACCCGTGGCAAAGTGCATAGTTCATAGAATTCATTACTCTCTGTAGAGAAATGATGACTCTTTGGCTACCGGAATGGGGGTAGTGTCTCAGCGTGCCCTTCAGCGGACCCCCAGGTGACACCGGCGAGGCCGACCCGGCCGTCTCGGAGGCGCTGGACGCCTACGCGCGCGGCGCCGGCAGCGAGCACGACGCGCTAACAGCGATCGCGGGCTCCAGGCTCCTCGTCCCCGTGGTCGCGGTGCTAACCGAGACCACGGAAGCCGGCGCGGAGAAGGAGAGCGAGATGGCGCTGCCCACCCTGATCGGCAACGACGGGCGCAAGGCGGTCATCGCGTTCACCGGTACCGAGACCCTCAGGCGATGGCGGGCGGACGCCCGCCCCGTCCCCGTCCCGGCGCCGCGAGTCTGCGAGGCCGCGCTGGCCGAAGCCGACGCCCTCGTGATCGACGTGGCCGGCCCGGTGCAGCTGGTGCTCGAAGGCGCCCGCCTGCGCGCGCTCGCCGCCAACCAGCCGCCGCCACCACCGCACGAAGACCCGGACGTCCATGCCGCGGTCGCCGCGGTCACCACGCGGTTCACGCTGGAGCCCGGCGGGCAGGCCACCGACCTGGTGGTGGTCCTGCCGGCGGCTGACGCCGAAGAGGCGCGGCGAGTGGCCGGAGAGGTAGCGGTCAGGCTGGCCGGCCGCTTCCACCGCGGAGTCGAGATCCGCGCCTGAACGCACGGGGCTGAGATAAGCGGGTCGACCCAGACGTTGGTGCTCGGGTTCTGCGGAGGGCTCGCGGGAACGTCGCTTCGCCCCTTGCCGGTAGGGTAAAGGCCATGTTTCGGTGGCTGACCGCGGGCGAGTCGCACGGGCGGGCGCTGGTGGCTGTGTGCGACGGCGTTCCCGCCGGAGTGCGTGTCGCCAGCGGTGACGTGGCGGCGGCGCTGGCTAGGCGGCGCGCGGGGTACGGGCGCGGCGCGCGGATGAAGTTCGAGCAGGACGAGGTGGAGCTCACCGGCGGCGTCCGGCACGGTGTCACCCTCGGCGGGCCGGTCGCGATCCGGGTGGGCAACACCGAATGGCCCAAGTGGGAGACCGTTATGGCCCCGGACCCCGTCGACCCGGCCGAACTCGAAGGCCAGGCCCGCAACGCCCCGCTGACCCGGCCGCGGCCCGGTCACGCCGACCTGGCCGGCATCCAGAAGTTCGGGCACTCCGATGCCAGGCCCGTCCTCGAGCGCGCCAGCGCGCGGGAGACGGCGGCCCGGGTGGCGCTCGGGGAGGTGGCGCGCCGGCTCCTCGAGCAGGCGCTCGGCGTGCGGATCCTCAGCCACGTGGTGGCGCTTGGGTCGGTGTCGGTGCCGGACGGCACCCCGCTGCCCGTGCCGCAAGATCTTGCCAGGATCGACGAGGACCCGGTGCGCTGCGCCGACGCCGCCGCGAGCGCGGCGATGGTCGCCGAGGTCGACGAGGCCCGCAGGGACGGCGACACGCTCGGTGGGGTGGTAGAAGTTCTGGCGTACGGGCTGCCGCCCGGGCTGGGTAGCTTCACCCAGTGGGACCGGCGCCTCGACGCGCGGCTCGCCGGGGCGCTGGTGTCGGTGCAGGCGATCAAGGGCGTGGAGTTCGGCGACGGATTCGTCACGTCGGGCCGGCGCGGGTCAGCCGCGCACGACGAGATCTTCATGACTCCGGCCGGGGTCCGCCGGCGCTCCAACCGCGCCGGCGGCATCGAGGGCGGCATGTCCACCGGTGAGGTACTGCGCGTCCGCGCCGCGATGAAGCCGATTTCCACGGTGCCGCGCGCCCTGGACACGGTCGACGTGGCGACCGGCGAGGCCGCCAAGGCGATCAACCAGCGCAGCGACGTCACCGCGGTCCCCGCGGCCGGCGTGGTCACCGAGGCGATGGTGGCGCTGGTGCTCGCCGAGGCCGCCATCGACAAGTTCGGCGGCGACTCCGTCGAGGAACTGCGCAGGAACGCGGAGGGCTACCTGAAGTCCCTGGTGATCTCGTGAGCCCGGCCGCCGTCCTGATCGGGCCCCCGGGCGCCGGCAAGTCGTCGGTCGGCACGCTGCTGGCCGCCGAGCTCGGCGTGCCGTTCGCCGACACCGACGACCTCGTCGCGGCCGCGGCGGGCAAGCCGGTCGGCGACATCTTCATCGACGACGGCGAACCTGTGTTCCGTGAGCTGGAGCGGGTCGCCGTCGCCCGCGGGCTGGAGGTCACCGGCCCGGCCGGCGGGGTGCTCGCGCTGGGCAGCGGCGCGGTGCTCGACGCGGACGTGCGCCGGATGCTCGCCGGGCAGGTGATCGTCTACCTGGAGGCCGGGTTCGCCACGGTCGCGAGGCGCACAGGGATGGACAAGCCGCGGGTGGTGATGCCCGGCAACCCGCGCGGCAGGCTCAGGGCGATGCTCGAGGAGCGGCGACCGGTCTACTCCGACATCGCGTCGATGACTGTTCCGACCGACGACATGGCGCCGGAAGAGGTGGCCGCCGACCTCGCCAAGCGGCTGCGCTCATGACCGGCACCCTGTCCCTGCTGCATATATCCGGCCCTCCCCACCCCGGCAGGCACCCGTGGACGTGACGCGCATCCCGGTGGGCGGCGAGCGGCCCTATGACGTGCTTGTCGGTACCGGCGTACTCGGCTCGCTGCCCGAACTCGTCGGCGGGCGCGCGCACACCGTCGCGATGATCCACGCGGCCGGGCTCGGCGCGATCGCCCGCCCGGCCTGCCGGGCGCTGGCCGACGCGGGTTTCCAGGTCTGCGCGACCGAGATCCCCGACGGTGAGGCCGCCAAGAACGTCGCGGTGGCCGCGGGATTGTGGTCGTGGCTGGCGGAGTCCAAGGTGACCAGGTCCGACTGCGTGGTCGGCATCGGCGGCGGCGCGGCTACCGACCTGACCGGCTTCGTGGCCGCCACCTGGCTGCGCGGGGTCGAGGTCGTGCTCGTCCCGACCACCTTGCTCGGCATGGTCGACGCGGCCGTCGGCGGCAAGACCGCGATCGACATACCCGCGGGCAAGAACCTCGTCGGTGCGTTCCACCCGCCGGCCGGCGTGCTCGCCGACCTGGCCACACTGGTGACATTGCCGCGCCCGGACTACGTGGCCGGACTGGCCGAGGTGATCAAGGCGGGGTTCATCGCCGACGGCGCGATCTTGCGGCTAGTCGAATCGGACCCGGCCGGGGCGGGGGAACCGTACGGGACGCACGCTCGCGAGCTCGTCGAGCGCGCCATCAGAGTGAAAGCCGCCGTGGTGTCGTCCGACCTGCGTGAGGCGGGACCGCGGGAAATGCTCAACTACGGGCACACGCTCGGTCACGCCATCGAGCGCCTGGAGAACTACCAGTTCCGGCACGGTGATGCCGTCGCGATCGGCATGGTGTTCGCCGCCGAGGTGGGCATGCGGGCCGGGCACCTGTCGCCGGCCGACGTGGCCCTGCACCGCGAGCTGCTGTCCGCCGTCGGGCTGCCGGACTGCTACCCGCACGCGGCCTGGCCGGAACTGCGGGAGGTGATGAGCCTGGACAAGAAGACGCGCGGTGACCGGCTGCGCATGGTAATCCTGGACGGCGTGGGCAACCCCATCATCCTCGACGACCCGCCGGAACCGCTGCTGGCCGACGCCTTCGACGCGGTGTCCAAGTGACCGGGCCCGCCGCCCGCCGGGTGCTCGTGCTCAACGGGCCCAACCTGGGCAGGCTCGGCAAGCGCGAGCCGGCCGTGTACGGCACGGCGACGCACGCGGACCTGGTCGCGCTCTGCGAGTCGGCGGGAAAGGAACTCGGCCTGGAGGTCGAGGTCAGGCAGAGCGAGTACGAAGGCGAACTGATCACCTGGGTGCACCAGGCGTGCGACGAGCGGCTGCCGATCGTGCTCAACGCCGGCGCGCTCACGCACTACTCCTACGCGCTGATGGACGCGCTGAAGATGCGCACGGCGCCGCTGGTGGAGGTGCACATCTCCAACATCGCGGCGCGTGAGGGCTTCCGCCATGAGTCGGTGGTCACGCCGGTCGCGGACGGGATCATCGCCGGCTTCGGCTTCCAGTCCTACGTCCTGGCCCTGCGCGCGGTCGTTACGCTCCTGGAGAGCTGATGATCGTCGTCGTCGGCTTCATGGGCGCGGGTAAGACGACCGTCGGCCGCCTCATGGCGGCCAAGCTCGGCCTGCCGTTCGCGGACAGCGACCACGTGATCGAAGAGCAGGCTGGCCGCCCGATCCCGCGCATCTTCGCCGAAGACGGCGAACCCGCGTTCCGCGACCTAGAACACGCGGCCATCGCCGGCCTACTGGGCGGCCCCGACACGGTGCTCGCGCTCGGCGGCGGCGCCGCCTCGCACCCGGTGACCCGGTCTTTGCTGGCCGCTGTGCCCGTGGTCTACCTGCGGGTCGGCTTCGCCGAGGCGATGTCCCGGGTTGGCGGCGACAAGGGCCGCCCGATGCTGGCCCGCCCCGACGTCCAGTCGCTATACGCGCAGCGTCAGGCGCTCTACGCCTCGGTCGCCACCCTCACCGTCGAGACCGACGGTCGCCTGCCCGAGGAGATCGTCCACGAGGTGCTTACCGCCATCGACGGGGGTAGTTTGCCGGAATTC
>Ga0187808_10000730_pt1 | contig 10770 bp, 6 predicted proteins | sample NC_wetland_sal_i_5_FD_132427 | JGI IMG/M metagenome (GOLD analysis project Ga0187808, IMG submission 132427) | Wetland sediment microbial communities from Neuse River Estuary, North Carolina, USA - ASW_3 | ecosystem: Environmental > Aquatic > Freshwater > Wetlands > Sediment | place: USA: North...
ATAGAGCCGGACCCCTACTGCGTGAGGAGAGGCGTCACATCCGTTATCGACGCGGGAACTTCGGGAGCCTTCACCTTTCCCGCATTTCGGCGCTTTATCATCGAACGCGCGGCAACACGAATTCGCGCCCTCTTGCATGTAGTCTCCATCGGCATGGTGGCGGGCAGCACGCCCAACATGGGAGAGCTCGAAGACTTGCGGTACTGTGACCCGAAGCTTGCCGCGGAGGCGGCAAGCAAGAATCGGGATCTCATCGTGGGATTCAAGATTCGGTTCTCCAAGCAGTATACGGGGCCGAATGACCTGGAAGGCATGAGGCGCGCTCGCGAGGCCGCTGACGAGGCCGGCTTGCCCATCATGATTCATATTGGCGGTTCCTACTCGCCCCTCAAGGATCTCCTGGCGCTCATGAAGAAGGGCGATGTAGTGACCCACTCGTTCAATAGTCATCCCAATGGCCTGCTGGATAGTGGCGGAAAGATCGTCCCGGAAGTGCTCGAGGCCCGCGAGCGGGGCGTTTTGTTTGACGTGGGACACGGAGCCGGGAGCTTCTCCTTCGAAGTTATGGAGAAGTGTCTAAATCAGGGGTTCTCACCGGACACCATTTCCAGTGATTTGTACTCGGCCAACATCAACGGGCCCGTGTACGACTTGGTGACCACTCTTTCCAAGTTTCTTCTCTTGGGAATGAATCTCCACGACGTGATCGCCCGAGCCACCGTCAATTCATCCCGAGTTTTTGATTTCGGCGCCAGCATCGGGACTCTCAAACCGGGTTCAGAGGCGGACGTGAGCGTGCTGGAGTTGAAAGAAGGCCAGTTCACTTTCACCGACTCCGATGGCAAGTCACGTACTGGAGGGAGCAAGCTAGAGGCAATGACGACGGTGAGGGGCGGAAAGGTGTTCGAGGCCGGCGCGTGAACCCCTCAGCTGACGCAAAACCGCCAGCGAGTGACTCCTTCGCCCGGCCTGTCGATCTGGGTCGGACGCCGTCACCCAGCCCGCCGATCTAGGTCGGGACCCCCTCACCCGTCCCGCGGCGGCTGGCGAAAACGCCGTCGCGGGCCACCCTCTCCCCCAAGAGGGAGAGGGCTTAGTCTTTACACGGACTGCCCACTGCCGACTGTCCACTACCCCTTGAGCGCGCGGTCCAAGAAGGCGAGCGTGCGGGCCCAGGCATCGTTGGCGGCGGCTTCACGGTATCCTGCCTTGTTGTTAGGGTTCTCAAAAGCGTGGCCAGCGCCATCATAGATCTTGACGTCAATTGACTTGTGCGCGGCTTTCATGGCGCCCTCGAAGGCCTCGACGGCGCTGGGAGGGATACCGCGGTCCTCGGCTCCAAAATTCCCCAACAGGGGCGCCTGGATTCGTTGAATCGCATCCTTGTCGGTAGGCATGGAGCCATAGTTTACGACGCAGGCGGCGAGTTTCGGTTCATTGACGGCCAGCAGTAGAGAATAACCGCCTCCCATGCACCAGCCCACCGAGCCAATCTTATCGTGGCGGACATCGGGCCGTGAGGCCAAGTAATTGAAGGCGGCCTTCAGGTCGCGCACGGCTTGGTCCTGAGGCAGACCGCGCGAGAGTTCGTGAGCGAGGCCGGGGTCCGAGGCAACCTTGCCTCGGTAGAGGTCCGGGGCAAGAGCCATATATCCTTGATCGGCGAATTTTCGCGCCTGTTCCTTTACCCAGTCGTTCAGGCCCCACCACTCATGGATCACCACCAGGGCCGGGTGAGGCCCGGCGGTATCGGGAACTGCAAGATAGGCGGAGACGGTCTCCTCCCCACTCTGAAAGGTCACTGTCTCTGTTTTTACCGGGAGTGCCAAGGCAGTTGAGGCGAGAGCCAAAACCCACCAAGCCATTCCAACGGCCAAGCATGTGTGGCGCACTTCGCACCTCCTTAGGAGCAACCCGCGGGCCGGCGGGTGGTTGGACCAGGCGGCCACAGGGGCCGCCCCTACAAATTGACCACAATTGCGGGCAGCGCCCACCTGGGACTGCGGCAGCCGAGCTGCCGTCTTTCTTGGGGCGGTTCGCGACCCGTCGCCCGAAGGCTTTGGGCCGCAGGGCGAACTGCCCCTACAGGGTCCTGCCGCTTGAAAGGCGATAGCTACGCTACCGCACTCAAAGCGCGGACCTGCGGTCCGCGTAGCGGGCGAGGCGCTCGCGGTGCCCGAATCGGTTCAACTTTATCTCGCGCACCCTGACTGCACCCCTGGAAAACAGCAGGCCCTGTCTCTGTAGTATAATGGTTTATTGGTTTTCGTGCGCTAAGATTTTAAGCTGCGGACGCTCGGGTTTGCGCACCGTGGCAGTCGAACGGGTCGCGAACCAACATTACCAAAGATGAAGTTTTCTCGTCGCCAAATCCTGGGTTCCTCTGCTGTTCTACTGGGGTCAAAGCTTCTCGACGCCCTTACAACTCCTCTCTGGCGCTGGACCAGCGCTCCCATCCTGCGCGCGGCCACGGTTCCCCACCCTCAGGAAAATTCGCCCGTCACGTTTGTGGATGTGGCGGAAGAGGCAGGGCTTACTGCTCGCAACGTGTGGGGCGGAGTGGAGAGCAAGAAATACATCGTCGAGGCCAAAGGCAGTGGTGTGGCCTTTTTCGATTACGATAATGACGGCTGGATGGATCTTTACTTGACTAACGGAGTGCGCTTTGAGGAAGAGCCCTACCCACCTGGCAAGGGGCCGACTCAACACCTCTTCAAGAACAACCGCGACGGAACCTTCACCGACGTGACGGAGAAGGCCGGCCTGGGGCGCACCGGCTGGGGTACGGGCGTTTGTGTTGGCGACTATGACAACGACGGATGGGACGACTTGTTCTGCTGCTACTGGGGCCACAACATCCTTTGGCACAACAACGGAGACGGGACTTTTACGGACGTGACAAAGAAGGCGGGCCTCTGGGAAGAGCGCGTCCGCTGGGGTTCAGGCTGCACGTGGCTCGATTACGATCACGACGGATTCCTGGATCTCTTCGTCTGCAATTACATCGAGCTTGACATTACCAAAGTGCCAGTGCCGGGCGCCACCGGTTATTGCCAGTGGAAAGGTATCCCCGTCATGTGCGGGCCGCGCGGCCTTCCGGGCGGGATGAATATCCTTTACCACAACAACAAGGATGGAACTTTCACCGACGTGTCGGAAAAAGCCGGCATCCTGAAGCCGGGGCAGCGTTATTCCATCACTGCCGTCTCGTATGATTTTGACAACGACGGCTGGCCCGATGTCTACGTGGCGGTCGATTCGGAGCCGAGCATCCTGTTTCACAACAATCACGACGGGACATTCACGGATATCTCCGTCATGGCGGGTTGCGCGTATAACGAGGATGGGCAAGAACAGGCGGGCATGGGCGTGGGCGTGGGAGACTACGACTGCGATGGCTGGCTGGACATCTTCAAGACCAATTTCACGGACGATACCCCGGATCTCTACCACAACAACGGCGACGGCACGTTTACTGACGTTACGTTCGTCGCAGGCCTTGGTGTGAACACGCAATTCGTCTGCTGGGGCGCGGGATTCATGGATTACGACAACGATGGGTGGGTGGATATTTTTCACGTCACGGGCCATGTTTATCCTGAGATCGTAAAGTATCATCTCGATGCCGAGTTCAAGACGCCTCGCTTGGTCTACAAAAACCTTGGCAATGGCAAGTTTAAAGATGTCTCCAAGCAAATGGGACCGGGAGTATCGGAGCAATTCTCCAGCCGCGGCTGCGCTTTTGGGGACTACGACAACGACGGAGACATCGACGTCCTGGTCCTCAATATGAATGACAGATTCTCCCTCCTGCGCAATGAGGGAGGAAACAAGAACAACTGGATCAAACTCAAATTAATCGGGACGCAATGTAACCGCACCGCAGTGGGCGCGCGCGCGCGCGTGAAAACGGGAAAACACGTGCAGATCGACGAGGTCCACTGCGGAACCTCCGTCATGTCGCAGAGCGATCTGCGCCTTCACTTCGGCCTCGGCGATGCCAAAGTGATTGATGAGATCGAAATCAAGTGGCCCACCATGCCACAGAAGATCGAGAAATTCACCAAAATCGAAGCCAATCAGATTCTGACCATCAAAGAAGGGTCCGGGATTATCAAGGCCGAAAGATTGGAACAGCCGGGGAAACTCTCGCCCGTGAAACAATCCCAAATCATTCGCCGGGGATCCGATGACAGGAAGCGAACCTGAGCATCCTTCCGGGTTGGGTTGTCCTTCCTGTTGTGCAGGGATTGTGATAAGCTTTTGACCTAATTCTTCGCAATGTATAGCTCGAGGTATTCCTGAATGAAGCGATACGGCGAGCATCGTTTCCCCGGAAAACTCTTTGTAGTGGAAGGTGTCGACGGCTCAGGCAAGTCCACCCAGTTGATGCTCTTGCACCATTGGCTTCAGGCGGAAGGCTACGGGGTTGTTTTCAGCGAATGGAATTCCTCGCCGCTGGTCCGGGAAACTACGAGGCGGGGGAAGAAGAAACAAATGCTGACCCCTGCGACCTTTTCTTTACTCCACGCCACGGACTTTGCGGATCGGATGGAGCACAACATTCTTCCCCTGCTGAAAGCGGGGGCGGTGGTGCTTTGCGATCGCTATATTTACACGGCCTTTGCCCGCGATGTAGTGCGGGGCATGGATCGCAAGTGGGTGCGGGAGCTGTACAGCTTCGCGGTCAAGCCCACCGCGGCCTTCTATTTCCGCGTTCCGCTCGAGGTGGCCATGAAACGCATCCTGGAAGGGCGAAGCGGGGTAAAGTTCTATGAGGCGGGCATGGACCTGGGATTGCACGAGGACCCGGAGGAGAGCTTTCATATCTTTCAAGGCAAGATCCTGGAAGAATACGAGAGCATGATCGCGGAGTTCGACCTCACCACGGTGGATGCCACGCTTCCCATTGAAGAGCAACAGACTCATATGCGCCAAATTGTTAAGGCCAAGCTGACCCAGGCCAAGCGATTGAGGGTGGCCCCATGAGAGAAACCTATTCGGTGCTTTTGCCTAAAATGAACCTGGGGGAGCTGACAGGGAGACTGATTGTAATTGAGGGCACCGACGGCGTTGGCCGTTCCACTCAGATCAAGCTGCTTCGCCCTTGGCTCGAGCAGCAGGGACACGCCGTGCTGGATACGGGAATCAAGCGTTCCCAACTGGCGGCGAAGGGAATTCAACAGGCCAAAGAGGGACATACCCTGGGGCGCATCACCTTGAGCCTTTTTTACGCCACGGATTTTGCAGATCGCCTCGAAAACGAGATTGTGCCTGCCCTGCGCGCCGGGTTCGTCGTCCTTACCGACCGTTATATCTACTCTCTCATGGCTCGAGCTATTGTGCGGGGCCTCGATCCGGCCTGGATCCATAACGTGCACAGCTTTGCGCTGAAGCCTGATGCCACGTTCTATTTGCGCATCGGCGTCGACGACCTGATTCCCCGTGTGGTCTTCTCCAGCGGGTTTGACTATTGGGAATCCGGAATGGACCTCTACCCCAGTGAGGACATGTACGAGAGCTTCCGCAAGTACCAGACGGCCCTGCTCACGCAGTTCGATGCGATGGCGCAAGAATATGACTTCACAGTAATTGATGCCTCGCCGGATATTCGCACGGTTTTTGAGCGGTTGCGCGCCGGCATTTCGCGGGTTCTCAAGGGGGAACCGCGTGAACCGCTCTTTGCCGTGCCTGCGCCAGCCGTGGCGGATGCGGGCCGCGCCGAGGTGGCCGGCGCGGGAAAGGCTAAACACCCGGGGGCTGATAAATAGGCGATTGTGCTCCGGCCCAAGCGCGAAGGTGCGGTAGAGCGGACCCCCGGTTATGGGGCCGCGGCTCTTTTTCAGGCCTGTGGAGAAGCCGCGGACCCCAAAATCGGTGGTCCGCGCTACCCGGTTAGCCAGGTTGGGCTGGGGACCAAGGTGTGGAGCTCTCAGGCCCTGGCAGGTGCAGCCAGGAGATCCTCCGCCCACTTCTTGATCTCCTGATGGTTGGTGGGGTGAAGCGTCATCCTGAAGTACTTATCCCTGAATCCTTGCTTGATGGCGCGGTTGCGCAGGATCAGTTTCCCGGTGGCCAAGGCGAGGGGCAACTGATCGCGCAAGAACTGCGGCTTGGCGATCATCTCTATTATCATTTCCTCTAAAACTTCCATATCGTGCCAATCACCGAGGTGCTCTTGGATTTTTCTCAGCCAAGCGAGCGCACCTGAACTGCCCGCGATGCCAAACTGATTCACCACTTCAAGAAGATATCGCAGCCGCTTGGCGCAGATGCGCGCGGCGTGGATGGAGGAGGCAGTGGCCTCGTGGTGCGAGGCGGCAACCTGTTTCTCGAACTCGCTCCAGACGTCTACAAGCGCTTTCGCCAGCCGCTCCCGGAGGGGCTCAAAAACCGGTCCGTCAGGTTGCGCCACGGGATGCGAAGTATGGTCCTTCTCAGGCGTGGGAGTGGGCTGACCCAGAATCTCCTTGGCATGCATGTAAAAGACGGCCAGATTCATCCTGCTCAGCTTACGAATGGCCCGCGCGAAGCTTTCTGACCGGCGCTCCTGCAGATGGTGTCTCACGGCTGTCCAGGCTTCCCGATTCGAGCTACGGTGTCTTGCCAAGCGCCCTTCTACATACTGGAGCAAAACGTCGCAATTCCGGACGTCCCCCAGCGCCCGGCGACATCGCCTTATCTTGCGCCGCAAGCGGCGCGCCTCACGCGGCAAAGGCTTGGGGAAAATCAGATCCAGCACCTGCTGTAGGCGTCGGCTGGCCACACGCATGTCGTGAATGGCGTCCGGGTCGTCCCCCTTCAAAACCTTTGCCTCCAGGGATATGAAGCGGTTGAGATGCCGAAGGGCTAGCTTGCGGACTTTATTCCATTCATTTGCCGGCGGGGCTGTCCCCGCAACCTTTGCCAGTTCATTGGGAGTGCGGACGTGATTATGGAGGGTATTCTCCCGCCGCTCTTCCATAAGAAAAGGTTCGGATGCAGTGAAGGCCTAGGGCTTCTGACCCCCAGGCCTCCGCTTAGAGCCGCCCTCCTTGTCCTGAATTAAAGCCAAGCCTCTTGGCTTTTACCTTAATAGTCTAAACCGAGCGCAAGTAACTTACAAGGCGTGTAGAGCATCGTCTCGCCCGCTGCACAGGGGGGAAATCGCCTCTTGAAGGTGTAGGGGCAATCCCTGTGGTTGCCCTGGGCGCCCACAAGGGCCGTCCCTAGTGTTTCTACAATCTGTTCTACCGGGAGGTGCGGCTCTGCCGCCCTGTCTTGCGGAAAGGCTCTGCCTTTCAATGCTATATCGCCGTTTCAGGGCTGGCCGCCAGAAAGGGGGCGGATTCTCGAACCCAGGCCGTTAGCCCATAAGCGTTAACCTAACCCTCTCCCGAGGGGAGAGGGTGGACCGCGATCCGATGCACTTCATCGGGACGCGGGCCGGGTGAGGGGTGGGTTCCGCGAAAAGACCCCTCATCCGCCCTCCTCCGTCGGGCACCTTCTCCCCATGGGAGAAGGCTGTGATCGCGCGCGGGGGTGCGGGAGACCCCGAAGCTCTTAAGTTAACGCTTATGGGCCGTTAGCCTGGGCTTTGTTAGGTCGCCCCTTCGGGGCTCAATTTGGTGCGGGCGAGACACCCGAGCTACAAAACTCCTTGCCAGCATGGTGCGATACATGTTAATTGAATAGACTTCTACCTCTGACTTCTGCCGGGATTGTGCATGGGCCGACCCAGGATTCAAATCACGAACCGCAAAGCCATTTCGAGAGGGCCGCGTCGAAGCGTGGGGCTAGCCGTAGTCGGGCTTGGAACGGTGGGAACAGGAACAGTCAAGGTGCTGGTCGAACACCAGGGTGACATTCAGCGGCGGCTGGGCTGCAGGCTGGAACTGAAGACCGTCTGTTCGCTGGGCATTAGCAGGAAAGACGTGTCCTGGCTCGGCCGGCAGGTGAAAACCACAGTCGACTGGCACGAAGTGGTACGTGATCCTGAAATTGATATTGTGGTGGAACTGGTGGGAGTGCTTTCCACGGCCCGAGCCATAGCCTTCGCGGCCATCGACGCCGGCAAACACCTCGTGACCGCAAACAAGCAACTGGTGGCGGAATATGGCGTGGAGCTCACCGAGCACGCTCGCGCCGCTGGGGTGAACTTGGGGATCGAAGCTTGCGTGGCGGGAGGCACACCCATCCTGCATGCCATCCGTGAAGGGCTGGCGGGCGAGCACTTCGTGGGTGTCTACGGCATTCTGAACGGCACCACGAATTACATTCTCACGGCAATGGAGCGCCGCGGCTGTAGCTTCGCCGAAGCCTTGGCCGAAGCCCAGCAAAAAGGCTACGCTGAGCCGGATCCCACCTTTGATGTGGAAGGGTACGATGCGCGCTACAAAATTGCCATCCTGGCGATGCTCTGCTTTGGCCAAGCAGTGCGCGTAGCAGAGATTCCCGTAGAAGGGATCGCCGCCATCGAGCAGGTGGACTTCGCTTATGCCCGCCGTCTGAACCGTACCATCCGGCTAATCGCCTCCGCCCGCCGCCGCTCTCGAGGCCGCCTGGAGATTTTCGTGCGCCCCATGATGATCCCTGCCACCAGTCAATTGGCCAATGTTCTGGGCTCGATCAATGGAATCCTGCTGATCGGAAACAAAGGCGGAAATACCACTCTCACCGGGCGCGGCGCGGGGGGCGAACCTACCGGCGTGGCGGTGCTCTCCGATGTGGTTGAAATCGCGCGCGCCATAGCGACGGGCGGCATAGGTTCTACTCCGCTGGGCTACGAAACCTGGCATCCCTCGAGAATCGCTCCGGCTTCCGACAATATCATCGCCGCTTACTTGCGCCTCGTGGTCCGAGACCGCCCCGGCATCCTGGCGCGGGTCTGCGCCCTATTGGCCCGTCACCGCATCAACATTGACTCCGTACTGCAAGAACCCGCCATGCCCAAGAATCAACTGCCCTTTGTCATGACCCTCGAACCCAGACGCGAAGAGCACGTGGCGAAAGCCGTCGCCGAAATTGCGCGCCTCCCCTTTATGGCCCGCCCGCCTCTTATGATGCCATTCGCCGACTTGCCCTAGGGACAGTGACGAGTGACAAGTGACGAGCAAAAAAAGACGACAGTCAGAAGTCAGAACAAATGGGTTCAACTAAAAGTGACGACGGGCGAGGAGAATTATGAATAGTGAATGGTGAATAGTGAATTGCCCAAACTCGTTGTGTCTCGCAGGAGGTAGCCGCTGTTCTCCACCCAATTCACCATTTACTATTCACTATTCCTTGGTGAGCCGGCTGGGACTCGAACCCAGAACCCCTGCCTTAAAAGGGCAGTGCTCCACCATTGAGCTACCGGCCCAAGCTTGTTAAGCGCAAGGTCTGTTCTTCAGCCATTGCGCCCCTGAGGGCCAACCTGCTACGCCTCTCTCGTCATTTAGACGGAAGCGTGTCAAACGGCGTAGCACAGCCTTGCGTATTCTAACAAATTACACTAGTGGGAGTGCACGCGTAAATACCAATCCACGTGACTCGTGACTTCTGACTCCTGAGTTCTGGCTCGTGTTATCCTTGCTCGTCACTCGTCACTGTCCTTGAGATATCGTCGCCTGTGCGCTACTCTGTTTAGCTCCGAGGTCGCCACCGAGAAAGGGGGGAACCTGCCGTGAATTTCCAACCCTTCATCGGGGCTCTATCAGATTTAGGAGGAGAACAATCATGGCGAAAGTTAAAGATCTAAAGGTGCTCGAGCCGACTCAGCGCTTGCGCGGTACCGTGCCGAAGATCGGAATTCGGCCGGCCATTGATGGGCGGCGTAAGGGGGTCCGGGAATCGCTGGAGAACCAGACTATGGAAATGGCCAAGACGGCCGCCAAGTTTTTTCAAGAGCATCTGCGGCACCCCAACGGACTGCCTGTGGAATGTGTGATCTCGGATACCTGCATCGGCGGCGTGGCGGAGGCTGCGGAGGCTGCGGACAAGTTTGCGCGCCAAGGCGTGGGCCTTTCCCTCACTGTTTCGCCCTGCTGGTGCTACGGCTCGGAGACTATGGATATGGATCCGCTCACGCCAAAAGCGGTCTGGGGCTTCAATGGCACAGAACGCCCCGGCGCAGTTTACCTTGCAGCAGTGTTGGCCGGACACAATCAGAAAGGACTGCCTGCCTTCGGCATTTATGGAAAGGACGTGCAGGACGCAGGGGATACGAGCATCCCGCAGGATGTGCAGGAAAAGCTTCTGCGCTTCGCCAAAGCCGGCCTGGCGGCGGCTGAAATGAAAGGCAAATCCTATCTTTCCATCGGCTCTGTTTCCATGGGCATTGCCGGCTCTATGGTCGATGCGGCTTTCTTCCAAAACTTTCTTGGCATGCGCAATGAGTACGTGGACATGTCGGAATTCGTGCGGCGAATCGAGGAAGAAATCTATGACCGGAAAGAATTCCTACGAGCCAGTAAATGGGTGAAAGCAAACTGCCCCGAAGGAAAGGATTACAACGTTCCGAAAATGTCGCGGACCAGGAAGTACAACGACTGGCACACGGTGGTGAAGATGGCCCTGATCGCGCGCGACCTGATGGTCGGGAACCCCCGGCTGGCGGAGTTGGGATTCGGGGAAGAGGCTTTGGGACACAACGCGATTCTGGCCGGATTCCAGGGTCAACGGCATTGGACAGATCACTTCCCCAACGGGGACTTCATGGAGGCCATCCTCAATTCCTCCTTCGATTGGAACGGCATTCGCGAGCCTTTTGTTTTCGCCACGGAGAACGATTCGCTGAATGGGGCCACGATG
>Ga0187808_10000732_pt1 | contig 10754 bp, 6 predicted proteins | sample NC_wetland_sal_i_5_FD_132427 | JGI IMG/M metagenome (GOLD analysis project Ga0187808, IMG submission 132427) | Wetland sediment microbial communities from Neuse River Estuary, North Carolina, USA - ASW_3 | ecosystem: Environmental > Aquatic > Freshwater > Wetlands > Sediment | place: USA: North...
CGCCCTGCGCGTCATGAAGCGGAAGAGCGGCAAGTACGAAATCATCAGTTTTTACGGCGGCTTTCACGGCCGCACTTATGCCGCCCTGAGCGCGGGCGGCTTGCCCGGCCCGAAGAAAGGCTACGGACCAACAATTCCCGGTTCGATTCGCGTCCCGTTCCCTTATTGCTACCGCTGTCCTTTCCGGGCTGACCCTGCTACCTGTGACATGCTCTGCCTCGATTACCTCGAGGATGCGGTGCGCGCCAACAGCACGGGAAGCCTGGCCGGGCTAATCGTAGAGCCCTATCAGGGCGCGGCGGGCTTTATCTTCCCTCCTCAGGGATGGTTGACACGCCTGGAGCAGTGGCTGCGGGCACGCGGCCTCCTCTTTACACTCGACGAGGTGCAGTCTGGTTTCGGGCGCACGGGCAGGTTCTGGGCCATGGAATGGGAGGGGCTTTCCCCCGACTTGGTGTGCATCGCCAAAGGAATTGGCAGCGGTGTTCCAGCCTCAGCGATCGCGGCCCGTGGCGAGGTGATCGGAACGCTTGGTCCCGGGGAAATGAGCAGCACCATGGGAGGCAACCCGCTGGCCAGCGCCGCCGTCAGCGCTGTTGTCGATATCATGCGGCGGGAGCGGTTGGAAGAGAATGCTCTGCGGATGGGAAGGCTAATGAAGTCACGTCTCCTGGAGATGCAAGAGAAGTCCGCGTACGTGGGCGACGTGCGAGGCATGGGATTGGTGATGGGCGTCGAACTGGTCAGAGATAAGAAAACCAAGGAGCCCGCGCCTGACCTCACCCGAAAGCTGATTGACTGGGCGGCAGAACTCGGGCTCTTGATCGGCTCTGTGGGCGTTTTCGGCAACGTCATCCGAGTGGCGCCGCCCCTGGTTATTTCTGAGGCTGAGGCCCAAGAAAGCCTCGACATTTTCGAGAAGGCGCTTTCCCGCCTATGAATGAAATCGCATTGTCCGAAATTCGGGCTGCCGTCCAAGCCCTATATGGCGCCACAGAGCAATTCCTCTGCGACTTGATCCGGTTTCCCTCTTTTCCCGGTAAAGAAACGGGAGCTGTCGAGTACGCCGCCCGACGCTTCGCAGAAGTCGGCGAGGTAGAACGCATACCCCTCACAAACGCGCTGCGCGAGGACGTCGATTACGCCGACCCAGTGCGGGGAATCGAGTATGATGGGCGCTCAGAGCTTCGGGTGCGCGTGCCCGGAATCGGCGGCGGGCGGTCTCTGCTCTTCAATACTCACCTCGATGTCGTGCCGCCCTCCCAGGGGCAGGAGCACGCTTTCGAGCCAAGCATAATAGCGAATTGCGTGCATGGGCGCGGCGCTTGCGATGCCAAAGGACAAGTGGCGACGCTGTTCACTGCGCTCGTGGCCGCTCAGCGCTTAGGGTTGAAACTGCGAGGAGATGTCTTGGCACATCTCGTTGTGGAAGAGGAAGTGGGCGGCAACGGGACGCTGGCTATGGTACGCCGAGGCGAGAAGGCTGATGGCTGCATCGTGATGGAGCCGACCGAACTCCGCATCCTCTCCTCGGTGCGCGGCGCGGTGTGGTTCCGGGTGACTTGCATGGGGAGGCCGGGGCACAGCGGTAGCGCCAGTGGTACGGTCAGCGCCTTGAAGCTGGCCATCCGTACGCTGGACATTCTCGAGCAGTATCATGCCCGCCTGCTGGCCTCTTCCCGTGGAATCCCTCTGTTCGACCGCTTCGACAACCCGATGCCCATTACTTTCGGTAAACTGGCGGCGGGCGACTGGCCGGCCACAGCCCCCGCGAGTGCGTCTGTCGAGGGTGTCCTGGGCCTACTACCCAATAAGACCCGTTACCAGGTTATGGAGGAGATGCGTCAGGCCATCCTGGACGGCGGAGATGAATGGCTGCGCGATCACTTCAGGCTGGAATTCATGTACCGCCACGATGCCCACGTCCTCGATCCGCGTCACCCGCTGGTGACAGGTCTCGAAGCGTGCTGCCACGAGGCCGGTGCGAGCGGCGAGGTCAGCGCCATGACCGCCTCGTGCGACTCGTGGTTCTATAACAACCAATTGCGCATACCGACCGTGGTTTTCGGCCCCGGCAGCTTGCGCTTTGCCCACTCCAACGAAGAGCAGATCGGACTGGATGAAATCAGCGAAGCGGCCATCATCTTGGTGCGCTTTCTGGCGGAATGGTGTCGTGGAGTCAACCCATGAAAGCTTTGGTGAAAACACAAAAAGGGCCGGGCTTCCTCGAGATTCGCGATGTCCCCGAGCCCTCGCCCGGACCCGGCGAGGTCCTCATCGAGGTCAGGGCCTGCGGCATCTGCGGAACCGACCTGCACGTTTGGCATGACGAGTTTCCCTACTGGCCTCCGGTGATTCTGGGGCACGAGTTCTCAGGCCAGATTATCGGAACCGGGCGGGAGACGGGGCTCTTCAAAGTCGGCGATCGAGTGGTGGGAGAGCCGCACACGCGTGCCTGCGGCCACTGTTACTTGTGCCGTACCGGAAACATCCAGATCTGTCCGCTGAAACGCTCGCCCGGCTGGGGAATCGACGGCGCTTTTGCCAGATACCTGAAAATGCCCGAGCGCCTGCTGCATCGCATCCCGGACTCCATGAGCTTTGACTTGGCTGCAATGGTAGAGCCGGCAGCCAATGCCGTGCACGATGTGGTGGAGCGCGCCAGAATCGACGCGGGGGACTTTGTGGTGGTCCTGGGACCGGGGCCTATTGGCCTGCTGGCGGCGTTGACGGCGCGAGCCGCCGGCGCCCGGCATGTGGCCATTGTGGGAACTCCGGCGGACGAATCACTGCGCCTGAAGAAGGCGCTCGAGCTGGGTTTTGAAACCGTCATCAACGTGGCGCAGCAAGATCCTGTAGCGGTGGTGCAGGAGCTCACCACAGGATTGGGCGCTGATTTGGTCATCGAATGCAGCGGCGCAGCCCCGGCTATCGCTTCCACCGTGGAACTGATTCGCAAGAAGGGCCGCATCTGCGTGATTGGTTTGACTGGCAAGGACTCCATCCCTTTTCCCTGGGACAAAGCCACCTTCAAGGTGTGCGATGTGATCTTCAACCTCTCAACCAGCTACACGAGTTGGGACAGGACCATTCACTTGCTGGCCAGCGGGCAACTGCCGGCGGGCGGGATTATCACTCAGCGGGCGCCCCTATTGGAGTGGAAGAGCGCTTTCGAGGATATCGAAGCAAAGCGGGCCTTGAAAGTGTTGTTGATTCCCGGGTGATGCAGTTGTAGGAGCGGCCCTTGTGGCGGGGCATCTCCCACATCTTTTCCTGAACGCCCTGGGTGCAAAGTGGACAGACAGCCCTCTCCCCAAGGGAGAGGGCAGACTGTTCACCAGAAATGTGGAAAGTCCAGGGTGGTGTCACAAGGGCCGTCCCCATAACGAAGACGGTGAGACAGCGATGGCAAACGATTCACGACTAGGTTTTGGACTGCTCGGGACCGGGCTGATTGCCCCCTTTCACGCTAAAGCGATACGGGCCTCGAACCTGGCACGCTTAGTGGGCGCCACAGATCTGGATGCCGCTCGCTTGGCTAAGTTCGTGGCCGAGTTCAAGTGCAAAGCATACGCCAGCCTGGACGAGATGCTCCGAGATCCTCAGGTTCATGTGGTCTGTATTCTTACCCCCAACCATTTGCACGTCGAGGCGGCGCTCAAAGCCGCACGCGCCGGGAAGCATGTGCTGGTGGAGAAACCGCCTGCCATGTCATTACGGGAAATGGATAAAATGCAAAAAGTCTGTGCATCCGCGGGCGTGAAGATCGGCGTGGTGCTTCAATGCCGGACGCGCCGCGCCGTGCAGGCCATCCGCAAAGCGATTCTGGAGGGACGTTTCGGGCGAATCCTTCATGCCGATACGTATATGAAGTGGATTCGTCCGATCGACTACTACACTTCGGACGGTTGGCGCACGCAACGGCGTTCCGGGGCGGGCGTCACCATACAGCAGGCATTCCATTACATCGATCTGCTCCAATATTTCGTCGGCCCGGTAAAGCGAGTGCAGGCGCATATGACTAACCTTGCGCACCCGAACATCCCCGTCGAAGATACAACGCTGGCCTTCGTGACTTATCAGAATGGCGCGCAAGGCGTTGTGCAGGCATCGACGGCGCTGTGGCCGGGTACTGATATTCGGATTGAAGTGAACGGGGAATTCGGCACGGCGATTATGGTCGGCGAGCGCATTGACACCTGGAAGTTCAAGGACGAGCGGCAGGAGGATGAAGAAATCCGCCATTACGGAAGCGCCGCCGTAGCCACCGGCGCAACCGGCGCGGCCGCCCTCGGCTTCCACGACCATCAAGCCGTGATTGAGGACATGGCGGCGGCAATTGCAAGCGGTGGCGAGCCCATGATCACGCTCGCCAGCGTACGTCCCACACTGGAGTGGGCCCTTGCCATGTATCTGTCTGCCAAGCAAGACGCCGCCGTCGACCTGCCGCTGGCGGACGAGCAGGATGTTTGGTAAGTCGCCCTGTAGGGGCGGCTAATGGGCCGCCGATTTGTTCGTTTCGGCAGACGCCAGACAGTCCGCAGCAGCGAGGGGCTACGCGCTTCACGTCGTTCAGTTGCCTTCCGGGGTATAATATAACGTGTGGCAGGGGCTTGGGATTAAACCCTGAGCATTTCCGGGAGAAGGGCTGAGGCAGACGTATGAGTTGGATTGAGAATCGCTTTGAACAGAATTTCATCGTCACCACGGTGGACCAGATCTTCAATTGGGCGCGGAAGTCTTCCCTTTGGCCGCTCACCTTTGGTCTGGCTTGCTGCGCCATCGAGATGATCGCCTCCACCACTTCGCGTTTTGATATGGCGCGTTTCGGGGCGGAAGTGTTTCGCCCCAGCCCGCGCCAATCCGACCTGATGATCGTGTCGGGCACGGTGACGCTGAAGATGGCGCCCGCGATCAAGCGTATATGGGAGCAGATGCCGGCCCCCAAATGGTGCATCTCCATGGGCGCGTGCTCGAGCGTGGGCGGCCCCTTCAATACCTACGCCGTGCTTCAGGGTGTGGACAAGATCGTCCCCGTGGATGTTTACGTAGTCGGCTGCCCCCCGCGGCCCGAAAACCTCTTCTACGCCCTTCTGAAACTCCAGGAGAAGATTGACAGCATGAGCCTCAGCAAGCGGCCCACCGAGGTCCGCCTGGACGAGAGCATGCTGGAAGAGTTCAAGAAATCCGTCCGCATCGGCAAGCCTGGGACACCGGAAATGGTCCAAATCGGTTAGCCCTTTTTCTTGGCGGGGAACTTCAAAACCACGCAAATTATGTTGTGTCATTCCGAGCGGAGCGAGGAACCTGGCTCTGCTTTGGACACGCGGCAGATCGAGATTCCTCGCTCCGCTCGGAATGACATAGGGTTCTATGGCGGCGTAGAGCCGACTCGGCAAAGGAGAATCGTCCATGGCAGAGTTTGTCAAAGTGGCAAGCGTTTCCGAACTTACTCCGGGATCGGCGAAGGTCGTCGAGATAGAGGGAAAGACGATTGCTCTTTTCAATGTGGAGGGTACAATCTACGCCACCGACAACACCTGTTTGCACCAGGGCGGACCGCTGGGCGAAGGGCAGCTCATGGGGGAGGTGGTCATTTGCCCCTGGCATCAGTGGGAGTACAACGTCCGCACGGGCGAGAATGTTGAGGACAGTTCTCTCAAAGTCGCCACCTACCCCGTCCAAGTTGAAGGAAGCGAGATCAAAGTGGCTGTATAGCCTCCAACTTTCACTTTCCCTTATAAATGTTTCGAAAGCAGTTGCTCATGCTCGTCGGCTGACGGGCACCCAGAAAGCATGAAATGTCATTCCGAGCGGAGCGAGGAATCTTGCTCTGCGCTTGGGGGACCGCGGAACAAAAATCAGGGCGAGATTCCTCGCTCCGCTCGGAATGACAGCCAATTTCAAAGCAGCAGTTGTAAGGGCTGCCCTTTCGGCAGCGTTAGGGCGGATTTCTCACCACGGGCACGGAAGGGCGGGGCTTCAGCCCCGCCCTTCCTCCGGTTGACCCAGAAAGTGGTGAGAAATCCAGGCTAAGGCGACCACAAGGGTCGCCCACAGCCACTCGCCACCCCGTGTTTTTTTTCAAGCCTTCACGGCCCGTGAAAGGCCGTCCCAATTGCGGACAGGCGAATCCCAAAACCGGACAGTATCTGCCCGATTGAGTCCTCAGGGCGACGGTATCCATTGCTTCTAAAAGACTTATCGGAAGATTGAAGTGGCGGCTAAATTGCCAAAGAATACCGCAAGGGGCGTGAAAAAAGCAGTGCTTAGTGGGTAGAGGCGCGCCGTCAGTGGCTAATTGTGGTTCGAGGAGAAACGATGTGAGGGGAATCGGTGAGGTCAGGCGCTAGGGCCGCCTCCTCACGTGTCCCTAGCAACTTACCACCAGCCACTTGCTTGTTGATGAGAGCACGATGAGCAACCTGCTTCAAGACTTGCGATTTGGCATGCGTGCGCTGGCGAAGAACCCCGGCTTCAGCGCCGTGGCTGTGCTTTCGCTTACTCTAGGAATTGGCGCGAACACGGCGATATTTCAGTTGCTCGATGCGGTGCGGCTGCGCAGCCTGCCAATCCAAAACCCGCAAGAACTGGCAGAGATACGGATCGTGGGCGGGAACGGCGGGATGGGCGTCAATCCCGGGAAGTACCCGGAGTTGACGCGCCCGATATGGCAGGAACTTCGGGACCATCACGAGCCATTCTCGGGTGTTTTCGCTTGGGCCGCAGACGGAGTGAACGTAGGTCAAGGGAGCGAAATCCGCTGGCGGCGGGCGAATTGGGTGAGTGGCGAGTTTTTCCGCGTGCTCGGCATCTCGCCCTGGCGCGGACGCGTGCTCTTGCCCGAGGACGAGGGTGGGTGTCCGGCGTCGCGCGCCGTGGTCAGTTATTCCTATTGGCAAAGTGAGATGGGCGGGCGCGAAGTTGACGCCGGCACCAACCTCATAATAGACGGCGAACTCGTTCAAGTCGTCGGCGTAACCCCTCCCCAATTCTATGGATTAGCGGTCGGCGACAGCTTCGACATCGCGCTGCCGTTTTGCCAACCAAAAGAGGAATTGCGCCGCGACGTTTTCGACGTCGCGGTCATGGGGCGTTTGCGGCCGGGGTGGAACTTGCGACGCGCCTCGGCGTGGCTCGCTACGGTCAGCCCCGGTATCTTCGCGGCGACTGCCCCCACTGGCCGCGCGCCAAGCTCGATCGAAGCTTACAAGCGGTTTCGGCTGGCAGCGTACGCAGCCTCGGGCGGCGTCAGCCAACTCCGAACGCAATACAACTCGTCTTTGTATCTGCTCTTAGGAATCACCGCTTTGGTGCTGCTCATTGCCTGCGCGAACTTGGCCAACTTGTTGCTGGCGCGCGCGAGCACGCGCGAGCGTGAAATGGCGGTGCGTCTGGCGCTGGGCGCCTCACGGACCCGGCTGCTGAGGCAGTTGCTTGTGGAAAGCGGCCTTTTGGCAGGCAGCGGGGCGGCACTGGGAATCCTCCTGGCGGACTGGTTGAGCCGGATCCTGGTTTGGTCGCTTTCAACCGACAGCGACTCTGTCTATCTCCCGCTAGCGACCGACTGGCGGGTCCTTTTATTTGCGGCCTCAGTGGCGGTTCTCACCTGCATCGTTTTCGGAGCGGCGCCCGCACTTCGTGCGACCAATACGGAGCCGGTGAGCGCGATGAAGGCCGCCGGGCGCGGCCTGACGAGCAGTCGCCAGCATTTTTCCATGCAGCACACGATGGTGGTCTCGCAAATCGCGGTTTCCTTGGTTTTGCTGGTTGGCGCATTGCTCTTCGTGCGCAGCTTCCGCAAACTGATGACTTTTGATCCGGGCATGCGCGAGGCCGGCATTACGGCTGCCATCCTGGCATTTCAGCAGTCCCACGTAGCTCGAAACGGCTACGCAGAGTTCCAGCGCCAATTACTGGACGAGGTGCGCTCGGTCCCGGGCGTGCTGGAGGCGGCAACCACCACGAATATCCCGCTTCTCGGAGGTAGTTGGGAGCACGGCATTCACGTTGGATCGGTCGAGGGAACATCGAAGTTCACCTGGGTGAGTCCAGGGTACTTCGAGACTATGGGCATTCCCCTGCTCATGGGTCGCGACTTCAGCCAGCATGATACCGAAGTTTCCGAGCGCGTGGCAGTGGTAAACAAGACTTTCGTGCGGCGGTTTCTGAGCGGGGCCAATCCCCTCGGAAAGGCGCTGCGCACCGACCCGGAGCCGGACTATCCTTCCACTATCTACGACATCGTCGGAGTCATCCCGGATACGCAATACAACGGCCTGCGCGGCGAGACGCCCCCCATGGCCTTCGCTCCGGCCTTGCAGTTTCCGGCGCAAGGCCCCTGGACTGTGTTGATGATCCACTCCAACATTCCTCCTGCCGTCGTAATCGCCACCGTGAAGCGTAAGATCTCCGAAAAGCATCCTGAAATTGTGACGGCGGCGGGTGATTTTCAAACCTGGATCCACAACGGGCTGGTGCGGGAGCGCCTGATGGCGATGCTGTCGGGATTCTTTGGCCTCGTTGCGGCACTACTAGCGATAGTGGGGCTATATGGCGTGATTTCCTATATGGTGACGTGCCGCCGCCACGAGCTCGGGATTCGCTTGGCGCTGGGGGCGCAACGCGCGCAGGTGGTCGGCTTGGTGATGCGCGAGGCGTGCCGGCTGCTGATCATTGGCGTTTTGGCCGGGACCGCGCTCTCGCTGGTTGCCGGACGCTGGGCCAGCTCATTGCTCTTTCGCATGAAGCCCTATGACCCACTTACGCTGGCGGCAGCGATTGCGTTGCTGGCGGTGATTGCGTCCTTGGCAAGCTTCCTGCCGGCGCGCCGAGCTTCGAAACTCGATCCGATGGTGGGGCTGCGTTATGAATAGTAAATTATGAATAGTAAATTGCGAAATCAGCTGAATTTTGATGCTTCACAATTCACTATTCACCATTCACTATTTGTCAGGTTCACACGCGCACGCGGAGACAAAGTATGAACGCACTCATCCAAGACTTTCGCTACGGAATTCGCATGCTGGCGCGGAACTCCGGCTTCGCCGCCGTCGCGGTGCTGACACTCGCGCTGGGCATTGGCGCCAACACGGCCATCTTCAGCGTGGTCAACACGGTCTTGCTCAAGCCTCTGCCTTACGCGCAACCTGGCCGGCTGGTGGCCGTCGAGCTGACGAACTCCCACGGCGCGCTGGTCACGGGCAGCCTGTCGTTTCCCAACTTCTTCGACCTGCGTGCGCGCAATCACGTCTTCGAGCATTTCGTGACAGTTGACGGCGCGAACCTGACGCTGACTGGCTACGGCGTGCCGGTGCAACTCGACGTGGGCAGGGTCACCTGGGATATGTTCCGTGCCCTTGGCATCCAGCCGGCGTTGGGCCGCGGCTTCCTGCCCTCCGAGGAGAAACCCGGCACGCATGTGGTGGTGCTCAGCCACAAGTTGTGGCAGTCGCAATTCGGGGGCGATCCCAGCATCGTGGGCCGTAGCATCACGCTCAACCAATTGCCTTATACGGTGGTGGGCGTGGCGCCCAGCGGCTTCAGCTTTCCGGTCGACCTGCCCAACCTCCAGCTTTGGACGACCATCGCGGATGAGAGCGAGATGTTCGATATGCGCGGGGCTCGCACGTTGACTGGGCTCGGGCGTCTCAAGCCCGGGGTCAGTATCGAGCAGGCCCGCGCCGACCTCAATGTAATCGCGGCAGCTCTGGCCAAGCAATATCCTGACTACAATACAAACTATAGTCAGGCCTCGGTCCGCCCGGAACTCGATACGCTGGTCGGTGGATCGCGCCCTCCGCTGTTGATCTTGCTCGGCGCAGTGGGATTAGTGCTTCTGATCGCTTGTGCGAATATTGCCAATCTGCTCCTTGCCCGGACCGCCAACCGGACGCACGAAATGGCCATACGCGCCGCCATGGGCGCGGGCCGCCTGAGGGTGATCCGCCAACTCCTCACCGAAAGCCTGCTGCTGGCGATCTTGGGCGGAGCGGCCGGAGTTCTGCTGGCAGAGTACACCTTGCGGGCGGCGCTGCCACTGGGCGGCCAGAGCGTCCCGCGCCTCGCCGAAACCCGGATTGACGCCTGGGCGCTCGCCTTTTCTTTCTTGCTTGCGCTGCTGACCAGCATTCTGTTCGGGCTGGCGCCGGCTCTCCAGGCCGCCAAAGCTGATCTCACCGGTTCACTCAAGGAACCCGGCCGTGGCGGCACGCAGGGGCACGATCGCATCCGCGGCGCCCTGGTGATCGCGCAGGTGACGTTGGGCCTCGTTCTGGTCAGCGGAGCGGGGCTGTTGATGGCGACTTTCCTGCGGCTGGAAAGAAGCGATCTGGGCTTCCGGCCCGACCATCTGCTGAGCTTTTGGTTCAGCTTACCGGGATCGCAATATAACACTGCCCAACAAGTGGCCTTCTACGATCAGTTGCTCGAGAGGGTGCGCGCCCTGCCAGGGGTGCAGTCGGCGGCAGGCGTTTGGCCGCTCCCGCTGGGCGGCGACAGTGCTACCGTCGCGTTCAATATTGAAGAACGTCCGGCAGCTCAACCCAACCGGCCCCACGCGCGCATGGCCTTTGCCACTCCGGGGTACTTTTCCACGGCCGGCATTCCCTTGCTCAGAGGCCGGTTCTTCACCGAACACGACGATGCGAAGGCGCCGCGCGTGCTGATTGTCAATAAGGCCTTCGCGGACAAATATTTTCCCGGCGAAGACGTGCTCGGCAAACGCATTACTTCAGGCGCCGGTGCTCCCGGCC
>Ga0187808_10000733_pt1 | contig 10749 bp, 10 predicted proteins | sample NC_wetland_sal_i_5_FD_132427 | JGI IMG/M metagenome (GOLD analysis project Ga0187808, IMG submission 132427) | Wetland sediment microbial communities from Neuse River Estuary, North Carolina, USA - ASW_3 | ecosystem: Environmental > Aquatic > Freshwater > Wetlands > Sediment | place: USA: North...
ACTGCCGACTGACTATTGCCGGCTGCTTTCCTGCGGGACGATGTGTATGGTCCGTTTCTCACCATGGCGGAGCACTGTCAGCAAGGCTGTTACGCCTACTTTTTCTTCGGTCAGCAATTGGTGGAGCGTGTCAATTCCTGCTACGGGATGATCGTCATAGCCGACAATCACGTCTCCTTCGAGCAGCCCCCCCTTTTCCGCAGGGCTCTGGGCCTCCACCGAGACCACCAGCACACCGCTCTCGACTTCGAGGCCGTTCAGCCGCACCACGCGGCGCTGCAGGGGAACGTCCTGCCCAGCCACGCCGATGTAACTCCGGCGTATCTTCCCATCCCGGATAAGGCGGGCCGCAACGAATTTCGCCGTGTTGACCGCAATAGCGAAACAGATACCTTGCGCCGGGAGGATGATGGCGGTATTGACGCCCACCACCTGCCCCTGCGAGTTGACCAGCGGGCCGCCGGAGTTTCCAGGGTTCAAGGCGGCGTCGGTTTGAATCACATGGCTGATCAGCCGGCCCGTGCGGGAACGAAGGGAGCGGCCCAGAGCGCTGACCACTCCTGCGGTCACAGTACATTGGAAACCATAGGGGTTTCCGATGGCGATCACCAGTTGCCCCACGCGAAGCGTTTGGGAATCGCCCAATGAGGCGGGCACAAGGTTTGCGGACTCGATTCTCACTACCGCCAAATCCGTTTCCGGGTCGTCCCCCACCAAGTCGGCCTGAAAGCGACGGCCGTCAGTGAGCGTTGCTTCGATCTTGCTCGCGTTATGCACCACGTGACTGTTGGTAAGGATAAAGCCATCCGGCGTAAATATGAATCCCGACCCATGCCCACGCGCCTGGTTTGGGAAACGAGGGTCCAAGGCCTGGCCTCTCTCGTTGGGTTGGTGAACTTCCAGGTTGAGTACTGAGGCACTGACCCTTTCTGCGGCAGTGATCACGGCGCGGGAATAGGCGTCGAGTAGTGCGTCGGCGGCGGCCGGGGCTGCCCCAGAGACAACCTCGCCGGGCGGCGCGGGACTTAAATTGGATATTCTTTCCAGAATTGCTTCCATTCGTCCTCCCGATTTTAAAGCCCATCACTACATTCCATTGGATTCTCAGGGTGCAATTCGGTTTCAATGCCCCTCCGCCCCCCCCCTTATTCCCGCCCATGCTGGTATCCAGAATGTAGGGGCGGTTCGCGAACTGCCCCCAGGGAGGTTTTGCGGAGTGGATTCCCGCTCTCGCGGGAATGACAGCAGCGTGCAATTCCCCTGGACTGCAAGTGACATCTGCATAGGCCGCTACACGCTGCGCCAGGTTTGAGGTAGAATAATGAGTGGCGAATCGGGAGTATCCCGATCCAGAAGCAATGAAGGACGGAGTGTATGCGCCTCCTCAATACGGGACAAGCTAACAAAAGCCCAGCGCGGGTGAGAATTCTGCCGTCCCTGAGCGAGATTGTCCTAGGAAGGTTGGTGGCGCTGCTATTCCTGGTTGGCGTGTGCGGTGTGCCGGCCTTCCTCCTTCGGGCGCAGAACCCCTCGCCGGGCTCTTCGGCACCGAGCGCCAAGCCCCCGGGTCAGCAACCCTCCACACGGCCGGGCGAGACCCCACCGCCGGCCAGCAAGGACAAGATTAAGGTACGCGTCGAAGTTGTGGATGTCCCGGTCACCGTCATCGGCAAGCGAGGCCTCCCGATCATTGACTTGACGCAAAGTGATTTTCAGATCTTTGAAGACGGGAGGCCCCAGGCCATCCGCTACTTCAGCCAGGAGTCCCACCAGCCACTCCGCATTGGCCTGATCCTGGACACCAGCAACAGCGCGCGGCGGCAACTCGAGTTTGAAAAGAACGCGGCGACCGATTTCGTCTATCAGATGCTGGAGGGGAGGAACGTTAAGAACCAGATTTTCCTGCAGACCTTCGATGCTTCGAGTTCTCTTATCCAGGACTTCACTACCGACCCTGAAACCCTGAGCGAGAAGATTCAGGAACTGAAGGCGGGAGGTGGGAAGGCTTTGTATGATGCCATCTATTCCTCGTGCAAGGATAAGATGATGCACGCCGGAGAACCCGAAAGCACGCGGCGAATCCTGGTGGTGATTAGCGACGGCATTGACGTCCAAAGTCAGCATTCCCTGGATGAAGCTATCTCCATGGCGCACAAGGCCGAAACCATGATCTATACCATCGGCAATGCGGCTTATGGCTTCACCAACCCCGGGGACGATATCTTGGAAGGGTTTTCGGATGGAACGGGCGGCGGAGCGTTTTTCCCGCTCCGGGAGGCGCCCGGCACTGACTTGGCCACCGGCTACCTCTCGCACGGGCAGATAGGGGAAACATCCCAGAATAAGGGTCTGGGCGCGGAGACCGGGACATTTTCCGCGCAACGATTGGTGCACATTGCCGATGCGATGGAAGCCATCTATCATGAGCTGGGAGCACAGTACGATTTAGGATATACGCCCACCAATGGCGCCCTCGACGGCACCTACCGGAGCATTCACGTCCTGCTGGCGCGCAAAGGCGCCACCTGCCGCTGGAAACCCGGCTATTTCGCCACCGTGGAATGAGGCGAAACAGCACTCCTGGCTTTGCACATGAGGACACAGGCTTGCACAAAACTTCAGCCTTGCGCGAACAACTTCGTCGGGAACGACAACTGGCAATGGCTCCGCTTGCGCCCGCCGAGCACCTGCGCCGGGCGCTGGATCTGTCTGATTTCTGTCTTAAACTAGCTGCCAAAGGCCGTCAGCTCCGTGCTGCATCAAGCTCTCCGAAAAATCCTAAGCGTCCTTGAAGATCTCAAGGTGCCTTGCGCCCTGATTGGCGGGCTCGCGCTTGCCTTCTATGAAATCGTGCGCGCAACGGAGGACTTGGATATATTGATCCTCTCGAGCCCTGCAGAAATGGCCACGCTAGCTGAACAGATCACTGCAAAAGGATTGCCCGCCAGCGCGCGAAAAGACGCTGCTTCCCATATGCGCTTGGGGGAAGAGCTGAAGCGGTGTTTGAACTTCATGGCGAGGAAGTGACAAGGAGAATTCCGTGGATGTTTCCAATCTGCTGAACAGCTTTCGTGATGCCCGGATCATCGATCTCAGCCAACCCCTCGAAGAGCACATGCCGCATTTCCCCACGCATTCCATGTTCTTTCACAACCTCTGGGGCTCCTACTGGCATGGCGGGCGCTCGCTGAGCTATCAACTGGTAATGCACGAACACAACGGGACGCACGTGGATGCGCCGGCTCATTTCATCAGCGAGACGAAGCCCCACGCCCACATCACCATAGACCAGATTCCCGTGGCCCGATTGATGGGCCGGGGCGTCCACATCGACTGCCGCCCCTCTCAGGAAACCAATTACGTCTCGGCGAAGCAGATAAGGGACTGGGAATCTCGGCACGGTACGATAGCAGAGGGCGACATCGTGCTGTTCGACTTCGGCTGGGCGGCGCGCTGGGGTCTTCGTCCCCACGATCAGCCCTACGTCGAGCAATGGCCCGGGGTCAGCATGGAAGCCGCTAAGTACCTTATTTCCAAGGCCGTGGCTGCAATCGGCGTTGATACGCTTTCCCCTGACCCGCCGGAGGCGCTGCGCACCAATCCTATCCACCCAGTCGTACTCGAGAAGCACGTGCTGATCATTGAGAACCTCACGAACCTGAGTGAGTTGCCCGATTTCTTCCTGTTTTTGGCCTTGCCCCTTAAGATACGCTCGGGCTCGGGTTCACCCGTGCGAGCCGTGGCGCTCTTCTAAGCTATCGCCACTAGCTGGGTAGCGCGGACCCCAAAGGCGGGGGTCCGCGCTACGCCGCTTCTCAGCGTGGAGGGGAAAGGGAGGGGTCGATGCACTCGGTTAGCTTGAACTGCGCGCGCGCGGACCCAGGAACAGGATCAGGACGGAACTCAAGAAATAGGCGACGCTAAGCATTCCGAAGGCATAAACAAAATTCCCCGTGTGTTGGTTGACGTACCCTATGGCCAGGGGGCCGAAATAACCACCCAGGTTGCCCAAGGCGTTCACCAAGCCCATTGCGGAGCCCGACACCGCCCGGGGCAGTGTCTCTGTAGGAATAGCCCAGAAAGGTCCCAACGCCCCGTACGATCCCGCTCCAACGAGGGAGATAGCAAGGAAAGAAAGGGCGGGGAAGGGACGAGTTAAGAGGACGCTGGCCAGCATGAAAACCCCGCCCCACGCCATGGCCAATGCCACATGCCAGCGCCGCTCCCGCCTCTTGTCTGAATGCCGGGAGACAATAATCATTCCTGCTGCGGTCATAAGGTAAGGCAGCGTGAATAGGACCCCGACCTGCGTGCTGCTGAGCTTCTGGGCCTTTTCCATGGCGCTTGGCAGCCAGAAGAGATAGCCGTAGTTTCCACTATTCAGCAAGAAGTAGAAGCCCACCATCAGCAGCAACGAGGGGCGGAGGAGAGAGCGAAGCAACGGTTCAGGGGTAACAGGATCGAGTTCCGATGCCTCGCGTTCCAGCGTGGTTTCCAGGTGTTGGAGTTCCTGCGTGGAAATCCAACGAGCCTCACGGGGATGATCGTCGACAAAGCACCACCAGATCACCAGCCATAGCAGGGGGAAGAGCCCTTCCGAAACGAGGAGCACGCGCCAGTCCCACCGCCCCAATATCCAGCCGGATAGGGGTGAAGAAGCCACCACGGCTACCGGAAGGCACAGCATCCAATAGGCATTGGCGCGCGCCCTTTCTGCGCGCGGAAACCAGTGGGCCAGCAAAACCAGGGTTGCCGGCCAAACGCCGCCCTCCGCCACCCCCAATAGAAGCCGCATCAGCCAGAATTCACGCCACGTGTGAACCAGTCCGCAACCCACCGAGCAGGCCCCCCAGAGAACCAGGAGGATGCTCACGAAGCGCTTGGCACTCCAACGCTGCGCCAGGTATCCGCCTGGGATCTGCAAGAGTAGGTAACCCCAGAAAAAAACACCTGCTGCGGCCCCCGCCTGGGGAGGCGACATATGAAGAGCACTGCTTATCGAGGGCAACGCCAGGGAAATATTCGTCCGATCGATGAAGGCGATCGTGTACATGGTGAAGGCAACGGGAATGATGCGCAGCCAACGCTGATTGGGCATGAGAATCGGACCCTGGACGAGTTCGCAGCATACCAGCAGTCACACTCGCTTTGCAACGCCTCTTCGTCGCCTGCGGCTCTCTCGAAAGTCACGTCATTCCCCCGCAAGCGGGAATCCACCGGTGGACCCCCGCTTTCGCGGGGTGACGGCGCAAGCGAGTTTCATTCCTATGGGTGGGCCGCTGGCCCATGGCAACTCCTCAGCATGACAGTTAAAAGGGTTTTCCCGCAGCCTGTAAAGGCAAGCGCTACGAGTCAAATCAGGACACTACCGTTGCAGGGTAGTAATTGACATCCCTCAACGGCTGTGCTAACTAAAGTCTCTTAGGCGCGGCGCCGGTCCCGCAGGAGCCGGCCTAAAACGTGCCCCGACGAGTCAGGGCGTAACACTCGAGAATGTGCATGGGCGTGGAAGAGTTACAAGCAGCGTGGGAGTTGCTCAAAGAAGCCTATCAGTATCAGATGGGTGGAGACTACGACATGGCCGTCGAGCTCTACAAGCGCTCCCTCGATCTCCATCCGACTGCCGAGGCCTTTACCTTTCTGGGTTGGACCCACCGGCTCCAGGGAAAAATCGAGGACGCCATTGCCGAATGCAAGAAGGCCATCCAACTTGACCCCGAATTCGGCACCCCCTACAACGACATCGGAGCCTATTTGATTGAAAAGGGTGAGTACGACGAGGCCATTCCCTGGCTCGAACGCGCCTTACAGTCACGCCGCTACGACTCCTATCACTACCCCCACTACAACCTGGGGCGGGCTTACATGGCAAAGGAAGCGTATGCCAAGGCCCGCTACCACTTGGAACAGGCGCTCAAGCTTTCACCGGATTATACGCTCGCCAAAGAGGCTCTGGACAAGATCCGGCGGAAGCTACAATAGCTAGACCCGGGCGGCAGACAGGATGGGATACCGGAATTACTCCAGCAGGCTGTTGATTCCGTTCGTGCTCCCTGCGTGACGCACCAAGGGTGGCTGCACTCTATGGGTTGGGGTCCGAAACATACAAGCGACCTTTGGCAACAAAGACGTTTTCGATCAAATAACACCGGCTGAGGATATTGAGCTGCAGCGTTTCGGCCCGTCACAGTTCGCGGGCCTCACCCCAAAAGCACTCTCCTTAAGGCGAAAGTTCAAGGAGGCGTGTCCCATCACTGAGCCGGGATATGGTGTCTCTGGCTACCGCAGAGTACAATAGGCAGGCTGACAGCTGATAGCTGAGAGCTGACAGCTTGAGGAAACGATGCCCAAGGCTCAACTACAGTACTTAACCGATGAACTGAACAAGCTGCGCGAGCAAAAGCTCTACCAGAAGCTGCGCGTACTCGAAACGGAGCAGCTTCCTGTCTCTCGCTTTGATGGCCGCGAGGTCATCAACCTCTCGTCGAACAACTATCTGGGGCTGACCACTCACCCTAAGCTCCGCGCCCGCGCCCTCGCGGCGATCCAGAAACTCGGCGTGGGCTCCGGGGCTGTGCGCACCATCGCCGGCACCATGGCCATCCACCTCGAACTGGAGGAGAAAATCGCCAAGTTCAAGCATGTCGAAGCTTCGGTGGTTTTCCAATCCGGTTTCACCGCCAATGCGGGAACGGTGCAAGCCATCCTGGGCCGCGAAGACATCATCATTTCCGACCAGCTCAATCATGCCTCCCTGATCGACGGCTGCCGGCTCTCCCGCGCTGAAATCAAGATTTTTCCGCACAAGGACCTCGATGCCTGCGAAAGCATCTTGAAAGAAATTGCCGGGCGCAAGTGCCGCAAGCTGCTCGTCACCGACGGCGTTTTCTCCATGGATGGCGACATTGCCTCGCTGCCACAACTCGTCGAGCTGGCCGAAAAATACGGCTGTATCATGATGATTGACGACGCGCACGCCTCCGGCGTCCTGGGGCGCAACGGCCGCGGCACCGTGGATCATTACAATTTGCACGGGCGTGTCGATATCCAGGTGGGCACGCTCTCCAAGGCCATCGGCGCGCTCGGCGGCTATATTTGCTCCACCCGCGACGCGATTGAGTTCCTTTACCACCGCGCCAGGCCCTTCCTCTTCTCGACCTCGCATCCGCCTTCCGTGGCCGCCACCTGCCTGGCGGCTTTCGAGGTGCTCGAGGAAGAGCCACAACTGATCGACCGGCTTTGGGCCAATACCCGGTTTTTCAAGGAAGGTTTGAAGAAGCTCGGGTTCAACACCGGCGTGAGTGAAACGCCCATCACCCCCGTCATCGTGGGCGACGCCGCATTAGCTCACCAGTTCTCACGTGAGCTTTTTGCCGCCGGGGTGTTTGCCCAGAGCCTCGGCTTCCCCACAGTCCCGGAGGGCAAAGCGCGCATCCGCACCATCGTTACCGCCACCCACACGCAGGAGGAATTGAGCCGCGCGCTCGAGATCCTGGAAAGCGTTGGGAAGAAGCTGAAAATAATCTAGAGCCCCGGCTCGGGGACGGCGGGTGAGTGATCGCGGGCTGGTTCCGTCATGCGATAGAGGTGGTTCAAAGGCACACGGCCGGGACCCACACCGTAAGCCTTGCGCACGGCCTCAGTAACGTAAGCTTTGGCCAGGACCACCGCATCTCGAAGCTGACGGCCCAACGCCAGGTGGGCGGCGATTGCGGAAGAAAATGTGCAGCCAGTCCCGTGGGTGTTATCGGGCTTTACTCGGTCGCCGATAAACACTTCCAACCCAGAGCCGTCAAAGAGCACGTCCATGGCCTTATCAAGGTGCCCGCCGGTCACCACCACGGCGCGCGCGCCCATCTCCGCCAGCTTGCGCGCCGCCGCCTTCATCGCTTCCAGGTTTTCCACCCGTAAGCCGGTCATGGCCGAGGCTTCGAAGAGGTTGGGCGTAATGACGGAGGCGCGCTTGATTAACTGCTCGCGCAGATATTCCTGGCACGCAGCGTCCGCCAGATCTTTCCCGCTCGAGGAGCGAAGGACAGGATCGAGCACGGAGGGGAGCGCAGGGTTGGATTCGAGGACCTCGCTGACCACTTCCGCATTGGCTCGAGTGGCCAGCATGCCCACTTTGATGGCTTTCACACGCCCATCCGCGAAAAGGGCAGCAATGGTGTCTTTCAGAACCGCGGGTTCAGTGGGGTAGAGGGCGGAAACGCCTTGCGTGTTTTGGATGGTGAGCGCCGTGAGGGCTGCCACGCCATAGCAGCCATGGGCGGCAAATGTTTTCAGGTCCGCAGCAATTCCCGCCCCCGAGGAAGGATCGAACCCCGCTATGCTAAGGACCACCGGCCACGAGGTGCTAAGCTGGTGATTCATCTTTTTTTCGCTGAACCTCTTTTCCCGGGCTCAAACTTAAAACGATTATAAAGTGGGTCGCCTGGATGTCAATAAATTTTCCGTGCAGGCGTGGTGTAATTAGGGTGGGTGTCCCTTGGGGGGTGTCATTCCGTCGCGGGTGGCGCATACGTCACGACGCCTTCTGTCGTGATGTATGCGCCCCTTTTGAGTGAGAGAGGCGCAGACGTGCCCAAGAACGGCACGTCTGCGCCACCCGCTCAATGGGGCAGTGCGAAATTCCTCGCGGCGCTAGGAATGACCCTGCGCGCGGCGAGGCTCACCTGCCGGTGCCCACCACGTCCATTTCGGAGTCGGATTGCACCTCCAACTTTAAGGGTTGTGAATTCGTGAACAGAAGTGGGGGCGAGTTTTCGAGGTGGGCGCTCAGCGTCTGATGGGTGGTAGCATGGTTCTGGAGGACCCTGCCGTCATCGAGCGCCAGCAGCACCCGGCCTTGGCCTCGGCCGTCGATGTGCATGTCCACTCCCAGGCCATGGGATGCAAGCTGCGTCAGTGGCTCACCCGGCCCAAGGACGTTCGCTGCGGGCCGCACCACGTTCACGAAGCTGAATTCCACCACCGCGGCTTTTATGCCCCCGACCTTGGTCTTACCCACGTAACGCAGGGTATTCTCACCTTCAACGTTATAGGGATACGCGGCGCTTGCGGTCGAGTCCAATTTGCGCTTCCAAGTCTTACCCGGTTTCACCGGGTATCCGGGATAGAGCGTGTCGCCCCCTACCTGCTCGAGGAAGAACCTCAACGCTTGACGAAGCGGCTCGCGATAAGCAAGGTCCAATTGCTCGAACAGGCCCTCGCCGCCCTCAAACCCCAGAAGCCGTCCGTTGCGGTCATAGTGGGCGATGATATCCTGACCCGCTACGTGGTCGCTTATGTCCTGCTGAGCGCTTACCGTGGACTCACGGAGACTCTCTGGCGCACGCTCGGCGAGGTCCGACTGGAATTCGAACTTGTCGAAATGATTCTCAATGTCCGCGCTGCCGTCGCTATGGACCGCCTTTACCCTCACGGTGTTCTGCTGGCGCATTGTGAAGTCAGTGGGCAGAGGAGGCAGAAAACTCTGGAGTTCGGGCGGCTGCGAGTGAATTATCGCCTTCGTGTGCATCTTGGTTTCGTAAACCATTTTCTGGCCGCTTCGGTATCGGCGCGTGAGCCTCACCTGGCCGCCCCAGGCCAGGGCAGGCATCGGCGCCCATAGGCTTAGCAGGGCCAGTCCGGTCACCAGCCGGACGCTCCGCCGTTGTGGCAGCGGCTCTTGTGGCGGTCCCGCTGCAGCGGGAGCAATCGCAAAACTTGCCCGTACGAAAAGGTCTTCCCGGTCAAACCGAGACATTCGCCGTTTCCTTTTGGTATCGCTCCAGGCATTCATGAGAGCAGAAGTGAAGAGTCTCCGAGCCACGAACGAGGCGATGGGAGAGTTCTGTGGAAACAAACATGCCGCAAACAGGATCACGCTTGGTCTTGCCTACGCGCACTTGGGAGGAGCTTCGCGTTTCCGGACGACCATCCCCGCCACGCGAGGGAGGGGGGCTGAAGAAACTTTGCAAAGCCCGGCCCAGCATCTTCGCCACCACAATGAAGAAGATTAATTCCACGAAATAGGAGAGTAAGCGTCCCATACCTTATCAGACGGCTCGAGCGCCCCGCGGGATGCCCTGAGTTTACTGCGTGGACGGAGTGCCGCCGGTGGAGCCCTGCCCCGCGTCCAACTTTTGCTTCAAGCTTTGAAGAGCCGGATTCGTGGGGTCCAGCGTGTGCAGGCGGTCCCACGCCCGCCGGGCAGCTGCCATGTTGTGAGTTCCTTCCAGGTTTACTACAATCACATTCAACAAGGTGGGCTTGTGGTTGGGATCAATCGCCAGCGATTGGTTGTACTCTTCAAGCGCCTGTCCGCTCTGCCCGATGTAATAGTATGCTGTCCCCAGGTCAGTGCGGGCGTTGACGTTCTTGGGATTAAGGGCCAGGGATTTCTGGTACCACTCGATGGCCGCCTGGTATTGCCGCTGGTCGTACAGGAAGTTGGCGAGTTTTAGAGGAATGTCCGGATCCTTGGGGTTTTGTTCAGCTTCCTCCTGGAGTTGCTTAACAATCGACGCGCTGTCGATAGCAGGATGCCCTTCGGGTAATCCCGCCGGCATGCCTCCGCTCTGGGCTGCCCCTGCAGAGCCCCCACCGGGCATCTCGGAGGGCATGCCTCTGGTGGCGGTCATCGCGGCTTTCTGCCGGCCGCTCCAGCTCATCTGCGCGTCCGTGATGTAGCCGGCAAGAAATCCCACCACGAAAAAGACTACCGCCGTGAGTATCGTTTCCTTCTTCATTCGCTTCCCGTGCGCA
>Ga0187808_10000735_pt1 | contig 10739 bp, 7 predicted proteins | sample NC_wetland_sal_i_5_FD_132427 | JGI IMG/M metagenome (GOLD analysis project Ga0187808, IMG submission 132427) | Wetland sediment microbial communities from Neuse River Estuary, North Carolina, USA - ASW_3 | ecosystem: Environmental > Aquatic > Freshwater > Wetlands > Sediment | place: USA: North...
CCGAGCAACTGCAGCGTCTCGTCGTTGACCGACTGGGTCGCGGTCACCATCTCGCCCAGGTGCAACAGCACCGTGACCAGGGACGCCGGGTTAGCGCCGATCTTGTCGGCGAAGTCGCTCAGGCTCGCGCCCCGGCTCAGCCGGACGACCTGGCCGTTACCGCGGGGAACCGAGACGCCGCCGATCGTCGGCGCCTGCATGTTGTCGAATTCCTGGCGCCGCTGCTTCCTCGACTGGCGGGTCCGGGACGGTCGCCCGCCGGGACGTCCGAAGGCGCCCGCGGTACCGCTGCGACCGCGGCCGCCGCCGCCGGGGCGAGCCGGGGCACCGCCGCCGCCCGCGCCGGTCCTGGGTGCGCCGGTGCCCGGGGCGCCCGCACCCGGACCGCGGCCACCGCCGCCGCCCGGGCCGCGGCCACCGCCACCGCCACCGCCGGGACGGGGACCGGCTCCGGGGCCACCCGGGCCACCGCGCCCGGCCCCGCCGGGGCCACCGCGCCCGGCACCAGACGGTGCGGGCCGGGACGGCATGTTCATCGGGCTCGGCCGGGGACCACCCGGGCGCGGTCCGGAGAAGCCGCCCGGACGGGGGCCACCCGGGCCGCCGGAACCGCCCTGGCCTCCTGGCCCGCGACCGCCGGGCCGGGGACCACCCGGGCCCCCTGAGCCGCGGGGGCCGTCGTTCCGCTCGCCGGGACGACCCGGCTGGCTGGGAACGGGACCCTGCGGCCGGGCCGGAGGAGCCGAGCCCATGCCGGTCGCGGTCGAGCTGAACGGGTTGTTACCAGGCCTCGGACCGGGACGCGGCCCGCCTGGACGGGGCCCGCCCGGGGCGCCCGGCCGGGCAGATCCCGGCCGGGGCGCACCTGGTCCCTGGGGCCGCGGCGCGGACGGCCGGACCCCGGAGGCACCCGGAGCGCCCTGGCCGCCCTGGGGATTCTGGGGATTCTGGGGGTTCTGGGATCCTGGGCGCTGGGCGCTGGGCGCACCGGGCCGGGGCGCGGAGGGACGCGCCTGACCGGTCCCCGGGCTCCTGAAGTCCGCGGGGGTGGCAGGCGTCCGCGGCGGTCCGGAGACCCGCGGGGGAACGCCGGCCGAGCCCGGAGTCCTCGGTTCGGATCGGGGGTCCGCTGGTGTCGGACCGGGCCGCGAGGCCGGCGTCGACGGCACCGGCGGCAGCCTGCGGGCCGCAGCCTCGGCCGCATCCTGAGCCGGCTCGCTCGGGCTGGCGCCGGCGGGCGCGGCCGCCCTCGCTGCGTCGGCGACCGCGCTGGGCGCTGAACCTGCCACCGCGCCGTTGCCGCCGGCCACCGCTGGGGCGCCGTTGCCGCTGGCCGCCGCCGGGGCGCTAGCGGGGCGCGCGCCAGCGCCTGGCTGCGCTGGGGCGCCGCCGGCGGAACCCGGCGCAGCCGGGGAGGAGGCCCCGTCACGCGGCGCGGAGGCCGCTGGCCTGGACCGTGATTGCTGATCCTGTGCTGACGAGGCGAATGCCTCCTTGAGCCGCCGGACCACGGGCGCCTCTATCGTCGAGGACGCTGATCGCACGAACTCGCCCATTTCCTTGAGCTGGTCCATTACGGCCTTGCTCTCGACCCCGAACTCCTTCGCGAGTTCGTAAACCCGGACCTTCGCCACTACGCTCCCTCTCGGCCCTTCCCTGGGCCTTCTACCGGACCCCGGCCCGGGCAGAGCGTGCTCCGGGCGGGCCTCAGCCTATGGTGATCATCGCCGCGTGCTCATCGAGCGCTCATCAGCTTCTCGACCTGCTTTCCGACAGGTGTTCCTTCTTGCCTTACGCCTTCTTGCCTTACGCCTTGCTGTCCAGCCGGAGGTGTTCCGCCGCAGTAATGCTATGCCGGGGATTCCGCGCGGCAAAGATACTCAGTCAGTAGGGCGAAACTGAGTGATCCCGCCGAGCGGAGCGCTCGGGGAAACGCCCGGCGCCGTCGCGCGAGCTCGAGACACGCCAGGCTGGGATGCAGGTACGCACCCCGGCCGGGGAGCCGGGCTCGCGGGTCGGGCTGGATGACGTCCCCAACCGCCACGAGGCGAAGCAAGCTGGACTTGACCACACGCTCCTTGCAGCCCACGCAGGTTCGCATGACGGGCATGCTCGACGCGCGCCGCTCGGTTCGTACGGCCATTGCCGTCAAGTCTACCGTGTTCGCACGCCCGCGGCACCAGGCCTGGACTGCCCCTGCCGGACCTATGCGGCAGGAGAGGCCGGAGGGGCGTCGGGCGGGGCGTCGGGGGCGGACGGATCGGGCGCGGCGGCGTCGGGCGCGGCGGCGTCGGGCGCGGACGGATCGGGCGCTGCGGCGTCGGGTGCGGCGTCGGGCCTGATGTCGATCCGCCAGCCGGTGAGCCGGGCGGCCAGCCGCGCGTTCTGCCCCTCCTTGCCGATGGCGAGGGACAACTGGTAGTCGGGCACGATGACCTGTGCCTCCCTGGCCGCCAGGTCGACGACGTGCACGCGGCTCACCCGGGCGGGCGACAGGGCGTTGGCGACGAAGTCCGCCGGGTCATCGGCGTGGTCCACGATGTCGATCTTCTCGCCGTGCAGTTCGTTCATCACGTTCCGGACCCGGCTGCCCATCGGGCCGATGCAGGCGCCCTTGGCGTTCACGCCGGGCTGGTGCGACCGGACGGCGATCTTGGTGCGGTGGCCCGCCTCCCGGGCAATCGCGACGATCTCCACCGTGCCCTCGGCGATCTCGGGCACCTCCAGGGCGAACAGCTTCTTCACCAGGCCCGGGTGAGTGCGGGACAGGGTGACCGAAGGTCCCCGGTGCCCCTTGTGCACCCGCAGCACGTAGCAGCGCAGCCGCTCCCCGTGGATGTACCGCTCGCCGGGAACCTGTTCCGCGGGCGGCAGCACCGCCTCCAGCTTGCCCAGGTCGACGAGCACGGTCCTGGGATCCTTGCCCTGCTGGATCACCCCGGCGACGATGTCGCCCTCGCGCCCGGCGTACTCGCCGAAGGTCAGCTCATCCTCCACGTCGCGGAGCCGCTGCAAGATGACCTGCCGGGCGGTGGTCGCCGCAATCCGGCCGAACCCGGCCGGCGTGTCGTCGTACTCCTGCACCACCGTGCCGTCCGGGTTGGTCTGGATGGCCCAGACCGTGACGTGACCGCTTTTCCTGTCCACCTCGACCCGCGCGGCAGGCGACGCGCCATCGGATTTGTGGTAGGCGACGAGCAGCGCGTCCTCGATAGCCTTGATGGCCTGATCGAGTGAGATGTCCTTCTCGCTCTCCAGGCTCCGCAGCACGCTCAGGTCAATGTCCATCGCCGGTCGCTCCCAGCTCTGCTTGCGGGTGCCCGAACTCCACCTGGACGGCTCCCGCGCCCAGCACGCCGTAGGCGAAGCGACGGCGCGCACCCTCGACGTCCAGGGTCACCCCGTCGGCGTCGGCGGAAAGGACCCGGCCGGCCACGGCGCCGGAATCCGCGACGGGGACCCGGACCAGCCGCCCCACCGCCCGGCGCCAGTGCCGAACATCGGTCAGCGGGCGGTCCACGCCAGGAGAGGAAACCTCGAGCGTGTAGGGGAAGTCACCCATCACCGCCACGGAGTCGAGCGCGGCAGACAGGTTACGGCTGATCACCGCGGCGTCGTCCAAGCTCACGCCCCGGTCGCTGTCCACCACCACCCGCAGCAGCCTCCGCCGGCCCGCGGCGGTCACCCGGACGGACTCCAGGTCCATTCCGGCGGCGGCCACGACGGGCCGGATGACGTCCGCGATCCTGCTCTCGTCGTCCGACGGCGCGTGACGCGAACCAGCTGGCATCACGACCTCCTCGTCCACGACCTGCGGGATTGGCTCCTAGCCTATCCGCAGCTTGGCGATCACGCGGATAGGACAGGCCGGACCCCGGAGAACGTCCGTGGTAGCTTGCCGGTGTGCCCGACCTCCTGCCGAGGCGCCGCATGCTGCTCGCCTCGGCGACGACCCTGCCCCTGCTGCTCGCCGCCACGGGCTGCCGCTCCTCAGAGGCGTTCGCCGGGCCCGACCCGCTGGCCGGACCGCCCAGCCCCGCCCCCGACGTGATCACGCTGGAGGCGGTCATCGCGGCGGAAACAAACCTGATCCACCTGTACAAGACGGCCATCAGCGGCGTTTCGCGGGCAACGGCCCCCCTGCTCAGCCAGCACGAACAGCATCTCGCGCAACTGTCGGCGAGGCTCGTCTTGCCCTCGCCCCTGTCATCGGCGCCGGGCCAGGGGGGCCGCGGGGGTCTGGGGGGGACGGTTCCCCCCCAGGATCGGGGGGCTCCGGGGGGTCGTCCCCCCGGGCTAGCACAGCTGCAAGCCGCGGAGCGGGAATCCGCGGCGAACCTGGTGCGGCGGCTTGGTGCCGCGGAACCTGCGCTCGCGCAGCTATTCGCGAGCATTGCGGCCAGTCACGCCACGCACGTGGCGGCCTTGGGCGGATAGGGCAAGCCGATGGGAGCCGTGCCCGGGGCGTTGCCCGCGCTGCAGGCCGTGCTCGCGGCCGAGGACGCGGCCATCTTCGGCTACGGGGTGGCCGGCGCCCACCTGGCGGGAAGCCGGCTCGCGGCCGCCGAGCAGGACTGGACCGGGCACAACCGGGCCCGTGACACGCTGGCCGGCCTGATCTCGCGGCTCGGCGCGGTGCCGGCGGCCGCGCAGGCCTTCTACCGGCTCCCGTTCGCGGTGCACGACGCGGCGTCGGCGACGGCGCTCGCGGCATACCTCGAAGACGGCGTGACCCGGGCGTACCTGGGCCTGGTCGCGGTCAGCGACCCCGGCCTGCGCGGGTTCGGCGCGCTGGCCATGCAGGAGTCCGCGGAGCGCGCCGCGTACTGGCGGGGCAGTACCGAGGCGTTTCCGGGCCTGCCGGCCAGCGCGCTGCTCCCCGCCCGGCCCGCGGGCCAGCCGGGATTACCCGCCGTCCAGGGCCATGATCCCGGCCGCCAGCTCGAGCAGCCGGCGGTCGCCGCCGTAACGGCCGACCAGCTGGAGCCCGACCGGCAGGCCGGCCGCGGTCAGGCCGGCCGGCACCGAAACGGCCGGGTGCGCGCTGACCGTGATCCGCGAGCAGGACCGCATCCAGTCGATGTAGGTAGTCATGGGCTCCCCGTTGATCTCCGCCACCCATTCGGTCTCGACCGGAAAGGGAACCACCTGGACGGTGGGCAGGGCCAGGACCTCAAAGGACCCATCGGCCAGGAAGGACTTGACCCGCTGGAAAATCGCGGCGTGGCCGGCCCGCGCGGCGGCGATCTGCTCGCCGGTCAGCGCGAGGCCCTTCTCGATGTTCCAGGCCAGGGTGGGCTTGACCTGCTCGCGATGGGCGCGCAGCAGCGGGGCCAGGTTGACGAGCAACGCGGCCCGCAGGATTTGGAAGACCTCGTCCGCGTCCGACAGGTCCGGCGCCGCCTCGGCCACCGCGCACCCGGCCTGCTCCAGCCGCTCTCGCATCGAGCCGAGCACCGAACGGACCTCGGGTTGCACGGGCAGGTCGCCGAGGTCGAACGTCCACGCCACCCGCACGCCGCGCAGCGACGCGGGGCGCAGGTCGAGGAAATCGGCGGGCCGGTCGGGCCGCGCGAGCGGTAGCCCGGGATCGCGTCCGCACATCCCGGCGAGCAGCAGCGCGGCGTCCGGCGCGCTGCGGGCGAGGGGGCCGATCACCGAGAGGGATTCGAACGCCTCGTCCGGGATCAGCCCCGGCGTGGTCCGCAGCCCGACCAGGCCGCAGAAGGCCGCGGGGTTCCTGACGCTGGACGCGAGGTCGGAACCGTCGGCGAACGGGACCATCCCGGTGGCGACGGCCGCGGCGGCGCCGCCGCTGCTGCCGCCGGGGGTCAGCCGGGTGTCGAATGGGTTGCGGGTGGGCCCGAAGACCGGGTTGAACGTCTGGGCTCCGGCGCCGAACTCGGGCGTGTTGGTCTTCCCGACCACCACCGCCCCGGCCTGCTTGAGCAGCGCCACGTGCGGCGCGTCGAACGATGGCACGTACGAGGCGAAGATCGGCGAGCCGAACGTGGTCCTGATCCCGGCCGTCTCGGCGAGGTCCTTCACCGCGATCGGCAGTCCGTGCAGCGGCCCGCGGAACTCCCCGCGCGCCGCCAGCGAGTCCAGCTCCGCCGCCGCTGCGGCGGCCTGTTCGGGGGCGAGCGTCACGATCGCGTTGACCGCGGGGTTGACGGCCTCGATCCTGGCCAGCACGGCGGCGAGCAACTCGGCGGCGGACAGCTCACGGGACCGGATCAGCCGGGCGAGATCGACCGCCGGGGTGGCGCACAGGTCCATCCGCCCATCACATCACGAGGGGATGGTGAGGCGGGCCGGACGCTCAGTCCTCGGGGCGGTGGGAGGCAAGGACGCGCACGATCGTGGTGGCGGCGAGGTCAAGGTCGTCGGCTACGGCGATCCGCTCCGCCCACGACCACCAGAACCACCAGATGCCATCCTTACCGCAACCGGCGTACACGTTCTCCTCGAGCGCCCGCGCGCCCGGGTTCGTCACGTACAAGCTGGGCATGCGCCCAGGCGTTTCCATCAACCAGGCCTCAAGCCCCTGGTGAGACAGCTCATCGGCCAGCTTCTCCAGGTAAACCGCCTGCATCTGGTCCGCCCCCTTGGACCGCTGAGGATCGCGGGTCCCTCTGGCTTCCATCCCCATCACCGTTGTTACCTCTCGCAATCAACCGAAAACTTAACGTTGTCGCGACTTACAGGATGCCTCCGCGGCGCAAGCCGCGCAACGGACATCGGGAAAGTCGCAGCTCGGGAGATCCGCGGGCACAACCGCCTTTTCCCTACCCATGCAGACGCTCCGGGCCGGGGATTGGTTCACTAATGATGCATTAAAACCGGACAGACGATCATGAACGCGGTCATCCTGGTGGGGCGCGGCGCCGTCCGGGCGATGGGCAGGGAGAACGGGCGATCACGAGCGCGGTCGTCCGGGGAGCGGCGCCGGCAGGGGCTCGGCGTGCAGGACGGTCAGCTGGGATACGGCCCGGGTCAGCGCCACGTACAGCCGCTGCAAGCCGCGGGCTTCGGCGCGGGCGATGCGCGCGGGCTCGACCACGATGACGTGATCGAATTCAAGACCCTTGGCCAGCGTCACCGGCACCAGCGTGAGGCGCGCGTCCGTACCGGGCGCGCCGTGCTCGACGCCCGCGCCGTCGAGCACGCCCGCCAGGGACCTGATCTGCGGGTCGGCGGCGATCACGGCCACCGACCCGGGCCTGGCGCAGGCCTGGGCGCAGGCCGTCACCAGGGCCGGGCCGAGCTTGGCGGCCGGGACCCCGACGATCTCCAGCGACCCGGGATCGGCCCGTAGCGAGGAGGCGGGCCGCAGTTCCGGGGCGATGACGCCGAGCAGCGAGGACGCGTAGTCGAGGATCTGCCTGGGCACGCGGTACCCCACGGAAAGCTCCCGCACGTCCGTATCCGGCTTGCCCAGGTTGGACAGCAGCGACTCCCAGGAGGACGCCGCCCACGGCGTGGTGCCCTGGGCGAGATCGCCGAGCACGGTGGCCGAACCGGTGGAGCAGCGGCGGCCGAGCGCGCGGCACTCCATCGGCGACAGGTCCTGCGCCTCGTCCACCACCACGTGGGCCAGGCTGGCGGTCCGCGTGATCAGGTCGCGCGCCTCGTCGATGAGCACGGCGTCAGCCGGTGACCAGGACGCCGAGCCGGGGCCGCGCGGGGCGGGCGACCACAGGATCAGCTCCTGTTCGCCTGGGGTGAGCACCCCCGCGGCGGCCGCCGCCAGGGCCTCGGCGGACGACAGCAGGCCGAACACCAGCCGGACCGGATCGACCTTCGGCCACATCGCGTCCACCGCCGCGCGGACGACCCGGGACCGCCGGACCGACTCGTGCGTCCGGTCGTCACACGCCTCTCCGGCCGCCTCCATCTGGGTCAGGATCACGTGCGCGATCCGGTGCTCGAGCAGCTCGCGGGCCGCGCCATACCGCACCCCGCGGACGCGGAGTTCCTCCGCGAGCTCCGCCAGCTCGTAGGCCGCCACGCGCCACCGGCGGGACCCGCGGGGCAGCACCAGCGGCGCCTGCGGCCGGCGCAGCGAGGACCAGAGCGCGCGGGCGAGGACTTCGGCCATCCGCGCGTCGCCCTTGACGACCGCGGCCGCCTCGGAGTCGGTGGCCCGGATCGCCACGGGCCCCCGGGGGCCGTCCCGTGCGATCAGCTCGCCCACGGTGGTCTGGGTCACGTCGAGCTCCCCGAGCGCGGGCAGGACGTTGCGGATGTAGGAGAGGAAGGCCCGGTTCGGCCCGACCATGACCACCCCGCGCCTGCGGACCTGCTCCCGGTAGGCGTACAGGAGGTAGGCGACCCGGTGCAACCCGACGGCCGTCTTCCCGGTACCCGGCGCACCCTGGACGCAGACCGTCTGGGCCGCGTCGGCCCGCACGATGTCGTCCTGGTCCGGCTGGATGGTGGCGACGATGTCCCGCATCGGCCCCGACCGGGGGCGCTCGATCTCCTCGAGCAGGATCCGGCTGGGCTGGGCGCCGGTGGCGGGCGGTGCGGTGTGCCCGGGGGTGAAGAACTCGTCCTCATAAGCGGTCAGCTCGCCGCCGGAGAACCCGAAGCGCCTACGCAGCGCGAGGTCCATCGGGTCGGCCCCGCTGGCCCGGTAGAACGGCCTGGACACCGGCGCCCGCCAGTCGATCACCGCGGGCGTGCCGTCGGGGGCGTGCACGTGACGGCGGCCGATGTGGAAGCTGTGCCCGGCTACGCCGTCGTCGTCGGTGTCGTCCGGGTCCGACTGCCCGGCGTAGTCGAGGCGGCCGAAGAACAGGGGCGCGTCGGGGATGTCCTTCAGCGCCTCGGCCCGGTGGTACAGGTCGGCCTTGAGGTACTCCTCGGAGACCGGGTCCCCGCCCATCGCCCGCAGGGACAGGACGTCCTCGCGCATCAGGTGGAGGTACTCGCGGGAGCGCTGCAACTCGTAGCGCTCGGTGGTGAGGACGGGGTCCTCGGAAGGCCGTTCGGGATATTGATTGTGTGTTTGTGACGCGGCCACGAGGACGGGAACCTACCAGGTCGGGGCGGAGAAGTCACGCGGTTTTCTGCTCGGGGGCCGGCCAGGCGCCCAGGCCGCGCGCGGTGAGGAAGGCGTCGAAGACGAGTTCCGAGGCGCCGGTCAGCGCGCTGATGCCGCCGAGGGTGGACGGCAGCAGCGCGGGCGGTGAGTCGCGGCGGAAGCGCATGAGGGTGGACAGGTACCCGGCCGTGACCAGGTCAGGGGCGGCGTCGTACACCCGGGCGGCCAGGCCCGACAGGCCGACGGCCTCCGGGTCCAGGGCGTTGACCAGCGAGCCGATGCCGCGGCCGAGCGCCTTGGCGACGTGCGCCAGGGCCCGGCCGTAGCTGCGGTCGGTGGCGGCCGCGGCGATGATCTGCTCGGCCTGGAGCACCCGGTCCCCTTGCTCCGCCTGGCCGGCGGCCCGCAGCAGCCCGCGGGCGCCCGCGTCGAGCTCCCAGCACCCGACGCAGCCACACCGGCAGCGTTCCTCGCCGCCCGTCAGCGGCATGTGCCCGAACTCGCCGGCCGAGCCGTGCGCGCCGGTCGCCGGCAGGCCGCCGGAGAGCAGCACCCCGCCGATGCCGGTCGCGACGTGCAGGTGCAGGGCCACCGATACGCCGCGCAGCGCCCCCCGGCGGGCCTCGGCCAGCCCGGCCAGCGTGGCGTCGTTGCCCGCCAGCACCGGGCCCGGGGCGTGACCGAGGCCGAGCGCCGCGGCCACGTCGATGTCCTGCCAGTCCGGCAGCGTCGGCTGCACCATGGCGCCGCCGTTGACCGGAGAGGGCACCGCGACGCCGACGCCGACCACGCGCCCGGCGAAGCGACGGCCGGCCGCCCGCAGCTGCTCCGCGACGTCGGAGAGCACCCCGGCGCCGGAGCCGGCGTCGCGCTCCTGGCGGTGCAGGACCATGCAGCGCCCGGTGAGCTCGAAGGCGGCGACGGTATACGAATCGTCCCGCAGGTCGACGGCGAGCGCGACCGGCCCCTCCGGGTGCGAGGACGGCACTCCGGTCGGGCGGCCCCGCGTGCGCTGGACGGTCGCGTCGGCCATCCCGCTCAGCTCTTCGATGAGACGGCGCCCGGCCAGGTCCCTGACCAGCACGGTGGCGGTTCCCCGGGCCAGGCTGAGCTGCCTGGTGAGCTCGGCCCGGGTGAGCCGGCCGCCGCCGTCGTGGATGGCGCGCAGCAGCCGCGCGAGATTGTGGGCGCGCAACTCGGCGCTGGTGGTCGCCGCCCCCTCGTCCTTCCGCACAGTTCGATCGTGCCACGCCCGGCGCGCGGCGCGGACCGCGGCTCCGGGCCGCCGGGTCGGCGGGGCGCGTTCGGCCAGCAGAAACACAGTCGCCGCGGCCGCCGGACCAGGGTAGATTGCATGGTATGCCCGGTACCGACGGTCGCCCGAACTGGCTGAGCGATGAGGAACAGCAGGCGTGGCGAGCCACCGTGCACCTGTCCCAGTTGCTGATGCGCCAGCTCGACCGGGACCTGAACGTACACGGGCTATCGGGGCACGACTACGAGATCTTGGTCGAGCTGTCCGAGGCGCCGGAACACCGGCTCAGGATGACCGATCTGGCCGACGCCACCAGTCAGTCCCGGAGCCGGCTCTCGCACCAGATCTCGCGCATGGAGGCCCGCGACCTGGTCCGCCGGGAGGAGTGCGAGGGCGACAAGCGCGGCACGTTCGCCGTGCTGACGAAGGACGGCA
>Ga0187808_10000736_pt1 | contig 10735 bp, 9 predicted proteins | sample NC_wetland_sal_i_5_FD_132427 | JGI IMG/M metagenome (GOLD analysis project Ga0187808, IMG submission 132427) | Wetland sediment microbial communities from Neuse River Estuary, North Carolina, USA - ASW_3 | ecosystem: Environmental > Aquatic > Freshwater > Wetlands > Sediment | place: USA: North...
CCGGCACAAACGATCATTCCACATGCTTGGCCCGAATCCGTCTGAGGAACGCACTTTCCATAAAATGGGCTGGCTGCTGCTTGATGGCGCACCAGGATCCACCCGGACCGGATCAGAAATGCGTGGTCGCGATGCGACTACGGATGTTTCCGCAGGGTGAAGCCACAATTCTGGGTGGATGACGCGCCACTCGGAACTTTGTCCCGCAAGCGGCTCGCCCTGTGCATTTTCAGCGCAATGCGTGATTCCTCGTCGTCCCGCTCCTGGGGGGCCCCTCGGAATGACACGCAAACCGACCTCTCGCACAGGCTCGTAAGCCGTTGCGATCCTGCGTTCAACCTGATTCCCTCTCAAGCTCGCGCCTGGCTACGGCCCGGCGCGAGCTTTTTGTTTTGTGGGTAGCGCCCACTCCCGCGCGCTCCCAAGGCGATTTGAAGTGGCGAATCGCAAGTCTCAAACCAATTGAATCCTGCCGTTTGCCCTTTGCCATTTGATTTGCTCTTTCGTCTTTAAGCCTGTCAACGCGCCAAGGAAAAGGCTTGGACCCCGAAACCCGAGGTCCCCGCTAATGCTTCTCTGCGTTGGCTGACCGCGTTTGGACCGTGCACAGAACTCGCCTTCACTGCTAGAATGACGCCTTGAGTCCCTGGGTAGCGCCGACTCCGCGTGGCGGGGTGAGCACGATCCGAAATGCCGACCCCGCCATGCGGGATCGGCGCTACAAGGGTGGATCGAGAAACCACTTATCAAATGGGGGCAACATGTTTGCGTTTCATGGAGTAGATTACATGGAGATTGATGGGCTCTTCAGCGACCAGGAAAAGCTGGTCCGCCAGACAGTGCGCGAATTCGTGGATCAGGAAATCATACCTAACATCGAAGAGTGGAACCGGGAGGGAAAGTTTCCTCGGCACCTCGTGCCCCTGATGGCGGAGTTGGGGTTTTACGGCGCGAACCTGGAGGGCTACGGCTGCGCGGGGATGTCCAATGTCGAGTACGGGCTCATCATGCAGGAACTCGAGCGCGGAGACAGCGGCTTGAGGAGTTTCGTCTCCGTGCAGGGTGCCTTGGTGATGTACCCCATTAAGGAGTATGGCTCCGAGGAGCAAAAACAGCGCTGGCTGCCGGCGCTCCAGCAAGGCACGGCCATCGGATGCTTCGGCTTGACGGAGCCCGACTTCGGGTCGAATCCCTCCGGCATGAGGACGCGGGCCGTAAAGGATGGCGACCACTACGTGCTGAATGGCGAGAAGGCCTGGATCACCTCCGGTACAATCGCGGACGTGGCGGTGGTGTGGGCGCGTACCGAGGAAGGATTCCGCGGCTTCCTCGTGGAGAAGGGAACTCCAGGCTTTACCTCCAAAGACATCAAGGGGAAATGGTCGTTGCGCGCCTCGGTGACTTCCAGCCTTTCTCTACAGGACGTTCGCGTGCCGGCCTGCAACCTGCTTCCCAAAGCGCAAGGGTTGAAAGCGGCGTTGAGCTGCTTGACTCAGGCACGCTACGGCATTGGATGGGGGGCCATCGGCGCGGCCATGGCCTGTTACAACGAGGCCCTGGAATACGCCAAAATTAGAAAGCAGTTTGATGACAAGCCCATCGCTTCCCACCAGCTCATCCAGGCCAAGTTCGCCGATATGATCACCGAAATCACCAAGGCCCAGTTGCTGGCCTTGCAAGTGGGGCGACTGAAGGACCAGGGGCGCGCCGATTTCGCGCACGTCTGCATGCTCAAACGGAATAACGTCAAGATGGCGCTGGAGGTGGCGCGCGCGGGACGCGACATCCTGGGCGCCAATGGCGTGGCTGATGAGTATCCCCTCTTCCGCCACATGTGCAACCTGGAATCGGTGTTCACTTATGAGGGCACGCACAACATCCACACCCTTATCATCGGTGAGCGGGTGACGGGGATTGCGGCATATAAATGAACCACAAAGGGGGCTGGGGGCTAGGCACTGGGGACTAGGGAAACGACCACCCCCAGCCCCTCCTGAACCAGGAGGGGAGTATAATTCCCCTCCTCTCCGAGGAGGGGATTAAGGGGTGGTGCTTGGTCACGCCTTGAGTTCAGTATCCACCACCCAGGAGGTACGAAATGTGTGAGTTCTGCACCAAACACGGCGAAGGAAAGAAGTGGTATCTCGAAATGAAGAACTACTCCCGGGAGTGGCTCAACGCCCCCCTGACTCCTGAGGAGAAGGAGGCGACTGGTGCTTCCACCCGCGCGGAGTGGCTGGCAAGTTTTTGTAAGGTCTTCACACGGGCAGTGGCGGCCGGAGAAAAGATTTCCCTGGAAGAAATGGCTGTGGCCGTCGAACCGGGGATCGTCCGCTGGGCGGCAGCAGGTGAGCTGGGCAGGGCGTTCGAGGCACAGAAACAAGTCCACTTCGGGCAGGTGGTCACGCTCGAGGATGCTGAGCGCATCATCGACTCGGTGGATTCGATCACCCGCCTCCCCTGCGGCTGCCGTTACTTCACCACCGGCAAGGCGGACAAACGCTATTGTTTTGGTTTGGGGGTAGTTGCGGGGGGAATGTGGGGCGCTATGCCGGACTCGCACTCGTTCGAGGTGCTCACCAAGGAGGAAGCCAAGAAGGTCATTCGCGACTACGACACCGAAGGGTTGGTTCACACGGTCTGGACTGCGGTGACTCCATTCGTCTTGGGTTTGTGCAACTGTGATCACGACTGCCTCGCTTACCGCGGGTACATCGAGAAGCGCGGCATGCCAAGTTTCTTTAGGGGCGAATCAATCGGCGAAGCGGATGTAGAGCTTTGTTCAGGCTGTAAGGATTGCATCAAGCAGTGCCAGTTCGGCGCTTTGTTTTATTCGTCCGCCCTGGGCAAGGTCTACATCGATCCTACGCGCTGCTTTGGATGCGGTGTCTGCCGTGCCGCCTGCCCCACTGAGGCCATCCACATGGCGCCACGTGCGGCTCACCCGACGGCAGCAAATATCTGGCTGAATTATCCTTGAGTGGTCCAGGCGCTCCGCCTCTTGGAAGCGATTAGGAGCTGTCTGGTAAATCCGCCGGGCGCTCTCCATGGCCGACAAGATCCAATTGCAGGCGCTTTACATCATCGGCCAACCGCACGATCCGGTCTTCGATTGTGACAATTTTCTTCAACCCCGCATAAAGATCCTGGACCAGAAGGAAGGAATCAAGCCGGATTATCCATTGCACTCCGTCCTGATCCTGAGGTAGGATTCGCGGGAACTGACAATTGGACTGATCGTGCCCCCAATCTATGACCCAACAAGGCCCTGACGCGCTGGCACCCACCCCATCCTCCCCTCCTCAGTCGGAGAGGACGATTCCGGGGGTCTCCAATGCGCGTCGTTGGGTGCTCGTAGGCCTCCTTGGGCTCGCCGCCCTGATCAACTATCTCGATCGCGCCACGCTGTCAGTGGCCCTGCCGCTGATTGCCTCGGACCTCTCCCTCGACCCCACGGCTAAGGGTTTGGTGCTCTCCGCCTTTTTCTGGTCTTACGCCCTGTTGCAGGTCCCGGTAGGTCTGCTCGCCGACCGCTGGAGCCTGCGTTGGCTCTACGCCGGAGCATTTGCGCTTTGGTCCGCGGCCTGCGGCCTGACGGGCGCTGTGGGCGGCCTGGCTGCGCTGATCCTGGTGCGCATCGTCCTCGGCGCAGGAGAATCGGTTTATCTTCCCAGCAGCGTGAAACTCATCACCACGCTTTTCCCTTCCCGCGACCGCGGGCTGCCTAACGGTCTTCTCGACTCCGGCACGCGTCTCGGACTGGCTCTAGGGGCGCCACTCGTGGCCTGGCTGACGGTGCGCTACGGCTGGCGCGCCATGTTTTACCTCGTCGGCTTCCTGGCCCTGGTATGGCTGCTTCCATGGTTGTTGGCATTTCCCTCCCCATTTCCAAACCCCGCCGTGGCCTCGCCAGCGCAGGAAAGGACAGTCCAGAGGCCAAGCTCCTGGCAGCTCACCATAGATCGTAACCTGGTGGGATGCTGCCTGGGCTTTTTCTGCTACGGATATTACCAATATCTCCTGGTCACTTGGCTTCCTGACTACTTCGTGCGCGTGCGGCACTTTACACTTTTAGAGGCCGGCGCTTATGCTTCTCTTACCTACTTGGTGTGGAGCATCAGCGCGCCCCTGGCAGGCTGGATCTCCGACCGGCTCATCCGGCGGGGTTGGAACGAGACGCGCGTGCGGAAAGGTGTACTCAGTGTTGCGTTCTCTACCGGGTTATTTCTGATTCCGGCCGCGCTCGTCGCCAAAGCGACGACAGCAGTCCCCCTCGTAACGGCCGCTTCGCTGGTGGGGGGATCTACCGCGAATCTCTTGGTGATATTCCAATGTTGCGCGCCGCGCGGCCAGGTGGGCGCATGGATGGGCATGGGGAATTTCATTGGCAACATCGGCGGCGTCCTTTCTCCGCTCATAACCGGGATTCTGATCAGCCGCACGGGGTCTTACTTTCCCGGCTTCGCGCTAGCTCCGCTGGTTCTCATGGCCGGTCTACTCTCTTTTTGGTTGATCGTAAGGGAATTGAAGCCGCTGGAGCGAACCATACCTTGACGATCTGGCCCACCTGCGAGCAAGCTCGCGGAGGGGCAAAGCGGCGGCAAGCTGCCTCACTCCAAAGCCTGCCGTTTCAACAACATAGTAACACGAAACGGCCCGGCCACACCTTGCTCCAACCTCCTCACGACCGACCGAGCGGCAAACCGTCCCCCTACACTTCTTGCCGAAGGGGCGGCGAGCCAACCCCCTACAAGTCAAAACGGCAACATTGATGTCAAAATTCATACTAGAAGAAACATTCCTGTAACATTAGCGGTGGTATACTTTCCGGGTGCGCCCACGTGTGGTAATCATTGAGGATGAGAAAGACATCGTCGAGTTGGTTCGCTACAACTTTCGCAAAGAAGGGTTCGCCGTCGAAAGTTTCGGGCGAGGACGAGAGGGGTTGGACTTCCTACGTCGTAACCCCGTGGACGTCGTCCTTCTGGATATTCTTCTTCCGGACGACGACGGGTTCAGTATTTGCAGGCGCCTCCGCGCCGACGATCACTTGCGAGCTCTGCCGGTGATTTTCCTCACTGCTAAGGGGGAGGAAGTGGATCGAGTGCTCGGTCTGGAGATTGGCGGAGACGACTATGTGGTCAAACCCTTCAGCCCGCGGGAACTCGTGGCGCGTGTAAAGGCGGTATTGCGCCGGCAGGAGCGCACCGCCGAAAAGCGGGAGGTGGTGGAAGTCGGAAACGTTCGTCTCGATACGCGAACTCAGGAGGTGACCGTGGGCGGGCGGCCGGTGCAGTTGAGCACTCTGGAATTCAAACTCCTGTACCATCTGGCTTCTCACCCCCGGCATGTCTTCAACCGCGATCGGCTGCTTGACGAGGTCTGGGGACGCGACCGCTTCGTAACCCCGCGGACCGTGGACGTCCACATCCGCCGCTTGCGTGAGAAGATTGAAGCCCTCCCCAATCGGCCGCAATTCCTGCAGACGGTGCGCGGTAGTGGTTACCGGTTCTCTCCCCAGTCGCCGGAAATGGGCGAAGCATCCTGACCCTTTCTTCCGTGATATAATGCGCCAACTGTAAATTCTTCTATCCCAGGTCGGCATGGTCTTTCGCAGTCCGATTTTCCGCAAGCTTCTTGGCAGCGCCTTTCTCTTGATTGCGCTGACACTGGCCGTGTTGGATTTCAACCTGGCCCGATACACGACCAAACACGAAGTTCAGGAAGTGGAGCAGCGGCTTACCGCCGTGGCGATGGCGCTTGTGGCCGAGCCGCCAAATCTTTCCCCAGAGCAGTTGGAGGAATGGGCCAAATCCGCTTCCACGCGCGTGCATTGCCGCGTGACGGTTGTGGACCCTAAGGGCGTGGTACTCGCTGAATCCGGACAAGACCCGCAGAAAATGGAGAACCACGCGAATCGTCCGGAGATTCAGATCGCCTACAAGAACCACGTGGGCAGCTCAATCCGCCGCAGCGCCACGTTAGGCCGCGACCTGTGTTACTTGGCTGTCCCGCTCCAATACCAGGGCCGTTCCGGGTATGTGCTCCGCGTGGCGGTACCGCTGGACAACCTCGACGCGGCCATCGCGGAGCTCCGGTGGCGAATCCTGACTGCCTCCTTCGTGGCAGCTTTGGTCGCCCTCTTGATTGCCTACTTTTTCTCCCGATCTTTCACCCGCCGCATTAGCAGGTTGCGAGCCTTCGCCGAGGGCCTGGTGAAAGCGAATTTCACAGAAAGGCTGTTGGCTGATGCGGACGACGAGTTGGGGGCCCTGACGCGCTCCCTCAACTCGACGGCTTCCCAGTTGCACGATCTGCTCGAGCGCTTGGGCTTGGAGTCGGCGCGTCGCGAAGCGATTCTCACCAGTATGGTGGAAGGCGTTCTGGCAGTGGATCAAGACCTTAGAATCACGTTCTACAACGCCTCCTTTGCCCGCGCGGTCGGCTTGCGCGCCGAAATCCCGGAAAAGGCTCCCCTGGTAGAGGTTGTCCGCGACCCTGTCTTGCGCGAAATTCTCTCGCGCGTGGTTGCGGGTGGCGAAACGCTGAAGCAGCGGTTGCAGTTGCCTGCCGCCGAAGGCCGTGCCTTCGAGGTGCAAGCCGCGCCGCTGCGAGTGGCTGGCGGTCGCGGCGCCATTGCGATCCTCCATGACATCACCGATCTCGAAAGACTGGAACGCGTGAGGAGGGACTTTGTCGCCAACGTCTCGCACGAATTGCGCACGCCGCTCACCGCTATTCGCGGCTATACAGAAACGCTGCTGGAGGGTGCGCTCGAAGACCAGGAGAACAACCGCAAATTCCTCGAGATCATCAAGAATCATTCCATCCGCTTGAACAGCATTGCCTCTGACCTCTTGGCCTTGTCCGAACTGGAGTCCGGTAAGACGCGCGCGGAGCAAACCCCCGTTTCGGTCCGCGCATCAATCGAAGCCGCCTTGCGGACCGTAGAAGCTGAGGCGCGCAGCCGTCGAGTGAAAGTGATTTGTGGGCGCGTCGAGGACGTGGCGATCGTCGGTGATCGGGTCCGCCTCGAGCAGGCGCTGGTGAATCTCCTGACCAATGCGGTGAAATTCAACCGCCCCGAGGGTGAAGTGCGCGTGGAGGTCCTACGCACCCAGGATGATCAGGTGAGCGTCACAATCGCGGATAACGGCATAGGTATTCCCTCGGCTGACTTGCCACGCCTATTCGAGCGCTTTTACCGAGTTGACAAGGCGCGTTCCCGTGAAATGGGCGGCACGGGCCTGGGACTCTCCATTGTTAAACATATCGTGGAGCGTATGCACGGACGGGTAACCGTGGAAAGCCAATTAGGCAAAGGTTCGGTGTTCACCGTCCTCCTACCGAGTGTGTAGGGGGACGGCTTGCCGTCCGCATTTCCCCTCTATTGGCGCTTGTATTCCTTCTGTGTCTGCATCTGCGCGCTCATCTCGTCCAGGGATTTCAGGAGAGCAGGCGATAATCCCGCCGTGGCGCTCAACTCGTCCAGGCTTTTGAAGAAGCCGCGCGCCCGGCGTTCGGCCACCAAACGCCGGGCAATGGCCAAGTCTACGCCAGGTAGGGTTATAATGAGGGTGGAGCGTAGCAGGAAACCGTAGCGGCTATGTGCCGCATCTAATCTAGCACGAGCTAGGACAACGATGGGGACGAGGTGTATCCCGGAATAGTAGAAGGTGTCATGCCGAGGGTGGTCATCCTGCCGAGGATTGGTAACCACAGGGGTGGGGCCGCGTCAAATCGGTAAGGAGACTCTGTAGTGAGAATCAGTAAGGAGGAATAGTTCCATGCGCGCTAACACAAAAAGATTCCTGCGCGAGAATTTACTGGGTTTAAGCTTGACGTTCATTGGTGTGGTTTGCCTGGCCATGTCAGGCTTGCTCTACGAAGGGCACCATGTTTTTCCGCAGTTTGCCCTGGCGGGCGGTGCCGGATTGGACGGACCGGACATCGAAATTTTGGAGCGGCAAAACAAAGCTTACGAGCGAATCGCCGAGATGGTTACACCCGCAATTGTGGCCATTCAATCGACGCAAGTAATCAAGGTGCAACAGTCGCCTTTCATGATGGACCCCTTTTTCCGTCAGTTCTTCGGCAACATGATGCCGCAGTTCGGAGTGCCGCGCGAGCAGCGAGAGCACGCCCTGGGAAGCGGCGTGATCGTGTCGGGGGACGGTTACATCGTAACCAACAACCATGTGGTCTCGAGGGCCACTGAGATCGAGGTCTTACTATCGGACAACCGACACTTCAAGGGTAAAGTTGTGGGCGCCGACCCGCAGACCGACATTGCGGTGATCAAAATCAGCGCCACAAGCCTGCCCGTAGTCCCCTTCGGTGACTCGGGCCAAATGAAGGTCGGCGACACCGTGATGGCGTTCGGGAATCCCTTCGGGCAGTACTTTACGGTGACACGCGGGAGCGTGAGCGCGCTGGGCAGGTCCCTTGCCGATCCTGAGAAGCTCGAGAATTTTATGCAGACGGACGCCGCCATTAATCCCGGCAATTCCGGCGGGGCGCTCGTGAACGTTCGCGGACAGGTCATCGGCATCAATACGGCGATTATCCCTGGAAGCGCCGGACCCGGGGGAGAGGGCAGCTTTATTGGCATCGGTTTTGCCATTCCCTCCAATACCGCTAAGCACGTCATGGAAGATCTAATCAAGACAGGCAAGGTATCGCGAGGGTATCTCGGCGTTGGGCTCGCGAATCTGGACGAAGGTTTGGCCAAGCAGTTCAAGGTTCCGGACTTGTCAGGAGCACTGGTCCAGGACGTTACTCGCGGCGCACCTGCCGATAAAGCCGGCATCAAGGATGGGGATGTGATCCGCAAGTTCAACGGCCAGACCGTTGAAACCAGGGAACAATTGACGGCCAGGGTCACCGATATGAATCCGGGGAGCGAGGTGAAGTTAGAAATCCTCCGAGATGGAGAGCCGATGACCATTCATCTCACGCTGGGTGAGCGGCCCGCCAATCTGAGCATTATGGCCGGGGTCGGCAAAGCTCCCTCGGAAGGAGCGCTGCGTGGCATCACGGTGCAGAACCTCACACCCGACCTCCGCGATCGTTTGGGCCTGTCGCCCGACGTCCGGGGCGTTGTGATCACTGAAATTGATCCCAGCAGTCCTGCTGCTCAGACTCTTCAGCAAGGCGATGTGATTGAAAGTATCAATCGCCACCCCGTCAACACGGCAGCGGACTTTAACCGCTATGCGGCAGAAGCAAAAGGGGAAACGCTGCTGCGTATCAACCGGCAAGGCAACGGTGCCTTCATTGTGATCAATCCAAGCGACAGCGGAGGCGACGAGAGTCAGTGAGTTTGCGCTGCTCCTTCGCCGACGACATGTAGGGGGACGGCTTGCCGTCCCCTGAGGGCAGACCCGCTTCACGATGGTAATGAGGGTGCGTCGCCGGAAGAAGCTTGCGATGACGCTGGCCATTGGACTTGCGGCGGGGCTTTTCTTGACCGTCGCGGGAATCCGCCTCTTCGAGAATTCTTTCATCTACGCCCCGCCGCGCTTCCCGGAAGGATTTCCCCCACCCGACCTTTACGGACAACACGTGGAGGAAGTGTGGCTAACCACGCTCGACAAAGTCAGGTTGAATGCCTGGTACTTGCCGAATCCGGCCTCGGAAAAGGCACTGGTGTGGTTTCACGGGAACGCGGAGAACATCGGCTATGGACTTGAGCACCTCGAGTTCTACTCGCGCCTTGGGGTCAACGTGCTCGCCGTGGATTACCGGGGATACGGGAAGAGCGATGGTTCACCGGACGAAGCGGGGGTCTACCGTGATGCCGACGCGGCTTATGACTACCTCATCCAGGTGCGCCATATCCAACCCAAAAACATTGTCGTCTTTGGGCATTCGCTGGGCGGCGCGGTGGCAATCGACCTCGCCTCACGGCGCGAGTGCGGCGGGCTGATCGTGCAGAGTTCCTTCACCTCAGTCAAGGATATGGCGCGCCGGACGTTTCGTATTCCCCTGTTCGAATATATCCCCAAGAGTCAATTCAACTCACTCGCAAAAACTCGGCAAGTTCGAGTACCGATCTTGATCATCCACGGGACCCGCGACGAGACTGTCCCGTTCTCGATGGGGCAGCGACTCTTCGCTGCAGCCTCTGAACCAAAGTTCTTCTTTCCCGTCGAAGGCGCTGGGCACAACGATGTAATAGAGATTGGGGGAGGCGAGCTTGTCGATTGCCTCAAGTCTTTCCTGCAGGGGCGCACCTTGGCGGCAGTTTCTAAGAGCTCGTCAAGCGGCGAGACACGGGCATAATTGTGAGGGCCTTGAAGTGGCTGGGCCAAGGAGTCTGCGTGATAACTGAGCCCAGGCTGTCATTCCGATCTCGCAGCCGCGGGAGAGGAATCTCGCTCTGAGTTTTTTCAAGAGCAGTGCGAGATTCCTCGCCGTCCCGCGCCTGCGGGACTGCTAGGATTGACAGGCTAGGCGGGTTTTTGTTGTAGCCTGATTAAGCCTGTTTTTTTCGCACGGCACCCTTTAACAAGGAGCACGCTGGTGGTTGGGCGGCCACAAGGGCCGCCCCCACAGTCCTACGAGCCAGGCGGAGGCCCGGCGGATTTTCCGGCGGCGGGCTTTTGGCCAGCGGCGGCAAGGGCGGTCGGGGCCCCGTGGCACTTTTTATACTTCTTGCCGCTCCCGCAAGGGCAGGGATCGTTGCGTCCGATCTTCTCGCGGCGGATGACCTGCTTGGGCTTCTCGCCGGCCC
>Ga0187808_10000737_pt1 | contig 10731 bp, 5 predicted proteins | sample NC_wetland_sal_i_5_FD_132427 | JGI IMG/M metagenome (GOLD analysis project Ga0187808, IMG submission 132427) | Wetland sediment microbial communities from Neuse River Estuary, North Carolina, USA - ASW_3 | ecosystem: Environmental > Aquatic > Freshwater > Wetlands > Sediment | place: USA: North...
CACCCTGCCGGGCCACGTACCCGACCGCGCGAGCCAGAAACTCGCGATTCTCCCACACCAGCACCATTCCCAGCGGGAAGACCTCCTGCATCTTGTCGTGCAGCTCGCGGTCCACCGCGAAGTTGTCCTTGCCGCCCAGCCAGTAGTCGTAGACGCGGGCGATCGTCGGCACACGGGGATTGATGTGAGACCAGGTTCTGCTATCGGCCACGGTCCGGGACGATACACCTCGAACGAGCGGGCTCCTATTGTTGAATTCGCCACCAAATAGGCTCGCCTCGCGGCAGCGGAGGTCGTGGCGGTGCTCAGGGGAAGCACGCCTCCGTTCGGAAGAAAAGAGGGTTTGCAGCTCTTAACTCGCCACGCATGCCGGACCTAGCAACTGCTTGAGATCGGCGTGCAGGGCCGGCGAGGCCGTGACGCGGAGCTTATCGTCAAGTCGCACCACGGTGGTCTTCTCGTTGCCGCGCAGCCTCAGGTGCACCTCGGTGGGCCCCGGGTGCGTGCGCAGCACCTCACGAAGCTGCTCGACCACGGGCGGCACGCATCGATTAACCGGGAGCGAGACGACGAAAGGGGTGTCGTCGCCGGTGGTGAGGTCGGGGATGGTCATGTCCATGGCGATCAGCTTCGGCGCGTCGTCACGGCGGTCCACCCGGCCCTTGACGATCACGATCGCGTCCTCCGCGATCGCCGTGGCGTAGAGCTGGTAGGTCTGCGGGAAGAACAGCACCTCGATGGCGCCGCCGAGGTCCTCAAGCGTGGCGGCGGCCCACTGGTTGCCCTGCTTGGTGACCTTGCGCGTGACGCCGGACAAGATGCCGCCGACCTTGACGATCTGGCCGTCGCGGCCGCCGCTGACCGGGGCGGACGGGGCGCCAGGGGCGCCGGGGCGGTCCTCGGAGTCCTCCTGGGCGGCCATCAGTTCCGCGAGCGAGCAGTCGGTGTCCCGGGCGAGCATGTGCTCCACGCCGAGCAGCGGGTGGTCGGAGACGTAGAGCCCGAGCATCTCGCGCTCGAAGTTCAGCCTGAGCTTCTTGTCCCATTCGGTGTCGGGGATCGCGACCTCGAACGCCGCCTCCGCCTCGGCGTCGCCGCCGAACAGCGAGTCCTGCCCGATCGCCTCGTTCCGCTTGATGTCGATGACCGAATCGACCGCCTGCTCGTGGATGAGCGCCAGGCCTTTGCGCGGGTGCTCGAAGGAGTCGAACGCCCCGGCCTTGACCAGGCTCTCTATGACGCGCTTGTTGCACACCACGGCGGGCACCTTGCGCAGGAAGTCGGCGAAGCTGGTGAACTCGCCCTTGGACCTGCGCGCGGCGACGATCGCCTCGACGACGTTGCCGCCGACGTTGCGGATCGCCGCCAGGCCGAACCTGACGTCCTCGCCGACCGGGGTGAACGTGGCGGCGGAGGCGTTGACGTCGGGCGGCAGCACCTTCACGCCCATCCTGCGGCATTCGGACAGGTACAGCGCGGACTTGTCCTTGTCGTCGCCGACGGAGGTGAGCAGGGCGGCCATGTACTCGGCCGGATAGTTCGCCTTCAGATAGGCGGTCCAGTACGAGACCAGGCCGTAGGCGGCGGAGTGCGCCTTGTTGAAGGCGTACCCGGCGAACGGGACCAGCACGTCCCACACCGCCTGGATCGCCTGGTCTGAGTAGCCGTGCTCCCGGCAGCCCTGCCGGAAGGGCACGAACTCCTTGTCGAGGATCTCCTTCTTCTTCTTGCCCATGGCCCGTCGGAGCAAGTCCGCCTGGCCGAGCGTGTAGCCGGCCATGATCTGCGCCGCCTTCTGCACCTGCTCCTGGTACACGATCAGGCCGTAGGTGGGCTCGAGGATCTCCCTGAGGGGTTCCTCGAGCTCCTGGTGGATCGGGATGATCTCCTGCTGGCCGTTCTTTCGCAGCGCGTAATTCGTATGGCTGTTGACGCCCATCGGGCCCGGCCGGTACAGCGCGCCGACGGCGGAGATGTCCTCGAAGTTGTCCGGCTTCATCAGCCGCAGCAGGCTGCGCATCGGGCCGCCGTCGAACTGGAACACGCCGAGGGTGTCGCCGCGGCCGAGCAGCTCGTAGGTGGGCTTGTCGTCGAGCTTCAAGCCGAGGAGGTCGATCTTTTCGCCGCGGTTCTTCTCGATCGCCTGCACGGCGTCGGACATGATCGTGAGGTTGCGCAGGCCGAGGAAGTCCATCTTGAGCAGGCCGAGACCCTCGCAGGTCGGGTAGTCGAACTGCGTGATCACCGCGCCGTCGGTGTTCCTCGTCCACACCGGGATGTGGTCGGTCAGCGGCTCGGCGGACATGATCACGCCGGCCGCGTGCACGCCAGGCTGCCTGATCAGCCCCTCGATGCCCTGGGCAGTGTCGATGACCTGCTTGATCTCTGCCTCGGCGGCGTAGAGGGCCCGCAGCTCACCGGCCTCCTTGTGGCGGGGGTGCTGCTCGTCGAAGATGCCGGCCAGCGGGATGTCCTTGCCCATGACCGCGGGCGGGAAGGCCTTGGTGATCCGGTCGCCGAGCGCGTAAGGGAAGCCGAGCACCCGGGTCGCGTCCTTGATGGCCGCCTTGGCCTTGATCGTGCCGTAGGTGACGATCTGCGCGACCTTGTCGCTGCCCCACTTCTGGGTGACGTAGCGGATGACGTCGGCCCGGCCACGTTCGTCGAAGTCGATGTCGATATCGGGCATCGAGATGCGTTCGGGGTTCAGGAAGCGCTCGAAGATCAGGCCGTGGTCTATCGGGTCCAGGTCGGTGATGCCCATGGCGTAGGAGACGATGGAGCCCGCGGCGCTGCCGCGGCCGGGGCCGACCGCGACGCCGTTTTTCTTCGCCCAGTTGATGAAGTCCGCGACGACCAGGAAGTAGGCGGGGAAGCCCATCTGGCAGATGATCTGGATCTCGTACTCGGCCTGGGCTTTGCGCTGTTCGTCGTACCCGTCGGGGTACCGGTACTGCATGCCTTTCCACACCTCGGCGGCGAACAGCTGATCCTCTGACTCGTAGCTGTCGGGGATCGGGAACCGCGGCATGAGGTTGTGGAACTCGAACATGCCGGTCGTGTCGACCCGGTCCGCGATGAGCAGCTGGGAGTTCCGGCAGCCTTCCTGCCAGATGTCGCTGCTGTTGACCTGGTACATCTCCTGCGCCGACTTGATGTAGTAGCCGGTGCCGTCGAACTTGAACCGGTCCTCGTCGGCCATGGTCTTGCCGGTCTGGATGCAGAGCAGGAGCTCCTGGGCTTGGGCGTCCTGCTGCCTGGTGTAGTGGGAGTCGTTGGTGACGACCGGCGGGATGTCCAGCTTCCTGGCGATGTCGAGCAGGCCGTCGCGGACCCGTCGCTCGATCTCCAGGCCGTGGTCCATCAGCTCCAGGAAGTAGTTCTCCTTGCCGAAGATGTCCTGCCACCGCGCGGCGGCCTTGAGCGCCTCTTCCTCCTGGCCGAGCCTCAGCCGGGTCTGGACCTCGCCCGACGGGCAGCCGGTGGAGGCCATCAGGCCGTTGGCGTGCTCCGCGAGCAGCTCCTTGTCCATCCGGGCGTACTTGATCAGCCAGCCCTCGGCGTACGACCGGCTGGACAGCTTGAAGAGGTTGTGCAGGCCTTCCTTGTCGCGCGCCCAGATGGTCTTGTGCAGATAGGCGCCCGAGGCGGAGACGTCGTCTCGCTTCTGGTGCGGCTGGCCCCACAGGATGCGGTTCGGGTTGTCTCTGCGCTCCGGGGCCACATAGGCCTCGATGCCGATGACCGGGGTGATGCCGGCGTCCTTGGCCTGCCGGTGGAACTCGGCGGCGCCGTACAGGTTCCCGTGGTCGGTCATCGCCACGTGGGTCATGCCGAGCTGGCTGACTTCCTTGAACAGCTCCTTCAGCCGGGCGGCACCGTCGAGCATCGAGTACTCGGTGTGCACGTGCAGGTGCGCGAATGGCTGCTTGCTGTCGAGCCCGGGTGTGGCCGCCTCGGATGCCGTCATGAAACTCAACCGCCTCCTCAGGCACGCTACACGCTGTACGCCGCACGCTCGCGGTGCCGCCCTTGTGCCCTGGCGGCGCGCTCGCACGGCGCGTCGTTCACTACAGAAAACCGGGGGAAGGCGGCCGACACCGTGACCACGTGACGCGGACCCGCCAGTCGGCGGACCGCTGTCTCCGCGTCGCTGCGGTCATCGCGCCAGCCCGGTGTACATACCCTAATCGGTTGGCCGCGGGTTGGGGCCGATGACGCGCCGTCGGCGCCCGCCGGATTCGGGGGAAATGTGCGGCGGGCGCGTGATCGTGGATCGATTTACAGGTCGGGGCCTGGTCAGGGCCCGCATTTCGATCCATGTTGCCTGATGTGGACGGCCTTGCGGTGGATGAGCATGTGGACGGCCTTGCGGTGGATCAGCGTGTTTAGCTTTCCGCGGACAGGACGTCTAGCGCGTGCTGGAGGTCTTCCGGGTACGGGCTCTCGAATTCGACCCGGCTGCCGTCAGCGGGGTGTTCGAAGGACAGCCGCACGGCGTGCAGCCACTGCCTGGTCAGGCCCAGGTGCGCGGCGAGCACCGGGTCGGCGCCGTAGAGCAGGTCACCGCAGCACGGGTGGCGCAGCGCGGCCATGTGGACCCGGATCTGGTGGGTCCGGCCCGTCTCCAGGCCGACGCTGACCAGGCTGGCGGCGCGGAACGCCTCGATCGTGTCGTAGTGGGTGACGCTCGGCCGCCCGTCCGCCACGACGGCGAACCGGCCGTCGCCCGATGGATGCCTGCCGATCGGCGCGTCGATCGTGCCGCGCAGCGGGTCGGGGTGCCCCTGCACGAGCGCGTGGTAGGTCTTGGACACGGTGCGGTCGCGGAACGCCTGCTTGAGCACGCTGTACGCGCTCTCGCTCTTGGCGACCACCATCAGCCCGGTGGTGTTGGCGTCAAGCCGGTGCACGATGCCCTGACGCTCGGCCGCGCCGCTGGTGGCCACCGTGTGCCCGGCGGCGAGCAGCCCGCCGAGCACGGTCGGGCCGGTCCAGCCGGGAGTGGGGTGCGCGGCGACGCCGCGCGGCTTGTCCACCACGACGATGTCGTCGTCCTCGTAGACGATCACCAGCCCGGGGACGGGCTCCGGCTTCGGCGCGGGCGCGGCTTGCGTCGGCGGCAGCGTCACCAGCAGCGGCGAGCCCGCGAGCACCCGGTCGGACTTGGCGGCCGGCTGGCCGTCGAGCAGGACCTGGCCGGCGCCGATCAGTTCGGCCGCGCGCGACCGGGACAGCCCGAACATCCGGGCGAGCGCCGCGTCCAGGCGCTCCCCGTCCAGCCCCTCGGGGACGAGGACGAAGCGCTCCGCCGAGGTCACCGGTCCGCGTCCGCCGCGTCGTGGTCGGGCGGCGCGTCGTGGTCGGGCGGCGTCGCGGGCGCGGGCGCGGCGCGGTCGCCTCGCGTGCCGTCCAGGTGGTAGCCGAACATCGCGAGCAGCACCGTCAGGATCCCGCCGCACACGATCGCGGAGTCGGCCACGTTGAACACCGGCCAGTACCTGGTCAGCTCGATCCAGTCGACCACGTCGCCGCGGAAGAGACCCGGCGCGCGGAAGATACGGTCCGATAGGTTCCCCAGCGCCCCGCCGAGCAGCAGCCCGAGCGTGATGGCCCAGCCGAGGCTGCGCAGATTTCGCGCGGTGCGCACGATGTAGACGACGACCACGGCGGCGATGGCGGTGAACACGATCGTGTTCCCCGTTCCGACGCTGAACGCCGCCCCCGAGTTGCGCAGCAGGTTGAGCATCAGGACGTTGCCCAGCACGTGGACCGGCTCCCCCGGCCGCAGGTGCATGACCACGAGGGCCTTGGTGATCGCGTCGGCGGCGAGCACGAAGACCGCGATGCCGAGCAGGACCCAGACCCGGCGCCTGCGGGTCGCCCGAGTACCGGGCGTACCGGGCGTACCGGGCGTACCGGCCGCGGAACTCAGCGGCGCTCCTGGCGCTGCTTGCATTCCACGCACAGTGTCGCCCGCGGAAACGCCAGGAGCCGCGCCTTCCCTATCGGCTTGCCGCACGATTCGCACACTCCATATGTTCCCGCTTCGATCCGTTCAAGCGCGTGCTCGGTCTGCTCGAGAAGCTCGCGCGTGTTCCGGGTGAGGGCCAGTTGTTGCTCGCGCTCGAACAGCTTGCTGCTGGCGTCGGCCTCGTCGTCGCCCGCCTCGGAGACCGCGTCGCCAAGGCGCGCGGCGATCGCAGACTCCGCCTGGCTGATCTCCGCGGCCAGGGCGACCGCCTCGGCCTTGAGTTCGGAACGGACTTCTTCCAGTTCGGCGTCGGTCCACGGCTCCTCGCCGGGCCGCACCGGAAGGTCAGCGGCACTCGCGCGCGGCGCGGTGGTCATGGAGGCCTCACCTTTTTGCGGATCATCGAATTCGGACAGTGAAGGATACGACTCCGCGGCGCTGCTAGCCAAACCGGTGAGGTCCGCTCGCCTCCGGGCGCTCCGGTTGGTCCGAGGAATTGGTTCGCGGCGATTTTGCGTGGTCAGTTATCCTGGTTTCGCGGTGATGGGGATAGCTGCCGCGGAATGCTGCGAGGAGCGACCCGGGGACGGTGCGAGCCCGGGCGCGTGCGCCGTGGACCAGATCACCCCGGAGCGGCCGGAAGAAAGGCTGAGGTCCAGCGAGGGCTGGTGGCCGAGTAGAACCGGCGCAATCGAATTCGAGTGGGCCGAACGGGAGCGTTGCGACTGTCCCGACGGCCAAGGAGGGTGGTACCGCGGGGCGGCGCGCGAGCGTCCCTCGTCCCTCTGGCGAAGCGAATGCGAGCGCTGGAGGCAAACCCGAAATGTCGGATTTGAGGGCAACGCAAGACGTAGGCGCGGCCGGGCGTGAAAAGCGCGCCGTGGAGCGGAAGCCAGGCGAGGCCATGCCCGCGCTCCCGGTGCATGCGGACTTCCCCGCGATCGAGCACGAGATGCTGAGCCGGTGGAATCGCGCGCGCACCTTTGACACGTCGCTCAAGCAGTCAGAAGGCGGTCCGCGCTGGACGTTTTACGAGGGCCCGCCGACCGCCAACGGAATGCCCGGTGTGCACCACATCGAGGCGCGTGTTTTCAAGGACCTGTTCCCGCGGTTCAAGACCATGCAGGGGTTCCACGTCAAGCGCAAGGCTGGCTGGGACTGCCACGGCCTGCCCGTCGAGGTCGCCGTCGAGAAGGAACTCGGCCTGTCAGGCAAGAAGGACATCGAGGCGTACGGCGTCGCCGAGTTCAACGAACGGTGCAGGGAGTCCGTGCTGCGGCACGTGGATGCCTTCTCCGCGCTCACGGAGCGGATGGGCTACTGGATCGACCTGTCCGACGCCTACCGCACGATGGACCCCGATTACGTGGAGTCGGTGTGGTGGGCGCTGAAGAGCATCTTCGACAAGGGACTGCTCGTCCGTGACTTCAGGATCAGCCCCTACTGCCCGCGGTGCGGGACCGCGCTGTCCGACCACGAGATGGGCCAGCCCGACGTCTACCGTGAGGTGACCGATCCGTCGGTGACGGTCCGATTCCCGCTCACGTGGGTCCCGCCGGATGTGAACCAGCACCTGGTCGGCGCCGACCTGCTGGTGTGGACGACGACGCCGTGGACCCTGGTGTCCAACACCGCGGTCGCCGTGCACCCGGAGGTCGAGTACGCGATCGCCCGCAAGTCTGGCGACGGGGACAAGGTCGTGGTCGCCGAGCCGCTGTTCGCGCGGGTGCTGGGCGAAGGCTGGCACGTGCTCGCCACGGTACGCGGCGCGGAGCTGATCGGGGCGCGGTACCAGCGCCCGTTCGACCTGGTGGATATCCCGGACGCTCACCGGGTCGTCGCCGGGAATTTCGTCACCACCGAGGACGGCACCGGGCTTGTCCACCTGGCGCCGGCGTTCGGCGCGGACGACATGGAGACCTCGCGCGCCAACGGGCTGCCCGTGGTGAACCCGGTCCGGCCCGACGGGCGGTTCGAGGAAGGGCTGCCGCTGGTCGGCGGCATGTTCTTCAAGGACGCGGACAAGCCGTTGACCGCCGACCTCGCGCAGCGCGGGCTGCTATTCCGGTCCGAGATGCACGCGCACAGCTATCCGCACTGCTGGCGGTGCAACACCGTGCTGCTGTACTACGCGGTGCCGTCCTGGTTCATCAAGACCACCGCGATCAAGGACCAGCTGCTCGCTGAGAACGAGAAGACGAACTGGCAGCCGGTCACGATCAAGAACGGCCGTTACGGCGAGTGGCTGCGCAACAACGTGGACTGGGCGCTGTCCCGGACCAGGTACTGGGGTACGCCGCTGCCGCTGTGGGAGTGCCCGTCCGGGCACTTCACCTGCGTCGGGTCGCTCGCCGAGCTCGGCGGCCTGGCCGAGCAGGACCTGTCGGGGCTTGACCCGCACCGGCCTTATGTCGACGACGTCACGTTCCCGTGCCCGTCGTGCGGGCTTTCCGCGACGCGAGTCCCCGAGGTGATAGACGCCTGGTTCGACTCGGGGTCGATGCCGTTCGCGCAGCACGGCGCGCCGCTGCGCAACCTCACCGAGTTCGAGCACGCGTATCCCGCGCAGTTCATCTGCGAGGCGATCGACCAGACGCGGGGCTGGTTCTACTCGCTGATGGCCGTGGGCACCCTGGTGTTCGGGCATTCGGCGTACCAGAACGTGGTGTGCCTCGGGCATGTCGTGGACGAACAGGGCCGCAAGATGTCCAAGCACCTCGGCAACGTGATGGAGCCGATGGGGCTGATGAACGGGCACGGCGCGGACGCGGTCCGCTGGTTCTTCGCGGCGTCAGGGTCACCCTGGGGGCAGCGGAGGATCGGGCCGTCAGTGCTCGACGAGATCGTGCGCAAGGTGCTGCTCACCTACTGGAACACGGTCTCGTTCCTGGTGCTGTACGCGAACGCCTCGTCGGCGGGCTCCGGCGCGGCGTGGATGCCTGAGGACGCCGCGTCGGCGCCCGGCTACGGCGACCGGCCGCTGCTCGACCGGTGGCTGCTGTCGGAGCTGCACGCATGCGTGCGGGACGTCACGACGGCGCTCGACGCGTTCGACACGGCCACGGCGGGACGGCGACTGGCCACGCTGATCGATGACCTGTCGAACTGGTACGTGCGGCGTTCGCGGCGCCGGTTCTGGGACGGGCCGTCGTCTGCCGACGGCGCGGCGGCGTTCGCGACGCTGCACGAGGCGCTCCTCGTCCTGACCAAGCTGATGGCGCCGATCACGCCGTTCCTCGCCGACTACGTGTGGGGCGTGCTGCGGCCAGGGGACGAGCCGGAGTCCGTGCACCTCTCGTCGTGGCCCGCGTACGACCCCGCGCTGATCGACGAGTCGCTGTCATCGCAGATGGCCCTGGTCCGGCGGCTCGTCGAACTCGGCCGGTCGGCGCGGTCGGCGGCGTCGGTGCGGACGAGGCAACCGCTGTCGCGCGCGCTCGTCGGCGCGCCCGGGTTCGCGACGCTGCCCGCGGCCCTGCGCGCGCAGGTCGCTGACGAGCTCAACGTGCACACGCTCGAGCCGTTGAACGCGGCGGGCGGAGAACTGGTCTCCTACACCGTGAAACCGCAGTTCAAGTCGCTTGGCCGCCGCTTCGGCGCCTCGACGCAGGCCGTCGCGACCGCGATCCGCGAGGCGGACCCGGCCGCTCTCGCGCACGCGGTGGCGTCCGGGTCGGCGTCCGTGTCGGTGCCGTCGCTTGGCGAGGTGTCGCTGACGGCTGAGGACCTGGTCGTGACGCAGACGCCGGTCGAGGGCTGGGGTGTGGCCACGGCCGCCGGCGACACCGTCGCGCTGGACCTGGACGTGACCCCGCAGTTGCGGGCGGAAGGCTGGGCCCGCGAGGTGATCCGGCTCATCCAGGACGCGCGCAAGAACGACGGCCTCAACGTCACCGACCGGATCGCGCTGCGCTGGTCGGCCGCCGACGCCGATCTTGCCGCGGCGCTGACCGGGCACCGGGACCTGATCGCCGGTGAGGTGCTGGCGGTGTCGTTCGGCCCCGGAGCGGAGCCTGGGGACGCTGAGGCGGGTGCGCCCGGGAGCGGCTGGTTCGAGCACACCGATGACGACCTCGGCCTGCGCTTGTGGCTGACGGTGGCCGCCGGCGCCTAGCCGTCCGGCCGCCGAGCCCCCCGGGACACAGCTGTCTCCCCCAGTGGCCCGTTCGGCAGCGGCGTTGCGAGGCGATTTGCCCGGAATGCCGGAACCTCGCATTGAGGCATTCCGGGCAGGCTAGTTAGCGCGAAGGATCGTGTGCCCGGGGGGTTAGACGATCTTTCACGTTGTCTGACCTGCGGCGCCGGGGCGGGCCGGAGCCCGGCGACACTCCTGCGCCGGGGCGGTCTTGAGCGGCTTACTCCGCTTCGCTGTCGGGCTGGCAAGCGCGGCAAGGGGTGCAGCCGGTCGCGGTGGCCTCGGGCACCGTCATCTTCTGCACGTCGTCGTCGCCCATAAACCGGATGAGGATGCAGTTCGCCGTGTGGTACCTCGGGACTCCGGGGACCACGGTGACTTGCTTCGCGCTGGTGTGGTCCGGCGCGGTGGTCTGGCCAGCGTCCTTTCGTCCCTCGGGAGCGCTGGCTCCGGTCGCGGCGCCGGCCGGGACGGGTCGGGTCGCCTCCGCGACGGCAGCGGCGTCGTCGGCGTCGCCGGTGTCCGGGGCAGTGATGTCCGCGGGGACGCTGCCGGCGACGTCAGCCTGCGCCGACTCGACGCTGGTCTTCGCGTCGGCGCTCTTGGCGTCTGGGCTTTTCGC
>Ga0187808_10000738_pt1 | contig 10723 bp, 10 predicted proteins | sample NC_wetland_sal_i_5_FD_132427 | JGI IMG/M metagenome (GOLD analysis project Ga0187808, IMG submission 132427) | Wetland sediment microbial communities from Neuse River Estuary, North Carolina, USA - ASW_3 | ecosystem: Environmental > Aquatic > Freshwater > Wetlands > Sediment | place: USA: North...
GCCTGGGTACATGATCCCGTCGGCGTTCCGCTGGCGGGAGCACCTGCCGCTGACCGCCAACAGCAAGATCGACGTGAAGACGCTGACGGCGCTGGCCGCCGGGCCCGACGCTGCCGGGCAGGACTACCGCGCACCGGCCACGCCGACCGAGCGGCGGCTCGCGGCCGCGTGGGCCAAGGTGCTCGGCATCCCGCCGGTCCAGATTGGCCTGCACGACAACTTCTTCGAACTGGGCGGCACATCGCTGTCCGCGGTGAAGCTGGCGATCACCCTGGACCGGGCGGTGTCCCTCAAGGACCTCACCCATCATCCGGTCCTGGCCGACCTGGCCGGGCTGGTCGACGGGAGGTCCGAACGACGTTCCGGCCTGCTCCAGTCGCTGCTGGAACCGGACGGAGGGCAGGACGCCGCGCTGGTGTGCTTCCCTTACGCGGGCGGCAATGCGGTGAACTTCCAGTCCATGGCCAGGGCACTACGCGGCAGCGGACTGGCCGTGTACGCGGTCGAGCTGCCCGGTCACGACCTGGCCGCCGAGACCGAGCCGTTCGCGTCGATGGCTCAGGTGGTGGAGCAGGCCTGCGCGGAGATCACCCAGCTCGGCCTCACCAGAGTCCTGCTGTGGGGCCACTCCTCGGGTGCGGCGTTCGCCGTGGCGACGGCCAGGAAGCTGGATGACTGCGGGGTGGACGTCCATCGGGTGTTCGTCGCCGCCCAGTTGCCCGGGGACGCCGAGGGCCGACGCGCCAGCATCACGGAGCTGAACGGGCGGAGCGACGCCGAGATCGCCGCGGAGCTGACCTCGGGCGGCGGCGCGGCCGACTTGCGGGCCGAGCTCGGGGAACTGGACGCGCCACCCGCCCGGCAGATCGGCGCCGCCTACCGGCACGATTGCGTGTCGGCACACTGCTGGATCGCCGACGCCCTGGACAGCCCGCCGACGGTGAAGCTGTCCGCGCCGGTCACCGTGGTCGTAGCAGCAGACGACCCGTACACGGCGGGATCCCAGTCCCGGTACCGCGATTGGCAGCTACTGGCTGACCAGGTCGACCTGCATGAGCTGGCCGATGGCGGCCACTACTTCCTGCGCACTCGTCCCGCTCAGGCGGCACAGGCCGTGCTGCGGGCAAATGGCTGACCGACTTCTTCTTGAGGAGGAGATCCCATGTCGCATTCATCCGGCGTTCCTTTGCTCGATATGGACCTGCAGCCAGGCCGGCCACCGGTGCTGCGCGCCGAACCCGGCGCTGGTAGCTCCGAGGCATGGGCAGCTACGCACCGGGAGGCGCTGCGCGCCGTAGTGGCCGAGCACGGCTGCGGCCTGGTTCGCGGCCTCGGGCTGCGCGATGTGACCGAGACCGGCGCCGTCTTTCGCCAGCTGAGCACTGGCCTGATGACTGAGAAGGAGGCCTTCGCCTCACGTCAGGCCTATCCCGGCGGCCTGTACTCGTCATCGAAGTGGCCGCCGAACCAGCAGATGTGCATGCATCACGAGCTGAGCTACGCGCTCGAGTTTCCCGGCCTGATGCTCTTCGCCTGCCTCCATGCCCCCGACAGCGGCGGGGCTACCGCCGTGGCCGACGCCGCGGCCGTGCTCGGCGCCCTGCCGGCCGAGTTGGTCCAGCGGTTCGAGCGGGAGGGCTGGGTGCTGACGCGCAACTACAACGAGGACTTCGGGCCCTCCGTCGAGGAGGCGTTCGGCACTGATGACCGCGGCGCCGTCGAGGCCTACTGCCGCGCCAACGCGATCGAATTCGAGTGGCAGCCCGACGGCGTACTGCGTACCAGGCAGCGCCGCAGCGCGGTGGTACGTCACCCGCTGACCGGTCAGCGCTGCTGGTTCAACCAGGTGGCGTTTCTCAACGAGGGGACGATAGACCCTGAGGTGCGTGAGTACCTGGTGGATCTTTACGGAGAGGATGGGCTGCCGTTCAATACCCGCTTCGGCAATGGCGATTCGATCGGCGAGGATGTCATCCAGCTGCTCAACGAGACCTACGAGGCTCGTACGGCCCGCGAGCCCTGGCAGGCCGGCGACCTGATGCTGGTGGACAACATCCGCACGGCGCACAGCAGAGAGGCCTTCTCCGGGTCGCGAGAGGTACTCGTCGGGATGGGTGACCCGGTGCACGTGGCGGACTGCGCGCCGGCCATCGAGGTGACGGCCCGATGACCGCGGCAGATACCGCCACGACGGAATCCGGCCTGCCCGCGCCGGTTATGCCACGGCCATTCGCCGTGATTCCCGGGCGCCAGGTCGAACGTACGCTACGCGGACGGCAGAAGCAGATCGTGGAGCTGGTCGAGGCCACCTACCGGCGGCACAGCGCCGGCGATTCGGTGAACCCGCCGTCGTACTTCCTGCGCTTCCCGGACCGCCCGTCAGCCCGGATCATCGCGCTGCCGGCCTCGATAGGTGGGCCGCTGCGGGTAGACGGCCTGAAGTGGATCTCCAGCTTCCCGGAGAACGTCGCGGCGGGCATGCCCAGGGCATCGGCCGTACTGATTCTCAATGACCACGACAACGGCTACCCGTTCGCCTGCCTGGAGAGCTCGATCATCAGCGCCACCAGGACGGCCGCGCTGGCCGCGTCGGCGGCCGACTGGCTCAGCCGAGGCCGACGCCGCCCGGTGCGGGCCGGATTTTTCGGGGCGGGCCTGATCGCCCGCTACATCCACACCTTCCTGGCCGCCACCGGCTGGACATTCGACGAGGTCGGCGTGCACGACCTGTCGGCCAACAGCGCGGCCGGCTTTCGCGAGTATCTGGAGTCCTCGGGCACTGGGGGCCGGATCACCGTGCACGACCGCGCCGAGCACCTGGTCCGCTCGAGCGACCTGGTGATCTTCGCCACTGTCGCCGGGCAACCGCACGTCAGCGACCTGTCCTGGTTCGAGCACAACCCGCTGGTGCTGCACGTGTCGCTGCGCGACCTGGCGCCGGAGATCCTGCTCGCGTCGACCAACATCGTCGACGACGTGGAGCACTGCCTGAAGGCGGACACCTCACCGCACCTGGCTGAACAGCTGACCGGGAGCCGGGCTTTCCTGGCCGGCACTTTGGACGACGTGATGGCGGGGCGGGTGACGGTGCCGGCCGACCGGACGGCGGTGTTCTCCCCGTTCGGCCTCGGAGTGCTTGACCTGGCCGTGGGCAAGTACGTCTACGACGAGGTGGTCCGCTCCGGTGAGCTGCACGTCATCGACGGCTTCTTCCACGAGCTGCGCCGGTTCGGCTGAGATCGGCTGGCTGTCCTAAATACCTCGCACGAACAATATAGCGTCTTGATGACATATTTTTCCATTAATCTAGGTTACATGTTCGAGTTGGTGTCATAGTCGACATTGCGGAATAAACTGTATGCAGTTGTGCTGTTGGCGAGGGGAGAATGACGGCCATGCCCCGTGTCGTGCAGGTGCCTGACATCCGCCCGGTCGACCTGCCCGAGGCCCGGCAGGCCATTCCGCACGTCCACGCTTACCTGCGGGAATGTGTTCTGAACGGGACCTTGCCGCCGGGCACCAAGCTGTCCCAGGTAAGCCTGGCCGCTCAGCTGGGGATCAGCCGCACGCCGCTGCGCGAAGTGCTGCGAATGCTGCAGGAAGAGGGCCTGGTCGAGATCGAGCCGAACCAGCGCACCCGGGTCGCGGGCCTGGATCCGCAGGAACTCGACGACATATATGCGAGCCGGATCCTGCTCGAGACCCTGGCGCTGTCGATGACAATCGGCCACTTCGGCGCGAAGGCGCGTGGCGAGGCCCGGCGCCTGCTGACCGCGATGCGGCGCGCGGCCAGGAGCGGCGAATTCGACGCATTGTTCGCCGCGCACACCGAATACCACCGGGTCTGCACCGCGGCGGCGGGCGAGACCATGCAGCGGCAGTTGCGGGCCTTCGCCGACCGGACCACCCGCTACATCCGCATCTACCAGCTGTCCGAGCCCAACAGCTGGCAGGCCGCAGGCGATGTCGAGCACGCCGCGATCCTGGAAGCCCTGATCGCTGGCGACGAGCGGCGCGCGCTCACCGAGATGGCGCACCACCTGGCCCGCACCGCGTTGCGAGTGCTGACGGACTGCGCGCCCGACTTCGTGCCGGTGGCGGTGCCGCACGCGGTGTCCCTCATCGACCGCCAGCCGCCCACGACGCTGCGCCCGACCGGAGCAAACTGAGGGCGGGCTGAGGGCGGGCTGAGGGCGGGCTGAGGGCCAACGCGGACCATGGGCCGCGCCGGCCTATAGTCGATCTCGGGAAGAGTGAGACATGAGTCCGGTCCGCATCGCACTCGCCGTCGCCGTCGCCGTCGGGGCGGCGGTCACCGCGTGTTCCGGGCCAGCTACATCGGTGCGGTCACCCGTGGAGGCGGTGCCGGCCACCTATTACCTGGCCCTGGGCGACTCGCTGTCGCAGGGGGTCCAGCCGGACGCGGCGGGAATCAGCGTCAAGACCGGTCAGGGCTATGCTGATCAGCTCTACGAGATGCTGCGCCGCAGTCAGCCCGCCCTGCAGCTGGTGAAGCTCGGCTGCCCCAGTGAGACGACCGCCACCATGATCCACGGCGGGATCTGCCACTATCCGGGCGGTTCCCAGCTGGCTGCCGCGGTCGCCTTCCTGAGCGCTCATCGCGGCCACGTGTATCTGGTCACCATCGACATCGGCGCAAATGACCCCGAAGACTGCAGCCTGTCGAGCCTGCACGCGATCGCCTCCTGCGTAGGAACGGATCTCCCGGGAGCGGCCGGGAACCTGGATACGATCCTGGCCCGGCTGCGGGCCGCCGCTGGACCGAGCGTCCGCATTGTCGGGATGAGCTACTACCTGCCCGCGCTGGCCGAATGGCGCAACGGCCTCCCCGGCCAGGCCGTCGCCTGGGTGAGCGAACGGCTGGCCGTGTTGTACAACGACGTGCTGGAACGCGCCTACGCCAGCTCCGGCGTCCGGGTCGCGAACGTGTTCGGTGCCTTCGAGACCTCGGACTTCGGCAACCAGGCGGCAGTACCGGGAATCGGCACGGTCCCGCGCAACGTCGCCCGGATCTGCCAGTGGACCTGGGCGTGCACGAGCCCGCCGCGCGGGCCGAACCAGCACGCGAACCAGGCCGGGTACGGCGTCATCGCCCGGGCGTTCCTCAGCGCGGCGGGCCTTGGCTGAGGTCGGGCTGGACGACGGCCAGGAACTTGGCCGTCTTCTCGATCATCGTCCAGTGGCCGCAGCCGGACAGCACGTGCAGCCGGGCCCCGGTCACCCGCTGTTCGCCGACGAGATCGTCTCATGGCGTGCCGTCGGCGACGAACTTCTCCCCCGGCTCTGGCAGCACCTGCGGCGCCGGTGACCGGGCGGGTTTTGAGACCGCGAGCGTGAGGGCCAGCACGAGCACGATCGGGGTCCACCAGACCCACGGATTCCGCCACGACCCTTGCGCAAGGAAGGTGAGCACGGTGACCGTGACGGTGGCCGGGAGGAGGCGGATCCAGTCCCGCGACGCCGCCACGAGCGCCACGGCCAGCGGCGGCCATACGTAGTACGACACCATCACGGGCTCGAATACCGTGCGCAGGGCCAGGGCCAGCGCGATCCACCAGAGCAGTGCGGCCAGATCGTCCGGGCGCCACGCGCCGGCCAGCCGCGCCGCCTGCCAGCGCCGCCAGGTGAGCAGGCCGCAGCCGCAGGCCACCACGACGGCCAGGGCCCTGGCGGGTCCGGCGGCCACCGATCCGTCACTCATGTGCGGGGCCAGGGCGGTCAGGTAGATCCAGGGCGTGGGATGGTCGATGGTCGGCGCGTTGGGCTGGTTGGTGACCGCGTGGATGGTGGCCGTCCAGTTCGCCGCGGCGGCGGCGGCCAGCAGAGCGAGCGCGGGCGTGGCGGCCCGGGCCAGGAAGCCGGGCAACCGCCGCGGCTCGACGGCCGCTATTGCTAGCACCGGGAACGCGAGCAGCACGACCGGCTGGACGGCCACCCCGGCGCCGGCCAGCCAGGCGGCCCGGCTGGATCGTCCGTCCGACAGCGCCAGGGCCGCGTACATCAGCAGCCCGACCGCCACCGCGTCTTCCGGATGACCCCAGCGTATCGAGACGTTCCACAGCGCGGTCGCGCCCGCCGCGGCGAGCAGGAACCGCTTGGGCAGGCTCACGCCCATACGCTCGGCGAGCGCGTCGGCGGCGAACAGCGCGACGGCCGAGATGAGGGTCTCCAACGGCCCGGCGACTAGCCACCCCGCGGGATGGACGCCCTGTCGGCCCGCCTGGATCGGGATCCCGGCGGCGTCCATGAGCGCGGCGACCGGGACGAGGATCACGGCGGCACCGGGGAAGCTGATCAGGTTGGTGGGCGCGGTGTACAGCCCGGCCAGGTCCAGATGCAGGAGCCGCTGCGCCGCGACCAGGGTGGCCCACAGGTCATCGGGAACCGCCCAGGCCTGCTCGCCGTAGTAGACCGGGCCCCAGATCGTGCCCGCCATCCCCACGCAGATCATGACGATGGTGGCGACCAGCGGAAATGCCCGCCTGGCCGGCCATGGGGCGGGGCAAGGCGCTGGGCGGGCCGGAGCGGAGGTCATCGGCGGAGCCGGCTCACGCGTCACGCAGCCCGAGCACTAGCCCGCCGGCCAGCAGCGCGGCCGCGGCCCAGGCGGCCAGCACGCCAGGGCCCGCCCACGGGCTGATGGGCAGGCTGCTCAGATTGGTGGTGGCCTGGATGGCGAGCCCGGCGCTCATCGGCCCGATCTGCTCGAGGTGTCGGTGCCAGTGTGCATTACCCACCACGTTAGCGACGATGGGGAAAAGGTACAGCAGTGGACGATCCCCATGGCCACCGCGGCATCCCGTACGGTGGCGGCGACGCCGAGGCCGAGCAAGGCGATGAGGGCCAGGTAGAGCACCGATCCGGCGGCGGCGCGCAGCACTTCGCCGTGGCCGAGGGACAGGCCGGACGGGAGCCCGGGCCCACGGATCCTCATCCTGACGACCTTCGACCTGGACCGCTACGTATACGACGCGCTGTGGCCGGCCCTCGTGGAACGGGACGGCCCGGGATGGACCGCCCCCGGCATATAGGCCACATGACTGGCCGGCGGATTAACGACCGGGTGGTGAGGACGCGATGAAGGGACCCGCGGGCTTCGGATTGATCCGGTTGACCTGCAAATACGCGGGGTGTGACACTTGGACGGTCGTACTTCCCCGACAATTCTGAGCAGAAGCGCTTGACCACTCAACCGGAAGAAGGCCCAGATGGGGGAAGCGTCATCGGGTTCTGATCCCTCGCTGCCACCTGATTCGGGTGAGAGCGAGGCCACGCGTGTCGACGTGAGTCGCGAGCCCCCGACTCAGCCCCGGCCGATTGTCCCAGCTCAACCGCCATATCAGCCGACGTATGTCCCGCCGCGTCCGTCGGAGCCGCCTCAGCGGACTCCGGACGCCGCGCCGCGCCAGCCGGAGGCGGATGCACCGCGTGAACCGGCCACCATCTTGACGCCGCGCCTACCGTCGGCCGGTGTGGTGCCGCGTGAGCAAGTGACGCAGGCCCCGCCGCCTGACCCAGCGACTTATGCCCCGCCGCCCTATCCGGCGACGCAGGGCCCGCCTGAGCCGGCGGCGGCCGCCGCGCCGCCGCCACCGCCGGCGTCGGAGGTGGTGCGGTACGGTCCGGGGGTTCCCGCGAGCCAGGCGGGGGTGGCGGCGGAGAGCGTGTGGCGCACCGGCCGCCGGCCCGAACCACCGCCGCGCCAGGTCAGGTGGCGGCGGCTGCGGCGGCTGCTGGGTGTGGCGCTGACCGTGATCTTGCTCGTGGCAGCCGGAATCGTGCTGTACCTGCGCTTCTTCGATCACCCTGCGTTCCACGTGACCGGTGTGAAAATAGTGCAGCAGACCGGGACCGGGTGTACGGTCGACGTGACCGGGCGGATCGACACGAACGGCGCGGCCGGCACGGTCTCCTACCAGTGGGTGGACCGGCCGCAGGCCGGGGTACCCCAGCCGCTGGACCAGTCGGTCGAGGCCGGGCAGCACGCGGTGTTCGTGACCCTCGCCGTCAAGGGTCAAGGCCAGCACGGCACCGGCTCCGAGGTCGTTACCCTCGACGTCCTCGGCCCCGATACCGGCAGCGACTCAACCACGGTGACGATCAGCTGCTGACGAAGGCCAGCTGACGGCCCGAAGGGAGCCGATCCGCAGGGCGGAATGGAGCGCCGCGGTGCAGCTGGTCACGCTCCAGCCGTCATCGGCGTCCGCGTCCGCGTCCTCCGACAAGCACGCGCCGACACGTAAGGACCGCGCCTAGACGGGGCGGGCGCCGAAGCGGGTGACGACCGAGGCGGCGATGCGTGTGGCGAACTCGGCCGCGTCGGCCAGGTTCTGAACTCCTGGATCCGGGCCGCCCGCGAGCCACCGGCTCATGAAGGCACCGCAGAACGCGTCGCCCGCGCCGGTGGTGTCCCACACCTCTGGGACGCCTGTGGCCGCGATGCGGACCGGGGCCTGTTCGGCCGCCGCGAGCACGCACCCGGCGCCGCCCAGCTTCAGCACCACGACGCGGTAGTACCTGGTGAGGCGGGTCGCCATCGTGACCGGGTCCGCCTCGCCGACCAGGATGGCGGCCTCGTCACGATTGGGGAAGCAGACCGCGGCGCCGTCGGTCCAGCGCAAGAACGCCCCGGGTTCCATCCGGGCCAGGAAGGCGGCCGAGCCGGGATCGACGGTGACGGCCATGCCGCGGGACCGGGCCTGGTCGAGCAGCCAGAGGGCCACCTCAAGCAGCGGCGGCTCGCAGAAGGTGTAGCCGGTCAGGTGCAGCACGTCCGCCTCGTCCAGCAGGCTGGCCGGGAGGTCGTCCTTTTCGAGCTTCAAGTTCGCGGCCCGGTCGGTGAACATGGTCCGCTCGCCGTCGGGGGCCAGCATGATCACGATCGAGCCGGTATCCGCCTCCGGGTCGACGGCCAGGTGCGTGCGGACGCCGACCCTGCTCAGCTCGCGCCGGTGGTAGCGGGCGTCACGGGCGCCGACCCGCCCGGCGAAGGTGACCGCGGCGCCGAGATGGGCCATCCAGGCGGCCTGGTTGGCGGCGGAGCCGCCCGGGCGGGCCCGGATCGCCGCCGGGGTGTCGCTGCCCGGCGTGACGCCGTCCAGCGGCTTGACCAGTACGTCATTGATCACGTCACCGCAGACCAGGATCGGCCGGCTGGCGATCAGCGGGGCTCACCAGTCCGGGCGGCCCACGACGTCGCGATCTGGCCCGCGAGCTCGATGTTGCCTCGCGCGATGCTCAGGTTCACCTCGACGCTGGCTCCGCCGGTCACCTGCTGGATGCGGTCGAGCAGGAAGGGGCTGACCGCCTTGCCCCGGATGCCGTGCTCGGCCGCGAGCGCCAGGGCCCCGCCCAGCGCGTCGTCGAGTACGCCCGGATCCAGCTGCAGCGCGGCCGGCAGCGGGTTGGCCACGAGCAGGGCCGACGGCTCGCCGAACGCGTCCCTGGCCGCCATGATGTCGGCGATCTCCGCCGGGGAGTCAACGCGCCAGTCCAGGTCATAACCGGAGTCCGAGAGCCAGAAGGCGGGGAAGCGCGAGGTGCGGTAGCCGACGACCGCGACGCTGAGCGTCTCGAGCCGCTCCAGCGTGGCCGGGATGTCCAGGATGGATTTCACCCCGGCCGACACGACCGTGATCGGCGTCCGGGACAGGACGGTCAGGTCCGCGGACTCATCGAAGGTCTCGGCCGCGCCGCGATGCACGCCGCCGAGGCCGCCGGTGGCGAACACCCGCAGGCCGACCCGCGCGGCCAGCACGGACGTGGCCGCGACGGTGGTGCCGCCGGTCATCTTGCGGGCGATCGCGATCGCGATGTCCCGGCTGCCGACCTTGACCACGGACTCATCGGCCGCGATGCGCTCGAGGTCTTCGCGACCCAGGCCGACTTTCGGCACGCCGTCGATGAGCGCGATGGTGGCCGGGGTCACTCCTTGGGAATCGAGGACCTCCTCGAACTTCTTCGCGGCGGCCAGGTTGCCGGGGCGAGGTAGGCCGTGGGAGATGATCGTGGACTCCAGCGCGACCACCGGTTCGCCGGCCGCGAGCGCGGCGCTGACCCTCGGGGACACCTCTACCAGGGATGACGGCACGCACCGATTGTCTCATCGCCGGGCGGCGCGCGGTCAGTAGCCCCGCGCGCCGACCACGTTGTGCAGGGGCTCGGCCGCCGCGTACCGGGCCAGCTGGTCCCGGACGATGGCCCGGGCCCGCGGGATGGTCTGCGTGCTCACCCCGGCCACGTGGGGGGTGAGGAGCAGGCCCGGCGCGGACCACAGCGGATGCCCGGGCGGGAGCGGTTCGGGGTCGGTGACGTCGAGCGCGGCCTTCAGGCGGCCAGTGGTCAGCTCGGCCAGCAGCGCGCCGGTGTCGACGATGGCGCCGCGGGCCGCGTTGACCAGCAGCGCGTGGTCATGCATCAGGCCGAGAAACCGCGCGTCGGCCAGATGGACGGTGGCCGCGGTGACCGGGACGAGCAGGATCACGATGTCCGCTCGCGGCAGCAGGGCCGGCAGGTCGTCGAGGCTGGATACGCCTTGACGCGCGCGGCGGGCGACACGCTCGACCGTCACTCCGAACGGGGCCAGCAGGCGCTCGACCGCCGCGCCGATCGAGCCGTAACCGACAATCAGTACCGTCTGGCCGGCCAGCGGCTCACCCGCCGCGGGCGCCCAGGTTTCCGCCTGCTGTGCTCTGGCGAAGGC
>Ga0187808_10000741_pt1 | contig 10717 bp, 9 predicted proteins | sample NC_wetland_sal_i_5_FD_132427 | JGI IMG/M metagenome (GOLD analysis project Ga0187808, IMG submission 132427) | Wetland sediment microbial communities from Neuse River Estuary, North Carolina, USA - ASW_3 | ecosystem: Environmental > Aquatic > Freshwater > Wetlands > Sediment | place: USA: North...
CAGCGGACGGGCATGAGCGACTGCCGTGAAAATAACCAACGGTTTCCTTGAAAACAATGGACTTAGTTCGAAGTTGCTATTTTCATCTATGGTGGCGCGCCCAAGGCGCATGAAATCTGCTTTGAAAATCGACGGGTTGGGTAGCGCGGACCCCCGTTGTTGGGGTCCGCGGCTTGTCAATGGTCCGACGCAAAAACCGCGGACCCCAAAATCGGGGGTCCGTGCTACCAGACGTGAGATTCCTCGCTCCGCTCGGATGACAACGGGGAAAGGGCTTTGCGCATCCAGCTAGGCGGCGCACTTCACGGCCGCGCGGCCCAGGAATTCCGCAGCATCGCCCAGTTCTTCCTCGATGCGCAGCAACTGGTTGTACTTGGCAATGCGGTCGCTGCGGCTGGCGGAGCCGGTCTTGATTTGGCCGGTGCCGAGGCCCACCACGAAATCAGCGATGAAAGCGTCCTCGGTTTCACCCGAGCGGTGGGAAACCACCGAGGTAAAGCCGTGGCGCCGGGCCAGCTCGATGCAGCGGATGGTCTCGGTCACGGTCCCGATCTGGTTCAACTTAATCAGAATGGAGTTGGCCGTTCCTTCCTCGATGCCGCGTTGCAACCGCTCGGTGTTGGTGACAAAAACGTCGTCACCAACGATTTGGATCTTATCACCGAGCGCCTCGGTCATCGCTTTCCAGCCCTCCCAGTCATCCTGAGCCAAGCCGTCCTCGATGCTGATGATCGGGTATTGTCTCACCCATTCGGCATAAAGCTTGATCATGTCATCGGAGGCTTTCTTCGACTTGTCCGACTTAAAGAAGACATACTTGCCGTCCTGGAACATTTCGCTCGCCGCCGGGTCGAGGGCCAGGCAGATGTCATGACCGGCGGAATAACCCGCCTTTTCGATGGCCTCCAGCAGGACTTCCACCGCTTCGACGTTGGACTTCAGGCTGGGCGCAAATCCGCCCTCATCGCCCACGGAGGTGTTGTAACCGCGCTCTTTCAAGACCTTCTTCAGAGTATGGAAAGTCTCAGCACCCATGCGCAAGGCATGCGCGAAGCTGTCGGCGCCCACAGGCATGATCATGAATTCCTGGAAATCCACGGTGTTATCCGCGTGCACGCCGCCGTTGAGCACGTTCATCATCGGGACCGGAAGTATGCGCGCCTGAAGCCCGCCGAGATAACGGTAAAGTGGCACACGGGCAGATTGCGCCGCGGCACGGCACACCGCCATCGATACGGCGAGGAGGGCGTTCGCGCCCAGTCCGCCCTTGTTCGGCGTGCCGTCCAGGCGGATCATGCGCCCATCAATTCCCACTTGGTCGGCGGCTTCGTGTCCTCCCAGTTCGCGCGCCAGTACCGTATTGACGTTCTCGACGGCTTGCAAGACGCCCTTGCCCATATAACGCCGTTTGTCGCCATCGCGTAATTCCACGGCCTCGTGCTCGCCGGTGGACGCCCCTGAAGGCACCGCCGCTCGCCCAAAGGAACCGTCGCGTAGGTAGACTTCCGCCTCCACGGTAGGATTCCCGCGCGAGTCAAGTATTTCTCTTGCCTGAATTAGATCGATATTGGCCATTAAATTGATCCTTGATTAAGATTTTGAAGCCCACAATTGTAACACAGCAGAAAGCAGAAAGCAGAAAGCACCCTGCATCCACTTGAGGGGGCCGAGAAACTGTGGAAAGGCAGCCGGACCGAAAAGAGGTTTTCTCCCTTTCCCCGGTGCGCCTCGCTCACCTGCGGCTGATTGTCAGTCGCGCCTGCCGCATTCGGAACAGCTCTGCACGTGCTGGTCTCTCACACGGTCGAGTCCCTGGCCCGCCTTCTGATAAGCCAACACACTGTCATTAAGGACCTGTGTTTCATCTGGGTTCTCGGACAGTGTGAGTTGAAGTGCCTTGCGTATCGCAGCCATCGCCTCATTGTTGAGTCTTATTACTTCCGTGATACTGCGATAAATCTCACAATTCCCGCTGCCAGCCATAAGCGTTCTCCGCTCATTCGTGCTTCGACAAGCTTTGAAATATCGTTCCTTCGCCCACTTCTACCCACCGCCTACTGCCCCGGCCCGCCTGCGGTCTTCGAACATCCCCGGTTCTGGAACGACCACGACAATGCCGCCCTCGGTGACGTGGTATTTCTTCCGATCTGCTTCGAGGTCGTATCCGATTTCCGTATGCTCTGGAATATGCATAGCCCGGTCGATGATGGCGCGGCGGATGCGCGAGTAGCGGCCGACGTTGACGTGAGAGAAAATGATGGAGTTCTCCACTTCAGTGTAGCTGTTGATGCGGACATCGTGGGAAAGAATTGAGTTCGTCACCCGCCCCCCGGAGACAATGCAACCCATCGAAACCATCGAGTCGAGGGCGATCCCCATGCGCCGCCCTTCCTGCGCGAACACGAACTTGGCGGGCGGATACTGTTGCTGGTAAGTGCGGATGGGCCAGTCGGGATCATAGAGGTTGAAAACTGGGGAAACGGAGACCAGGTCCATATTGGCTTCGTAATACGCCTCGATGGTTCCGATATCCCGCCAGTACTTCGCTTCCTTCTTGTTTTCATCGCGGAAGTCGTAAGAATAAACGATCTTCTTTTTGATGAGTTCTGGGATCACATTCTTCCCGAAGTCATGGCTCGAGTTGGGATCTGCAGCGTCCGAAACCAGCGCCTCAATCAGAAGGTCGCGGTTGAAGCAATAAATGCCCATCGAGACGGTGGACTTCTCTGGGTTCGCGGGAGAGGGCTTGGGGTTGGCGGGTTTCTCCTCCCAGCCGACGATGCGGTTGTCTTTATCGACTTCCACAACCCCGAACTGAGAGGCCACCGCGCGATCGAATTCGACGGTACCAATGGTCACGTCTGCCCCGGACTCGGCGTGCTGCTGGAGCATCAACTGGTAATTCATTTTGTAAACGTGGTCACCAGTAAGGATCAGAATATACTTGCAAGGCTCACTCCCGAGCGAGTAGAGGTTTTGGTAAGCGGCGTCGGCGGTTCCTTGGTACCAATGCTCGCCCACCCGCCTCATTGGGGGCAGCACTTGCAAGAACTCACCCAGTTCGTCCGAGAAAATACTCCAACCCTCGCGCAGGTGGCGATTAAGGGAAAGGGCCTTGTACTGGGTCACCACGAAAATCCTGCGGAGGTCGGAGTTGATGCAGCTCGAGAGGGTAATGTCTACAATCCGGTATATCCCGCCAAAGGGCACGGCGGGCTTGGCACGATCCCGGGTCAACGGATATAGGCGTTCTCCTTGCCCACCAGCCAGAAGGCACACGACTGTGTCGCGAACCATGACTTGCTGCTCCTCCCTTCAGATGTCGCTACCCGCAAGGGCCGGCGGTGTTTCTTATCCCCCGCGCTCAACTTCTGCTGAGACTGGCATTATATCAAACAACCCCCCAGGGCTACGTGCCTGCGCGGCGAAGGGAGCCGGACGCCCAAGGACGCCGGAACCTCGAGCCGGTCGGGAACGTAAGTTCAAGTTAGTGCAATGGCCACAGATTTGAGGAGGAAACATGGCGAGAAAAATCGTTGGAGCATTCGTTTTGTGGCTGGCTTTATTTGCCCATCCCGTCTGGGCCGAAGAATGGTCCAAGACGTTCGAGTTGAACGGCAAGGCGGACCTGCGGGTTGAAACGAACGACGCCAAGGTGCAGGTGGAGGCGTGGGAACGGAAGGAAATCCAGGCGCATGTCGTTTCGGAGGGAGTGCGAATCGGCTTATGGGGCAGTTCAGATAGGCGGCAAATACGCGTCCGGGACTTTCAATCGGGAAATCACGTCGAATTGGAGGTCCACATCCCGGACACTATCTGGATGATCGGCGTCAATACCCGATCCGCAAGAATCGAGTTGGAGGTTCCGCAGGAGGCTACCTTGAACATCCATTCCGGCGACGGCGATTTATCGGTCCACGGCCTCAGGGGTGAAATCAATCTCTCCACTCAGGATGGCAGGATCGAGGCGGATTCCCTGGACGGTGCGCTGCGCGCCACGAGCGGCGATGGCAACATGCGCGTCGAAGGGCGCTTTGATTCCCTGAACCTGAAGACGGGCGACGGAAGTATCTCCGCCCAGATCAGTCAAGGTTCAGAGATGGTTTCAGGCTGGAGCGTGCGCAGCGGTGATGGTAACGTGGAACTGAGCCTCCCGGAAGGCTTCGCGGCGGACCTCGACGTCCACACCGGCGATGGCCGCGTTACCTCCGAACTGGCCATCACGACTTCGGGCTCGCTGGACCATTCCACATTGCGCGGCAAGTTGAATGGTGGAGGCCCAACCCTTAGTGTTCACACCGGCGACGGCTCTGTCCGCCTGAAGCGCTTGTAAACTCGCCGCTATTTCTCTAAATCGCCTTCCTGGGTAACGATGTGGAGGTCCACGGCTGGGGCGTGGCTCAGGAAGCGGTTAAGCGCAGAAAGGTAGAAATACCGGCGCCAACCGCGGACGGCGGAATGTCCAAAAACCACCTGGGTAATCCTTTTTTCCTTTACAAACTTTGCCACCGCTTCGGCCACGTTATTTCCTTGCAGGCGCTCGATCTTGGCTTCAAGTTCTTCCGCGAAACGGATATTGGCCGCCAGAGAGCGGAGTTTTTCCTCGCTCACGTCGGCGGGAGTCTCGACGTAGACCACATAGAGTTCTGCGCCCACTGCGCGAGCGAGGCGCGCGCCGCGGGCGATCAGATACTGCGAGTTGGAATTCGAACTGATGGCGACCGCGATGCGCTCGCGCACCCCCCAGTTCCGGCTGATTTCCTTGGTGACGAGGTAGGAGTCCAAGTCCCGGTCCACTGCCTCCGCAACTTGGCGAAGCGCCAGTTCGCGCAGGGCGATCAGGTTTCCAGACCTGAAAAAATTCCCCAAAGCCCTCTCGATGGCTTCCGGCGGGGAGATATCGCCCCGGCGCATTCGGTTTTGCAGCGCCTCGGGAGTCAGGTCGACCATCACCACTTCGCCCGCGCGCTTCAGCACCCAATCCGGGACAGTTTCACGCACGGGAATTCCGGTAATGGATTGAACCAACGGGGCCAGGCTTTCCATGTGCTGGATATTCATTGTTGAAAGCACATCGATATTTGCCGCCAGGAGTTCCATCACATCTTCGTACCTCTTCCGGTGCTTACTTCCTTCGATATTGGTATGAGCCAACTCATCGACGAGGGCGACTCCGGGCCGCCGGGCAAGAATTGCATCCACATCCATCTCCTCGAACATGACTCCTTTGTAGTTGAGCCGGCGCCTGGGAATCTGTTCGAGTGTGGAAGCCAGTTCCTCAATGGGCTTTCGTCCATGCGTTTCCACAAATCCGACAACCACGTCCTGTCCCCGGCGTCGTCGTCTGATCGCCTCGCTGAGCATGGTGTAGGTCTTCCCCACTCCCGGGGCATATCCAAGAAAGACTTTCAGCACGCCTTCCTTCTTTGGAGGTGGCGAAACCTTCTCCAGCAACTGGTCAGGATTTGTGTTCATTTGCTCATTCGCAGTACTGGTTCGGTTAGATACGCCTTGCCCTCTATCACCTGGTTCATGGCGAAACTGTAAGCGACATCCGCTATAATACCATCAGTGTTGAAACTCTCCCGCTGGCAAATCCCGCGCTTCGCAGCCGCTGCCGGCATGGTCCTGGGCATAGTGCTTATCTTCCGCCACGTGCCGCCCGTCAACGCCACCAGCGTGGCGCTCATCTTCCTGCTGGCGATTCTCTATGTTTCAGCTTTCTGGGGTCTCAGGGTTTCCATTTTCATGTCCCTGTTGGCCACCCTTTCTTTCAATCATTACTTTCTACCGGCCTTGGGCCGATTAACCATCGGCAACCCTCAGAACTGGGTGGCGCTCACCGCTTTCCTGGTTACGGCAATCACCGCCAGCCGCCTTTCTGAACAAGCGCGGCGGAGAGCCCGCGACGCAAACCGGCGCCGCCAGGAGCTTGAACGTTTATATGCCTTCACGCAACAAATGTTGGTGGCGGGAAGCGTGGTGGAACTGCTGAATGTCATCCCGCGGCACATCGTGGAATCGTTCGAAGTCCAGGACGCGGCGTTGTACTTGGCGAGCAGGGATGCCGTCTACCGCTCAGGAAGGGAGTTTCGGGAGTTGGATGTGGATCAGCTCAAGGCCATCATGGCGCGCGGGGAACCCGTCGTGGAGGTGGACCGGCGAATATGTTATGTGCCTGTGCGGATGGGAGTGCGTCCGGTAGGGAGTCTTGGCCTTTCCGGCGTGGTTCTGGGGCGCGAGACGCTGGAAGCTCTGGGGACGCTCATCGCCATTGCCGTCGAACGGGTCAGCGCCATCGAGGCGCTGGGCAAGGCCGAGGCCGCGCGGCAGGAGGAGCGCCTCCGTTCGGCGCTTCTGGATTCGGTTACGCACGAGCTTCGAACCCCGCTCACGGCAATCAAGGCTTCCGTCACCAGTCTTCTGACGCAACCCGAGCTAAGTGACCCTCAGCGGCGGGAGCTCTTCTCCATCATCAACGAGGAAAGCGACCACTTGAATCACTTGATCGAGGAAGCCATCGAGATGGCCCGCCTGGATGCCGGTGAGATCGAGCTCCAGATCGAACCCCATCATATCCGCGAGGTGGTGGAGGCGGCGATCGAGGATTCGAAGAATGCCCTGGCGAACCATAGCGTTGACGTCCGCCTGCCGCAGGGCCTGCCCCTGGTGCCGATGGATCCGGCCCGCATCAGGGAAGTGCTTGCCCAGCTCCTGGACAACGCAGTTAAGTATTCCCCGCCCGGAACCCCTATCGTCATTAGCAGCGAAGTGTCCGGCCGATTCCTCGTCACCAGCGTGGCCGATCGCGGTGCGGGCATTGACAGCTTCGAGCAGGCTCTTATCTTCGACAAGTTCTACCGTGGCAGGGAGCACCGCTACCACGTGCAAGGCACCGGCATGGGACTCGCTATCTGCAAGGCGATTGTGGAGGCCCACGGCGGAAGTATGGGAGTCACAAGCCAGGTGGGGAGCGGCTCAGTGTTCTATTTCAGTCTGCCGCTGTCTCCGGAAAGGGCCAGAGGCTTATGAGCTCGGGCAGGGTTTTGATCCTCGATGATGAAGCGCAGATCCGCCGCGTGCTCCGGACAAGCTTGGTGGCGAGCGGTTTTGTGGTGCGCGAGGCACGTCGCGGTGAAGAAGCCCTCGAGATGATCAGGGAAGAAATGCCGGACTTGCTGATCATTGACATCAACCTGCCGGGCATGAGCGGGTTCGAAGTGTGCCGCGAAATTCGCGAATCCTGCGACGCCCCGATCATCATGCTTTCGGTGCGCAATAATGAACGCGACAAGGTGCGGGCGCTCGATTCCGGGGCTGACGATTATGTGGTCAAACCCTTCGGGATCCAGGAACTCCTGGCTCGTATCCGCGCTAATTTGCGCCGCCACGCCCCCAGCTCCGACGAATTACCACTGACTTTTGAGTCCCAGGAGCTCACGATCAACTTTGCTCAGCGAACGGTGGTCGCGCGCGGCCATCAGGCGCGACTGACACCTAAGGAATTTGAGCTCCTCCATTACCTCGTGAGCCACCCCAACAAGGCCCTTCCACACCGCGAACTATTGCAAGCCGTCTGGGGACCCGACTACGGAGATCAGGTGGAATACCTGCGCGTCTTCATCAATCAGTTGCGCAAGAAGATCGAGCCTCAGCCTTCCAAGCCCCGCTACCTGCTGACCGAACCTTGGGTCGGCTACCGCTTCGCTATGCCGGAGGGAACCTAGACCCAAGGGGAAAACAGCCCTCTCCCCTGGGGCGCAGCATGTCCCATATCTCTTGCTTTACGCCTAAGGTCCAAAGTAAAAAGACCACCCTCTCCCCAAGGGAGAGGACAGCTTACTGATCAAAAATGTAGAAACTCGAGGGGGAAGGCTCTGCCTTTCTGCAAGACAGGGCGGCAGAGCCGCAAATGCCGATCGAACAAAATCCAGAAACTCCAGGGGGCAACCACAAGGGTCGCCCCTACACTGCTGGCCGGAATGTGCTTCTTTCACACTTTATCAGCGGGCGAGACGGCGCGCCACATATGCTATAGTCCCTAGTTCAGGAACCGTCACCCATCGAGGGACTGATGCGTCGTTATGGAAACAACCACCTGGCCGGTTACGCCATGCGAGTCGAAGAGTCGCTCGGCCGCCACTATCCCGAGCCCCCGCATCCCTTCCGCAATGATTACGAGCGGGACCGCGACCGCATTCTTCACTCCCGCGCCTTCCGTCGCCTCGAGAATAAAACCCAGGTTTTTACCCGGCGTTACTCCGACCATTTTCGCACCCGGCTGACCCACACTCTGGAAGTGGCGCAGATCAGCCGCACGGTGGCGAAAGCACTAGGGCTGAATTGCGACCTGGTGGAAGCTCTCGCGCTGGCGCATGATGTGGGTCATCCCCCCTTTGGCCATGCCGGTGAAGCGGAGCTCAACCGGCTCATGGGGCATTACCAAGATAGTTTTGACCACAACCTGCACGCGTTGCGAATCGTGGAGCATTTCGAGCAGAAGTATGTGGGGTTTCCCGGCTTGAATCTTACTTTCGAAGTCCGCGAAGGAATCATCAAGCACTCGCGCGAATACGATCCCGCGCTTTATCCCGAACTCGCCACCTACGCGTTGGACTCGCGCCCGCCGCTCGAAGCCCAGTTGATCGACCCCGCCGATGAAATCGCTTACAACTGCGCCGACCTTGACGACGGCTATGAGGCCAAACTCCTCACCCTTCCCCTCATCCGCCAGCGTTTGCGCTTGTTTGATTCCCTCTATCGGTCCATTGAACGGAAGTACCCTACGGCTCGCGAGAAACTGAAATTCAATGAAGCTCTCAAGGCTGTGCTGAACATTCTCGTAACCGACCTTATCGACTCGACGCGGCGGCGCCTTGCCGCGGCCCGCGTCAAGTCGGTGGCGGAGGTGCGTGCTCATCCCAGGCGGCTGGTGGGATTAGGCCCCCGGCGCGCCCGCGACAACCGGGAACTGAAGGAATTTCTGAACGTGAACCTCTATACCCATCGTCGAGTAGGGTCGGAGCGGGAAGGCATCGTGCGATGCGTGCGACGCCTGTTTGGTTACTACCTCGAGCATTCCCGACGCCTGCCTCCCTTCTACGTCGCCCAGAGCCGAGAAGAACCCTTGCATCGCGTGGTTTGCGACTACATTGCCGGCATGACAGATAATTATCTTTTGCTGCAATACAATAAACACCTCGGAGCTGGGGACTAGGGGCGAGAAAACTATAAATTGTAAATTCTATGTTATGAATTGCTTGCCGGTGCGCGACGCACAGAGTCCACCACGCAGCAGGGCGCTCATAATTTATAATCAGTACTGTCCCATCATAAGCTGAACAGATCCAGTTGCTTGAAGGGATCTGGTTCTAAGTTTTGGTCGTGGAATTGCGAAAGAGCCAATGAAATTGGGGTTTTTTCGAAAATCGTGATACTCAGAATTTGTAGGATTTCGTGTAGGCTCCGGTCTAGGCCAAGCTGTTTTTTCAAAATGGCCACGAGCACATAAACCGTGATCGCTATCCACACTTGCGTCTTGACGGCGTTCGCCGAGGTACCGTAGAAACTGCGGATACGCAGATGTTGTTTGATCCATCGGAAGAACAATTCGATTTGCCAACGGGCACGGTAGAGTTGCGCGATGATCAGGGCCTGGAGTTGAAAGTTGTTGGTCAGAAAGATCAGGCGCAAGTCTTTCTCGGCGTCGAAGTAGTGAATGCGCCGCAGGGGTGCGGGATAGCGACGCGAACTCTTGGGTCCGGTCAGACGAATGGTTTGATCGGAACGCAGCCCCGTAGAATGATCGACCCACCGCTGGCTGCAACGCCGGTAGCGCGTATTGTGCTCGGCGCGGGTGACGAAGAAAGCCAGCGCTTGGGTGATCAGGTAGAGACGCCGATAATCGACATAACCGCGATCGAGGAGATAGAAGGCGCCTGCTTCCAGCACCAGTTGATCGAGAAGCCTCACATCGTTCACTCGTCCGCTGGTCACGTAAACAGCGGTCGGAATGCTGCCGCGCAGGTCCAGCAAGGTGTGAAGTTTGACCGCGCTCTTGTGCCTGCGAAACTGCGCCCAGGGAAAAAGCGACAAGCAGAGATCGACGGTGGTGGAATCGAAAGCGTAAACCGTCTGCTCCAGTTCCACCCCGAACGGTTCGTGCTGGTAGAGGGCGCGAGCCTGGGCAATGAGCTGGCGTGCAAAATCGGCGTAGATGCGCCAGTCGCGCTGCAGATTGGCGTTGGCGAGATTGTTGCGCGAGATGCCGCCCCGAAAGCCCATGTGATAGAGTTGGCTCTGATGAGCGCGCAAGCAGGTTTGGATGTCCCGCAGACTCTCGCGATAAGTGAGTTGGGCAAAAGCCAAACACAAAAATTGATCGAGGCAGGAGAAACTCTGCACCTTGTAATCGCCCCGGTAGCGATCCACGCAGCGGTGAAACTCGGCAAGCGGAAGCAGGTCCATCAGTTGAGCAAAAATCGTTCGGCCACTGTTCATGCCTTCCCCTTCGACAGCTTTGAAACTGGCCGAGTAGTATCTCCGAATTCAAATCGATTTTGCTCATTTTGGTGCGCAACTAACAGCTAATACCTGTACTTAGACGGCTTTTCGAATTCAACATTGGGACAGTACTGATGGTGAATTCTGAATTATGAATTGCCGCTGCCTACTGCTTGCCGCACTTTTCCGGTCCCCTCAGGGTTGTAATAAGTGA
>Ga0187808_10000742_pt1 | contig 10707 bp, 10 predicted proteins | sample NC_wetland_sal_i_5_FD_132427 | JGI IMG/M metagenome (GOLD analysis project Ga0187808, IMG submission 132427) | Wetland sediment microbial communities from Neuse River Estuary, North Carolina, USA - ASW_3 | ecosystem: Environmental > Aquatic > Freshwater > Wetlands > Sediment | place: USA: North...
AACGTTCGCGCGGGCCCGCGCCGCACGACGCGCCGCTTGCGCTTCGGCGAGAACATGCGCGGCACCACCGCGCCCCAGCTGCCAACCGCCCGGCGCGCGAGAAACAGGGACTGAACGCTTACCGGAACCCTCGGTCTAGGCCGTTGTCTCGGCGTATTCCGGCGGGGGCGGTGCCGCCGGCTCCGGGGCGCCGTAGGTGACAAAGTCCCGGCTGCGTACGAGCGCGACCGCCAGCAGCGCACCCACCAGGGCGATCACGCCGGCAACGAGCAGGATCTCGTTCATCGCGCTGGCAAACGCGACATGCACCGCGGCCGTCGCCTGCGCGCGCTCGGCCTGCGGCACGGAGTGCAGGACGGTCTGCGTGCCGCCGGCCGCGACCGCATGTCCGATTTGGGCGGCGTGCCCCGCCGCCGGCGTGCCGGTGAGCCGTGGCGCGAGCAGGCTCGAGATCCGACTTTCAAACAGAGCTCCCAGCCCGGCGATTCCGGTTGCGATCCCGACCTGGCGGAAGGTGTTGTTGATCCCGCTGGCCATCCCGCTGCGCTGCGGCGGCACGACGCCGATCGCGGTCGCCGCGAGCGCCGGATTCAGCAGCCCCACGCCGGCGCCGGCGACGATGAAGCCCGGCAGCAGAACGGACCAATCGGAGGAGGCAGTCAGCCCCCGCATCAAGAACAGCCCGACCCCGGTCATCACCAGCCCCGCCCCGAGCAGGAAGCGGAACGGGATCCGTGCCGACAGGTTTCCTGAGGCGGCCGCGACAAAGAACGAGACGACCGTGAACGGCAGAAACCGCAATCCCGTCTGCAGCGGCGAGAGGCCCAACAGCGTCTGAATGTAGAGCGTCAGGTACAGGAACATCGCGAACATCGACGACGAAACCGAGAAGGCGACTATCGAGGCGCCGCTGAACGTGGGCTTGCGGAACAGGGTCACGTCGAACATCGCGTTCTCCTGGACGAACTGCGAGACCAGGAAGGTGGCCAGAAACAACGCCGAGCCGGAGAACAGCGCCACGATCGGGGCGCTTCCCCACCCGTCCGCGTTGCCGCGAATGATCGCCAGCACCAGCAGGAACAGCCCGGCAGTGAAAGTGATGGTCCCGATCCAGTCGATCCGCCTCGCCTCGGGATCCCGGGACTCGGTGACCTTGGTTGCGGTCAGCGCTGCCCCGGCGATTCCGATCGGGACGTTGATGTAGAAGATCGAGGACCAGCCCAGCCCCTCGGTCAACGCTCCGCCGAGCAGCGGCCCGACCGCCGCCGAGGCTGCGATCGTCGCGCCCCAGATGCCGAACGCGGTTCCGCGCTCGCGGCCGTGGAACTCCTGAGCCAGCAGCGCGAGCGCCGTGGCGAACATGATCGCGCCGCCGACGCCCTGGCCGGCGCGAGCGAAGATCAGGAACAGGGCGCTTGGAGAAAGGGCGCACAGGAGCGAGGTGAACGCGAACAGACCCAGCCCGATCGTGTAGAGCAGGCGGCGGCCGAGCCGATCGGCGAGCGTGCCCGCGGTCAGCAGCAGAGAGGCCAGCGTCAGCGCGTAGGCGTCGATCACCCACTGGATGTCCGAGAAGGTCGCCTTCAGGGAGCTCGCGATCTTCGGCAGCGCGACGTTCACGATCGTGATGTCGAGCAGCAGCATGAACGTCCCGGTGCAGACGACGATCAGCGTCCACCACTTGCGCTCCATCACCGTGATCCTAGTAGCCGCTGGAGTCCGGCCCGGCGCGGCCCCGCCGCACCCCGCGGAGTCAGCGCTGCAGACGCTCGGCGAATGCCTCCAGACCCCGCCGCCAGCCGCCGGGCGAGGCGACCGCGTCGCGCATCTTCTGCCAACCCTCGCCATGGCGTTCGAGATTGCGGTGCTCGAGCTCGACGCGCGTCCGGTCTGGCGTTTCGGGGATGAACCGGACCTCGAGTTCACTGGTCCTGGCGGGATCGGTCTCGAGCTCCCACGTCAGGCCGATGTCCCAGCTGATCACGATCCGCTCCGGCGGCTCGTAGGCGAGCACCCGGGCCCACCGGCACTCGCTGCCGTCCAAGCCGCGGTCGTAGACATGGCCGCCTTCCCTGGGCTCGAACACCATCTCGGCGAGCGGAGCGCGGAGAATGTGGTGGTCCGGCGGCCACCAGCTACCGATGTCATCGGTGAACACCGAGAACGCGCGGGCGGGCGGCGCCTCGACGACGATCGACTCGCGCACGCTTGTGGCTGTGTCCTGCATGGTCATGTGACCTCCTCTTCGCGTTGCTCGACGGCCATCTTGAAGGCCATCAAGGCTTGGTTCCAGAACTGGTCGAGATAGGCGCGCAGCGACCCCACCCCGTCAGGGTTGAGGTAGTAGAACCGGCGATTTCCCACGGGCTGGTCGAGCACGAGGCCAGCGTCCTTGAGCACCTTCAGGTGCTGCGAGACGGCGGGTCGGGTGACCGGGAGCTCGCGCGCAAGCTCGCCGACGGACCGAGGACGCTCGCCGAGACGCTCGAAGATCGCCCTCCGGGTCGGATCGCCCAAGGCGGAAAGTCCGCGCTGATTACCGGGTTGATGGTAAGTCCGCACTTACGGTAAGTGTAGACTTACGCAACACACGGTGTCAAGCGTGGCAAGCGGGGCGGCGCCTGTCGGAAGGCCCCTCGCGTGCGCTGCGATCGACTCACGCCTGCCGGAACCGCACCGGGGCGTTCCGGCAGGAGCGGCCCCGGCTACGCCTGTCCGTACACCGGGATCGCCGCGCCGCTCACGGGCTCCGAATCATCGGAGAGCAGCTCGGCAATCACCCCGGCGATCGCCCCCGGCTTGACCCAGCGGCCGTGGTCGGCGTTCGGCATCGCGGCCCGGTTCCCGGGCGTGTCGATCACGCTCGGAAGGATCGCGTTGCAGCGGATCTTGTCGTCGCGGTACTCAACCGCAACGGCATGAGCAAACGCGATCACAGCCGCCTTCGAGGAGATGTATCCGGCGGCTCCGCTGAACGGCTGGACGGCCGCCCGCGTACCGACGCAGACGATCGAGCCGCCGCCGTGCTCCATCATGTGCGGCACTGCGGCCCGAGTCATCAAGTAGGTGGAGCGAAGGTTCAGGCGGAACTGCTTCTCGAACTCCTCGATCGGCGTCTCGTGCACGCGACCTCCGGCGGCGAAGCCCCCGACGAGATTGACCAGCCCCCGCAGAGGCGGCTTGTCCGCGGCCGCTAGCGAGACGACCTCTTCGACCGGGCCGGGGTCGAACAGGTCGGCCTTCACCAGCTCCAGTCCATCACGGCGCTCGATGCGGTCGAGTTCGCGTTCGACGATCCACGGGACGACGACCCGCCAGCCGTCGTCGAGCAACCGTTTCACCACCGCGGTGCCGAGCCCGCCTGTGCCTCCCGTGACGATTGCGCTGGATTGCATGAGTGTCGTCCGCGCGTCACTCTATCTTCGCTTGCGCCATGAATGTCCGGGAATTTGCGGACGGATGTGAGGTCGCGCAGGCGCTGTTGATCCGCGACGCCGAAGTGCGCGCGCGCCGGGACGGCGGCGAGTACCTGAAGCTGACGCTCGGCGATCGGACGGGCAGCGTCCCCGCGATGGTCTGGGATGGCGTCGCCGAGGCTCGCGTCCTCTGCCTCCCTGGCGAGGTCGTGTTCGTGACCGGGCGCTACTCGGTCCACGCTCGCTTCGGACCCCAGCTCTCTGTCCAGTCGATCCGCGCCCCGCGGGACCGCGAGTACGCCCGTGACGACCTGCTCGACGGCCCCGTGCGGACCGCGGCACAGATGGAGGCGGACCTGCGTGAGCTGCTGGCCACGATCCAGAACCACCACCTGCGGCGGCTGCTGGCGGCGATCTTCGGCGAGGGATCGTCCACGTGGTCGAGCTACCGCGATGCGCCGGCGGCCAAGCGCTATCACCAGGCCTACCGGCATGGTCTGCTCGAGCATTGCCTGACGGTCGCCCAGGCCGTCAGCGCGATCTCGGCCACGTTCCCCGGGATCGATCGGGATGTCGCGGTGACCGGCGCGTTGCTGCACGACATCGGGAAGCTCGAGGCGTATGAGGTGCGGGGCGGCGCGATCGCGATGTCCGACCACGGCCGCCTGTACGGGGAGATTCCGATCGGCTACTACTTCGTGCGGCGCACGATCGAGCGCGTGGAGGGCTTTCCCTCCGAGCTCGCCCAGGCGGTGCTGCACATCATCCTCAGCCACCATGGCTCACTCGAGCACGGCAGCCCCGTCGTGCCATGCACCCGTGAGGCGACGCTCGTCCACATGATCGACAACCTCGGTGGGCGGCTGGGCAGCTTCGACCGGATCGAGAAGGAGCTCCCAGCCGGTGAGGAGTGGTCCGGTTACGACAAGGCCCTTGGCGGCGGCGCGTACTTCGCTGGGCGCGCCGAATCAGCCGAGGCCGCCTAGCGTCTGCCCGGCCGGCTGCGACCGGGGCGCTTGCCGGAGGCGAATCGCCGCAAATAGCGCACGCCCTTCGGGGGACCGCAGGGTCTCCGGCACGCCGCCCGACTACAGTTGCTGCGGGATGGCGAAGGACACGGAGAAGCTGATCCGGCAGCTCTCGCTGATCTCGTACCTGATGGCCGAACGCCGGCCGGTTACGGCCAACGAGATCAGGCGGGACGTCGAGGGGTACAGCGTGATGAACGAGGATGCGTTCGCGCGCCGTTTCTACGCGGATCGCTCCGAGCTCGAAGCGCTCGGGATCGTGCTGTCGGTCGAGAAGCCGGTGGATGGCCAGGTCGAGCAGGAGACCTACTCGCTGCCGCCGGAGAACTTCCACCTGCCGCCGATCGAGTTCAGCGACGAGGAGCTGGCGGCGCTCCACACGGCGCTGCACCTGCTCGACGGCGAGTTCGCTTACGCCGAGCCTCTGCGGCTGGCACTGCAACAGATCTCCTGGGGCCGTCCCAGCCCGCTGAGCGCGCCCGAGCAGCACACCGTGGCGCTGGGGATCACCGGATCGGCCGGCGGCCATGAGGTCTCCCAGCGCCTCGCAAAGATCGAGACCGCGATCTTCCGTCGCAAGACGATCGTGTTCGACTACTACACGATGGAGCGCGACGAATTCGGCACCCGTCGCGTCGACCCGTACCAGCTCCTCTACCAGGGCAGCCAGTTCTACCTGGTCGGGCGGGCCCACGAGCGTGGCGCGATCCGCGTCTTTCGCCTCTCCCGGATTCAGGGCAAAGTGGGCTACGCGACCAAGGCCGAGCACGACTTCCAGCGCCCGGAGGAGTTCGATCCGCGCGCGTACGCCAACCGCATCGACTGGCAGTTCGGCGACTCGATCGGCAGCGCCGAGATATGGGTCAGCAGGCGGATCGCGTGGCAGATCGAGCGCCACTTCGGCCACTACGGCGAGATGCGCGCGGACGGCGACGAGGGCGACCGGGTGTTCACGACGCCGTACTCGAACGCCCGCCAGCTGATCGCGTGGGTGCTCGGGCTCGGCGAGCACGCCAGGCTTCTCGACCCACCGGAGCTGGCATCCGAGTTGCGCGACCGGCTCGAGTTGCTGGTCGAGCGGCACACCGGAGTGCCCCACGTCGCACCCGAAATCGACGGTGGCGCCAGCTCCCAGCCGCGAGCAGCCGACGAGGCGGCCCGTACAGACGCCGACGCCGACGCCGGCAACGGGCATCACCTCGAGGCAGCGATCCGGCCGGAGAGGTTCGCGCGCCTGGTCACGCTCGCGAGCATCCTGATCGAAGGCGGGCGCGCGGGTCGGCGCTTGGACGCGCAGGAGGTGTGCAAGGCGCTGAAGGTGACAGAGCACGAGCTCCGCGAGGACATCTCGGTGCTCAACGTCGTCAACTTCGGCGCTGGGACGTACGTGCTGTATGCCGAAATCGGCGAGGACGGGTCGATCGAGGTCGATCCGGAGCCATACGGAGACTCGTTCGCTCGCCCGGCGAGGCTGCTCCCGGTGGAAGCCAAGGCGCTGATCGCGGCGATCGATCTGATCGGCGAGCACATTCCTGAGGGATCGCTCAGCTCTGTCCGTGCGAAGGTGGTTGCGGCGCTCGGCGAGGACCCAGCCCACGAAGGGCTTCAGGTCGCCCCCGCCGGCGGGGACGACGCCGAGATCGCCGCGGTGGTCTCGCAGGCGATAGCCCAGCGGCACCTGCTGTCGTTCGAGTACTACAAGGAGAACGAGGACGAGTTCTCGGTCCGCAAGGTTGAGCCATACGCGCTGATCAACGGCCGCGAGGGGTGGTACCTGGCCAGCTTTGACCCCTCGCGCGAAAGCGTCCGACACTTCCGGCTTGACCGGATCAAGTCGGCGACCGTCACCGACGAGCAATTCGAGCCCCGGTCCGACGTCGATCCCGCCGCCGACGTCGACGGCTGGCCGCGGACCGGAGAAGTGCCCTCCTCGCGCAGGGCACGGATCTGGATCTCCCCGGAGCGTGCCCGCTGGGCGCGGGAAGAGCGGACCGTGGTCGCGGAGCTAGAGGATGGCGCTGTGATCGTCGAGCTCGGATTCGCTGGAGTTGACTGGCTGGTGCGCGAGGTGCTCAAGGAAGCCGGCGACGCGGTCGTCTTGGAGCCCGAAGATGCTCGCGCGGAGGTGCGGGCGGCCGCAGAGACAATCCGCTCCGCACCGGCGACGGCGCCCGCCGCTCGGTGAGCCGCCGCAGCCAGATCGCGATGAGCGAGGGGGAGGTGGCGGCCTTCCTGGAGAACCAGCGGGTGGTGGTGTGTGCAACCGTCGGCACCCGGGGGTGGCCCCACCTGATGCCCCTCTGGTACGTCGTCAGGGACGGCGAGATCTGGGCGTGGACGTACTCAAAGTCCCAGAAGGTGCGCAACCTGGAGCGTGACGACAGAGCGACGCTTCAGATCGAGGACGGCGACCAGTACCGCGAGCTCCGCGGGGTGATGGTGGAAGTCCGCACCGTGCTGCACCGCGACACCGAAATCGTTGCCGATGTCGGGCGCGAGATCTTCGAGCGGTACGGAGCCACCGCTCCGGGCGAGGAGTTCATGGACATGGTGCCGCCTCAGGCGGCCAAGCGCGTCGCGCTTCAGTTCCTGCCGGTGCGCGTGGCAAGCTGGGACCACAGGAAACTGCACGGCGTGTACTAGGCCGCGCGTTCATCGGGCGCAGGCGTCCAGATACCCTCCCAGCGATGCAAGATCTCAAGGGCCTGATCCTCTCGGGTGGTAAGGGCACGCGGCTTCGGCCGATCACCCACACGAGCGCCAAGCAGCTGATCCCGGTCGCCAACAAGCCGGTCCTCTTCTACGGGATCGAAGCAATGGCGCGGGCTGGGATCAAGGACGTCGGGATCATCATCGCGCCCGAAACCGGCGCCGAGATTCAGGCTGTCGCTGGGGATGGCTCGCGCTTTGGCGTGAAGCTCACCTACATCCTCCAGGACGAGCCTCTGGGTCTGGCCCACGCAGTCCTCACCGCCGAGCATTTCCTCGGCGAATCACCGTTCGTCATGTACCTCGGCGACAACCTGCTCCAGGGGGGCATCCAGGACCTGGTCGCCGCCTTCCGCGAGCATGGCCCGGACGCTCTGATCCTGCTTACGCCGGTCCCCGACCCCGAACAGTACGGCGTCGCCGAGCTCTCGAACGGTGCGGTTGTGCGCCTCGTCGAGAAACCTGTGGAGCCGAAGACCGACCTCGCACTGGTCGGGGTGTACATGTTCACGCCGATCGTGCACGAGGCGGCCAGGGCGATCGAGCCATCGGGACGTGGCGAGCTCGAGATCACCGACGCAATCCAGCACCTAGTGGACCAGGGGTTGCGAGTCGAGCCGCACGTGGTCAAGGGCTGGTGGAAGGACACCGGACGGCTCGATGACATGCTCGCCGCCAACCGTTTGGTGCTCGACACGATCGAAGCTCGCGTGGACGGCGAACTGGTGGCATCGCAAGTGGACGGAAGGGTGGTGATCGAGCGTGGCGCCCGACTGGAGCGCTCGACCGTGCGTGGCCCGGCGATCATCGGGGCGGGGGCGCGGCTGACCGACTGCTACGTGGGCCCGTACACCGCGGTGGGTGAAAACTGCTCGATCGAGAACGCCGAGGTGGAGCATTCAATCCTGCTCTCAGGGTCTGTGGTCCGCGATCTCGCGGGGCGGATGGAATCCTCGCTGCTGGGGCGAAACGTCGTCGTCGGGCGCGACCAGCGCCAGCCCCGCGCCTATCGTTTCCTGGTCGGCGACAACTCAGAGGTCGGCATCCTGTAGGCGGGATCGGGGGCGCCCAAGACGCCTCGGCCGTTCAACCGCAAGGTGCGAAGAGTGCGTGTCCACGAGTGCCACGCCCACTAATCGAAGTCAGCACCGCGGTCGATATCACGGCACGAGGCGCCCAGTTTGCGGCGCGCCCGAAATGACCGAATCGCTCGACAACCCCACCCCCCGGCGAAGCTCCTCGTTTGCGATCAACGAGCGCACGCTCGATGACCGCACAACCGTGATCATGATCGACGGGGATCTCGACCTCGCGTCTGCCCCCGAGCTCAAGCGGACGCTTTCTGACCTGCTGCGCGCCGGGCGCAGCCAGCTGGTCCTCGACTTCAGCCGCATGCCGTTCATGGACTCGACGGCGCTCAGTGTGATCGTCGCGATCCACCGGAGGCTTGGCCCCGACGATCGCCTTGCGATCGCTGGGGCCGGGGCTGATGTGCTGCGTATGTTCAAGCTGACCGGCCGTGCCGCCACGTTCCAGATCTTCCCCACCCTCGATGCCGCGCTGGCCTCCGCAACGGGTAGTGCCGCGGCCACCAGCGAGTCCACGGCCCCCCCGGTGACCGCGGACGCAGCCCTGGCGCTCGGGATTGCCGCGACCGCGATGCCGTTCGCTGAGTCCATCGAGGATCAGGCCGAGCGGTGGCTGCGCGTCCTTCGGCGGCACGGCGAGGCGGGTGTGGTGCTAGCGTCGCTCGGCGTGACCGAGGCGCCCATCCTGGACGCCAGGAGCCGCACCGCCACCGATCGGACGATCCCCATGGACGTGCTCGCAACCGTGACCGAGCAAGCCGGCCGGATCGCCACCCAGCGCAGGGCGCCCAAGCTCGCGACGACCGATGTGCTGCTGGCCGTCATGCACATCTACGGCGCGACCTTCGACCGCGTGTTGGCGGCCCACGGAGCCGACATCGACGAGCTGGCCGCCCGGCTCGCGACTTCCGAGCCCTCGCCGGCCGGCCGCTGAGCGGCTGGGCTCACTCCGGCCCACTCGCCCGTCGGGACGAGCTGGCGCGAGTCCCGACGGCCGACCGGCCCCGAGTTCGCTCAGGCGAGCGTCTCGCGCTGGAGGGCCGTCAGTTCTCGGCGCAATGTCGCCACCTCCGCTTCCAGCGCGTCGACCCGCGCGAGCAGCTCGCCCTCGCTCGTCGAGCTGCTGACGTCGGAAGGCGGGGCGGTCGCGGGTGATGCTTGCTCAGCCAGCGGCTCGCCTTCGCCCCCAAGCAGCTGTTCGAAGCGATCTTCCTTGCGTCCCGGGCGCCGCGCGGTCCGCCGGACGTAGCCCCGCTCAGCAAGGACGCCGAGGACACGGTCGACATCCGCCAGCGAGTCCAACCTGGCCATTCGCTCGGTCCTCGCCTTGAGCTCGCCGGGGGTCTGCGGTCCGCGCAGCAACAGGACGGCGAGCACGGCGAGCTCCTCGCGCCCGACCGATAGAGCCTCCTCGGCGAGGTGCCGGTATTTAACCGCGCGACTGCCATGTCCGCTGGCCAGCCGCGCCAACCCGTAGCGAGAGAGTCGCTCCGCGGCCTCTCGCACCGTCGCGTCGTCATAGGCAGTGACTGGATCTCGGTTGGTGGATTGGTTACACGCCAAGCGCAGCGCATTGAGTGACAGGGGATACTGGTCGGGCGTGGTCCAGCGCTTCTCGATCAGGCAGCCCAGGACGCGTTGTTCGGGCGGGGTGAGCTCCGAGAAGTGCACAGCGGTCGAGGATAAGGGGTCAGACACGGCCTCTCAGCATGCAGGCCCACCCGGCTGGCCGTAAAGTGCGGGGGAAGCAATTCGCACCAACGGCGTCCTTGACAGCACAATGCGAACGAAACCGATCCTGACACTCTCAACAGCAGCGCTCCTGGCGCTCGTGGCCGCTGGTTGCGGGTCCTCCTCGTCGTCGAGCTCCACTCGGACGGCGGCAGCAGTCGCGCCTGCGACAACAGCGACCACTCCGCCCGCCAAGCCCCACTCGCGTCCGCACCGCGCACACCACGCGGCGCACCACACCGCTCCCCAGACCACCTCCACCGCCGCCGCCGCAACCGCCACGCCCGCCGAGGTGACCACAGCCACGACGCACTCGTCGCCACCCCCGGTGACGACGACTCACACCTCCCCGCCCCCGACGACAACGCACTCCTCTCCGCCCCCGACCACGACTCATTCCTCTTTGCCCGCGACGACAACGCACTCCTCGCCCCCCCCGACGACGACTCACTCCTCGCCACCGTCGAACACGACCACCAGCGGCGGGATCCCCCAGGGACCGGGCGCCGGCGATAACGACGGCGACAACCACGGCGGCCCGAGCGACGGCGACGGGAACATCTAGGCAGCTCGTCCCGACGACGTGTCGGTAGACGACCTGGCGCGAGTCTCCTCGTCTATACGAGGGGCGCGAGCTCGAGGACATATCGTCCCCAAGATGGTGTCGGTGGACGAGGCCCGCGGGCTCGCGCTCGGGCTCGCTGAGGCGAGCGAGCAGGATCACCACGGCCGCCC
>Ga0187808_10000743_pt1 | contig 10705 bp, 5 predicted proteins | sample NC_wetland_sal_i_5_FD_132427 | JGI IMG/M metagenome (GOLD analysis project Ga0187808, IMG submission 132427) | Wetland sediment microbial communities from Neuse River Estuary, North Carolina, USA - ASW_3 | ecosystem: Environmental > Aquatic > Freshwater > Wetlands > Sediment | place: USA: North...
CGATTCTTATGTCCTTGGCTGCCTCCTTCTGGATCCTCTTGAAGAACGGGGCGCTCTCGGTGCAAAAGTGGCACTGAGTAGAGAGCGCGAGAACTAGAGTCCGTTTGTTCTTGGCCCAATCCACGCCCGGGAGCGAGCCCTTCAAGCTCGTCCCCTTGGTCACTTGAGGCTTGGCGGCTGAGGCTGCGGGCCGCCCCTCCGGCAGGATGAACACCTTGATTAGCACAATCGAAAGTAGCAGTGATACTATGATGGTCGAAACGTTCGCCACCATTTCGAGCACGGTCGGTCGCTTGGCGCTGCTGCTCTCGCCTTCTGTACCCATCGTATCCACTCCGATTCGGTGGTATCGTTGATGCGGGAGTTTCCCGCCTCGCAGTCAGTCTAATCTCGTTCAACGCGTAGTCAACTCGATTTTGTTAGCCTGACGTGCTATTTGTTAGCCTGAGTTGCTACGTCGGTAGTCGGAGGGAGAAAGTCCGAACTCGCGCTCGAACTCGCGATCGAGATTCGAAGTGTGCGCGTAGCCACACCGCCAGGCAATTTCCTCAACCCGCAGTCGCATGTCTCGAAGAAGCAGCTTTGCCCTCGCCAGTCGCGCCGCTCGCACATACTGCCGGAGCTTCGCTCGTTGGCGGCGCCATGCGTAAGAGCGCCTGCACGCCCTGTCGCCACCCGACGCACGGTCTACCTCCTCCGTTAATGGCCAGAAGTTTAATGACATTCTTGCACGCGTTGGGGGGAGCGTCAATAGCTAAGATGGCTTCAGTTATCTCGTATCCGCAGCCATCCCGCTACCGGCCCACGAGTGGCGGCGACGGCCCGCTTTGGTCAGTTTGGGGCCGACGAGTACATTCGCTGCCGCACTCGCCTGCCGAAAAGAGCAAAGAGCCGTAGAAAGCGATACTGGCCTAATTTGGGCCGTAACGCCAGCTTCCAGCCGGCACTAGAGCCGCCAAGATGGCGGCGCTACGTCCATATTAGGACAGCACCCAGAAAGCATGACGCTTGACATGACCGCAGACGGCCCCTACTATTCTTAGATGGTGGGGTCGCAGTCGAGTAGTGTTGGTCCTCGCTCGAACGCCTCGGACGAGCGATGAGATTTGTCTGGAAGTAGGGTGGGCCATGGACGAATCGAAGCGTGCATTCTTACGCGCCGCGGGAGTGCTTCTCGCGGAGGGCATTCTCCAAAAGCGTTTAGCGGGCAAGTGGGGCGCAGGGGAGAAAGCGCCCGCGCACAAGATTGTGCTGGTGATTTTCGGCGGGGTGCGCCACGCTGAGACGTTCTCGCCGCAAGGGTTGGTGAACGTCCCGCACCTTTCCCAGGACCTCATGCCCAAGGCCCTCTTTTACCCCCAAGTGCGCAACGAGGGAGTGACGGCGCACTTCAATGCTACTTCCAGCATCTTCACCGGCAACTGGCAGCGCGTGGACGACTGGGGGAAACTGCCGCCCACCACGCCCACGTTCTTCGAGTACTTCCGCAAGCAGTTGGGGGTACCGCAAAGCGAGGTGTGGATTGTAGCCAGTAATAAAGCCCTCACCAGCATGATCGCGTCGAGCGCACTCTCCAACTATGGACCTCGGTTTGGGGCCAATGTGGTGTTTCCCAAACAACTCCTCATCACTGCTGTGGAGACAGCTTTGCGTGAGGGCCGCACCCGCAACTTTGCCGACCCAGCTAAAGTGCAAGCGGAGCTCGAGTCAACCCTCCAGGGCAGCAACTACGAAGGCTTGGGATGGACGGTATTCGACGGGGTGCAGACGCTCGATCCCAGCGTACGGCCGGCGATGCGGTCGGCGGTGGCGAACTTCGTTCAATCCGGCGTCCCCACAACAGGTGACGAGCTTACCTTCTTTATCAGCCGGGAAATCATGCGGAAATTTGCGCCCACGTTGCTGGTGGTCATCTTTTCGGACGTGGAAGCCGCACACTTTGGGTCATACTCGATGCACTTGGCCGGGATTCATATGGCTGACCGCCTGTGTTATGAACTCTGGCAGGAGATCGAAGCGAACGCGGAGTATCGCGGACGCACTACCTACGTGATTCTGCCGGAATTCGGGCGCGATCCGGATGGCTCGAATACCAACGGCTTTTTCAATCATCGCGCCAACCACACCAGCACGCGGACATCGTGGATGATGTGCCTGGGTGCGGCGGTGGAGCGGCCGCAGACTGTGGAGAGGCCGATACACCACATCGACCTATGTCCTACCCTAGCTTCCCTGGTGGGTTGCCAGATGCCGGACGCGCTGGGCAGCAGGCTGCCGGAGTTCCGCGCCTGAGTTGATTGATGATTGTCGATTGACGATTGCTGATGGTCGATATCTCAACCGCTCTTTCAATCGGCAATCGACGATCGACAATCGTCAATATTCCTACGATGAGTCCACCCAGGAAAGTCAGTGTTCACGACATCGCCCGGCTGGCCCACGTGTCGATCGGGACCGTGGACCGGGCCTTGCACGCCCGTAAGGAAATCAACCGCGAGACACGCAAGCGGATTCTCCGTATCGCTCGCAAAGTGGGCTACAAGCCCAATTTGGCGGCACGCCTGCTGGCGGTGGGCCGCGCCCCCCTGTGTATCGGCGTGTGCATCCCGCGCGAGATTCACTTCTTCTACGATCAGGTTCGACAGGGCATCATGGAGGAGGCCCACCGTTTCGAATCTTTGGGGGTCAGCATCCTTTACCGGCCGGTGGTGCGGCTGGGCGCGGGCGAGGTGGACCGAGTGCGAGAATTGCTGGACAGTAATATCCGGGCTCTCATTCTCGCGCCGGGAGATCCGCGCGGGCTGGCGCCGCTCATTGAGGAGGCCGAAAAGCGCAGGATCCGCGTCCTCTGCGTATCCTCGGATGCGCCTGAAAGCGCTCGGTCCACTGTGATTTGCGTAGACCCTGAGTTGAACGGCCGGTGCGCCGCGGAACTGATGGCGAAATTTGTGCCCCCCAATTCTCGAGTGGCCATCGTTACCGGCATGCTGCAAGTGGAGGACCACCGGAGAAAAACCAACGGCTTTTGCGAGGCCTTCCCGTGTTTCTGTGAGGGGGGCAAGGTTATCGAGGTGATAGAGAACCACGAGGACGAAGAAGAAGCACGCCAAAAGTGCGCTTCCTTGCTGGAAGGATTCCCCTCCCTTGGCGGTCTCTATGTGAGTACGGTGAATTGCCTTCCCGTCTGCGCAGCCTTGGACGCCGCCGGACTTTCGGGTAAAGTGAAGTTGATCACCACTGACCTTTTCCCCAAAATGGTGCCCCACTTCAAAAATGGAACCATTTCCGCCTCAATGTACCAAAGGCCCCATGTGCAGGGGCAGACTGCGGTTCGCGTAGCGGTGGATCACATTGTGAACGGCGTTCCCATTCCCCCCTCGTATTACCTGAATCCGCAGATTGTGCTGCAATCCAATATCAGCCTGTTTCGCGAGATCTCATCGACAAAGACTGCGGAGTTGGTGGAACCGGCCAACGAATCTCCGGTTGCCGCTCTTGTCGCTGCCGCGCCGTGACAAAGCGGCCCGCCGGCTTAACCGAAATGTCCAGTTTGCTGTGGCGGCGCTCTCCGAGCAACGTAAGATTGGCGGTCAGAGAGCACCGCTAGAAAAATCAAACTGACCCACTACGAACCGAAAAATCCTCTTGACAAGGAAGGCAAGGGGGCGTATAACCGTGTGCGTACACGGCTCCCGCTCACAAGGGTGCACGTGATTTCTTTTTGTCACGACTTCGCGACGAGGCTGCTCGTCCGCTTTTTCTTGCGTTGGGCTTAGGGTCCGGTGTCATTTCCTAGAAGGACAAATTAACTAAGAGAGGAGTGTAGCCATGATACAGATGCTTCGGCATCCCCGTACACCATGGGTAATGGTGTTGTTGTGCTTCTGCATGTTTCTGGGAGAGCGCCAGGCCATCGCCCAAGTGGACACAGGAGCATTACTGGGAACTGTGAAGGATTCCTCCGGCGCAGTGATCCCTACCGCTAAAGTTACACTAACTAACCAGGGTACGTCCTTCGTGCTCACCACAACTACGCGCGAGGACGGCAGCTACATTTTCACGCCCTTGAAAATCGGCACTTACACGGTGGAAGCTGAGGCCCCCGGTTTCGAGAAAGCGCGGAACGCCGGGATCGTGGTCAACATACAGCAACAAGTGGTGGTGGATTTTACCTTGGTCCCTGGCGCCGTGACCCAAACCATCGAAGTCACGAGCCAGGCGCCCCTGCTTCAAACCCAAAGCGGATCGGTGGGTCAGGTGGAGGGCTCGACCGAGATTAACGACTTGCCCTTGAATGGCAGGAACTTCAACTTCCTGGCGCGGCTCACCGCCGGTGTCACGAGAGGGCAACCCGATACTCGAGGACTCGATGCCAACGGCTGGTTTGCGGCCAATGGCACGCGCCCTGCCCAGAACAATCTTCTCCTGGACGGAATTGACAACAACAGCAACAACGTCGATTTCTTGAATGGCGCCGCCTACGTTCTCAGCCCGCCGGTGGATGCGATAGGTGAGTTCAAATTGCAAACCAACTCTTTCGGCGCGGAATTCGGCCGCGCCGGAGGTGCGGTCCTGAACGCCAGCATGAAGTCCGGAACGAATCAGTTTCATGGCGACCTGTGGGAGTTCGTTCGGAACGACAAGCTCGACGCGGCGGACTTCTTTCAGGACTCCTTTGGCGAAGCGAAAGGCGAGTTCCGGCGGAACCAATTCGGCGGAACCTTCGGTGGACCGATCCGCAAGAATAAGACCTTCTTTTTCGGCGACTACGAAGGCATGCGGTTGCGCCAAGCAACTCCCTGGACGGCGACGGTACCCACGACTGCGGAAGTGCAAAGCGGGTATACGGATTTCACCGACTTAATCAGCGGGCAGACGGGAACTCCACGCACAGACTTGCTCGGGCGCTCGTTCCCCACGGGCTCGATCATGGATCCCGCCACCACGCGTCCTGTGACGGCAAACCAAGCTGACCCGGTAACAGGACTGGTAGCCACCGGCACCGGCTTCGTCCGCGATCAAATCGAGTGCGGCGGCAACGCGAACACAATCTGCCCAGACCGGCTTGACCCCAACGCGGTGAAGTTGCTTCAACTACTTCCTGCTCCGACTGCCCCGGGGATTTACAACAACTACTCCCGCAGCCCGGTGGGGACTGAAACCTCGGATCACTTTGACGTGCGCGTAGACCAGAACTTCAGTGAGAAGGATCAGCTCTTTGTTCGCTACAGCTTCACCAATGACCCCTCTTTCAAGCCAGGGCCATTTGCCGGCTATGCGGATGGCGGGGGCTTCAACCAAGGCACGCAGAAGAACCGCAACCAGGGTGCCGGATTAAGCTGGACCCATTCGTTCTCACCTACTCTCATCAACGAGGCCAGAATCGGCTTCAATCGGGAATTTGTCTACCGGGTCCAACCTTACGGCGACGATACCAGCAACATTCCTGCACAGTTCGGGATTCAGGGAATTCCTCAGGTAGCGGGTAACGGAGGTCTCCCCTCGATTCTGATTGGCGGAACGGGCCTGGGGGCTAACCCCAACGTGCTGGGTGAACTGGGGTCGGCGGAATGGCTCGTCAGCTCGAGATACAGCAATACCTATCAGATTACGGAAAACCTCACCAAGATTTACAAATCGCACACCTTCAAGGGGGGCGTGGAAATCCAAACCATATCGTTCCCCTGGATTGCTCCCCCCTACTCACGGGGTGAGTTCGACTTGACGGGTGATTACACTTCGGTTCTTCCCAACGACCTTGATACCAGCACTGGCCGGGCGCAACTGCTCTTGTTACCCCAGCCCGCCACGTACGCTGGAGGGGTCAGCAATATCGGAGGCGCGAACGGAGTTGACGCCTCCAATTTTGGAGAACTCTCGCCCTACAAGCGCTACTACGGCATGTATTTCCAGGACGATTGGAAAGTCAGGCCGAAATTGACCTTGAACCTTGGGCTGCGCTGGGACTTCTTTGGAGCAGTCGGCGATAAGTGGAACGCGCAGGCCAATTTTGTTCCCGCGCCCCCAGGTGCCGGCGCCGAGTTCATTCTCCCCGCCAGCGCGAAGAGCATTCCTCTGTCCTCGTCTTTTACCGGCCTCCTCGCCAAGGATGGAATCAACCTCCTTTACACCGGCGCCTACGGAGCAGGGTTGATTAATACGCAAAAAACCAACTTCGCACCGCGCTTTGGATTTGCCTACCAGTTCACGCCCAAGTTCGTGGCGCGCGGCGGATATGGGATCTTCTACGGCGGGTTCGAGAATCGTGGCGGCTACCCGGCGTTGGGTTATAACTACCCATTTCAATTTACTTTTGGTTTCCCAGCCGCCAATTTCTGGAGTCCTGTGACCTATAGCAACGGTCAAACCGGGACACTCGAGAACGGTTTCACGGACATTCCGCTCAACCCCTCCTTAGTGCAGGCGGCGGGGCTCGACTTCCGTGGCATTCAACTCGACTACAAAACTCCTTACATGCAGATGTTCAACTTGACAACCCAATACCAGTTGGGCCCTAACGACTCGATTGAGCTTGGCTACGTCGGCTCGCTGGGACGCCACATTGAAAGCTTCCCCGGGACGAATGACACCTCCGTACTGCTCCCTCCGGGCACGAATTACACGGCGTACGCGCCCTACCCTGATTTCGCGTACGGCTCCTCTTACGCGGCCACGGAAGGCAGCAGCTACTATCATTCCCTTCAGGCCAAGTACACACGGCGGTTAGCCAAAGGTCTGGATATGCTTGCCGCCTTCACTTGGGCAAGAACCATGACTGATGCCGGTGATCTGCTCAGCGGCGGAGGTGTGGCAGGCTATCGCGCGCCCTACATTCCGGGTTTTGGAATCCAAGGGGATTACGGGCTCGCGGATTTTGACATCCGGAAAGCCTTTTCGTTGAGCGGAACCTATCAACTGCCGGTGGGCACCGGACAGCGTTTCCTGAGCGGCAGCCACGGCATTGCGAACGCTATTCTGGGCGGGTGGATGATGAACTGGATCCTGACCCTGGACGACGGGTTCCCGGAGACTATCGGATGCGCGACCGGCGGGGCGGCCGGGGTGGGTTGCTACGCCTTGCTCGTGCCCGGTCAGGGCGAGTATGCCGGGCCTCACAATGTTAACCAATGGATGACCCCGGCAGCCTTCGCCAATCCGCCTGCTGCAACTACCGTTGGTCAAACCGACCTCGCTCCGTTGGGGGGCGCGGGAACACAGGTTGTTGGGCCCGGGATCCATCGCCTGGATTGGTCATTGTTCAAGCAGTTCCAGACGTCGGAACGAACCCGGGTGGAGTTCCGCGCGGAATTCTTCAACCTCACGAATCACCCCAACTTTGCTTTGCCGGGTTACACCAATTACAGTAACACTTCAACCTTTGGGGAGATTACCTCGACGGAAGACAGCCCCAACGACCCGAGGCAAATCCAGTTCGCGCTGAAGTTCTACTTCTAACGGCTGCTGAAAGATCATGAGGTCAGTCCGAATCGTCCGAGGGCGGCCGGCAAGTTGGCCGCCCTTATTTTTGGCGACAAGCATTGGGGTGCATCAGAAACAACCCCTTGTTCGTGGTCATCGAAGAAAAAGATTTACCACAGCGCGGCACAGCCGCAACCAAATGCAGATTCTTCGCTTCGCTCAGAATGACATGTCATCCTGAGCGAAGCGAAGGATCTGCTTTTCTTCGCGCGCCGCGAAGGAACTCACCCTTAGTAGCACAGAGAACACGGAGGCCACAGAGAACGAGGTTCTGTTCTTCTCTGTGAACTCGGTGCCCTCTGTGGTGAGGTTCTGCTTGGGTTGCGGCGGTTCCCGGGGGAGGGTACCATGTCATTCGGGAGCTACAATTCTTTGAGGGCCGAAGACTCTCTGTGACTCTTTTCTCTCCTGGGGTCGGACGGCAAGTAGAGGGGCCAGTTGCAAGGCGAAGGGGAATCAGACGAGCGGGCGGTGAGGCGTGCGGGGGGCGGCAAGCCGCCTGCCTGCCAGTCGAGGCCGGCATTAGGGGAGGGCGAGGCGTCCCCCTACAAGGCGCACTGCTTTCTTGCACTCCTGATGGCTCTTTGCGTGGCGGGCGGCGCCCGAACAGGTCCTGGGGCGGTTCAGGCTGCGGCACCGTCCGGCATGAACGGCCCCGGCTCCGAAAGCCGGCAGTCCGGCGATGTCGAGGGCGCGCTCAAGCGGGCCGTGGCGCTGAGGCCGGAGAGCTTTGAAGCCAACCATCGCATGGGGGAGTTCTACCTGCAGTCGGGTAGACTCAAAGCCGGGATACCGTATCTGGAGAAAGCCCAAAAGTTGAATCCTGCGCATTACGTGAACGGTTATGATTTGGCTCTCGCCTATCTTGAAATCGGTGAGCTCAGCAATGCCTCCCGGCAAATTCGAGGAATGCTTAGCCGGCAGAACAACGCCGAGCTGCATAACTTGCTGGGAGAAACCGCGGAAAAAGTGGGGGACTACGTGACGGCAGCTAACGAGTTTCAGGTTGCTGCGCATATGGACCCGAGTGAGAAGTACATCTTCGACTGGGGGAACGAGCTTCTCCTGCATCGCGGCTATGACCCGGCCGTCAAAGTATTCAGCAGCGGGGTGGAGCATTATCCCCAGTCCGCCATGCTGCATATCGGGCTTGGCGTTGCTCTTTACTCGCTGGGTTTATACGATGAGGCGGCGAGGGCGCTATGCCGCGCCACGGACTTGGCTCCTAACGATCCACGCCCCTATCTTTTTCTGGGACAAATGTTCGACATCTCGCTGAGCCAGTCGGATGAGGTGACGAAGCGCTTGAAGCGTTTTGTCGGACTCCAGCCTCGCAACGCACTCGCCAGCTACTACTACGCGATGAGCCTTTGGAAGGGCCAGCGCGGTCAAAGCCTACGGGTGAACATGAATGAAATCACCTCTTTGCTCGAGCGCTCTGCGACGCTCGACCCGAAATTTCCTGACCCGCGCTTGCAACTCGGGATTCTCTTTGCCGGCGAGCAGAAGTATGCGGATGCGATTCGAGAGTTCAAAGACGCCATCAGGCTCAAGCCCGATCTGGCGGATGCCCACTATCGTTTGGCGCAGGCATATTCGCGCACCGGGCAAAAGGCCCTGGCGGACAAGGAATTCGCACTCTACAAGCGCTTTCACCAGCAGGAGATGGCGGAGGACGAGAAAAGGCGGAACAAAGCTGCGCAGCTTTATTTCAAAATCCAGTAGCGCAGATCTGCTTTCCAACGTCTGCGGTTCTTCGTGGCTTTCGCGGAACAGCCGCAGACCTTGGAAAGCAGATCTGCGCTACCCAGCAAAGACAAAGGAGGGGGATGGATGACGACTTTTGCCCAGGATTGTCTGGCAGGAAAAACCGTACTGATCACAGGCGGACTCGGCGCGATCGGTAGGGTGGTAGTCACGGCGCTGCTGTCACATTCAGCCCGCGTGGTGGTGAACGATGTTCTGAGCGTTGAGCAAGCCGGACAACTGGGTAAGGACCTTGCTTGGCCGCAAGAGAGATTCGTTTATGTGCGCGCCGATGTCACCACGCCTGGGGGCGCCGAGGAACTCGTCAACAGAACTCTCGAGACTTTCGGGGGCCTCGACGTGGCCCTCTGCCATGCCGGAATGGCTCACTCCTGCCCTATCCTCAACTATTCGGAGGAGGAATGGGACAGAATCATGGACGTGAACTTGAAGAGCGCATTTCTAGTGGCGCAGGTTGCGGCGCGAGCCATGGTGGAGGGCGGCATCAAAGGAAAAATCATCTTCACCTCCTCGTGGGTTCAGGATGTTCCTTGGCCGGATATTACCCCTTACAATGTGACGAAGAGCGGTATGAAGATGTTGATGAAGGGCATGGCGCGGGAACTGGCCGGGAAAGGAATTCGGGTTAATGCGCTAGCCCCTGGCATTGTGGGAGTGGGGATGGGCAGGCGGCAATGGGACACGGAACCCGATTACCGTCGCCGCGCGGCGCGCGCGATTCCATTAGGCTATCTCCAACCGCCCGAATCGGTGGCGGATGCCCTCCTCTTCCTGTGCTCGGGCGCTTCGGACTATATCACCGGAACAACCTTGCTGGCGGACGGAGGCTGTAGCCTCTATCCGATGGATTGAAGCTATGAAAATCACTGCAATCAGAACGGTAGTCGTCAATGCCGAGATGCGCAACTGGGTCTTCGTGAAAGTGGAGACTGACCAGCCAGGCCTCTGGGGATGGGGTGAGGCGTCGCTCGAATGGAAAACCAGGGCGGTGGTGGGGGCCGTCGAAGACCTCGCGCCTATGGTTGTGGGGGAAGACCCGAGCCGCATCGAGCATCTCTATCAAAAACTATACCGGCAGTCCTTCTGGCGGCTGGGCGTAATCGGCATGAGCGCCATCAGCGGCATCGAACAGGCCTGCTGGGACATCGTGGGCAAGTCGCTTGGCCTCCCGGTTTATAAGCTGCTAGGCGGTGCGGTGCGGGAACGTGTGCGCATGTACACCCATCTGGGCGGCGGAGACATGAAATCGGTTTACGAGACTTTTGACCCGGCCCCGCTCATCGACTTGGCGCTCGCCGTGACAGCCCAAGGCTACACTGCGGTGAAAGTGGTGTGCGTCCCCTATTCCGAGCCTCTGATGAGTGTGCCCTACGTGAAGAGATTCGCTCAGGCCATCGAAAAGCTGCGGCGGGCGGTGGGCGACGCGGTGGACATCATGATTGATTTCCACGGCCGCACC
>Ga0187808_10000748_pt1 | contig 10669 bp, 6 predicted proteins | sample NC_wetland_sal_i_5_FD_132427 | JGI IMG/M metagenome (GOLD analysis project Ga0187808, IMG submission 132427) | Wetland sediment microbial communities from Neuse River Estuary, North Carolina, USA - ASW_3 | ecosystem: Environmental > Aquatic > Freshwater > Wetlands > Sediment | place: USA: North...
AACCGCTTGCACCACGGTGGTAACTAACGGAATGGCGGTTCACACCGAGACTGAAGAAGTTAAGAATGCTCGCAAGGCCATGCTCGAGTTCCTGCTTACCAACCACCCCTTGGATTGCCCGGTGTGCGACAAGGGCGGTGAATGCGAGCTTCAGGACGCCGTCTTCCGGTACGGTGCGGCAGAGACCCGGTTCATGGAGTCCAAGCTCCATCACGAGGAGAGGAAGTTCTCCAGCCTCGTCTATTATGACTGGCCGCGGTGCATCTTGTGCTATCGGTGTATCCGCGTGTGCGACGAAGGAATGGACGTGAACGCCTACGGGATCGGTTTCCGCGGCGCGCATAGCGAGATCATTCCCAATCGCGGAGAACAACTGGAGTGCGAAGAGTGTGGAATGTGCATTGACATCTGCCCCGTGGGCGCGCTCACCAGCGGCACCTATCGCTATCACACCCGGCCCTGGGAGATGACGTACACGGGGACAATTTGCAATCACTGCGGCGACGGCTGCAAGACTACCCTTTCTGTCCGCAACAATCAGATCATCCGCGCCAACAACCGCGACCATTCCGGGTTCAATGGCGAGTTCCTCTGCGTCAAAGGGCGCTTTGGATGGGATTTCGTCAACAACGATAACCGGCTGACAGCTCCTTTGATCCGTCGCAAGGGCAAGCAGGAAGCCGGTACCTGGGAGGAAGCTCTCAGCTTGACGGTCGAGCGCCTCAAAACCGTTTTGGCGGAAAATGGCCCCGATTCAGTCGCGGTCATCGGCTCCAACCGCACCACTAACGAAGAGAACTATCTCCTCGGACGCTTCACGCGAACCATCCTGGCCACCAACAATCTGGACCACCACCGTACGGCGGATTACTCTTCACTCGTGCGCGCCCTGACCGAATCTCACTCGACCGACCGCTACGCGGCCATGGACGACATCCCGCTTGCCTCCTCCATCCTGCTGGTCGGGAACGACCCAACCCACCAACATCCGCTCGCCGCCTTCCAGATTCGACAGGCGGTTCAACGCCATGGGGCGAGGCTCTACGTCATCAATCAGCAGGATATTAAACTCCGTCGCCAGTCGAGCCTTTACCTTCCGGTGCAAGCTGGCGGGGAGGCGGAAGCTATTCGCGCGCTGGCTGGAATGGAAATACCTTCGGCCCCGCCTCTGACTTCCCTTCCCAACCAGGCAAGGGAATCAGGTGTGGGGTCGGGTCTCGCGCCGGGCGTAGTCAGCTCTCTTAACTCCTTACGGGAAGAACTCCGGAAGCAAAGCGATGTCATTATCATTTTCGGCGACGAGATTCAGGGCACCGCGATTCTCGATTTGGTGCGGTGGGGACTCACGCTGCCCGGCAGGGCGCGCTTCGTCGCCCTCGGCGATTACGCCAATTCCCGCGGCGCCGCGGACATGGGAGTTCTTCCAGGTACGCTTCCTGGGTACTCGCCCATCACGGAAGCCGCTGCGCGCGCGCGTTTTGAATCAGCCTGGGAGGCTAAGATTCCGGGCGAACCCGGCCGCCCGGTACGTCAGATTATCGCTGGTATTGATTCGGGTGAAGTCAAGGCCTTACTGGTTTTCGGATCAAATCCCGCGAAGACGTTTGGGATACCAAAAGAGGCATTGGGCAAGTTGGCGTTCCTGGTAGCCGCTGAGATTTTCCCCACCGAAACCACGGAAATGGCGGACGTGGTTTTGCCCGCCACCACTTTTGCCGAGAAGGCGGGAACTGTTACCAACACCTGCGGGCAGGTGCAAGCGCTCAAGAAGACCATGCGCAAGGCAGGGACCCGAAGCGATCTCGAAATCCTGATTGCTCTGGCCCGCCTGTTCGGCCACAGGTGGAACTACCAATCTGCGGACGACGTCACGCGGGAGATCATCGCCAAGGTGACCGGCTACGCAGTCCCCCTTCCCAGTTTGCTGGTCGGCCGCGCAGTTATGACTCAACCTGCGGGAATGCCGCCGGAGTTGGAGGGACCGGACCTGGTTTTTTCCTCGCGTGATTCGCTCTTTACTTCCGGGACCGTAAGCCGTTACAGTTGGGCGCTCAATTCAGTGGACGAAGCCAAGAAACCCTATGGCCACATTTTCTGACACAGGGTTGCTGCTCCTTATCACCCTGATAAAAATCGCGGTAGTGGTCGTGGTGATGCTGACCGCGATCGCCTACTTGACTTGGCTGGAACGGAAAGTGGTGGCCCACATCCAAGCTCGCTGGGGACCTCACCGAGTGGGGCCTCACGGGCTTTTCCAGCCTCTGGCGGACGGAGTCAAGTTCATTCTCAAAGAAGATATCATGCCTCTCGAGGCCGACACAGTTATTTACTGGCTCGCCCCTTTCCTGGGATTCACTCTGGCCTTTCTCTCCATTGCCGTCATTCCATTCGGGGAAAGTTTCAGAATTTACGGTCACACCATCAGTTTCCAGATTACTGATTTGAACGTCGGACTGCTCTTTATCTTCGCCGTAACCTCGCTGGGGGTTTATAGCATCGCGCTGGCCGGCTGGTCATCAAATAGCAAGTACCCGTTGCTGGGCGGACTTCGTTCCTCCGCCCAGATGATCAGTTATGAGCTGTCACTGGGCCTGGCCGTGGTGGGTGTGTTGATGATTTCCGGGACGTTGAGCCTGCGGGGCATTGTGAATAATCAAGCAGGCTTCTTTCATTACCACGGAATGAACACCTACATTCCCCATTGGAACATCTTCCTGCAACCTGTGGGATTCCTCGTATACTTTATCTCCGCCATCGCCGAAACCAACCGTGTACCCTTCGACCTGCCGGAAGGCGAGACCGAGTTGGTGGGCGGATTTCATACCGAATACAGCAGCATGAAGTTCGCGATGTTTTTCTTGGCCGAATATGCCAACATGATCACGGTCTCGTGCCTCGCCACCATAATGTTTTTCGGTGGATGGCATGGCCCCACGTTTGGCCCTTACGTGCTGCGCGTGCTTCTTCCCGTTTTTTGGTTCGGCCTTAAGCTTTTTTGCTTCCTTTTCTTCTACATCTGGACGCGCGGGACGCTGCCCCGCTTTCGCTACGATCAATTGATGGCTTTCGGTTGGAAATTTCTGTTGCCGTTGGGTGTGCTTAATATTCTGGCGACCAGCTTCGTAGTCGCCTTGCTCGGCTCTTCTTGAGGAGTGGGTAGCGCGGACCGCCGCCTTTGCGGTCCGCGGTTTCATGTAAGGCCCGTGGACAACCTATGACCCGGCTTCTCGAAGTTACGATCCGTCCTTTCGAGGACGAGCTGCGGCTCCGCCGCCTGCTTTGCGGAAAGGCTCTGCCTTTCCGAGGGGTGCGCGACTTGGTTATCCCCCTTGGCGCAGGCTGGAAGGCTGAGCCTTCCAGCCTGCGCCAAGGAGATTGAAAGGGCCTGGACGTGCCGGAAAGCCGGAGGCTTTCCGCACAGCGGGGCGGCAGAGCCGCTCTGCGTCCCTGGGTGGCTAGCTAATTATGCCTGTGCTCTTCTACATCTTCGCAGCTCTGGCCGTGCTTGCGGCGATCAGCGTGGTGGCGCACCGCACGCCCGTGTACAGTGCCTTGTCGCTCATCGTGGTGCTGTGCTCGCTGGCGGTCGTTTATCTTTTGCTGGGCGCGGAATTCATCGCCGTTATCCAGGTGATTGTTTACGCCGGCGCCATTATGGTGTTGTTCGTGTTTGTGATCATGCTCCTTAACGCAGGCCGGGAAATGCCTAGCCAACGTAGTCGAATTGCACGCTGGCTGGGCGCCCCACTGGTTGCAGCTTTCCTGTTGGAAGTCCTACTGGCGGTCTGGAAGCAGTTTCCCTCGGCAAGCGCGCGCCCTGCCGCCCCACTCGACGCAGGACCTGCCGCCATTGGTCACCTCCTGTTCAGGAATTACGTATTGCCTTTCGAGGTCACGTCGATCTTGATTCTGGTGGCGATTCTGGGCGCCGTGGTCCTGGCAAAAAAGGAGTTCTGAGGTTTCAAGGATGATTCCGCTTTCACACGTATTGGCCCTCAGCATCACCCTTTTCGTGATTGGCGCCGCAGGCTTTATTTTCCGCAGGAACATCATCACGGTTTTCATGTGCATCGAGCTGATGCTCAACGCGGTCAACCTGGCGTTTATCGGTTTTTCGCGCTATTTGGGAAACTTGGACGGGCAGTTGTTTGTTTTCTTCGTGATCGTGGTGGCAGCGGCCGAAGCGACCGTCGGCCTGGCCATCATCATCGCAGTTTATCGGGACCGAAGCACACTCAACATTGATGATCTGGATTCGATGAAGATGTAGCGCAGGTCCCGCTTTCTGGGCCTGCGGCTCTTCAGAAGCAGAAAACGATCGGCAGTGATGTATGTAAAACTAGTTCTCAATCTCTTCTCGGCTCGCAAAGTTCTCTCTGTGTGCTCCTTGGTCGGAAGAACCTCAACACAGAGGCCACTGAGACGCTCCGTGTCCTCGGTGTTAAAGCTTGAGAAGCACGGAGAGCACGGAGAGTCTCGTTATTCAGACCGGAAGCTGACGGCTGATAGCTGAGCGCTGAAAGCTGGCCACTGACTGTTCATTATGGAAATTTTGCTTATCCTGATGCTTCTCCCACCCCTGGTGGGGACAATTCTGAACGGCGTACTGGGTCGGCGTTTTTCGCAGGCCGTGGTCTCCCTGGTCGGTTGCGGGGCTTCGGGGCTTTCCATGATTTTTGCGCTGCTGAGCGCTTGGGCGTATACAAACTCCTCAAGCCAACCTGCGCCTTTTATTCACCGCTACTTCACTTGGATTGAATCCGGGAATCTTCACGTTGATTATGCCCTTTACTACGATCGCCTCACCCTAGTCATGACCGTGACCGTCACGGTGGTTGCGTTCCTGATTCACCTGTACTCCAGAGGGTACATGGAGCACGAGGGCGGCTACTACCGCTTTTTCACCTACTTAAATCTCTTCCTCTTCATGATGCTCACACTGGTGACGGCCGCCAACTATCCCCTCCTCTTCGTGGGCTGGGAAGGCGTAGGACTTTGCTCCTATTTGCTTATTGGCTTTTATTTCCGCAAACAGTCGGCTTCCGATGCAGGGAAGAAGGCGTTCATCGTGACGCGCCTCGGTGACGCGGGATTCACTGTGGGCGTAGCTCTGCTCTTCTGGACTTTTGGCTCGCTGAATTTCCAGTCAACTTTTGCCAGCGTCGCAGCGCTTCCGCCCGGGGAAATGCAAACTACCTTGACCGCCATCGGCATTCTCCTCTTCCTCGGCGCGGTCGGCAAATCGGCCCAGATCCCCCTTTACATCTGGCTTCCCGACGCTATGGAAGGGCCCACGCCGGTCAGCGCTTTGATTCATGCCGCCACTATGGTGACCGCCGGGATTTACCTCGTAGCGAGGTCGAACCCCATCTATTCGCATGCACCCCTGGCTCTGGAAGTAGTAGGCGTGGTGGGTTGTGTGACGGCCTTCTATGCGGCGACGATTGCCCTTACTCAAAACGATCTCAAGAGGATGCTGGCGTATTCCACCATCAGCCAGCTTGGATACATGTTCATCGGCTGCGGAGTGGGCGTCTTCGCTGCCGGAATCTTCCACTTGATGACCCACGCCTTCTTCAAATCTCTCCTCTTCCTCTGCTCCGGCAGCGTGATGCACGCTCTCAGTGGCGAGCTGGACATGCGCAAGATGGGCGGCCTGCGACACAAGATGAAGACCACCTTTGTGACCTTCTTCGTTGCCACCCTGGCCATTAGTGGCGTGCCGGGGCTGTCAGGATTCTTCAGCAAGGATGAAATCCTGGCGGGCGCCTACGAGGGACCCCTCGGCCAGCCTTGGCTGTACTGGCTTGGCGCCCTCACCGCAGGTCTGACGGCCTTTTATATGTTCCGCGCCCTCTTCATGACATTCTTCGGGACCTCGCGCATGGCGCCTGAAGTCGAGCACCACGTGCACGAAAGCAGTTCGAAGATGACTACGCCGCTGCTAGTGCTGGCGCTCTTTTCGATCGTCGTGGGTGATGTGAGCTGGCCCAAGGCTTTTGGGGGGAGCGAAGCCTTTGACCGTTATCTGGAGCCTGTCTTCAAGCCGTCGGAGGATTTCCTTCAGGCCTCAGCACATCCTGCCGGCCACGCGCTCGCCAGCGGCTCTTTGATGATGTTGACGTTATTCTTCGTGGCGGTGGGCATCCTCGTTGCCTACTGGCTCTATCTCAAATCGACGCAATTGCCCGCCCGCCTCGCGGAGCGCTTCAGCAAGGTCTACCAGATATTGATACACAAATACTACGTGGACGAGTTCTATAACTGGCTAGTGGTGCGGCCAATTCGAGTGGGTTCGGAGAAATTCCTCTGGCGGCGCGTGGACGTGGTAGCTATTGATGGCGTCATGGTGAATGGAACTGGGGAGGAGGTGGCCGGAGTAGGTAGCATTCTACGCCGCATTCAATCTGGCAATATCCGAAGCTACGCGTCATGGGTCATGCTGGGGGCAACGTTGTGGTTGGTTTACGTTCTATGGCCGCAGTAGCAAGAGACGAGTGACGAGCTAGCACGATTCGGGACTTATCTGGCTGAGTCTATGCCTTTTTTGGCTGACCATCTTCTCACGACCGCGATCTTTCTGCCTCTGGCGGGAGCAGTCATCATTGCATTCCTCAATCCCTCCCGCGTTCAGCAGATTCGTTGGATAGCGCTCCTTTCATCGCTGCTTACCTTCGTGGTGACCGTGGTCCTCTACGCGGGCTTGCGGGCCGATATCCCCGGCATGCAATTCACGGAGATGCATCCCTGGATCACCGCGCCGCCGATTTACTATCACCTTGGCGTGGATGGCCTGAGCGCGCTTCTCATCCTGCTGACGGGGTTCTTGACCCCGCTTTGCGTGCTCGTTTCCTGGATCGACATCACTCGCCGGGTCAAGGAGTTCTTCCTCTTCCTGCTCGCACTCGAGACGGGAATGATTGGCGTCTTTGCCTCACTCGACCTCGTGCTTTTCTTTCTCTTCTGGGAAGTCATGTTAATCCCCATGTACTTCCTGATCGGCATCTGGGGTCACGAGCGGCGGGTCTATGCAGCGGCGAAGTTCATCATTTATACCATGGTGGGTTCCGCCCTGATGCTCGTAGGTATTCTCTACCTTTACAACCTCTCAGGAACTTTCGACCTGCCTAGAATTATCGAGTCATTGACGAGCAGTGCCTTGCTGACTCACTCCATTGAGCGATGGCTCTTCCTGGCCTTCTTTATCGCCTTTGCAATCAAGGTCCCCCTGTTCCCTTTTCACACCTGGCTGCCCGATGCCCACGTCGAGGCCCCTACGGCGGGTTCGGTGATTCTGGCGGGCGTGCTGCTGAAAATGGGCACCTACGGCATGTTGCGCTTCTGCCTGCCGCTCTTTCCCCACGCCTCGCGGGAGTTTGCCCCACTCATCATAGCCCTCGCCATTATCGGAATCATATATGGCGCATTGGTGGCGATGGTCCAGCCTGATTTGAAGAAGCTGGTGGCGTATTCCTCGGTGGCGCATCTTGGCTTCTGCGTCCTGGGGATTTTTGTTCTCAATGTTCAAGGAATGCAAGGCGCCATCTACCAGATGTTCAGCCACGGCGTTTCGACGGGCGCATTATTCATCCTGGTGGGCCTGCTCTACGAGCGCCGCCATACGCGGCTCATCAGCGAGTTTGGCGGACTCGCCACTTCCCTGCCGGTCTACAGCACGTTTTTCCTGATAGTAACCCTTTCTTCCCTTGGCCTGCCCATGCTGAACGGATTTGTGGGCGAGTTCTTGATTATCGTCGGCTCTTTCCACAGCCGGGCCGTTTATGCCGCCCTCGCCGCCCTGGGTGTCGTGCTGGCTGCGGTCTATTTGCTCTGGATGTACCAACGCGTCTTTTTGGGTGAAATTAGGAACGATAAGAACAAAAATCTTCCAGATTGCAGCGCGCTCGAGAAGCTCATCCTTACTACCATGGTGATTGTCATTCTTGCCATGGGGATTTATCCCCAGCCTTTCTTGCGCCGCATGGACCACAGTGTGGCGGCCGTCATGTCGCGTCAACAGCAGGCTGCGGGAAGAACAATCGGGAAGTCTGGAATTCGGAGTGATGAGTGGGGAGCAGCAAACACAGTGCGCCAGAACTGTCAGAAAAAGAACCTTCTTCGTGTCCTCTGTGCCTCAAAAGCCTCAACACAGAGAACACAGAGGCCCTCAGCGACCTCTGTGTTTAATCGTTCCTGGGCCACAGAGAACACAGAGAAGGAATCGTCGCGAAACAACAAGGTCCCACGGCTGATTGTCGCAAGGAGCAGCCCCAACTCACAGTTCCCTACTCACTATTCCCAATTCCCTGCTGCCTCGACAGGGGGTGGCCAATGATCACCTTCCAGCCCACCGACCTGCTGAGGATTCTCCCGGAAATCATCCTTTGTGGATTTGGAATCCTGGTTATGGTCCTCGATCCTTTCGTCGCTCCCCAAAGAAGATCCTTGCTCGGCTGGCTTGCCTTGGTTGGGGTTCTGGCGGCGGCAGGCGGCACCCTGTGGGCTTCTGATAGTCCGGGTCTTGCCTTTGGCCGGGCTATCGCTGCGGACCATTTCAGTTTCTATTTCTTCTATCTTTTCTTGCTGGTGGCTGCATTGACGGTGTTGGGCTCCATCAACTATCTTGACCGCGATGGCATTCAACATGGAGAGTTCTACGCGCTCATCCTGATGGGCACCACCGGCATGTGCTTTATGGCCTCATCAACCGACCTCATTATGGTTTTCATCGGCCTCGAGATTTCTTCCATCTCCACGTACATTCTTGCGGGCTTTAAGCGAAGAGACGCACTCGCCAACGAAGCCTCGCTCAAGTATTTCCTCCTGGGCTCGTTTGCCACTGCCTTCTTCCTTTACGGGATCGCTTTTGTTTACGGGCTGACGGGCACCACCAATCTGCTGGATTTGAGCGGACGGCTTGCCCAGCCGGCGCAATGGACTATGCTGGCGCGCGTTGCCCTTCTCTTAATGTTCGTGGGCCTGGCATTCAAGCTTTCCACTGCCCCGTTTCAAATCTGGGCGCCGGATGTCTATCAGGGAGCGCCTGCGCCGGTCACGGCATTCCTCTCGGTCGGTCCCAAAGCGGCGGCCTTTGCCGTTCTTCTTCGGATTTTGCTGGGAAGTTTGACGTCCGCAGGCTCCACTGGCTTTTGGGTAATCTGGGTCTCAGCGATTCTGACCATGTGCCTGGGCAATCTCGCCGCAATCTGGCAGACCAACGTCAAGAGGCTGCTGGCCTACTCATCCATCGCTCACGCCGGTTACGTTCTAGTCGGGGTGGCAGCGGGAACTAAGGAGGGCACATCGGCGGTGCTCTTCTACCTTACGGCTTACGCATTGATGAACGTCGGGGCATTTGTGTTGATCGCCCACCTGGGCGGAAATGGCGAACTCTCAACGCAAATTGAAGATTATACCGGGTTGGCTTACATAAGGCCGGGAACCGCCGCTTGCTTGACTCTCTTCCTCCTCTCTCTTGCCGGCTTCCCCACTACGGCTGGTTTCTTCGGAAAATTCTTCCTCTTCCGCGCTGCCATTCACTCCCACTTGATTGGCCTCACTATCATCGCACTGCTGAACAGCGTCGTGTCGGTGTACTACTACCTTCGCATCGTTGTCGCTATGTACATGCGGGAAGGCACGACTCGTGCTTCCACAGCTTCCCTACCGATGGCGCTGCGCGCGGCCATGGTAGTGAGCGTGGTCGGCATCTTTTATCTGGGCCTGTTCCCCAACCTGTTCCTAAGCTTTTCTAACACCGCAGGCATACCACTGCCGTAGCAGAGATTCCGCGGCTTGTAATCCTGAGCGACCTCATTGTAATCCAGGGGGAAGCGAAGGATCACTGTAGTTTTTCGTTCGTCAGTCAGCGTGGCGCGCATGCCAGCGTCGTGCAACCTACGTTCGTGGCATAGGTCAGCCCGCGTTGGCGGGCGACATAATTTGGCCCACGGCGACAGCCGTGGGTCTTGAGTGCATCCCTCCCCCTCCAAGCGGAGGAGGGGGAACAGAAGGGGGCGGGGGCCGTCTTTCCCAGGGCTTCGCCCTGGGCCACATTACTCCGCCCCTAACGGGGCTGGCCACCATGCGCCTCAGGAAATCTAACTTTATGAACGAACTTATGGGACAGGACACCAGCAAACTACGGTGATCCTTTGCTTCGATCAGGGGGGCGGTCCAGCCCATTGTCGCTTGCCTTGGATGAATTACGCAACAAGAGCCGTGGACCTCAAAGACGGAGGTCCGCGCTACCGGCTTGCCGGAGGGTCAATGCAGTTCCCATTGCGTCCAGAGGTCAATGCCCGGCGCAAAATGCGCTCACGACAAAAGAGGGGAGGCCGAAGCCTCCCCTGTTTTGGCCGAACCAGTGCAGGATTCCTGCTATCAAAACTTTACTACGGAATCGTTACTTTGGCAAAGATGATGGCAAAGGTATAGAGCGCCATCGACTCAATCAGGACCAGGGCCAGAATCAGCGCCAACTGAATACCTGGCCGAGCGCCTGGATTACGCGCCAAGCCCTCGCAAGCCGAAGCCGCAGCCTTGGATTGGGCAAACCCACAAACAGCAGAGGCAATCGCCATACCTAACGCAGAGGCAATAATCGCCCATTTAGTACTATCCGTCGCGCCACCAGCGCCCGCCCCTGGTTGTTGCGCGAAAGCCGGCG
>Ga0187808_10000749_pt1 | contig 10654 bp, 9 predicted proteins | sample NC_wetland_sal_i_5_FD_132427 | JGI IMG/M metagenome (GOLD analysis project Ga0187808, IMG submission 132427) | Wetland sediment microbial communities from Neuse River Estuary, North Carolina, USA - ASW_3 | ecosystem: Environmental > Aquatic > Freshwater > Wetlands > Sediment | place: USA: North...
CGCCGCCGCGGGCGGCGTCCAGCCGGCCAGCAGGCGGGGTCCCTCGAACGGGTACCCGGCCAGCGACCCGAGCCTGATCATGGCTGCGCTTCTTCGTCCTCGCTGATCGCCTCGGCCCGCACCACCGGGCCGGGCGGCAGTCCGGCCTGCGCCGCGGCCCGCGCGAACTCCTCGGCCGCCTTGGCGATCGCCTCGTCGCGGCTAGCGGCTTCCACGATGACCTGGACGCCGTACCGGCTGGTCCCGATCCCAGTCGCGATGCCACCGCTCGCGGCGACCGCATCGGCCAGTTCGACCACCTGCTCACGGCTCAGGACGCGATCACCCTCGGCTTCGAGCCCGACGCTCCACCTCACCGCACACTCCTTAGCTCAGGCCCTGAGCCGAGTTTCCAGGGACCGGACGGTCGTGGTGCACGCGCTCGTGGGCTGGTTACCGGTCATCGCGCATATCGCAGCCGTGATGTAGTTCGCCGTCCCGTCGATGCCCATGGCGACCGGGCTATTCGGGTTGCTCAGGTCGGCCGCGATCTGGCTCCAGCTCAGCCCGGCGAGCAACTGCGGGCTGTAGCTCGCCCCGAAGAGCGCGTACTTGTTCCCGAAATCGATGAACGGTATCCCGCCGCTATAGTCGGGCGGGACGTAAGGCGGGGCGTCGAACTTGGCTACCAGCGCCTGTTGGGCCGGGGTGGGCGTCTCCAGGGTGGTGTAGCCGCCCGTGGACGGGTCCGGGATATTGCTGAGGTTCTCGACCGGCGTGAAGGTCAGGTACGGGCTGGAGTAGCTGACCTTGGCGAACGTCCAGGTCGCCGTATTCGGATACGGCTCGCCGCCGCCGGCGCCGTCCGTGGCGGCGGAGCGGGTGGTGGCGAGCCCGCTGAACGTGCCGAACCGGCCCAGCGCCGCGATCATCGCCCAGCGCTCTGCCGCGCAGAAGGGGCAGAACTCCGAGCCCAGGTAGAACATCTCGGGCTTGCCGTTCAGGGTCAACGCCGTGCCGCCGAGGGTAATGGGCCTGGCCGTGACCACGCCGCCGCCGTCCCCTACCGCGTCCAGCGCGCTCACGGGCACCGAGGTGACCCTGCCTATGACGGCGGCCGGCGCCACCCCCGCCTGGCCGTTCGATCGCGACGAGGCCGACGGCAACGCCGGTTTGGTGTTGAACTTGATCAGAACGAAAGTCACCGCAATCGCCGCCACGGCGGCGACGATGCCTACCGCCACCAGGATGCGCCAGGGCTGCCCGCCCCGGCGAGGGGGCGGTTCACCACTCCCGCTCGGCAGGTCCTGCGCGTAGGCCCAATCCGGCGAGGCGGGCACCGCATCGCCGTCCAGTCCGGCCGGCCTGGCCATTTCCGGCTCCTGCGGCGCGTCAGCGTGGTCCGGCCCGAGACCCTGCGGATCCTCCGGCTGCAGGTCTCCCTCCACCGCCACCTCCTTCTCGGTAGGTACACGTTAAGGCACGCGGCGGCTAGGGCTCGCTTTAAGGCGCCAGTGGCTAATTCAGCGCGGGCAGCAGCGTGGCGAGTTTCTCCAGGCTGGTCAGGTCGTGGCCGGATAGGAGCAGGTCGATGTGCGGGGCGGCGACCATCATGCCGAGCGTGCTGGGTCGCCAGCCCGGCTCGTCACCCTTGTGCGGGTTCAGCCAGACCACCCGGTGGCTCAGCCGGGACAGCCGCTCCATCGCCGCGGCGAGCACCGCGGGATCCCCGCGATCCAGGCCGTCGGAGCAGATCACCACGATCCCGCCGCGGCACAAGCCGCGGTGTCCCCAGTTCCGTACGAAGGCGTCCAGGCTGTCGCCGATCCTGGTCCCGCCGTCCCAGTCGAACGCCGCCCGCGCCGCGCGCTCTAGGGCCTCGTCCGGGCTGCGGCACTCCATCGCCCCGGTCACCCGGGTCAGCCGGGTGCCGAAGCAGAACACCTCGACCCGCCCGGCCGAACGCGCGGCCGAATGGGCGAACTGGAGCAGGCTGCGTGAGTAGTCGGCCATCGAGCCCGAGATGTCCAGGATCAGGATCAGCGGCCGCATCCGGACCTTGCGCCGCCGCCAGTACAACCGGGCCGGCTCGCCGTGCATGCGCAGGGACTCCCGTATGGTCCGCCGGGGATCGGGCCGGGTGCCCGCCCGCGCGGCGGCGGTGCGCCTGGTCCGCCGGCGCGGCGGGGTCAGCCTGATCCTGGCCATGATCCGGCGCAGGGCGGCGAGTTCCTCCGGCGTGCAGGCGGCGAATGACTTGCGCTTGAGCGCCTCGACGTCCGATGCCATCCAGCCGAGCACCGCGTCGTCCTCGCGCTCGTCACCGCCGGGCTCGGTGGACGGGATGGCCAGCGCGCCCTGCGCCGCCGCCGAGGCGCGCAGCATGAGCGACAGCTCGTCCGCGTCCCGGTCGGCGGCCAGGAAGAACCGGCGGAACACCTCGTCGTAGGTGGCGATGTCGTCATGCCGGGTGACCAGCGTGGTGCGCCCCGCCCAGTACAGGTCGACCAGGTCGGACGGGTTCAGCCCCGTCAGCGCCGAGCAGTAAAGCTGGACGTCCCCCGACCCTACGGCCAGCCCGGCCGCGCGCAACTCCCCGGCGAACCTGACCAGCAGCCCGATGATCGGGACGCTCTCGGCCTCAGGAGCCCCGGGCACCGGAGGTGATCTCCTGCAGGTTGTCCAGGACGACCTCCAAGTCGTCCCGGTCCTTCACCACCGCGCCGAGCGTGTCCTGGGCGGTGCGGGCGTCCAGGTCCGATTCGCCGAGGAAGTCCAGGGTGCGGGCCCAGTCGATGGTCTCGGCCACGCCGGGCGGCTTGGCCAGGTCGAGCTCCCGCAGCCGCTGGACCGCGGCGACCACCTTGCGGGCCAGCGCCGCGGAGATGCCCGGCTCCCGGATCAGGACGATCTCGACCTCGCGGTCCGCGGCGGGGTACCCGATCCAGTGGTACAGGCAGCGCCGCTTCAGCGCGTCGTGTAGCTCCCGGGTGCGGTTGGAGGTGAGCACCACCAGCGGCGGGCTGTCCGCCCTGACCGTGCCGATCTCGGGGATGCTGATCTGGAAGTCGGAGAGCACCTCGAGCAGGAAGGCCTCGAACTCGTCGTCCGCCCGGTCGATCTCGTCGATCAGCAGCACGGCCCCCCGACCGGCCCGGACCGCCTCGAGCAGCGGCCTTTCCAGCAGGAACTTCGGGCCGAAGAGCTTGTCGACCTCGTCGGAATCGGTGACCTGATGCTCCGAAAGCGCCCGGATGTGCAGCATCTGCCGGGCGTAGTCCCATTCGTACAGCGCCTGGTTGGTATCGATGCCCTCGTAGCACTGGAGCCGGATCAGCCTGCGGCCGAACACCGCGGCCATGACCTTGGCCACCTCGGTCTTGCCGACCCCGACCTCCCCCTCGAGCAGGATGGGCCGGTTCAGCGACATCGCCACGAACAGCGCCGTGGCCAGCCCGCGGTCAGCCAGGTACCCGCCCTGGCGCAAGATCTCGGTCAGCTGGCCGACGGTCTCCGGGTTTTCCATTCAGAGGACGAGGTCCCGCACGCTGCCGGCGCCGGGGTTTAGCTTCCCCTCGCGGGCCAGCTGGGTCCGCCAGGCCAGGCGCAGGTCGCCGTCGGTCTCCTCGGCCAGGCCGCCGAAGCCCACGTCGGCCATCCGCTTGCAGGCCTTGATGTCACCGCAGGCCGCCTCGATATCCTCGGTGGTCTGCGCCTGGGCGGTCCACACCTCGCGGAGCACGCCGAGGACCTCGTCGGTGTTAGCGCCCATCTGCTGGCACCCTCCTGTCGCGGGCAGGCTTGCCTCCTACCGACTGTATGCCCTGGTCCCTGACCTGGCGACATCGGATTAAGAGTTCCCTTATGGGCTGGGTCGCGTAGGCGGCTAGGTCTGCAGTCGAATGCTGCCTTGTACGTGCGGGTGTGGGAGTACGACGTGCCCGGCGACCAGGCGCCGGCGTTCACCGCGGCCTACGCGGCCGACGGCCCTTGGGGCGAGCTGTTCGGCCGGGCCGCCGGGTTCCTGGGCCGGATTGTCGCGTCAAGTTCGCCTTGACCCTATAGCGGTGTCAAGGTTACCCTGACGGCATGACCGATTCACGGACTCTCGCGCCAGGCGCCGCCCGGCTGGACATCTTGTGCTGCTCGTTCTGCAACAAGGACAAGGACGCGGTCGCCAAGCTCGTGGCCGGCCCGGGCGTCTACATCTGCAACGAATGCGTCGAACTCTGCAACCTCGTCATCGCGGACAAGTCCACGCCCCAGTTCGGCGCGTGGAACGAGCGACCGGACGACGAGCTGCTCACCGGCCTGGCCAAGGTCCAGGCCGTGGTGTCCCAGGCCGACGCCGCCGTCCACGACTACGTCGATGTCCTGCGCAGCCGGGGCATCAGCTGGACCCGGATCGGGGCGGCGCTCGGCGTGTCCAAGCAGGCGGCCTGGGAACGGTTCTCCGGGGAAGACTGAACCTGGCTGGGGACGCGGGCCCTGAGAGCCTGGATCGCGCGAGCCCAAAGAGGCCTAGCTTTCCAGTGCCCCGCGCATGGGGCGGAACTTCACCTGAGCCTCGGCCAGCTCGGCGGCCGGATCCGAGCCCGCCACGATGCCACAGCCAGCGAACAGCCGGGCGGTCCGGCCGGACAGCTGCGCGCAGCGCAGTGCGATGCCCCATTCGCCGTTCCCCTCGGCGTCCACCCAGCCGACCGGGCCTGCGTACCGCTCCCTGTCCATGTGCTCGAGCTCGCGGATCAGCTCGAACGCGGCCCCGGTGGGCGTGCCGCAGACCGCAGCGGTCGGATGGACCGCCGCGGCCAGGCCGAGCGCCGACCTGGGCGCGGAACTCGGCGCGAGCGTGCCGCGGACCCAGGTGCCCAGGTGGTGCAGGTTCGGCAGCTTCAGCAGGGCAGGCCGCGCTTCCACGTCGAGCGCGTCGCACAGCGGTCCTAGCGCATCGCGCATCGAGGCGACCGCGTAGGCGTGTTCCTCGGTGTCCTTCGCGGAGGCCAGCAGGCCCGCACCGAGCGCCTCGTCCTCCGCGGCGTCGCCGCCCCGGGGTGCCGTGCCGGCCAGGACCAGAGCGCTGACCTGCCGGCCGGCCTGCCGGATGAGCAACTCGGGGGTCGCGCCGATCATGCCGTCGCAGGCGAACGTGTAGCACTCGGGGTACCGTGCGGCCAGCCGTTGCAGCAGGACACGGGCGTCGATAGGTTCAGCCGCCGTCGCGAACTGGTCCTGGGCCAGGACGACCTTGCGCAGTGCCCCCGCCTTGATCGCCGTGACCGCCTCGGCCACCGCGTGCTCCCACTGCGGCGCGGGCAGGCTCCCGTCGTGCCAGCGCACTTCCGTCGGCGCCACCAGCGGTACGGCCGGTGCGGGGCCGTCCGCGGGCGGCCACCCCGGGATCGCGGCACCCGGTTCGGTCACCGTGGTCAGCCAGGCCCGTCCATGGCCGTCCCGGCCGAGCACGGTGCGCGGGATGATCAGCGCCGAGCCTTCGGATGACGCGTCGAAGGTGAACGTGCCGAACGCGACGGGTCCCGATCCGGGCGCGCGCACCCGGTCGTCGACGTCCAGACCGTCGAACACCGAGCGGAGCCACTTCTCCCCGGCGGTGAACCGGTCGTCCCCGGCGGGCAACGTAACCCGGGTCGCCTCGCCCCACCCGGCCAGGCCCGCGCCGCGGTGCACCCAGGCGACCACGTCCGGCTGCGTTAGCTGCGCGAGGAGATCTCCGGGATCCGGAACGGCCACGGTGCGGGCCAGGAGCCGCCCCGTGTCCTGGCGGCTCAGCACCGCCACGCTGCCGACTGCGTTACCCGGTCACCCGCCACGAAGCCACATTCTAGGTGCCGTCCGTCACTGAGCTGCGTTCCGGGTGCGCCAGCGCGCTCGGCCACCAGATGTGCCGACCGATGTCCAAGGTCAGCGCGGTCACCAGCACCGACCTGACCACGATGGTGTCGAGCAGCACGCCGAGCGCGACCGCGAACCCGATCTCGGTGAACTCCACCAGCGGCAGCGTGCCGAGCACCGCGAACGTCCCGGCCAGAACCAGGCCCGCCGAGGTGATGACGCCGCCGGTGGCGGCCAGGCCAGCCAGGGCGCCGCGGCGCGTTCCTGACCGGGCGGACTCCTCGCGCACCCGGGTCATCAGGAAGATGTTGTAGTCGATCCCGAGGGCCACCAGGAACACGAAGACGAGCAGCGGCACCGACGTGTCCGCACCGGCGAACCCGAACACGTGCTGGAAGAACAGCGAGGATATGCCCAGCGCTGCGCCGAACGATAGGACGACGGTGCCGATGAGCACGAGCGGCGCCACGATCGCCCGCAGGAGCAGGCCCAGGATGATCAGCACCACGCCGAGGATCAGCGGGATGAGCAGGTCCCGGTCATGTGCCGCCGCGCTCTCCACGTCTTTGTTGATGGCCGTGCCGCCGCCCACCTTCGCGTCGGCTCCCGGTATGGCGTGCACCGTCGTCCGTACCGTGTCCACCAGCGTGTAGGCCGCGGGACTGTCCGGCGGAAGGGTCATGGTCGCCTGGAGGAAGGCCAGGCCGTTCTCGGTCACCGGCGGCGTGACGGACGCGACACCCGGCGTCGCGGCGAGCGCGCTCCTGACCTGGCTCGCGCTGGCCTCCGTGGATATCACCTCAACCGGCTCGCCGGAGCCGGCCGGGAAGTACTTGGCCAGCACGTTCTCGGCGGTGATCGACGCCGGGCTGCCGCGGAACGACTGCGCTGCCGTCAGCGGGCCGAACTTGAAGCCGATCAGGCCCGCCGACCCGGCGGCCAGCAGGACCGCGGTAACCAGCCACACCCCGCGCGGCTTGCGGCTGATGGCCTGGCCCACCCACGCCCACAGGCCCCGGCTGGTCGGCTCGGGCGAGCCGTATGCGGGCCGGACCGGCCAGAAGATCCACCGGCCGACCACCACGAGCAGGGCGGGCAGGAGCGTGATCATGGCGATCAGGCCGACGCCGATGCCGATGGCGGCCACCGGGCCGAGGCCGGAGATGTCGTTGGACTCGGCGGCCATCAGGCAGAGCATGCCGATCACGACGGTCAGCCCGCTGGCGATGATGGCCGGGCCGGCCCGGCGCAGCGCGACCGCCATCGCCTGGTGCCGGTCGGCGTGCCTGCGCAGTTCCTCCCGGTACCTGGCCACCAGGAGCAGCGCGTAGTCGGTGCTCGCGCCGATGACCAGCACGACCAGGATGCCGCCGCTTTGCCCGTTGACGGTCAGGTTGGCGTGCTGGGTGAGCAGGTAGATGACCGCCTCGGCGACGGCCAGGGCCACGCCCGCCGAGATGATCGGGAGCAACCAGAGCACCGGGCTCCGGTAGGTCAGCAGCAAGAGCACGATGACCACGCCCAGGGCCGAGTACAGCAGCGTGGAGTCGATGCCCTTGAAGATCTTGAGCTCGTCGTTCGCACTGGCGGCCGGGCCGCCGACGTAGACGCTCAGGCCGTTTGCGCCCCTGGTCGCGGTGTTCTGGACCGTGGAGATGAAGCCACCCAGATCGCTGTTGTAGCCGAGGTCCGAGCCGACGTCGGTCACGATCGCCTGGTGGTCGGCGGAAACCACCGGCGGGGCCACCCGCCCGTCCACGACGGGCAGCGACGCGAAGTACCGGGCGTCCGCGTCCGCCTTGGCCAGGTCGGCCACGGTGATCCCGCTGTCGCGTACGTAGACCACCAGGGCCGGGTTGTAGTTCTTCGACTGGAAGATGGCCTGCTCGTTCAGTTCCTGGGTCGACTCGGCCGACGCGGGCAGGTACGACGACGCGTCGTTCTTCTCCGCGCCCTGCAGCTTGCCCGCCAGCGATCCGGTGACCGCGACGATGATGAGCCAGAACGCCACCACCAGGTACTTGGACCGCCGGCCGCAGATGACGGCGATCAGCCGGTCCCAGCGCCCCCGTCCTCCCGGCCCGCCTGGGCCCCGGGAGCCGGCCCTCCGGGACTCCGGCTCCGCCAGGTCCGCAGCCCTGGCCTGGTTCATCCCGGTGTCCCCGCCCCGTGCGGGGACACCGGGATCTGGCGTGTTACGGGGCGCCCCCGTGGTCCCGTGCGCCACGTCGTCCTCCTGACGCGATGAAGACTCTCACATTGCGTTTTCAGCAATTACGATGTATCGCGTTTGGGCCTGCTGTCAAGCTATATCTCAAAGTGTCTCACGGCAGATTTCGGGTGCCTCACTCGGCTCCCGCTCAGACGGGCGCCGTACCGGCCGCGATCCCATCCGGGACCAGCTGCCTGAGAGCAGGGCCGGGGACCGCTGGCGAAGTTCGGGCTTACGGGGAGGTGAGCTGACCGGTGAGCGCGGCCCGCCCGGGCTTATAGCAGGGTGAGCTGCTCAACCAGGGCGCGCGGGCCGGCCTCAGAGGAGGGATCCGTAGGCGCCTCGGTGCGCCGCGGGGCCGGGATGACCCGCGGGGGCTGTCGCCCGGGCTTCGGCCGGCCGACCGCGTACTTGTCCGCGAGCTCGCGCACCTGGCCGGCGATTCTGGCCTGGTAGGCCTTCGGGGCGTAGGAGCTTGTGCCGTACAGCTCGAGGTACCGGCCGACCAGGCCGGGGTGCCGGGCCCGCAGCCAGGCGAAGTACCACTCACGCGTCCCCGGGCGCAGGTGGAGCACGATGGGTGTCACCGACGTGGCACCGGCCGCGGCGATCTGGCTGACGGCCGCCTCGAGCTGGGCGGGGGAGTCGGACAGGAACGGGATCACCGGCCCCATGAGCACCCCGCAGCGGAGCCCCCGCTCGTTCAGGGCCGCGCACGCCTCGAGCCTGCGGGCCGGGGCGGGCGTGCCGGGCTCGACCGATCGCCATAGCTCTTTGTCGACAGACCCGACCGACACGTTGAGCCCCACGTCCGTGACCTCGGCGGCCTCCGCGAGCAGGTCGATGTCGCGCAGGATCAGCGTGCCCTTGGTCAGGATGGAGAACGGGTTGGCCGCGTCCTTGAGCGCGCTGATGATCCCGGGCATGAGCCGGTAGCGCCCCTCGGCCCGCTGGTAGCAGTCCACGTTCGTGCCCATGGCGATGTGCTCGCCCGGCCAGCTAGGCGAGGCCATCTTCTTGCGCACCAGCTCGGGCGCGTTCACCTTGACGACCACCTTGGTGTCAAAGTCCGCTCCCGCGTCGAGGTCCAGGTAGGTGTGCGAGTTCCGGGCGTAGCAGTTGTGGCTCACTACCCCGTTGGCGATGAAGTCGCCCGTCCCGGTCGTGATGTCGTACATCGGCAGGTCCAGCCCGAGCGGCTCGATCGCCGCTACGCGGAGCTTGGCGTCGCTCTTGAGCGCCACGCCGTCGATCGAACGCTTCCGCGTGATGGCAGGATCCACGGTGTGGAAGAACCGCAGCGCCTCCCTGAGCCCGTGGCGCACCCGGACGTAAGTGAGTCCGTTGGAATGGTTCGTCCGGTCGAATGCGACGTCGAAGTCGAACGCTTCCAACGAGGAGACCGTCCAGCCGATGATCTCTGGATCCGTGTTTGAGATCCGCAGTATGCCGCGGCTGAAGCTACCCTCAGCGTCGAAGATGCCGGCCAGGAAGCCCTTACGCCAGTCCGGAGTCGGATTCTGCGGCCAGCAGATCAACCGTTGGATCGTGCGGACCTTATCGCGACCGCTCGCGCGGATTGCCATCATCCGGCGGCGCGCGGCCGACTCCTCGGCAAAAGTGAACTCTCGACATCCGATGCCCGCGGCGGCGAGGTAGCCAGCTGTCCTATCCAGTCCTTCCTGGTCAATAAGCGCCAGCCGGAACGCGTAGCTCTGGCCTGGCACGTTGTCGGGCTGAGGGTATGGCTTGTCCCCTTGAATAGTCCCGTCGCCGCGGATCATGCCGCACAGGTAACCGCGCCGGTATGCAGGAGTGTCCTTTGGCGGCTCGGCGAAGCCACCGATCCCCATTAGCTTGTTGTTGATGGTCAGGAACGGACGCTGCAGTGGGCCTCCGCACTCAGTGCCGATCACGTGCTTCCAGCCACGCTGTGTCAGGAAGCGGTGATCACCGCTGCATATGAGCTGCGTGCCGTCCTCCAGCACAACGCGATATCCAGGCTTCACCGTGGACCAGTGCGCTAGGACCGTGGTAAGCGCATAGTGGTGGTAGTAGCCGCGCTTCACCGTACCGTAGATCTGGTCGCCGATCCGGACGTCCGCTAGAGGTTTCGTTCGTCCGTCTGCCATCAGGATCGGCGTATCCCCTTGTATACAATATGCACATGCATGTTGGCAGCCCCTGTACGGGTTGATCGTCCACTGGAAGGGCATGCGGGACGCTTCGGGGACGCGGTTGACGATGGACTTGGCCTGGACCTCGAAGAAGGTCATGCCGCGGAAGCCCGGCGTGTCGAACGTGCGGGCGACCGCTCCGCGCTCGATGAGCGGCAGCGCCACGTCCCGGCGTGCGGCGGGGAACAGGGTGTCGCCATCGGCCGCATCGGACTCGTCGGCGGCCTGGTCATCCAGTCGCAGGTTGTCCCAGCGCATACCGCTCACCATAGAACGGTTTTTCGATCCCGACAAGCTTGACACGCTGCCCGTCGTCACGAATATTTATCTCTACGGCTTCCTGGACGGGATCATGCCCGGCAAAAAAACAGCAGGAGTACAAAGCCGGAACGATTGGATAAAGACCCGCTCCTGAGAGATAGTGAGAGGGTAA
>Ga0187808_10000751_pt1 | contig 10644 bp, 13 predicted proteins | sample NC_wetland_sal_i_5_FD_132427 | JGI IMG/M metagenome (GOLD analysis project Ga0187808, IMG submission 132427) | Wetland sediment microbial communities from Neuse River Estuary, North Carolina, USA - ASW_3 | ecosystem: Environmental > Aquatic > Freshwater > Wetlands > Sediment | place: USA: North...
GGGACGGTCGCCGCCCTGCCGGGCGGCGCCTCCGACCGAAGCGCCCCCGCGGTCTCCGCGGCGGCGGCGCCGGCCGCCTCCTCGTCGGCGGTCACGGGGAACGTCAGCGGGCCGTCGTACCTCGCGACCAGCTCCAACGCGACGTTCCGATTCAACGCGACCGGCGGCCCGGGGGTCGTCGGCATCAGCGTTCCCGGGAAGCTGACGTGGACGGCGACGCTCAGCGGCCCGAACACGACCGGTACCTCGGTCACGCCGTCCAACGGCTCGATCACGAGCATCTCCTCCGAACCCGTGAGCCTCTCGGTGAAGGTCGGAGCCCACACCGGGCTGTTCACCCTCTCGATCACCGTGACGAGCACCCTCGCGAAGAACAACACCTCCGCGACGCTCACGAAGAGCTTCCAGGTGCTCGTGCCGTTCGTCCTGCGGGCGACCTTGGTCGCCGGGCCGAGCGCCGAGGTGATGCCGTTCCAGGTGAAGGTCGCGCTGGACGGAACGATCGTCGGGACGACGACGGTGCCGAAGCTCGCCCCGAACGCGACCTACCGCTTCACCTACCGCTACGCCGACCCGAACCTCGGTAGCGGCTACCACACGTTCACGCTCACGATCGCGTCCGCGCACGGCCTCGTCACGTTCTCGAACGGCCGGACGGTACAGACGACGACGTTCTACGTCGCGCCGGGCCCGGCGAGCTACACGATCTACTACATCCTCGGCGCTGTCGCGTTCTTCGGCGTGCTCTTTATATACGCCACCCGAGTCGGCGCGCGCCGTCGGGGAACGGCGCGCCGCTAGCGGAGAGGACGTCGCAACGAGGCGGTTCCCTTTCGGAGATCAACCACGATGCTGAGCGCTCGGGCGGAGCTGAAGTGCACCTCGTGCGGCCGGAGCCTCCGGAGCGACGGGGCGACCCAGTTCCTTTGCCCGAGCTGCGGGGAGGCGCCGATCGGCCGCTGCGCCCGCTGCCGGGACCAGAGCGTCGGCTACCGCTGCCCCACGTGCGCCTTCGAAGGGCCGTAGGGAGCTCGCCGTGGGGAAGGTCGCCGTCCTGTTCCGCCTGATGCCCCGCGGGGTCGACTCCGACCTCGGGGCGGTCGCCCGCCAGATCGGCACCTCGGTCCCGACCGGGGTCACCGTGCGGGGCACGCAGGTGCGCGACGTCGCCTTCGGCCTCAAGTGCCTCCTCGTCTCGGTCGTCATGGACGACGCGGGCGGGGTCCTCGAATCGACGGAGCATGCCCTCGCGAAGTTCCCCGAGGTCGAGTCGGTCGAGGTGATGGAGGAAGGCCTGCTCTAGCGGCCCTCCGCGGCACCGGTGGACCTGTTCACCCACGTCCTGGTCGCCTACCTCGTCACCTACGGCGTCGTAGGGTTCCAGCCGTCCTACCTCGCCGCCGGGGCGCTCGCCGGGGGGCTCCCGGACGCCGACGCGCTGTTCTTCCCGATCGCCCGACGCTTTCCCGTCCTGCGGCACCACGGCATCACGCACTCGGTGTTCGGCGTGAGCGTCGTCGCGGGCGCGGGGGCGCTGCTCGCCCCGCTCCTCGCCCCGGGGAGCGCGCTGGTCTACTTCCTCGTCATGGAGCTCGGCGGGCTCTGCCACATCGCCCAGGACGGCTTCACCCACTTCTCCGTCCCGCCGCTGATGCCGTTCTCCCCGCGTCGGCTCGAGCTGGACGCCGACCGGGCGATCAACTTCGTGACGCTCGCCGTCTCGGTCGTCTCGTTCTACGTCCTGCTCGTCGTCGAGCGCAACCGCGTCCCGTTCGCGGTCTACCAGAGCACGGTCTACGTGCTGATGGCGTTCTTCGCGGCCTACTTCGCGGTCCGCCTCGCCGGACGCCTCGTGGTTGGCCGGCGGCTCCGTCGCCTCGGCGATTTTGACACCGTCGCCCCGACGTCGAACCCGTTCTCCTGGCTGGTCCTCTCCGAGCGTCAGTCGAACGGGGTCGACCGGACGAGCTGGGCGCGCTACGTCTTCGGGCGCGGGATCGTCGCCGGGCCGTTCACCGCCGAGGGGTTGCTCGAGGAGTCCCCCCGCACGCGGGCCCCGAGCGGGGAGGCGGAGGCGCTCGCCTGGTCGTTCCCGATCGCCCGGAAGGCGAGCGGGGTCCTCGACGCGACGTTCCACTTCGGGGAGGCGAGCCGCGACGGCGCCGGGGTCTGGACCGCGGTCTGGTACTCGCTCGAGTTCACGTTCTTCGGCCGCTCCGCGGGCGTGCGGGTCGATTTCCCCGCGGACGGCGGCCCCGCGACGGCCCGCCGGGCGTTCTACCGGCCGAAGCGGGCTCCCCTCTAGGCCCGCGCCGACGGCTCCGACGGCGGGGGGGCGGGGGCCGCGGGCGGGGCCCCCGCGCGGCGCTGCCGGGCGGCCTCCAGGACGACCGAGAAGTCCTTCTCGCCGTGGCCGGCCGCGACCGCCTCGTCCACGAGCTTGCGGGCCTCCCGCGCGATCGGGGTGGGGAGCCCCACGTCCCTCGCGGCCCGGACGATCAGCTTGAGATCCTTGTCGGCCAGGGCGAGCTTGAAGCTCGGCGGGTAGTCGCCCCGGACGAAGTCGTCCCGCTTGGAGGCGAGCATGCGGGACTCGCCTCCCCCGGCGAGGAGCAGGTCGACCGCGCGCGCCCGGTCGAGGCCGAGCGCCTCGGCGAGGGCGATCGCCTCGGCGTCGAGCGCGATCGTGCCGACGGTGACGTGGTTGTTGACGAGCTTCATCGCGGTCCCGAGCCCGATCGGGCCGAGGTGCTCGATCCGGCGGGCGAACTTCTCCAGGTGCGGCCGCGCCCGCGCGAGGTCCTCCGGCCTCCCGCCCGCGAGGACGAGCAGCTCTCCGCGCTCGGCCGCGTCCCGGCTGCCGCCGAGCGGCGCCTCGAGGTACGGCACCCCGCGCGCGGCGAGCCGCTCGGCGACGGCGCGGCTCTCCTCGGGGGCGATCGTGCTCAGGTTGACGACCAGCGTCGACGCGTCGGCGCCTCCGGCGATCCCCGATCGCCCGAAGACGACCGCGCGGACCGCCTTCGCGTCGGAGACCATGACGAAGACGACGCCGCCCCGGGCGGCGCGGGCCGCCGCGCGCGGGGTCTCGGCCCAAGCGGCGCCCGTGGCGAGCAGCGGCTCGGCTTTGGAGCGGTCGCGGTTGTGAACGGTGACCGCCGCGCCGCTGGCCACGAGGCGGGCGGCGATCGGCGCGCCCATCGTGCCGAGGCCCACGAACGCGATCGGCTCTCGAGGTACGTCGGGGGAAGCCATGCGCCGCCCAACGACGGGCGGCTCTTCAGCGCTCCCCTCGGAGCGGTCGACGGGACGGTCTCCCTACTTGTACGTGGACTTGTGAACGGTCCCTTCGTCGTCGACGATCGTGATGCACTCGCCTTCGCACTCGAAGAGGCACGCCTCGCACATGATGCAGTCGGGGCCGTGGATCACGGCCGACTTCTCGGCGCGGAACTGGAACTTCGCCGCGACCGCCGGGTCGTCGACCACGTTCGGCCAGTTCTCCCGGGGCTGCATCTCGAAGACGGTCACCGGGCAGACGTCCCGGCAATGCGTGCAGCCCGTGCACTTCTCGTGTGCGACCTCCACTGTTACCATAGCCGTTCGAACTCGTTGGACTCTCGGTGATTATATTAACTGCGCACCCGCGGGCGGGCCCGGGACCGATCGTGGGCCTACGGAATCGACACCGGGTCGGTCGCGGTGACCCGGCCTCCGCCGCGCAAGCTGTCCAGCTCCTGCATCTGCGCCGGCGAGAGCGCGAAGTCGAAGACGTCGGCGTTCTGACGGATCCGCTCCGGGTGGACCGACTTCGGGAGCTCGACCAGTCCGTGCTGCAGGCCCCAACGGATCAGGACCTGCGCCGGGCTCTTGCCGAGCGCCGAGGCGATCCGGCCCACGCGGGGGTCGTCGAGCTTGCGCGCCCTCGTGAGCGGGGAGTACGCCTCGACCAGAATGTGCTGACGCTCGCAGTAGCGCAGGAACTCCGGGTCGTAGACGAACGGGTGGAACTCGACCTGGTTGACGGACGGGACCGCGTCCGAGTGGGTCCGCAGCTCCTCGAGATGACGGATCGAGTAGTTGCTCACGCCGATCGTCCGGACGACCCCGTCCTCCCGCAGCTTCTCCAGCGCGCGCCAGGAGTCGAGCCGGGCCGCCGGCGAGGCGGCGGTGGGCCAATGGATGAGGTACAGGTCGATCGGACCTAGGCCGAGCCGCTCCTGGCTCGCCCGCGCGGCGACCTGAGCGCGCTCGAAGCCGTGGTCGGTGTGCCACAGCTTGGTCGTCACGACGATCTCCTCGCGCGGGACGCCGCTCGCGCGAACGGCGGCGCCGACATCCTCCTCGTTGCCGTACAGCGTCGCCGTGTCGATGTGACGGTAGCCGGCCTCCAGCGCCCACGTGACGGCGTTACGGGTGACGGCGCCCGGGGGCGTCTGGAACACGCCGAGGCCGAGCCACGGAAGGTCGAGCCCCTGCGAGGTCCGGACCCGGGAGCTCAGCGCGCGCGGCGGCTCGACGGTCACCGGCGCTCTCCTGCCCGTGCCGGCGCGCTTCGGGAGGTCGAGCGGAACCGGGTACCGCCGGGGAGCCTGGTGTCGTGACGTCGAAGCTGGGCCTCGTGCTCGGGGCAGAGCGAGAACGACCGCCACGCGGCGGACGGTGACCGAGGGTCGGCGTCCGCGGCGAACAGCTCCACGGGTCGGGGTCGGTCGTCGCACGGGCCCCCGCTGCCGAGCTCGGGGTCGCCGAGCACCGGCCGGAACGCGAAATCGTAGGCCTTCCCCATGTCGCACAGGGGTCGTTGGAAGATCGCGCTCACCCGGCTCCCCCTACCGCGACGCCCCGAGCGTGCCACGGCCGCTCTCCGAGACGACCGGCGCGTCGCGCGATCCCGCGGCCGAGGTCCCGCTGAGCGTCCATGGACGACGGGCGGAGGTAGGCGCGGGCGTCTAAAAGCGTGGGGAACCGGGGGGCGAGGGGCTATCCTGCCGTCCGCCTCCGGCCGCCGACCGGAGGTGGGACGGTGGCTCAGCGGGTCCGCGTTGGCTCGGGAGAGATCGCCTACGAACGCACCGGCGTCGCGGGCGATCCGGTCGTCCTCGTTCACGGCGGATGGGACGATCGCTCGACCTGGGATCGGGCCGTCGGTGGGCTCGCCGTCGCCTTCCAGGTGCTCTCCTACGACCGGAGGGGCCACGGCGACAGCCCCGGCCGGCCCGCCGCCGGGGCGGTCCGGGCCGACGCCGCCGACCTCGCGGAGCTCCTCGAAGCTACCGGCCTCCACCCCGCGCACCTCCTCGCTCAGGGATACGGAGCGGCACCGGCCCTGACGCTCGCGCTCGAGCGGCCGGAGCTGGTCCGCGGCATCGCCCTGCACGAGCCGCCGTTCTTCGGGCTCGCTCCGGAGATCGTGACCGCGGAAGCGGAGGCGCCCGGCGGCGAAACCTTGGGCGCTCGCTGGCGTCGGACGATCGGGCTGGCCGCGTCGGGCCGTTCGGAGAACGCGGCGGCCGAGTTCCTCGAGCTCGTGGGCGCACCGACCGAGCGATGGGGGCGGCGCGCCCCGGACGACCGGGCCCGGTTCTCCCGAGCGGCGGCGACCTGGGGCCGCGAGATGTCGGACCCGGAGGCGAGCGACCCGCCCCGCAGCCTGCTGCGGGGGATCCCGGTGCCGGTACTCGTCTCGAGCGGGGGCGACAGCCCCGAGCCGACCCGCGCGGTGAACGACCGCCTGGTCACCGAGTTGCCGAACGCGACCTCGGTCCGCCTCCACGAGGGCGGTCACTTCGTCCAGAGGACGGACCCGGATCTGTGGGTCGGTGTCGTCGGGGGATTCCTGCTCGAGCGCAACGTCCCCCCGACGTAGCGTCGGAGGAGCGGCGTCCCTACGGGGTCGGGGTGGACCGCAGCATCGCGTGGCGCACGCCGTCCAGCGCCTCCGCCCCGAGACCCCGGCCCGGCACCCCGTCGGCGCGGTAGATCGGCGCGCCGTCGTGGAAGACGATCACCGTGGGGACGATCTCCACGCGGAACCGGTCCCATAGGGGCGAGTCGTCGGCCGAGACGTCCGCGAGGAGGAACCCTCCTTGGACCGCCGCGGCCAGTCGTCGGAACTCCGGCTCGAACGCCCCGCAGAACGGGCACCAGTCCGCGAGGAACGCGACGGCGACTCGCCCGCGAGCACGGATCCGTTCCCCGTCGAACGCCTCGGGCCCGACCTTCTTCACCTTGGTCACGATCGTGGCTCCCTGGTGGCGTGCCGTACCGCTCGAGCGGAGGGCCGTATTATTCTCCTCGGCCCTTCGAGGCCCCTGGCGCGCGCGAAAGCGACGCGTTTTGTAGGGGTGCTCCGTGCGCCCTCGGCGCCGAGGGCCCGACGTGATCCAGGACGGGAAGCTCGTCTGCGACGGCTGTCAGAAGCCGATCACGAAGATCACCGAGGTGCCGGAGGGAGGTTGGCCGCAGATGCACAACCTCTGCTCGGCGTGCTTCGACAATCTCTGGAAGACGGCGCTCCAGCGCGTGTAGCGCGGCGTCCGCCCTAGCTGCCGGGGGCCGTGCGCCCTCGGGCCAACGGGGGATCCGGTCCCTCGTACGGGGCGAGCGCATCGATCGCCTCGTCCTCGAACCACGTCAGCACGACGAAGTACCAGCTGATCGTCAGCAGGAGGGGGAGCGTCGGGTCGCTGGCGGGTCGGGCGACGACGGCCGCTCCGCCCTGAAGCGACCGGCCCTCGGCGACCGGTTCGAGGTGCGCGATCTCCACGCCACGGTCGGTGGTGAGGCTCCAGGCCGGCACCAGGTGGCTGACGTGGCGCAGCCGGTAGCTCGGCCCCGAGCCGAGCGTGATCTCGTGTCGAGAGAGATGCGCGGTGAGCCGGGCGACCGGTTCCTCGCTCCCCGGCTGGCGGGCGAGGATCGTCGGTTGGAGGAAGCCGGCGCGTTTGAACGTCCAGGTCGCCCCGGAGGTCCGCGCCGTCGCGAGCGAGCCCTCGGGCTTCTCCCAGGCGAGGGTGGCGATCTCCTTCTCTTCGGAGCGGAGCGCGTAGGCCGCCGGCCTCTCCTGCGTACGGACCCACCGCAACGCCGCGACGTCGATCGAGGCGAACGGCGCCAACACCACGGCGTCCCACCTTCGGCTCCCTCATAACGGGACGGGATGGCGTTCGGTCCCGACCTCTGCCGTCCGCGCGGACCCCCGGCGTGCGTCGCGCGAGGGCTCGACTCGTCACCCCAAGGACTAAGGTGCGGAGCACATGGGTCGGGCGATGGCACCGACGGCCAGGACCCGAGGGCTGCAGGCCGAGTTCGACCGCGAGGCCTCCGGCTACGATCGCACCGCACGAGCCTCGATGCCCGGGTACTCGGAGCTGCACCGCACGCTCGTGCGCGGGGTGCCGTTCCTGCCGACCCGCTCGATCCGCGTGCTGGAACTGGGCGTCGGTACGGGGGCGCTGACGCTGGCTCTGCTGACGACGTTCCCGCACGCCCGCCTCGTCGGGGTGGACGTCTCGCCCCGGATGATCTCGGCGGCGGCCCGAAGGCTGCGCGACTATCGCGACCGCGTCGATCTGCTCGCCCAGCGGCTGGAGGAGCCTTGGGAGGAGAGGTTCGACGTCGTCGTCTCGGCGCTCGCCATCCACCACCTCGAGGACCGAGAGAAGTGGAGGCTGTTCCGTCGGATCTACCGGACGCTCACCCCGGGCGGCTACTTCGGGGACGGGGACGACCACCTCCCCGAGGACTCCCTGTTCGACTCGCGGTTCGCCCAGATCGCCTCGGCCGAGTTCTCGGCGGCGCCCTCCCGGGGAGCCTACCGCAGCCCGCAGGTCGTCTGGCACGAGCACGAACGGTTCGACCACCCGTGCACGCTCGAGGCGGAGGTCGCGGCGCTCCAGCGCGCCCGGTTCCCTCACGTCGGGGTGCCGTGGCGGTACTACGGCCAGGCGGTCGTCTGGGCGTACCGCTAGCGGAGGACGCCCTCCGTGCTCCGCGAGCGTACGTTCTTCGCGGGGGGAGCGATTGTGATCGCGGTCGGCCTCGCCCTCGGCGTGGGCCTCGCCCTCAGCGGCGCCGGGATCAGCTACGCGAGCGCCTGGTTGGCGAGCGGCATCGCGGTCGGGCTCGGCGTCTTCTTCCTCTACGTCGGTCGGGAGGCCCGCGCCTACCGCCGGACGTGGATGCGGGAGGTGGAGGCCGGCCGGCCTCCGCCCCCCGGCGGGCCACCGAGCTGACCCGCGCCGACCCCGCCGCGGAGAACCTCGCTGCGGCAACCTTTTTCTCCGCACCCTCGCTCTCCGGGCGTGGCCGGGATGGGGTAGCTTGGTTATCCTGGGGGACTGTGGATCCCTCGACCCGGGTTCAAATCGGCGCGGGCCACAACCCGCACCGGGAGACTCTCGGTCCCGGCCCTACGCTTTGCGCCGCGGGGCGGACGCCTTGCGCGCACGGCCCCGCCTTCTCGGTACGCGCGTCAGCCGTTCGAGGACCTCGGGGAGGGAGCCGAGCGAGAGGCCCGCCCACGCCGCCCCCCAGCGACGCAGGTCCTTGGGCGCGAGCGTCCAGCCCGCGAGCGTGCTCGCCCGCCCGATCGGGACGATGCCGGGCAGCTCCTTCGCCGCCTCCATGTCGAACCGCGAATCGCCGACCAGGAACATCGGCACGTTCCCGTAGCGCCGCCGGTACTCGGCGAGGTGCTCTCGCTTCGTACCGTCCGCGGAGCCGAGGACGTCGTCGAACCAGTACCGCAGCCCCTCCCGTTCGAGCAGGAGCTCGGCCATCTCCGTCTCGCCCCCGGTCGTGACCGCGAGGTTCCATCCGCTCGAGGCGAGCGTCTTGAGCAGCTTCGGCACCTCGGGGAACGGCTTCGCGCGCGCGTACGCTTCCGTCACCTTGCGCTGGTGGAACGTACGGGCCGCGCCCTGCCGCACCGCGGCGGGGACGTCGGGGTACAGCTGGGCGAGCTGCGCCTCGAACGGCATCCCGGTCGTCGCGAGATAGTGGACCCTTCCCTCCTCGGCCGGCGTGCCGAACGCCCGCTCCATCACGTCGGCGGCGACCTCGCTGATCAGCGCGAGGTCGTCCAGCAGCGTCCCGTCCAGGTCGAACAGCACGACCCCCCGCTCGGCCCGAACCGGCGCCGCGGGGGCCCTCGGAGGGCGTGGCGCCGGCGGAGCCGGAGCGCCCGCGGCGCCGCCGACGACCGGCAGGAGCGCGCCCGCAGGAGCCGCGGGGGGAGGCGCGTGCGCGTGGGGTTCGGGTGCGGCCGCCACCGCGGCGGGGAACCCGGCTCGCCTTTAACACCGTCCTCCTCACCGCTCACACGGCGGCGAGGGACGACCGCCGCGAGGTAGGCGAAGATGCACCCGAGCCGCGCGATCCGCGGGCGGTCGACCCGCCTGTTGGAGGGTCGGCGCATCCTGATCGGGGTCTCGGGGTCGATCGCCGCGGTCGAGGTCCCGAGGATCGTCCGCGAGCTCCTACGCCACGGGGCGGACGTTCGGGCGGTGATGAGCCCGGAGGCGACCCGCCTCCTCACGCCGGAGGCGGTCGAGTTCGCGACCGGCCACCCGCCGGTCCTGCAGCTGACCGGGATGGTCGAGCACGTGACGTTGCTCGGGCCGGGCGAGGGCCAGGTCGACCTGTACGTGATCGCGCCCGCGACCGCGAACACGATCGCGAAGGTCGCCCACGGTATCGACGACACGCCGGTGACGTCGTGCGCCTCCGTGGCCCTCGGCGGCCATGTCCCGATCCTCCTCGTTCCGGCGATGCACGGCTTCCTCGGCCAGAACCCGGCCGTCCGGGAGAGCCTCGACCGACTTCGGGGCTGGGGGGTGGAGGTCCTGACGGGAGCCGCCACGGAGGGGGAGGAGAAGATCGCCTCGCCCGAACAGGTCGCCGCCGCCGTCCTCCATCGCCTGGCCCGGGGCCCCTGGGCGGGCCGTCGGGTGATCGTGATCGGCGGCGCGGCGCGGGAGTCGATCGACGCGGTTCGGTCGATCACGAACGAAAGCACGGGAAGGACGGCGCTGGCGCTCGCGAACCAGGCTCACTACCGCGGAGCGCGGGTCGAGCTCTGGGCCGGAGCCCTCGCGGTGACCCCGCCGCCGTGGGTCGAGGTCCACGCCTGGCGATCGGTCGCGGACCTGATCGCCCTGGCCAAGGCGCGCTCCGCGGAGCTCGCCGAGGCGGCGGCGGTCCTGGTGCCGGCCGCGCTGGCCGACTACACGCTCCGTCCGGCCCCGGGGAAGATCAGCTCGCGCGATCGGCCTAAGCTTCACCTGGCGCTCGACCCGGCGCCGCGGGTCCTCCCCCTCCTGCGCCGGATCGCACGACCCCCGTGCCGGCTGGTCGCCTTCAAGCTGCTCTCCGGAGGGGACCCCCGCGCTCTCGAGGAGGAGGGACGGCGCCTCCAGCGCGAGACCAACGCGGACTGGGTCGTTGCGAACGACGTCGCCGCGCTCGGGGCGGAGGCGACCAGCGTCCTGGTCGTTCCGCGGGACGGCCGCCCGTGGCGCCTGGGCGGTCCGAAGGGAGAGGTCGCGGGGAAGCTGCTCGACGATCTCGGCCGGTCGCTGCCCCAAGCGGGCCCCGGAGCGGGCCCCGGAGCGGGCCCGACCGCGTCGGCGACCGCGCCGA
>Ga0187808_10000752_pt1 | contig 10640 bp, 5 predicted proteins | sample NC_wetland_sal_i_5_FD_132427 | JGI IMG/M metagenome (GOLD analysis project Ga0187808, IMG submission 132427) | Wetland sediment microbial communities from Neuse River Estuary, North Carolina, USA - ASW_3 | ecosystem: Environmental > Aquatic > Freshwater > Wetlands > Sediment | place: USA: North...
ACCGGGAGGCCGCGATGTCCATCGCGTGACCCTCCTGCTCGCCGGGAGGCTACCGACCCGGCAGCGGCCGTACCGGGTGCGGCGGCGGGTACCGGTCACTTCCGGATGGCGTGACGCGGCGTCCCGGGGTTTCACTTCGATGATCAGCATGTGGCCGCGGCTTCCAGGGCGATCAGCGTGCCGATCCATCCGGCCTCCGCCGCCTTACTCAGCTGCGTCTCCCACCACTCAAGGCGCCGGTCATGCGGGTTCGATTTCCATCGCCCGCTCTCGACTAGTCTCGTTAGCAACTCTGTGAACCGATCCAGTGCTGGCCTGCGACTTTCTGACCTGGCTGGACGACCGCCATCTAAAGGGCCACGGTCATCACCTCTCCGCCGGGACAGCGCAGGTGAGGGGCGGCGTGCACTCCTCCGCGGCCGCCCGGACGGCGGCCTCGCCGAGCTGGTGATAGGCCTCGAACTCGGCGGCGTCGTACAGCTGATCCAGCGTGCTGTCACACGGGTAGGTCGAGTGATCCTGGGCGTAGGCCAGGACATCCCAGGGCGCTTCGGTCCACCAGCCGAGCTTGCACACCCAGATGTCACCCTGCTCGGGCAGCCCGGGGCGCCCGGGCGTCCTGCTGAACGTGCCGTAGGCCCACGGGTGGACCACCTGGCCCGGCTTTAGCCCCGTGCCGCCCTTGGTCATCGTGGTGGGATCAAGGCCGACGCTCACTCCGGCGTCGCTCCTGGCCAGGGCGATGGAGCCGCCGAGGGTGAACCACGTGTCGGCCTGATCACCTGAAGCGTCCAGCACCACGATGTGCCGTGCACCGCGGCGCAGCGCCTCGACCAGGCCGAGGTTGTCGTAGTGACCGCCGTCGGTCATGTACATCCACGTGGCGCGATAGCTCAACTGGCCGACCGCCTCGGACCACAGCAGACCGACCGTGGGCTGCATCAGCCGGTACCAGAGTTCCCCGGTGAGCTTGCCGCGGAGCCTGAGGTCGAGGACATGGGCCCAGAGCCTGGCCTCCCGGTCGGCGTTCAGCTCCGTCTGACGGTCCCAGAGCGGGTGCGGCGACAGGTACCACAGCAGCAACAGCAGCGGCCGCCGCGTCCACGCCCGGTCGGGCTGCCCGGGGATGCCCTTGACCTGGTCGTCGAGGCGCTTCCGCGCTTCCCGGACCAGTGCGGGGTGCGGCAACCACACGCCGAGGCGGATGTTCGTCGCGGTGAGCAGAATCCGGTAAGCCTGCCGTGTCGCCGAACCCATCAGGGGCGAGACGGCCGCCCCGCTGATCGCCGAGATGTCGAACAGCGTGCTTCGGCGCCGACCCACGAGCGCCTCGTAGTCGGACGTCAGGGCCTGAGCGTCATCCTCGCCTTCGGCGCAGGTTTCGCGGCGCAGGGTGACGTACTCGGGGTCGAAGCTGATACAGAAGCCGCCGCTGCCCGGTGGCACCTCGCGGTCCGCACTGATGTTGGCGGTTCCGCAGATCACCAGGCTGGGTTCTTCGGCCGAGCCCCTGTCGTCTCGAAGCTCGGACAGGCGGGTCGCGGCGGCCTCGGCGAACAGGCGGCGCGCGCGCAGCGGGTTGCGCTCCTGCGCGGCCCGCCGCGTGACGGCGAACGCGCTGGCCAGCCGCCACCGGTAGACATCGTGCAACGACATGCGGTTGACGTTCACAGCGACCCGGCCGAAGATCATCACGCCCAGCGCGGCGATCACCTGCAGGAGCTGGTCCGCGGTGAATCCGGACCGGGCGCCGTCGCTGATCCACAGCAGCGCGAGCACCACGCCGCCCAGGACGATCACGGCGCTGGCCAGCCACGGCAGCAGCTTCTGGCGCAGCCAGCCGGCCGCCTTGGTGAGCAGGCTCGCCTGCCCGCCCGCCGCCGAGTTCGGCTGGCCGCTCAGCGCGTTCCACTTGGCGATCCCCGCCTGCGAGAACTTGGCGATCGCCGCCACCGCCGCGACCAGGCCGGCCACCGCCGCGGCCGACCAGGCCGGCCTCACCCCGAAGCCGAGGGCGCGCGCCACCGTGCCGAACGATCCGGTGCTGCGGGTCAGCCACGAGATCAGCGGCGGGGCTGCGAGCATGGCCAGGGCCAGGCCTGCCGTCAGGAGAGCGGCCCAGCTCACCACCGTCGCGCGGTTGGCGCTGCGGTCCGGGTCGTCAGGCTTCAGCCAGGTCCACCACCGCGAGCCGGTGGTGGGCCGCAGCGACGGCTCGAGCGTCAGCCACCAGAACGTGAACAGCACCAGCGTGATCCCGGCCGCGATCACCGTGGGCAGCCACCACGCGGTAGTAGTCGCCGCGGCCGTCATCGTGCGCGACCCCGACGGGACCAGCACGCCCTGCCAGCGCAGCAGCCAGCCCCAGGCGTGTGTGAACGCGTAGACGGGGGCGGCCACGATGATGAACGTGACGATCGCGCCGAGCAGCAGTGACAGGGCGCCGACCAGGACCGTCGCGCCGTTGGGCGCGATGTAGCGGGTGTTGTCGCGGAAGTTCCGCTCTTCGGCGGTACCGGGGGCGTAGGCGTGAGGCACCGTGCCGGGCGGCAGGTCGTGCGCCACGAGTGCACGGGAGGAAGCGATGTAGCTTCCGCCGGATACCCCCACGATCCACTTGGCGGTCCCGAGCAGACCGCCGCTGTCGAGGCTCTGCAGCGCCCCCAGGCAGTAGGCGGCGGATCGGATCCCGCCCCCCGAGCAGCAGATGGCCCAGTCGCCGCCGTCCGGCGCGCCCGCCTCGGCAGCGGGCACCGGCCCGTCCTGGGCGGCCCGCGCCACGTCACTCGCGGCTGTCCACAGACTTGATTCCAAAGACGTCATGTCTCCCCCTCGGGCGAAACGCCGAGCGCATCGCACCGCGCGTTCAGCGGTACGGAGTCGGCAGAAACCTCGCTGATACGTGCCGGCGCTGCGGAAGACGGAATCCCCAGCGACTGGCCACGTTTCTCACCTACGCGGTCGCGTCTTCAGCCGCGATCAGGGCGGCGATTGCCGGGTGGCGGCGCATCTTGTCTAGGCAGCGGCGGCGGTTAGGCCCGATGCTCCCGATGGGGATCCCCAGCCTGACGCTGATCTCGGCGTACGGTACGGGCGGGTCCTCGAGCAGCAGGGCGATCAGCTGCTGGCCGCATGGCGGCAGGTCGAGGAACGCCTCGTGCAGCGCCGCCTGGCGTTCGGCCGCCAGCAACTCCCGCTCCACCGCCGCGGCCTGGTTGTCCGGGAGGTTCTCGGCGTCTAGCACATGCCCGGCGGCCAGCGGTCTTCCCGCCCGCAGCACCCGCAGGCATTCCCGCTGGGTGGTGGTGGCCAGCCAGCCCGGCAGCGCGGCCGGCTCGTGCAGGTCGCCCAGGTGTCCCACCAGGTATAGCCAGACGGCTTGGCCGACGTCCTCGGTGTCAGCACGGCCCAGCCCATGCCGACGGCAGATCGACCAGATCAACGGTGCGTACCGGTCGACGAGTGCGTCCCACGCCTGCTTCTCGCCGTTCCTGGCGCACGTCACCAGGTCGGATACTGGCAGGTTATCGTGCATCGGGGTTACCTTCCCTCCGTACCGGTGCCCGGAGGCCGCTCGTGTTCGGCCGCGTTCGTGCTGCATAATCCGACAATGGACTTTGGACGCTGACAGCCCGCTGACAGCGCGGCCAGGTGTAACCCGGCTTGGGCGATGACCTGCCACCATCGCTGATAGGTCGCTTTTCGTTCCGAGTACGCACCTTGTCTTGGCTGCTGCCTGGTCCGACAATGGATAGGGCGGGCTGACGCCCCGCTGACGGCGCGGCCGGAGGGGACGATGCATGCACGTATCCTCGGCTCGTTCCAGCTAGAGGAAGGCGGCCGCCGCATCCCGATGGGCGGGGCCCGCCAGAGCGCGGTGCTTGTCAGCCTGTTGCTGCACGCGAATGAGGTCGTCCCGAGCGAGCAGCTCCTGATGGATCTTTGGGGCGAGGACTCCCCGCCCAGCGCAGCGAATTCTCTTCAGGCGGCGATCTCACGACTGCGACGGGTGCTTCCGCCAGGTCGCCTCATTACCCGGGTGCCGGGTTATGCGTTGCGGATCTTCCCGGAAGAGCTGGACGTCGGCCAATTCGAGCAGCTGGTCTCGGAGGGTCGTGAAGCTCTGACCGCAGGGACCGCGGAACAAGCAGCCCGAACGCTCCGGCAGGCGCTGTCGTTGTGGCAGGGTCCGGCGCTGGCCGATTTCCGCTACGAACCGTTTGCACAGGCCGAGATCGTGCGGCTGGAGGAGCTGCACCTAACATGCCTGGAGGAGCGAGTCGAGGCCGACCTGGCCCTCGGCTTGGCCAGTGTCCTTGTCGCTGAGCTACGACGGCTGGTCAGCGAGCATCCCCTGCGAGAGCGTCTCCGCGGCCAGCTCATGCTGGCCCTCTACCGCGACGGTCGGCAGACCGAAGCGCTCGAGGTCTACCGCGAGTTCCGGAGCGTGCTGCGGGACGAGTTGGGTCTGGACCCGTCGCCGCGGCTCCGTGAGCTGGAGACGGCCATCCTGCGCCATGACTCGTTGGTCTCGCCGGTATCGACGGCGACGGGAGCACCCCTGGCGCGTAGACCCGTGACCGTAGTCTGCATTCTGTTGCGGGTGGCGTCCAACTCGGGCTTGGCCCTGGATCCGGAGGCTTACGAAGTCGTCAACGAACAGTCAGTTTCTGGCCTGACAGCAGTCCTGGAGCGGTACGGAGGAAAGTTGGCGATCACCGCGGACGAGCGCCTGATAGGCGTATTCGGTGCCGCTTCCGTGCACGAAGATGATGCCCTGCGGGCGATGCGGGCGAGCTTGGAAGCGCGCCGCGTGCTCACCTCCGAAATGGCCGATATGCTGCGGCGATATGGCGCGAGTCTGATGTATCGCTTCGGTGTTGCCACGGGCGAGGCGCTGGTAGGAGGGTCGGTTCCGCTTGGGTCAGCGGGGAACGTGAGCGCCCAGGCCGTGATGCTTGCGGAGGCGGCCGAGCCTGGCCAGATCCTCATCAGCCGGCAGACGCAAGAACTCGCCGCGGCAGCCATCGAAACGGAAAGTGCCGGTCCCGATCGGTTCATCCTGCAATCCGCGCAGGCGGCGGGGCGCCCGCTGGCACTGCGTCTCGATGTGCCCCTCGTGGGCCGGGACGAGGAGCTGGGGCAGCTTGCGGCGGCCTGCGCCGTGGCCAGCCAAGAACAGGTGACCACGCTCGTGACGGTGATCGGCGAGGCAGGAATAGGGAAGACACGGCTTGTCTACGAGATCGAGCGCCGGCACGGTCATGAGATGACTGTTCTTACCGGCCGGTGCCTTCCCTACGGGGAGGGCATTACGTTCTGGCCGCTGCGTGAAGTGATCATGCAAGCAAGTGGCGGCCACGATTCGCCGGACAAGATCAAGATCCTGCTCGATGGCCAACCCGATGCCGCAGAAGTCGCCGCGCGGCTGAGCCTCGCTGTCGGACCCGGCAACCAGGGCAGGCTGGATGGTGCAGAAATCTTCTGGGCGGCCCGTCGGCTGCTCGAGACACTAGCGCGGTCCCGGCCGCTGCTGGTGGTTTTCGAGGACCTGCACTGGGCCGAATCGACCTTCCTTGACCTCGTGGAATCCCTCGCCGTCCAGCAAGGGCGATCGCCGCTTGTCCTGGTCTGCGTCGCCCGCCCGGAACTGCTCGAACAACGTCCTGCCTGGGCGGCGGGAATAGAAAGAGCTCTTTCCATCGAACTCACGCCACTCGCTGAAGGCTCAGCCGCGGCGCTCCTGGATTCATTGACCGGGGATCAGGGCCTTCCACCGTCCACTCGGGCCCGGCTTCTTGAGACGGCGGCTGGCAACCCGCTTTACCTTGAGCAATTTGCGGCCTCGCTCAGCGAGCAGGCTGGGAGCGAGATCTGGCCGGTGCTGCCGCCCACGATCCAGGCCCTGCTGGGGGCGCGCCTGCAGCGCCTTGGTCCGGGAGCAAGCAGCGTGCTGGCCCGCGCGGCCATGATCGGTAAGGACTTCGGAGTACACGCGGTCCGAGAACTGCTGCCGCCAGAGGCCCGCGGCCCGCTCAGCCGCAACCTCCAAACCCTCGTCGCAAAGGGGCTCGTACAACACGAGCCTTCCGACAGGCGTCCCGGAGAAGAATACAGCTTCCGCCATATCCTGATCCAGGAAGCGGCCTACCGGGCGATCCCCAAGTCACTTCGCGCCGAACTGCACAACCGTTTGGCCGACTGGCTCGAGTACGTGCTCTGGGACCCGGCCACCCAACGCCCGGAGATCCTCGGCTACCACCTTGAACAGTCCGTCCGCTATCTGAGCGAATTGCGGCCCGCCGAAGCCCAGTCAAGCCCTCTGTCGCACCGGGCGGCAGCACACCTCGAGAATGCTGGCCGTGCCGCTCATGACCGCGGCGACGTACTCGCGGCGGTGAACCTGCTGACCCGCGCGGCCGCGCTTCTACCGCGCGACGACGCCGTTCTCGCGCGACTGTACACAAGCCTCGGTACCGCATTGACCGAGGCCGGGCAGCTTGAGAAGGCAGGGGCCACCCTCGACGAGGCTCAAAGCATCGCCGCCGCCAATGGCGACGAGGTACAGCGCGCCCGTGCTCGAGTTCAGGCCCTCCTATCGGGTCTGAAACTGGCCCCGAATAAGGCGGCTGCGGAGATCGCTCAAGCGCTTCCCGAATTGCGCAGCGATTTTGCCCGAGGCCCAGATGAGGTAGGACTGTGTCAAACCCTGCAGCTAGAGGCCGCCATGAACTGGAACCACGCGAGATCCGCCGCTGCAGAAGAGGCCTGGCGGCGCGCTGCCGAATACGCTCGGCGGGCGAACGATCGCAGGCAGCTGATCGAGATACTCGGCTGGCTCGCTTCAGCTGCGCTGTGGGGTCCAACACCGGCATCTGAGGGAATACAGCGCTGTGAGGGCTACCTCGAAGAGATCGGGAACCATCCCCGCGGGCAGGCTGTTGTTCTCCTGCATATGGCAGGCCTGTACGCAATGCAGGATATGGTCGAGATAGCACACGTAACCCTGAGCCGCGCTAAATCCCTTCTGGACACCCTCGGCCCGACTATGACGGCGGCAGTCACCCAGCCAGCAGCCTTCATCGCGATGCTCGCCGGCGACCCCGTGACCGCCGAGATGCACCTCCGCCTCGAATACGAATCGCTCAGCCAGATGGGCGACAAGGGCACCCTGGCCACCACTGCAGCGCTGCTGGCCAGGGCAATCGCGGCGCAGGGAGAAAAGCGGTATACCGAAGCCACCAAGCTGATTGCAATAAGCCAAGAGGTCGCTGCGGATGAGGACATCGGCGCTCAGATCATCTGCCAAGGATTGTCGGCCAGGATTCTCGCAGAGCGTGGCCGCCATGCCGAAGCGGTGGAACTCTCATCCTCGGCGGTGGCGCTTGCGGCGCAGACGGACCAGCTTAGCCCGCGTGCCGATGCCCTGCTCGATCTGGCTCAGGTCCTGGCTGCATCCGGCCGTGTTTCCGAAGCGCACGCCGCAGCCACCCAGGCCCTTGATCTCTACCAGCGCAAAGGCAACCTTCCGGGGACCCGGGAATCGCTCGGGTACCTTAACCGGTACGCACATATCTGAGAAAGGATTTATCGATGGGATACAGCGAGGTTCCTAGGATCGAACTTAACGGAGACGGCACCGTCACGCTCTACGTAAAAGTCGGTGGATTCGACGCAGGCACACCTGTGGAGATATCTGGCCACGCAACCCAGACCAATGGAGTCATGGCGACGTTCCGTGACGTCCAGATAATGCCCGCTAATAGCGGACAGGGCGCGATCATGGTGGTCCGGGACGTGCCAGTAATCGGACCGAACGGATTCACGGTGAGGGATCCAATCATGGCAGTTGCACAAGCGGCGGATATCTGGCTCACCAAGTTGGACCCGGACACGGGTGAAAAACCGCTTTCCCAAGAAATCATGGATGCTAAACAGCTTTCCGCGCAGATCAATATCCAAGCATCATGGAATTCGGACGAGAAGACCTACCATTCTGCTTTTAGCTCGGCGTCCTGGCCTGCGGAGCCCCCGTCACCCACGACCTTACTCCGCCACGGCACATGGTGGGATCGGGTAAAGGGTGATCCGCTCGACGTGGTGATGGGAGGTCGCTTCACCAGGCTGTTTCCGCACCTACCTGGCGCGAGGTTCACCCAGACTGACCTCAAACGGCTGGCCGAGGTAATGATCGCGCCGCCGGAACCCGAGTCCATCCCGGAGACCGAGCGGGATCCCGAGGAAAACCCTGGTATACCGGCGGCCTACACCTATCTCGGACAGTTCGTCGACCATGACCTCACATTCGACCCTACTTCCAGCCTGCGCGAGTCCCTGACCCCGGCGCAGCTTCAAGCGCTGGTGGATTTCCGAACGCCCCGTTTCGACCTGGACAACCTGTACGGGCGCGGGCCCGATGACCAGCCCTACATGTATGAAGAAGATGGGATCCACATGCTCCTGGGCGAGCCCATGTCGGGCAATCGCTTCGACCCGGGCGCGGTCCAGCTACCCCGGGGGCCGAACGGCCGGGCGCTCGTCGGTGACCCCCGCGACGACGAGAACCGCATCGTCGCGCAACTGCACGCCATCTTCCTGCGGTTCCACAACAGGGTCGTCGATCTGGGCGGGAAGTACGTCAGCTTCCAGGACGTCCGCCAGCAAGTCCGATGGCACTACCAGTGGGTCCTGGTCAACGACTTCCTGCCCACGATCCTGGAAGAGCAGACGTACAAGAGCGTCTTCCCGGATCCCTATAGCCGTGTCCCGACGATACCCAGGCTTCGGGAGAATGACCTCGAGCTTATGCCGGTGGAGTTTTCTGTGGCCGCTTACCGCTTCGGGCACTCGATGGTCCGTCCCCAGTACCGGCTCAACACGACGATCGACCGCCCCATCTTCTCCAACGCCCGCGGCGACGCCGCTGATCTAGGGGGATTCCGCCCCATCCCGCCCGACTGGGCCATCGACTGGCAGCTCTTCATTGACCTTGACCACGATGCCGGGCCAGCGGCCGTGGGTCCGCTGTCGGGCCCGGTCGTGCGCAAGCCTCAGTTGTCTTACAAGATCGATACCTCTCTGACACACCCGCTCGGCAAGCTGCCCGCCCGGATTGCAACGAATCCATCGAGCCTGGCGTTGCGCAACCTCGAGCGCGGTGCGACATTCCAGCTGCCTTCTGGGCAGAACGTGGCCACGGCACTCGGTATGCCGCTGATCCCCGAAGAGGAGCTCGTGATCGGCAAGGCGACCGCCGATAGTCCGAAGAAGCCCATTTCCCAGGTCGCGCCCGGCTTCGTCGGCAACGCTCCGCTGTGGGTCTACATCCTGTCCGAGGCACAGGTGACGTCGTGGAAGAACGCCGACCCCGGGCTGGCCAAGGATGACATCCCTATCAAACTCGGACCTGTGGGAGGCCGGCTGGTCGCTGAGGTCTTCGCCTCCCTGCTCCGTGGCGACCCCACGTCCTACCTCTATGCCAAGCCTAAGTTTGTGCCGATCAAGGACTTCACTCACGACGGAACGTTCGGACTGGCCGAGCTGATCAACGTCGCACTCGGCCGCTAGCTGAGGAGGCGGCCACCGTCGATCGAGGTGTGGCTGACCAAGCATGGCAAGTCTCTGGCTGTCCCGCTGAGCCGGGAAGCGTACATTCAGCTCCGGCAGGCGGCGGCGCGAGCCGACCGGGAAGAGCTGGCGGCGCGGGTCGCCGAGGCCCGCCGCAAGGTGGCCGACGCAGGGCATCAGGGGTCACAGAGCGGAAGTACGCTGCAACAGCCTGCACAGATTTCTGGGCAGCGGCGGTTTTCTAGCCAAATTTCTACCCAAAGAAGCGGCGCAGCAGGATTGAAAGGCTGTATCACCTGGTCATGGTCGCGAACTGGAGTGGCCGACCAGAGTGTGTTACCAGCCTTCCAAGCTGGTCATGCGGGTTCGATTCCCGTCGCCCGCTCCGCGAACAGGATCTGCCCTGACGGGGCTGGCGTGCGGGCGTGCTCGGCGGCGGCGGCGATGGTGAGGAAGGCGGCGGCGAGCATGGTCAGGGTGGCCCACCGGTACCAGGAGGTCCAGCGGCGGACCTGGTGCTCGTCCAGGCCGGTCAGGCCCTTTCCGGCCTGGAAATTCTCTTCCACGGTCCAGCGGCGCCCGGCGGTTGGGCAGCTGAGTTCTTCGCTGTGAACTAGCGGCAGGGACGTCTGTAAAGTCATCGGGGTAGTACGATCTTCTGTAGATCTCATACGTCTGGAGGCGAGGATATGGTACCTTGCTCCTCCCCTGACGGCTTCGCTTCGCTGGGTACAGCGCTGGAGCTTCGTTGATCACTATTGTGGCCCCGCTGTTTGAGTGGGTGCAGGGCGCCGATCACCCGAACCCGGACACCCTTAGGTCGCGGAACAACCGCGCGATGAGCTACCTGGCTGCGGGGCGGCCGGCCAAGGCGATCCCGCTGTATAGGCGGACGCTCGCGGACTGCGTGCGGGTGCTGGGCGTTTACCACCCGTACACCCTCAGGTCGCGGATCAACCTCGCGATGAGCTACCGGGCTGCGGGGCGGACGGCCGAGGCGATCCCGCTGCTTGAGCGGACGCTCGCGGACTGCGAGCGGGTACTGGGCGCTGACCACCCGGACACGAGAGCGG
>Ga0187808_10000754_pt1 | contig 10640 bp, 6 predicted proteins | sample NC_wetland_sal_i_5_FD_132427 | JGI IMG/M metagenome (GOLD analysis project Ga0187808, IMG submission 132427) | Wetland sediment microbial communities from Neuse River Estuary, North Carolina, USA - ASW_3 | ecosystem: Environmental > Aquatic > Freshwater > Wetlands > Sediment | place: USA: North...
GGCGTCGCTGGCGTCGCTGGCGAAGGCGCTGAGGTCGTTGTAGAGCAGGGTCAGATCGAAGCGCACGCCGCGTTCGGCGGCCACCAGCGCTATGAGTTCCTCGATGGCGGCCGGGTCGTAGTGCCCGGAGAAGTACGCGATCGTCGCGGCCCGGTGGGTGGCCCGGACGGCGTCGGCGACCGTGCCGCCGGCAAGGCGGATCGCGAACAAGCCGTCCTGAGACGCCTGGCCCAGCATGGCACGGATGTCCTCGTCGTAGCGATTGCCCACGACAAGCATTAGCACGCAGGCGGGCTGCCCGGTCAGCGCGATCAGCGCGAGGGCGGTCGCGGCCAGCACCGTGCTCCCTATGGACACTTGGCAGTCAGCGGCCAGGCGGGCCGCGGTGCGAGCGAGCGCGCGAGATTCCATCCGCAGCCCGCGAAACCTGGGCTGCCCGGCCGCACCGGCAATGGTGAACGTGGACGGGGGAATCCATTCCAGGTGCTTACGCCAGTGCCGGATGGCAGCCCGGGTCCGGCGGGTGCCGCGCTCCGACAGTTCCCGGCTTGCCTGGTCGCTCGGCTGCCAGCGTGGCTCAGGCTCACTGTCCGCTCCGTGCACCTCATCGCGGGCCTCTTCGTGGGCACGGAGCAGGCCGAGGAAGTCATCGATCAGAGCCTTGACGCCGCCTCCGTCCGCTACCAGGTGCGAGATCGCGAAGGCGAGGTGGCGGGTCGACTGGGTGGAACAGACCAGGCCGAAGCGGACGCCCCATTCGGCTTCGTGGTCGAAGGGCCGCTCCGCCAGTTCGGCGGCGAGCGCCTCGGCGCTGGCGCGGCTGGCCGTCGGCGGGCTCTGCCGCACCCGCAGTGTGAAGGTTCCGGAGCGCACGACCCGCTGGATCAAACCGTCCGGGGTATCGAGGAAGAACGCGTGCAGCGACTGGTTGCGTTCGACCAGGCGGCGCAGCGCGGCGACGACCGTGGCCTGATCGGCGCGACCCGCGTCATCGGTCAGGTCGACCACCATGGGGATGTTGAAATTCCGGACTTCCGTGTCGGCGTATCGCCGTATCTTGTGCCGCCAGAAGTCTTGCTGGCCCCAGGTCATGGGGAACGTACCGGCAGCGTCAGCTCGGAATCGCACCGCTAGCTGATCCATATCCGGTCACCGCCACTCAAACCCCTGCTTTCCCCATGGTAACCGGCCAACCGGCGCCCGCGAAGTCGGAAAAGGCGGCGACAGGCGCCGACATCAGCCCGGGGCAAACCGGGACCCCCGCCGCGGGTGAGGCGCGTAACGACCAGGCGCGAGACGCTCTGCGAGTGAGCGAGGTCGTTTTCGCGGTGGCCGTGCTCGCCGCCAGCGTGGTCGTGGTGGCGGCCCTGGCGTGGACATCGCGAAGGCTCCTCGGGCTCCCCGTAGGCACGGGGCGAGCGCTGATCGCCGGCCTGCTGGGCTTCGGCGCCGCGGAACTTGTCGGCCGGTCGCTACGCGCCTCGCAGCCCGGGCACCTGGCCGACTATCTGACCGTCGCGCTTGGCATCCCGCTCATCGTCGCGATGCTCTTCATTGTGGTGGCCGAGGCACTGGTGCCAAGCGGGACGGTGCCGCACCCGTTGGAGCTGGTCCAGGGCATCAGGCGAGCGATGGCCCGCTCGCGGCGGTACTCGCAGATCACCAGGATCGCCGTACGCCACGGGCTTGGCCCCTACCTGCGCGGGCGCCGTTTGCGGGCCGAGGACCCGGCGGCCGGACGGGCCGCGCTCGCCGTGTCGCTGCGGCGATCCCTCGAGGAAGGCGGGGTTACCTTCATCAAGCTGGGCCAACTGCTGTCCGCTCGCCGTGACCTGCTTCCCGAGGAGTTCACTTCCGAGCTTGCCCGGCTGCAGGACCGGGCCGAGCCCGCGCCGTGGGACCAGATACAGGAGGTTATCGCCGGGTCTCTTGGAGCACCGACCACACAGCTCTTCGCGGAACTGGAGCCCGAGCCGGCGGCGGCCGCGTCGATCGCCCAGGTGCACCGCGGCCGGCTGCGCCGCACCGACGGCACAACGGCCGACGTCGCGGTCAAGGTCCAGCGACCAGGCATCAGAGCGACCGTGGAACAGGACCTGGACATCCTGCTACGCCTCGCGGTCCGGCTCGAACATCGCACTCGCTGGGCACGCGCGGTCGGCGCGGTAGGCGTCGCTCGCGGGTTCGCCGCGGCAATCCGCGAGGAGCTTGACTTCCGGGTAGAGGCGCGCAACATGGCGGCCGTGGCCACCACCTGGCCGGGTCAGCAGCGTGCCATCGGCGGCAGCGTCCAGGTCACCTTCCCCAGAATGTACGAGCAGTTGTCTACCGAGCGCGTGCTCACCATCGAGTGGCTGGACGGGATCAACCTGCGGGCGGCAGGGCAGTGGATCGACGACCGCGGGCTGGACAGAGAGGCGCTGGCCCGCGCGCTGCTGCGCAGCATGGTGTACCAGATCACCGAGGGCGGCGTGTTCCATGCCGATCCGCATCCCGGCAATGTCATGTTGCTCAGCGACGGCCGCCTGGCCTGGCTTGACTTCGGCTCGGTCGGCCGCCTCGACTCCCTGCAGCGGACCGCGCTGCAGGACCTGCTGGTCGCGCTGGGCCGCGGAGACCCCGCCGCGCTCCTTGACAGTCTGTTCGAGCTGGTGACCCGTTCCGACGAGGTAGACGAGCTCCGGCTCCAACGGGACCTCGGCCAGTTCATGGCGCGCCACCTGGCGGGCGGCGGCGCCGCGGCGGCCGACATGTTCCCCGACCTGTTCCGCCTGGCCGCGCGCTTTCAGCTGGCGATCCCCGCCGAGATCGCCACGGTCCTGCGGGCGCTTGGCACCCTCGAGGGCACGGTCACCCTGCTGACGCCTGGCGTTGACCTAGCCGTGGAAACGCGTGAGTACGCGGCCGCGCGCGTGACCGAGCAGGTGTCGCCGGGCGCCGTGCGGGAGACGGTGTCCGACGAGCTCACGTCCCTGATTCCGCTGCTGCGTCGGCTGCCCCGCCGTTTCGATCGGATCACGACGGCACTGGAACAGGGCAGGCTCGGCGTCAACGTTCGGCTGTTCGCGGACGAGCGCGACCGGCGGCTGGTCACCGGGCTTACCCACCAGTTCCTGCTGACGTTCCTCGGCGCCGCGGGCGGCATCACCAGCGCGCTGCTGCTTGGCGTTTCGACCGGTCCGCAGATCGCCCCGAACGTCAGCCTCTGCCAGTTGATCGGCTACAACCTGCTCATCGTCACCGCGGTGCTCGTGCTCCGCGTGCTCTTCACCATCTTCAGGAGCCGGTGAGAATCTTTGACTTCTCGCGCTCGAACTCCTCCGATGTGATGACGCCGTGGTCGCGCAGCCCGGCGAGCTTGGTCAGCTCATCGGCCGCGCTCTGGGAACCCGCGGCATCCTGTACGTAGGCACGGAATTCCTCGTCCTGTTGGCGGGCCTGCTGGCGGCCCCGTTCGTGCATGCTGCTGCCGCGGATGATCAGGTACGCCAGCACGCCGATGAGCGGGATGAACAGCACGAACAGGAACCACATGGCCTTGGCGAAGCCCGACAGGTCGGGGCTGCGGAAAAGGTCGATAAGGACCATGATCAAGATCCAGAACCAGAGGACCCAGAGAAAGACCTCGACGATGGTCCAGAACACACTAAGCGCGGGGTACGAAGAATCCGCGAGCGGCATCGAATGCTCCTAGGCAGAGGTGCGGATGTGACGCCGGATGGCGACACCGGGCGCGGCTTCGTTACCGGCCCGGCGCGCGATAACTCTCTTCGAGCGGGCAATCCTCCCGCATCGCCCAGCGCGGGTGATTGACGCGCGTTCCGCGCCGCAAAGTCGCTTGTACCGGATGAATCGGCTCAGTGCCCTAGCTGAACGGCCTTGACGATGAGCAGCAGCACCGAGATCACCAGGTACCCGCGCAGGGTGAGGACGCCTAGCTTGGTAAGCGCCGACCACTGCACCGGCTTGAGCAGCGCGAGCGGCGGCATGCGCCAGCTTTCCCGCTCCGCGGCGGTCATAGACCTGCGCGGGTGCGCCGGACTCGCCGGACGCCGGTTCCTAGTAAGCCAGAGCCACCCCATGGCCAAGACGGCGAAGACAATCAGCGCGATGGCCACGTAGGCCGCGATCTTGGTCGCGCTGATGTGGGGGAACAGCGTGCTTACGACGAGCGTGCCCGACAGCACGAGCAGCACGCCGATGATGAAAACGGCCAGCACGTTAAGCCAGCGCGGGTTCATCCACGGGCCGAGCACTTCGCGGTCGTTGCACAGCAACAACAGGAACACGCTGGCGCTTGGCAACAGGATCCCGGCCAACGCCTGCACCGCCGTGGTGAGCAGCCCGAGCGGCGTGCCGGGGATGAGGACGATAGTCGCCGCGAGCACGATCATGCCGCAGTAGAAAGCGTAGAACTGCCTGGCGTCCTTGAAGGAGCGGTGCAGCGAGTGCCTGACGCCGAACACGTCACCGAAGGCGTAACTGGTGGACAAGGTGACCGACGCCGCGCCGATAATCGACGCGTCGAGCAGCACGATTGAGAACGTGGCGCCGTACCAGCCGCCGTGCATCTCAAGCGCGTGCGCTACCCCGAGCGCGTCGGTGAAGTTCCCGGCCAGGTGGGTTCCGCGTACCGCGAAGAAGGCCGCTATCAAGACCAGGCAAGCCCCGATCACCACGACGAACGCGCCCACCGTGGTATCCGCACGCTCGTACGGGATGAACCGCGGCGTGATCCGCTTGTCGATGACGTTCGACTGCTGGAAGAACAGCTGCCACGGTGCGACGGTGGTGCCGACGATCGCGATGATCAGCAGCACCGCGGTGGATGTGAACCCGCCTTGGACGCCGGGCACGACGAAGTGGTAGCCGATCTGGCCCCAGTCCGGATGGGAAGTGAGCCCGAGCGGGATCAAGATGAGACTCACCGCGATGAAGGCGAACAGCGCCTGTTCCCAGCGGCGGAAGCTGCCGCTCGCGGTGATCGCCACCAGGACGACGCCAGTGATCGGCACCGAGATGTACGGCGAGACGTGAAAGTACTGGAGCGCGAGCGAGACTCCGATGAACTCGGTGACGATGGTCAGGAAGTTCAGGATGAACAGGTCACCGACGCTGAACCAGCCCCAGAACCGCCCGAACCGCTCGTTGATGAGGCGCGCGTGCCCGACGCCGGTGACCGCGCCAAGCCGGACCACCATCTCCTGGTTGACGATCAGCACCGGGATAAGCAGCAGCAGCGTCCACAGCAGGCTGTAGCCGTAGTTCTGCCCCGCCTGCGCGTAGGTGGATACCCCGCCGGCGTCGTTGTCGCCAACCATCACGATCAGCCCGGGGCCCATGATCGCCAGGAAGGTGACCAGCTTGCGCCTGACGCCGCTGCCCGCCTCCTCGCCGATCCGGATCCGGCCGAGCGCGCCCTCGATGTCGCCCAGGTGGGCGTCGTCGAGCACGGCCGTCGCCGGCTTGACGAGCCGAGCCTGCTGAGTCTGCTGAGTCTGCTGAGTCTGCTGAGTCTGCTGGGGCTGCTGGGGCTGCTGGGGCTGAGCCGGGGGCTGTTGAGCGTGGTCAGGCGCGGGCGCCTTTTCGTTCAGCGAGCTACCAGCGACCGCCTTCGCCGTGGCGGGGGAAGGCGGTCCCGAGGGCTCCTCGGAGCCGCCGCCCGTCGTCACCTGGCGTCCCCATGGTGGGCGTCCGGCGGCTCCGCCGCCTCGCGGCGCCTCCAGTCGTCCGGCAACGTGACCTCCAAGATGTCGTCGACCGTAATCACGCCGAGCAGTCGCCGCTCGTCGTCGACCACAGGGATGGTGACCAGGTTGTAGTCGCTCATGAGCACGGCGACGTCCATCACATCGGTGTCCGCGCCGACCCGGACCGGATCTGTATCGCACACGTCGATCAGCGCCTCGGCGGGGTCGGCCTGTATGAGCGCGACCAGCGTGGCGACGCCGCGGAGCCTGCCATCTGAGTCGACGGCATGCACGCTCGTCAGCGCTTCGGGTTGCAGAGTCGCCGACCCGCGGATCGCGTCCAGTGCCTCGGCCACCGTGCGCATGCTGGGCACCGCCACGAAGTCGACCCCCATCAGGCCGCCGGCGCTCGTCTGGTTGAACCCGAGGAGCGTGAGCACCTTGGTCCGCTGCGGTGGCGGCAGCAGGTCGAGCACCGGCTGCCGGCGTGCCTGGGGCAGTTCGGCGACGGTGTCGGCGGCGTCATCGGCCCGCATCCGGCTGAGCACGGCCGCTATTTCCGCGTCGGTGCGAGCGCCGAGCAGCCGGGTCGCCAGGTCCTCGTCCAGTTCCTCGAAGACATCCGCCTCGAGTTCGGGGTCGTCATGGACCCGGCCGAGGATCTCGGTCTCCTCACTCTTCGACGCGTCCTCCAGCAAATCGGCTATCTGGGCTGGCTTCAGCCTGCGCACCCGCGCGAACGGCCTGCGGGCGAGCGCAGTGCCCTCGTGACCGATCAGCGACTCGAAGTCATGCCAATCGCGGAAGGCGTGCGCCTCGTTCGCGGGCGCGCTTTTCGGATCCGGGCCGAGGAGGCCGAACAGCCGGCGCGGGCGACGCCTGGTGTCAACCCCGGAAAGCACCCACTCCGAGCCATCCCGGTACAGCTGCAGGTCCGCCGCCCGTACCAGCCGGGCGTCCTCCACGTCGATCAGCCGATGGCCGAGCACGTCCGCGCTGAGCAGCACCTCCCCCTCGCGCCGTTCGAACTGGCGCAGGTCCAGCTTGGCGGTCGTGAGCTTGAGGACGTCGCCTGCGAAGGACGCGACCTGCTCGAGCGGGACGTAGACCTCGCGGCCTCCGCCGATGCCCACCACTATGCCGGTGACCAGTGGGTAGTCCGAGCCGCGGAGCCGGACGATCACGTCGGACAGCCGCCCGAGGGACTCCCCGCCGTTGTCGACCACTGGACGCTTGAGCAGCTCGGATAGACGCAGGGTCGGCCCCCGCTCCGCCGTCGGCGGCGGCGATGCGGGCGAAGTACTGGTCATGGTGATGCCTCTTGTTCATCTAGCACTGCACTGACTGAACGGATCGGGTACCTCACGATCCCTATGCTTCCCACCCAGAGCCGACAGTTGCCATCCTGCTCGCGACAGCCGCCTCTCTCGACGCTGCCGGCACGGCTTCACCATGCCACCGGTGGGTGAACGCAAGGTGACGGGACGTCCCCTATTTCCGGTCGCCTTCCTTGTGCTCAGCGCCCTGCTCAGTGCCGGGCAGGCACAATGAGCGGGATGCGAGGGGGTCGTTAGGAAGTCGTATGCATAACCTGGTCGGTTAGGGGTGGTAAGAAGTCACCGGCACGTTTTCGGTACGAAAGGCACACATGGTGGCCAAGCCTATGCTTGCTGGCCTGCCCGACGAGGGTAGCGGCCAGCCAGCGTTCTGGTACACGGTGAAGCGGCGATTGCTCGGGCCGCCGTTGGTCAACGAGCAACTAGGCGAGCAGCGCCTGTCCAAGAAGCTGGCCCTCGGCGTTCTTTCTCCGGACGGCATCTCGTCCTCGGCATACGGCACCGAGGAAATCCTCATCGAGCTACTCCCCTTGTTCGGCATCAGCGCCTTCGCGGTGCTGCTGCCGATGACCGGGGTGATCCTCTTCGTCCTGACGCTCGTGGTGCTCTCTTACCGTGAGGTCGTCACCGTCTACACGCGGGCCGGCGGGTCCTACGTGGTGGCCCGGGACAACTTCGGCCCGCGCATCGCGCAGGTCGCCGCAGTGGCGCTGCTGATCGACTACGTCGTGACGGTCGGCGTCCAGATAGCCGCGGGCACGGCGGCCGTCGCCTCGGCGGCCCCGATAATTGGCCCCTATGACCGCGAAGTCTCGATCGGCATCATCCTCTTGATGTGCTACGGCAACCTGCGCGGCATCAAGGAGGCGGGCAAGGTCTTCGCGGCGCCCACCTACCTGTTCTCCGGGGTAGTGATCGTGATGATCGGGGTCGGATTGGTCCGCGCTGGGCTCGGCAACCTGCCGATGCAGAACGTGTACGCCCTTCACGGGACCTACACAATCGGCTCAGGCACCGCGGGCGTGGCGGCCGCCATCGTGGTCTTCAGGCTGCTACGCGCATTCGCCAACGGCGGCTCGTCGCTGACCGGCATCGAGGCGGTGTCGAACGCGGTCGGCGCGTTCAAGCCGCCGGAGGGGATCAATGCCCGCAAGGTGCTGGTGACCGAGGGCATGATCCTCGGCATTCTGGTCGCCGGGATCTCCTTGCTGGCCCGCCTCACGCACGCTGTGCCCTACACCAGCGGCTACCCGACCGTGATTTCCCAGGAGGCTAACCTGGTCTTCGGGCAGACCGGCCATTTCATGTTCTACGTGGTGCAGGCGGCCACCGCGCTGATCCTCTACACCGGCGGGAACACCAGCTTCAACGGATTCCCGTTCCTGACCAACTTCGTCGCGGAGGATTCCTTCCTGCCGCGCTGGATGACAAAGCGCGGCCACCGGCTGGTCTTCTCTAACGGGATCATCGTGTTGACCGTGGCGTCAGTGACTCTGATCGCCGTCTTCGGGTCCAACGTCAACAACCTTGTCCCCTTCTACGCCATCGGCGTCTTCACCGCTTTCTCCATGGCCGGGTTCGGCATGGCGAAATACCACCACACGCACAGGGAATCCGGCTGGCGGCGCAGGCTGGTGATCAACTTCTCGGCCGGCGTGCTCACCTCGATCGTCGTCGTGATCTTCGCGATAGTGAAGTTCACCGAAGGCGCCTGGCTCATCGTCATCATCTTCCCCGTTCTGGTGTACGCGCTGATCAGGCTCAACCGTGAGTACCGGTCGGAGGCGGAGGTCCTGCAGCGCATCGAGGGCCGGGTAGCGGCCGGGCAGGCGCCGAGCCAGCCGAACTTCACCCGCCGGGTGGTGGTGGTCTTCGTCGATGACTTCGACCTCGCCACGATCGCGGCCCTCAGGTACGCCAGGAACCTGCGCCCCACTTCGATACGGGCCGTGCACTTCGCCATCGACAGCGCGCGGTCGAACCGGCTGCAGGCGGCCTGGCAGCCGGAGCGGGGCGTACCGCTAGAGATCGTCGACTGCCCGGACCGCCGGCTCACCAGGGCCGCCGCCGAACTGGTCTACAAGGAAGCGGCAGTGCCAGGCACGCAGGTGACCGCGATCCTGCCGCGTCGCAGCTACTCTCCGGTGATTAGCAGGCTGCTGCACGACAGGACCGCTGACAAGATCGCCGGCGTTGTCAGCCGGCTGCCGAACGCGGCCGCGACGATCATCCCGTTCGACGTTCAGAACAGGGTGAGGGTATTGCAGGAACGCCAGGCCGCCAGAGCCCCGAAGGTGGCGGCCGTGCCGAGCACGGCCCCGGGCACGGCCCCGGGGTCGGCCACGGACGGCGAGACGGCCGGGGCACAACCGGCTGGGGCTGTCCCCACCGACGCCGACGCCAACGCCGCACTGGGCGACGTCGCCAGGGACGTGGCGGCGGCGACCCCACCGGGATTGTCAAAGCTGCCTGGGGCCGGCGGCTACCTTCGGCCGACTCCCCCAGCCGACGTGAACCCGATCGGGTCGCTGCACCAGCCGGGCCGGGCGGTCGTCGAGGGACGGGTCCGCGTCGTGGAGATCCGGCCGGTGGAGCGCAACTCGGTTCTCGTCGCCGAGATATCCGACGCCACCGGCGACCTGGCGGCGATGTTCTACGGGCGCCAGGAGATCCCGGGCATGATATGTGGCGCCAGGGTGCGCTTCCGTGGCGCGGTCGGTATCAAGGACGGTAAACCGGTGATGGTCAACCCGGCCTACGAGCTCATCATGCCGGGCCAGACCGGGGGAAAGAACCGCAAGTCCGCGGCCGACGAGAGCTGACACGAGGGCTGAGCCGAGAGCTGAGGGGGGCAGGCGGTATGAGCAGGCGAGACGGGTACGGTCCCGACGACATGGGTGACGACGCGCAGGAAACCGAAGTCTCCGAGTACGAGCAGTACATCGAGGATCCGCCCGAGGACCTGGTGATCGCCGAGGACGACGACAACGATGCTGAGCGGGCCACCGACTGGGCCGCCCGGCACCCGCGGTCAGCGACGAGCGCCCCGGTGCCCGACGACAAGTCGGCAGAAGAGTCGGCGCTGCGCGAGTTCCGCGAGAAGTAATCCTCCGGGGACGCTCATCCCTGCACGCTCACCCGTGGACGCTCACCCCCGGACGCCAACGCGAGAACCGGGCCGGGGTCTTGCGGACCGCTCGATTACTCGCTAGTAATAAACCAGGCGAGGGCGAGGGTCAGCGGAGGCGCGCGTGAGCACGTATGACATGTACACGACACCCGTCGAGCACGGCACCTGGGATGTGCCCGCGTCCGGGGCGGTCAGGTTCTCCTGGGAGTACGACGACGGACGGCAGCGGCTCGTCGACCTGTACCAGCGCGGCAAGGACAAGCAGTGGGACGCGGCCAAGCGGATCGACTGGGATCAGCCCGTTGGCGTCGGCAACGTCACCGAGGCCGGCGACGAGTTCTGTCCGATCTACGGGTCACGACAGTGGGACAAGCTGAACCGCGCCGAGCGTGACGAACTAGGCCACCACCTGTCGGCCTGGCTGTTCAGCCAGTTCCTGCACGGGGAGCAGGGCGCGCTGACCGTGGCGGCGCGGATCGTCGA
>Ga0187808_10000755_pt1 | contig 10631 bp, 11 predicted proteins | sample NC_wetland_sal_i_5_FD_132427 | JGI IMG/M metagenome (GOLD analysis project Ga0187808, IMG submission 132427) | Wetland sediment microbial communities from Neuse River Estuary, North Carolina, USA - ASW_3 | ecosystem: Environmental > Aquatic > Freshwater > Wetlands > Sediment | place: USA: North...
CGCGGTGGGCAGCCGGGTCCCCGGCCTGACCGCCGCCACCCTGACCGGCCCGCTCGAGCGGTTCCTGCAGCGCCACAGCCGGGAGCGCCAGCCGCTGAGCTGGGAGCAGCGCCAGGAACTCCTCCCGCGCTTCGAGTCGGATATCGAGCTGCTGGAACGCGTCCTCGGCGAGGACTTCCGCGACTGGGTGCGGCCGCGGGAGCGCTCGGGTGGCATGGTCGGGGCCCGGCCCGCCGGGCAGGGGCAGGCCAGGAACGGCCGCCGGGCCCGGGGGCCCGCCGCCACAGGCGGCCAGACTAACAAGGACCTCAGCGAAGCTCGGTGACCAGGGCGTGCGACCCGTCCGGCCCGGTCAGCTCGTAGTACAGCCGGTGTCGGCCGCCGGGTAGCGGCACCTTCTCCAGGTAGCGCAGGCCGCCGCCCAGGTGGGGCGAGGACGCCAGCGGGCCGTCGCCCACCGTGGTGAGCGCCGCCGGGTCCGTGCCGGTTGCCACCCCGGTCCGTTCCTCGAAATTCTCCGCCGCGCTTGCCCGCCCGTCGTAGTACGCCGTCACCCCACCCTGGCCGAAGTCCACCGCGGTGACCCGCGTGCCCCGCGCGTCCCACTGGCCCGGCGTCCCGCTCAGCGCGGTGCCGTGCCAGGTCCAGGCCAGGCCGTCCGGGCTGGTCGCGTATTCGGTGGTCATCTGGTCGGCCTGGAGCGGGTCGGCCAGCGGGTGGCATGACGCCCACAGGTGCCATCGGCCGTCGTGGTACCGGATCACCGGGTCCTTCACGCCGGTCTTCTCGTCCCCGGCCAGAATCGTGTCCCGCCGCCGGACGTCGAACTCGGCGGGGTGCGCGGCCTCGGTCATCTCCACCCGCCAGTGCTTGGTCCCGAACGTCGCGCAGCTCAGGTACAGCCGCCAGCGTCCCTCCGGCGTGCGGACCAGGGCGGGCCGTTCCAGCGACTCGGTGGCCAGCTTCTTCTTGCCGATGCTCAGCAGCGTCTCGAACCGCTCACCGTCCGCGGACCGGGCCACCGCTACCGCGTAGCCGCGACCCCGGCTCTGCCCAAGTCCGGCCGGCCGGCGCAGCCGGTACGCCAGGAATATGTCCCCGTCGACCGCCACCGCGCAGGGCGCCCCGGCCCAGTACCCGGGCCCGGCCCCGGGCGCTTGAACCGCGACGGCACCCCGTTCGGGCCACGGCAGCAGCATCAGAGGATCCCTTTCTCCGCTATTCACATCGAAATAATAGCTAATACCGGACGCCCGCCAGGCAATGTGCGAGAGACACCCTCACCCTAGTCAGATGCCAGCGCCGGCCGGTCCCGTTCGCAGGCGGTCATGAGCGGCCAGCGTCGTGGCACACCGGGCGATAAATCACCCGCCAGGTAGCAGGCGCCACCCTGGAGCACGAGGCAGCCTTTCCCGTGAAGGCAGCCGTGACCCGGCCAGCCGAGGAGGAAGCCATGACCGAGGGAGTACTGGACGAGGGGCCGCTCCAGAGTGGGAGCCCGCTGAGAACTCCCCGGGCGGCCGCGGTCGCCGGGATCATCTTCTCCGTGCTCATGATCGCGGCGTTGGTGCTGCTCAGGATCTCTGTCCCAGCCCAACCCGGCAGCGCCGGCGCGTGGCTGAGCGACTCCGGTAAGAGAGCGGCGGTGGCCGTCGCGCTGAACTTCATCCCGTTCGCCGGCATCGCGTTCCTCTGGTTCATTGGGGTGGTGCGGGACCGGGTCGGCGAGCGCGAGGATCGTTTCTTCGCCAGCGTGTTCCTCGGCAGCGGCCTGCTGTTCGTCGCCATGCTGTTCGTGGCCGCGGCGGTATCCGGCGGCCTGATCGCGGGCGCATCCTCCGGTTTGCCCGACACCGGCACCCTGACGCTGGCCCGCAATATCACCTCGAGCCTGCTGAACGTCTACTCGATGCGGATGGCCGCGGTGTTCACGCTCACCACGGTGAACATCGCCCGCCGCACCCAGATCGTGTCGAGGGGGCTCACCCTGGCCGGCCTGGTCGCCGCGGTGGTGCTGCTGATCGGCATCGGGATATCACCCTGGGTCGAGTTGGTCTTTCCGGCCTGGATCTTGGCGCTGAGCGTGGAGATCCTCGTGGTCGGCCCGGGTGGCGCATCGGCCGAGCGCCTCCCGGGGACGGGACCGGCCGGCCAGCGCTCGTTACGCCGGGTCGGTCCCGCTGGAGGTATCGGCGCTGGACTCCAACCGCTCGGCGGGTGGCGGTGCATCATCCGCAGGGGGTGATGCCTGCCCGGCTGCGGCGCCAAACAGTGAAACGATCGGCGGACGGAGCGACATGGATTACAACCACGCGATCCAGAACATCGGCGAGGTCGTCGACGCCGCCGGGGTCGCGATCATGGTCGTCGGCGCCGGGGTGGCGGCCGTCTCCGCCACCGTCCGGCTCGCCCATCACGACGTCAAGACCTACCGCCGCTTCCGCCAGCAACTCGGCCAGGCCATCCTGCTCGGCCTGGAGCTGCTGGTGGCCGGAGACATCATCCGTACCGTCGCCGCTGAGCCCAGCCTGACCAGCGTGGCTGTCCTCGGCATCATCGTCGTGATCCGCACGTTCCTGAGCTTCTCGCTGGAGGTCGAGCTGACCGGCCGCTGGCCATGGCAGGGCCCCCCGCTGGACTAACCCGGGGTCAGTTCCAGGCCTGACCCGTCCGGCCTGGGGCGGCCTCGGCGGATACGTGGTCGCGCCAGGAATGGCGCGGCTCGAAGCCGAGCACCTGCCGGGCCCGGTCGATCGCCAGCAGCGTGCCGAACTCCCCGACCTCACGGGTCAGCTCGACGCCGGGGAAGACCTCGCCCAGCAGCGCCGCCGACGGGCGGTTCATCACCGTGTCGGCGGCGGCGATGATGAAGGCCGGGTGGCCGGCCACCGCCTCCCGGGGAGCTTCCAGCGCGAGCCGGCAGGACGCCGCCACGTCCCGTTCGTCGATATAACCCCACAGGTTCCATTTGCGCAGCTGCGGATCGGGCCAGAACGAGGGAAACTCGTGGTAGTCCTCAGGCCTCCAGATGTTGGAGAAGCGCAGCGCGACGAAGGGGATGCCGGACCAGTCGGCGAAATGCCCGGCGATCGTCTCGGTGGCCACCTTGGACAGCGCGTAGGTCGTGGTCGGCACCGGGTAGTGGTCCTCGTCCACCGGTGCGTACCGCGGCGGGACGTCGAACGGCAGGCCCAGCGTGGTCTCGCTCGACGCCCACACCACCCGGCTCAGCCCGAGGCTGGCGGCGGCCTGGAAGACGTTGAAGTTCATGGTCATGTTCGCGTTGAACGTGACCGCCGGAGGGGCGATGCCCGGCGCTGGGATGTTGGCCAGGTGCACCACGGCGTCGGCGCCAGCCAGCGCCTCGGCCGCCTGCCCGTAATCGGTCAGGTCCGCGCGCATCATCCCCTCGAAAATGTCGTCCTTGGACGCCGCGATGTCGGTCGCCGCCACGTCGTAGCCGTGCTCGAGCAGGTCCCGGACCACTGCCCGGCCCGCCTGCCCGCTCGCTCCCGTCACGCAGATCCGCTGTGCCATCCCCAGTCCTTTCACTTCCGTCGCGGTTTCCTCACCAGCCTTTCATCCCGCGGTCAGGCTCGCGCGCCGGGTGACCCGCTGGAGGTACTCCTCGCGGTTGAGCGGGTTGTCGTCGATTCGCGCCCGGGTCGGCACGACACCGCCCGCCGCCTCATAGCGATCGAAGACGCACTCCAGGACTCCTTCGCCGCGGGTCAGCGCCGGTAGCTCCTGCCGCAGCTCGTGCACCCGCGCCGCCGGGATGTCGCCCTCCAGCGTCAGCGCCGCGCCCCTCGTCACCTGGGAAAGCGGGACTGCGCGGAGCCGGGTCAGCGCCGCCAGCAGCGACCCGAGCGTGTCGGCCGGCGCGTCCAGCCGGAAACGGTGGATCGGCTCGCAGACCACGGTTCGCGCCTGCTGCAGCGCGCTGGTCAGGACCAGCGGCGTCAACTTGCGGTAGTCCTCGCCCGTGCTCGACATGCTCTTGTTGAAGCGCTGGTAGCCCAGGCCGTGCTTGCCCAGGTAGCCGGAGTGCGTCATGGCGACGGTGCAGTCGGGTACCGCCCAGCCGTGCAGGCCCTGCCGCAGGGTCTCCCGCGCGGTGTCCTCGACCGCCCGGAAGAACGCCAGCGGCATGGAGCCCAGCTCCACCTCGATCCGGAACCGCACGCCCGAGCCGGCCGTGGCCGGCTCGACGCGGAGCCCGATCGTGGCTTGGAACGGATTCGGCGGCTCGCCCAGCCGCTCGACCGCGATACCGGTGCCGGCCAGCCGCTCGATGCAGATCGTGGTCGTTTCGCGGAAGCTGACCGCCAGGCCGAAGTCGGCCGCCAGCGTGGCGCCGATGACTTCCTTCTGGACCTCGCCGAACAGCGAGACGGAGATCTCCTGGCGGACGTCGTCCTGCCGGACATTGATCAGCGGATCCTGTTCGGCGAGCTGAGCCAGCGCCGCGCGCAACGCGCCGCGGTCGTGCGGATCGCGAGGCACGACGACCGTCTCCAATGTCGGCGGGGCGAACTGGTGCCGCTCCGGCGGCCTGCGCGGTGCGCCGATCACGTCGCCGATCTGGATCTCCGCCAGGCCCCACAGTTTCCCGATCTGCCCGGCCGACACCGATCCGCACGGGACAGCCGGGCCGTCCGCGAAGGTGCTGACCGCGGTTACCTTCCGCGCGCCGCCCGGGCCGGCCCGCACCCGATCCCGGATTCGCACGGTGCCGGAGAACATGCGGACGTAGGCGATCTTCTCGCCCGCAGGCCCGCGCTCGATCTTGAACACCCGGCCCGAAGCCGGGCCCGCGGCGTTCCGTCCGGCCGTGGGCAGCAGCTCGGTCACGCCGCTCATCAGCGCGTCCACGCCCGCCCCGGTCAGGGCCGAGCCGAAGAACACCGGGTACACCTGCCCGCACCTGGCCTGCGCCGCGAGTTCCCGGCGTAGCCGTCGGTACGGCACCCGGGGCTCGCCGCGGACGTAGGCAGCCATGATCGCCTCGTCCTGCTCGGCGAGCACCTCGGTCAGCCGGGCGGCGAAGGCGCTGTTGGCGCCGTCCCATCCGGTGAAGCCAGCCGCGCGGGTGCCGGGCTCATGCACGGCGCCCATCGCGACGATGGCCGGCGTCAGCCGCTCGGTGATTTCCCGCAGCAGGCGCTCATCGTCCGCGCCGCGCCGGTCGATCTTGTTCACGAACAGGACGGCCGGGACGCGGAGCCGCTGCAGCGCGCGCATCAGGATGCGGGTCTGCGGCTGGACTCCTTCGACGGCCGAGATCACCAGCACCGCCCCGTCGAGTACGCTCAGGGCGCGTTCCACCTCGGCGATGAAGTCAGGGTGGCCCGGCGTGTCGATGAGGTTGACGGTGACGTCGCCGACCGCGAACGAGACGACGGCGGACTTGATCGTGATGCCGCGCTGCCGTTCCAGCGCCAGCGAGTCGGTCTGAGTGGTGCCGTCATCGACGCTGCCGACCTCGTCGATGACCCCGGCCGCGTAGAGCAGCCGCTCGGTCAGGGTGGTCTTACCGGCGTCTACATGCGCCACGATCCCCAGGTTCAGTGTTCCGCGAGCCACGCGTCATACCCTCCGGACAGGTCTTCAGGCCCTTGTCGATGGATATGAAGGCCGCCCGCATCTCGACTCCCTGGTTAACTGCCACCGTGGTCAGATTCACGGTGCATCACCGGTCCGGCCGGGGCAACTCATTTTCCGCGCGCCTGGCACCGCCGCGGCGGCCAAGCCCCGGTCTAGGCGTCGCGACGGAGCAGCACGACTGCGGTGACCGCGATGAGGGCGGCGGCGAGGGCGACGAAGATGGCAGTCTCGATGCCCTGGAACGCCCAGTAGCGGTTGCCGGGCTGATAGGTGAGGAACCCGCGGAAGTGGGTCAGGGCCTGTGCGCAGGACGGCGGGACGGTCACGGCACCCCTGGACGGCGCCGCGCAGGAAGCCGGGAGGTAGTTGACGGGGATGCCGTAGAACACGTTTCCGTTGGTGTTCTGACCGATCGCCTGGCCGTTCGGGCCGAGGAGGCCCGACGCGATCGACCAGAAGGACCCCGGTGGCGTGAAGCCGCTGGTCACTTTGTAGAACACGGTGACCGCGCTCATGTAGTGCGGACGGAGCCACAGCGTGACCACCGCGCGCACCGCGATGAACCCGGCCAGCGTTATGGCTATCGCCGGCAACACCCGGCGCACCAGCGCGCCGACCGCGATACCCAGCGCCATCGCGAACAGCGAATAGGCCACCGGGACCAGGCCCGTGAGGTCGAACCGGCCGGGGTTGAACGCATTCAGCTGCTCGGCGTTGTTCGGCCCGGACCACCAGGTCACCAGCGCCGAGATCACGCCGCCCCAGATTGCCGCGGCCAGCAGCATCCAGCCGATCTTGACCGCGAGCCAGCGGCTGCGGGTGACGCTCTGCATCCAGGCGAACTGGATGGTGCCGGCCTCGACTTCGGCGGCCACCAGCGGGGCGCCCAAGAACAGCCCGACCAGGACCGGCGCGCCCAGCGTCGAAATGACCGGAAGCCGACCGCGTGGCTGCCGAGGAACAGCCCGCCCCCCTGCCGGCATCCTTGGCCCGCGGCGCAGGCCACCTGGGCCGCGTGATACTGATTCGCCACCTGCACGCCGGTGATCACGATCAGGACGGCGAACGCGGCCAGCAGGGCGGCGCCCAGGTAGAACTGAACGCGATGCTGGCGCCAGACAAGCCAAGTCATTTCTCTTCTCCAACCGTGGTCAGGTGCGCGAGGGTCGGCGGAGCATCCTGGCCCATGTAGCCCAGGACGAGTTCTTCCAGGCTGACGTCGCTGGCCTGGAACGCCGGGTCGACGACCGGGCCGTTCAGCCGGACCATCAGGGTGGTCTGCCGCGGCGTGCGGGTGATCTGCACGACTCGCTGGCTCTGCTCGATGGCCGTGGTGTCCTTGCGCGGGCCGACCAGGACCTGGTGCTCGGCCAGCAGGTCCGCGATGTCGCCGCACAGCTGGACCCGGGACGAGGCCAGCATGATCAGGTGGTCGCAGACCCGTTCCAGGTCGGCGACCAGGTGCGAGGACAGCACCACGGTCAGGCCGCCCGCGGCGACGCCGTCGGCCAGCAGGCCGAGGAAGTTCCGCCGGGCCAGCGGGTCGAGCGCGGCGACCGGCTCGTCGAGCAGCAGCAGCCGGGGCCGCTTGGCCAGGCTGAGGGCCAGCGCGACCTGGGCCCGCTGGCCTCCGGACAGCTTGCCCACCGCCCGGTCCAGCGGGACCTTCAGGCCGGCCAGCCGTTCCCGGACCGATTCCCCGTCCCAGCGCGGGTTCAAGTGCGCGCCGACGCGGATGTGATCCTCGGCCGACAGCCGCCGGTACAACGGGATCTCCTGGGCCAGGAAGCCGATGTCGGCCAGGAAGGCCGGATCCTGGCGCGGGGTGGTGCCGTTCACGGTGACCTGGCCCGCGGTCGGCCGGGCCAGGTCGGCGAGCAGCCGCAGCAGCGTGGTCTTGCCCGCGCCGTTCGGCCCGATCAGCGCGCAAATCCGGCCCTCGGGGACGCTGAGCGTGCAGTCCGTCAGGGCGCTGACCTTGCCGTAGCGCTTGGTCAGCCCGCTGGTGTCGACCGCGGTCGCCCCCGGGAGGCCACGGTCCGGAACCGCCTGTATGGGAATCATGCGGATGGCGGCGTGGAAACCATAGCCTTCATGCCAGTGGAGGCACGCCGCGTCACCTCCTCTGAAATGTCGGTACCGTGCGGTACATGCGGGGCGATAGAGGATGTCAAGCGATCTCCTCCTCGGCGAGCACGCGCAACGTGACGCGCAGCAGTTCTTCCATCGTTTCGTCGTCGAGCCCCGCGTCGCGGGCTTCGCGCACCCACTGGGCCAGGCTGCGGCCCAGCCGCGAGTGGGTGCCCGGCGGCGGCCCGGGCGGGAGGCTCCGCACGAACGTGCCGTGACCGGCCCGGGCCTCAACCAGGCCTTCGCGCTCCAGGTCGCGATAGGCCTTCAGGACGGTGTTGGGGTTGATCGCCGTCGCCGAGACGACCTCCCGCACGGTCGGGAGCTGGTCGCCCACGTCGAGCACGCCCATCCGCAACGCCTGCCTGACCTGCCGCACGATCTGCAGGTACGGCGGCACCACCGAACGGCTGTCAATCCGGAAGCTGATCACTCCGTGATCTCCAAAGTACTAGCTATCTAAGACATTAGATGACTGTTACGGCCGTCGTCAACTCCGACGGCCGTAACGGTCTCGTATCGCTGGTCATCTCCTCGCGATAGTGCGGGGCAAGCGACCAGGGAATGCGAAAGCCCCGGAGCACTCGCCCCGGGGCTTCGATAAGAACAGCCGTCAGCGCGCCGGGACCCACTCCGGCGTCGTCGTCATGGCCGCGCGCATCATGGATCCACGGTAACACCTGCCCGCGGGAGAATACGTTGACCAGGTTCCCGGCCGGATCCCGGAACATCATCGACCGGTTCCCCCAGGGCTGGGTGGAGGGCGGCAGTACCCAGTCGACGCCGAGCGCGGCGATCCGCTCGTACTCGGCGTCGACGTCGTCGACCAGGAAGTCCAGGATGATGTCATCGCGGCGGCCCGGGCCGGATGCCGGCGGGCCGTCGGCCTCCCGGTGCTCGGTGAACCGCCGCCGGGAGAAGCCCACCGAGGCCGGGCCGGCCTGGATCTCGACGTAGTACTCGTTCAGGGCCGTCGGCACGGCCAGCAGCCGGGCGTAGAACCCGGCCAGGCCCTCCACGTCGTCGCTGACCAGGCGGCATTGCGCGAGTTCCATGTCCCGCTACTCCGGCTCAGCGGCCGTCGGCCCGGCCGGCAGATCCATGGGCGTCTGCGCGTAGTTGAGGAAATAGGCGGTGAACACGGTCAGGGCCAGGAAAGCGAAGGCCTCTGCGAGCTGCTCGCTGCTCCAGCCGCACTCGGCCGCCCGCTGCCAGGTCGCGTCGTGGACCTGACCGGATCGGGTAGCCGCCTCCCGGACCACGCCCACCAGCGCGTCGACCTTGTCCTCACCCAGCGGTCGGCCATCCCGCAAGGCCAGCACCTCGCTCTGGCTCCAGTCGGCCCGGACCGCGAGGAAAGAGGTGACGGCCTGCGCGTAGGCGCTGTCGCTGACCGCGGCGGTGGCCAGCATCAAGGCCGACCGAACCCTGGGATCCAGCGTCCCGTATGTCACCGTGGCCTGGCGGATCGACACGTAGGCGGCCAGCACCGCGGGGGAGTGGGCCATCTGCGCGTGCATATTCAGCAGCTTCCCGGTCGGCGAGAACGGCAGGATGCCTTCCAGCAGGGGGCGGGACGCCTCCGGCGCGTTGGTGATGGTATGGCGGTAGATACGGGTCATGGTGCCTCCCAGGACGATGTCACTGAACAGGACGGGATGGCGGGCCGGAACGTGACCGCGTCACATCTGGCCCCCGTACGCCGTCCTTCCAGGCAGAGTCCCTTCCAGGCAGAGCCGCATCCATGGCCAGGAGGTGAGCGGCGTGACCGAAGAACAGCAGGAGGAGGTCATCCAGGCGTGGCATGCCCACCGCCCTTACCTGATCGACCTGGCCTTCCGGATGCTGGGCGACATCGGCGCGGCCGAGGACGTGGTGCAGGACGCGTTCTCCCGCCTGCTGCGCACCAGCCCGGGCGAGATCGACGATGCTCGCGGCTGGCTGATCGTGGTGACCAGCCGGCTGTGCCTGGATCAGATCCGTTCGGCCCGGGCCCGCCGCGAGCGGCCGCACGACGCCAGCGAGATCGAGTTCGTGGCGGGCGGCCAGCCGCCCGCGGGCCGTGACGCGCTGGGTGACCCCGCTGACCGGGTGACGCTGGACGACAACGTCCGGCTCGCCCTGCTGGTCGTGCTGCAGCGGCTCGGTCCGGCCGAACGCGTCGTCTTCGTCCTGCATGACATCTTCGCCGTGCCGTTCGACTCCATCGCGCAGACCGTCGGTCGGTCGGCCGCGAGCTGCCGTCAGCTGGCCCGGCGGGCCCGGCAGAAGATCGAGGACAGCCAGGGCGGCGTCACCTTCGACGTGGCCGCCGCCGAGCACCGGCGCGTCACCGAGAAGTTCATCGCCGCCAGCTCCCACGGCGACCTGGACGGCCTGCTCGAGGTGCTGGCCCCCGACGCCTGGGGCGACTTCGACGGCGGTCCGGCTGACCCGCGCGGCCGCGATGTGATCCGCGGCGCGGTCCGGGTGGCCCGGCGCCTGTTGTACTACTGGGGACCATCGGCCACCCTGGTCACCTATCCGGTCTCCCGCCAGCCTGTCCTGCTTGGCTTCATCGGCCGGGAACTGGCCGGCATCCTGGTCTTCACCATGAACGGCGACATGATCCAGGCCGTCCACGTGATCGCCGATCCGCGCCAGCTCGGCTTCCTGTCCGCCCAGCTCGGCTGACCCGGTCACGTTCCCCTCGGCCGTGCCGTCCTTACCGGTGCCATACCCATGAAGAAAGGCAGCAGGACATGAACGCATCTGACACTCAGGCCGCCAGCCCGCCCGCGGTGGTCCGGCCCTCCCGGCTCGTGGCCGTGGTCATGGGCCCGCTGACCAAGGTGCTCAACCCGGTTATGCGCAAGCTGGCGGGCCGCAGGCACATGCGGATGGCCGCGGAGATC
>Ga0187808_10000757_pt1 | contig 10610 bp, 7 predicted proteins | sample NC_wetland_sal_i_5_FD_132427 | JGI IMG/M metagenome (GOLD analysis project Ga0187808, IMG submission 132427) | Wetland sediment microbial communities from Neuse River Estuary, North Carolina, USA - ASW_3 | ecosystem: Environmental > Aquatic > Freshwater > Wetlands > Sediment | place: USA: North...
CATCGAGGGAATCGAAGGCGCCGGCCGCCACGAGCGCGATGATGTCTTCTCGCGCGAGGTCGAGGCGATGCGCGACATCGGCGAGCGAAGCGAAGCCGCCGCGGGCTTCCCGCTCGGCGAGAAGGGCATCGACGGCCGCGCTCGTGAGGCCGGAGATCGCCATGAATCCGACGATCACCGCGCCTCCGCGCGCATGGTACGCGCGCCTGCTCAGGTTGACGTCGGGGCCCAGAACGCGCAGGCCCATTCTCCTCGCCTCGCTCACATAGGCCTGGGCCGTGTAGTAGCCGCCTCCGTTCGAAAGGACGGCGGCCATAAAGGCGGCCGGGTGGTGGGCGCGCAGGTAGGCGGACTGGAAGGACACCATGGCGTAGGAGGCCGAGATGAAGGCGTTGGCCGCAGGGCGGATGATCGAAGAGTGGATGACGATATGCTCGTAGTCGCCGCGGCCAGTCTTTTTCTGGAGCTGCCGCATCGCCGGCGACTCGATATAGAACACGCCCATCGAGTCGCCGGCCGCGAGCATCTCGACCGTGGCCGGATCGTCGATCGGGTTCCACGCGACCGGATCGATGACGACCCCTTCCTCGGCGAGGTTGGCCAGGGCGTCGCGGACCACGGCGAGAGAGCGGTTTCCGAGGAGGTCGATCTTGACAAGGCCCGCGGCCTCGGTACCGTCCTTCTCCCAGGCGAGGAGGGGGTAACCCTCGGCCGAATATTCGACGGGGACGTAGCGGCGCACCGGCCCCGGCGTGATCACGAGGCCGCCGCAGTGCATGCCGAGCTCCTTGGGCAGACCCACGAGGCGGCGCGCCACGCCGATGATCTCGGCCCACAGCGGATCGGCGAGGACCGCGTCGCGCTGCCCGAGATGGAAGTACCGGTGCTCTGCCTCGGTGATCTCCCCGTTCGGCACTCCGTAGGCTCTGGCCGTCTCCCTGAGCGCCGAGCGGGGCCGAAACGTGTTGTGGTTCGCGACGCGGGCGCAGCGGTCGGGGCCGAAGCGCTCGATCACGGCCTTGATGATGTCGTCGCGCTCGTCCCAGGCGAAGTCGACGTCGATGTCGGGAGGATCGGGCCGCTCCGGGCTAAGGAAGCGCGGGAAATACAGATTGTGCCTGATCGGGTCGACGTTCGTGATGCCGAGGCAGTACGAGACAATGCTCGCCGCGCCCGAGCCGCGGCCGCAGGTACGCGACGCTAGAGAGACGATGTCGGCGACGACGAGGAAGTAGTCGGTGAAGCCTTTCTTCGAGATGATGCCGAGCTCGAGTTCGATGCGTTGGGCGACCTCGCTCCGGAGCTCGCCGTAGCGCAGAGCCGCGCCCTCGTACACCCGCGAGCGGAGGAACCCTTCGCCCGTCCGGCAGGCGGGGGATTCGTACGCGGGGAACACGAAGCTCTCGAATATCCTGTCGAGGGCGCAGAGCTCCGCGACCTCTTCTGTGGCGCGCAGCGCCTCGGGGTAGGAGACGAAGACGCGCTCGGCCTCATCGGGGCCGAAGAGGAGGGCGCCGGGGCTCTCGCAGTCCGCCTCGTCGAGCCGGCCCAGGGTGGTGTTCTTCGCTATGGCGCGGAGAACGCGGTGGACATCGCGGTCGCCCGCCTCCAGAAAGGTGGCGTCGCCGAGAGCGAGGAGGGGAATGCCGAGCCGTCGCGCAGCGGAAACGGCGCGCAGGGAACGCGGCGTCACCGCCGCATACAGCCGCTCAACGCGCCCCGCGAGAGCGGTGAGGACCGCAGGCTGGTCGCTCGCGAGGACGAGGCCGGTGCTCCGTCGCGCATCGCCCCCCGCAAAACTTGAGGGAAGGGAGGGCGCCCTCCCCTCATGCCTCGCTGTCGAGCCGAGGCTGAGGAGCTCGCAGAGGTTGGCGAAGCCCTCGCGGTTTCGGACGAACGCCACGAGGCGGCCCTCGGCTCCATGGAGCTCGGCGCCGATGATGGGCCGCAGCCCCGCGTCGGCCGCAGCCTCGATGAAGGCGTGCACGCCGTAGAGACTGTCGATGTCGGTCAGCGCGAGGCGTCTGTAGCCGAGCTCCTTCGCTCGGGCGACCAGAGCCCCGGCGCTCCTCGTGCCGTACAGGAGGGAGTAGGACGAGTGTACCTGGAGCTGGCTAAACACGGCTGTAGGCCGCCCTTCCGAGCGCGGCGCAGAGGCCGAGCTTGTCCGATCCGAAGCGCGTCCGCGCCGCATCGACCGCGCGCTGGAGCCGCTCGAGCTTCGAGGGCTCGGGCGGCGCAAAGAGATCGATCTGGGGACTCGAGGGCGAGAGGGCCGACTGCGCGAAGCGGAGCGCTCGGACGCGGACGCGCCGCTCCCCCACCTTGACGACGAGGCCGTCAGCAGCCCTCACGAGCTCGGCCTCGCCCGAGAGGGGCCGGGCGCAGGCACACGAGGCCGAAGACTCGAAGCCGTCGGTGTAGGTGACGCGGAGGGAGAGCCGCCCCGCGACAAAGGCCCCCCGCCTGAGCTCGAGCCCGGATTCCTCGACGAGGCGCAGGAGGGCCGCCCTCACCTCAAAGGCATCGAGGACATCGGAGTCGAAACGGAGCTCCCGCGCTATGACGCGCTGTGCGAGACGACCGTCGGCCACTTCGCGGGAATCCAAGCCCCGCGCCGCGTCCCTGAGCTCGGGCCCCCCCTTGCCGAGGAGGGCTCGGCACTCCTCGGCCCCGACGCCGGCCAGCTCCCCGATCTCCCGCATCCCGACGGCGCGGAGGATGCGCAGAATCTTGGGGCCCACCCCCGACAGGAGCTCGACGTCTTGAGGCGCGAGGAAGGCCGCCTCGTCGCCTTCACGGACGAGGACGAGGCCGTCGGGGCGGAGGCTTCGCGTTCCGACCTTCGCCACGAGCTTGTTTCTGGCCAGGCCGATCGCCGGCTCCAGGCCGACCGTCGAGCGGATGTCGTTCTTGATCTTCGCGGCGCTGTCGATGTACTCGCCGAAGAGCCGCCGCGTGCCGCCGAGGTCGAGGTAGAAGTGTCCGCCCGAGTCGTTCTCGATATGGGGGGCGTAGCGGGCACAGATCTCTTCCACAACGGCGTTCGCGCGCCGATAGTCATCGAAGGAGGGGGGGACGACCGCGAGACCGCGGACCAGGGCGCGGGCCGCCTCGAGTCCCATTCCGATCCTGATCCCCTCCGCGAGCGCGTCGCGCGAGGCATCGAGGACGAGGGCGCGACTGGCGCCGGGGAAACCCACGACGAAGGCCTTCCCGCGGCGCTCGGGGTCGGAGAGAGTCTCTACGGCCGCCATGAAACCCACGATATTGACATGGATGACGCAGGCCTCGGCCCTCACGGCGCGGCTCCAGGCCCTGCCCCCGCATCGCCGAGGAGCCTCTTGAACATGGCCGCATTCAGGGGCGCCGCGCCGTTGAAATGATTGTTGAAGTAGATGAGGAGCCGCACGGCCTTGCCGGCAATGTCCTTTACGCGCTCGATCCAGGACTCGAGTTCCTCGTCGCTGTAGAGGTAGCCGTAGCGCAGAGCCGCGTCGCCGCTCCGCCAGGTCTCCGCGTTGCGCCCGTGGAAGCGGATGTAGGCCGTGGGAGCCGTGACGAGGTCGACGGTCGGCGGCAAGCCGCGGAGCTTAGGCAGGTCGAGCGACACGAGGCCGACGCCCCGCTCGCGAAGGGCGTCGAAAACCCGGTTGTTGTACCAGCCCATGTTTCGGAACTCCACGACCACGGGGAGCTCGGCGAGCTCTCCGAGGAGCTCGGCGAGGTAGCGCCGACGCTCAGGCTCGTAGTGGAAGGACTGGGGAAACTGGAGGAGGACGGCGCCGAGCCGCCCGGCGGAAATGAGGGGGGCGAGGGCCGAGCGATACTCCGCGAGACTCTCTCTCCAGCGAGCTGGATCGACCTCGTGGGTGAATGAGCGGTTGCCCTTGAGCGAAAAGAGACAGCCCGAGCCCGCGGCCTCCACGAGCTCGGCCAGAGTCTTCGCCCGGGGCATGCCGTAGTAGCTGAAGTTGAGCTCCACCGTGTCGAAGCGCTGGGTATAGAACGAGAGGAAGTCCTTTCTGCGGAGAGCCTGCGGATAGAAAGCGGCCTTCCACTCGGGATAGTCGTAGCCCGAGGTGCCGACGCGGATCTCGCAGGGCTGTGGCTGCGTCGCGGTCATGGGATAAATATGCTATACATGGGTTAAGTATTCAAGATGACAGCGGAGAGTCGGTCGGTGGCGCCCCTGCCCTTCCGTCTTGATGCTTCACATTTGACAGACGCTTCTCGTGCAAGAACAGTACCTTTGGAATGCGCCCGAAACAACTACTAAGGAGTCAGTACATGGCATCAGCAAAGATTCTTGTCATCATCGGAACGGTCAGGCAGGGTCGCGTGGGACGAAAGATTGCGGACTGGTATCTCGGCTTGGCGCGGGCTGCCGCTCCCGAACTCGAGTTCGACGTCCTCGACGTCGCGGAGCTCGACCTCCCCCTCTTTTCGGAGCCGATCCCGCCCGGGATGCACCAGTACTCGCCGACGCAGAACAAGCTCGCACAACGAGTCTCAGCCGCGGACGGCTTCGTATTCGTGACCGGCGAATACAACCACTCGATGCCGGGCAGTCTCAAGAACTTCATGGACTACATCGCCGCGGAATGGGCGCGAAAGCCGGCGGCCTTTGTCGGCTACGGCGGAGCGGGCGGGGTTCGCGCGATCGAACACCTGGTCCAGGTGCTCTGCTACCTCGGCGTGGCGAGCCTGGGCAAGAACGTTTCGATCAACGCCGTCTGGGAGGCGCTCGACGACAAGGGAGTCCCGAAGCCAGGCTACGTCTTCGGCGACGTGGCGGCCCAGCTCAAGGAGCTCTCCTGGTGGGCGCAGGCCCTCAAGAAGGCGCGCGGCTGATTCCCCGCGCCCTTCCCGCGCCCGCCCCGCGGCGATAGAAGAGGCTCGGCTATTTCAGGTACCTGTCCATCCACCTCAGCATGTGCTTGAGCCGCGCCACACGTCGGTCCGTGCGCCCGGCGCGCGAGAGGCCGTGCGGCTCCTCGGGGAAGCGGATGAACTCCGTGTCGACGCCGAGGCGCTTGAGCGCCACGAAGGCCTGCTCGCCCTGCTCGATCGGGCAGCGATGATCGTTCTCCGAATGGATGATCATCGTCGGCGTGGTCGCGTTGCCGATGTGCTTCATGGGCGACAGGTCCCACCATTTCTGGATGCCCTCGTACGGCGGCCCGGCCTGCACCTCGTGCTCGAAGGTCCAGTTGTAATCGCTCGAGCCCCACTCGCTCACGAAGTTGCTGACCACGCGCTGGGCCACCGCCGCCTTGAAACGCGCCGTATGTCCGATGATCCACAGCGTCATGTAGCCGCCGTAGGAGCCGCCCGTCACGCCCATGCGCTCGGGGTCGATGAACGGCTCGCCGGCCATGCGATCGGTCCAGGTCATGAGATCGGCGTAGTCGGCTCCTCCCCAGGCGCCCCAGATCGCTTTGGTGTGCTCCTCGCCGTAGCCCCGGCCGCCCCGCGGATTGCAGAAATGCACGATGTAGCCCTGCGCCGCAAGGTAGTGAAACTCGTGCATGAAGAAGGCGCCGTATTGTGTCTGCGGTCCGCCGTGAATCTCGAGGATCGACGGGTAGCGTTTCGACGGATCGAAGTCCGGCGGGAACATGATCCAGCCCTGGAGGTCGCTCCCGCTCGCGCCCTTGAACCAGACTTCCTCGACGCGGGGCAGGCGCGCTCCGGCGAATAGGCTCCGATTCACGCGGGTGATGGGGCGGACAGGCTGGGTCGAGGCCAGCTTCTTGAGACAGCACTGGCCGGGGTCCTGCATCTGTCCAAAGAAAAAGGCAAGCTTCGAATGCTTCGCATCGAATGAATAGGAGCCGACGGCCCCGCCCTCCCCCGCCACGTCCTCGAGCTCGCCCCCGTCCACGGCGATGCGCTTGAGCAGGGAGGCGCCGCGCACGGCCGCCTGGAAATATATGTACCTGCCGTCCGGCGACCAGGTGGGCGGCATCTGCTCCAGAGATCCGCAATCATTGATCACTCCGGCCGCGCAGTGGATATCGTGGCGGCAGGTCGCGTTGCGCGCGGGTTTCGCGCCGTCAGACGGGACGATCCACACATTCGTGTTCTTGTAGCCTTCGCGCTCGCCCTCGTTTGCGAGATACGCGATCCAGGCGCCATCCGGAGAAAAACTGGGATTCGACTTCATGCCGAAAGGCGTTTCGAGCCTGCGAGCCCCGGAGACATCCTTGGCGGAGGCTGACACGATGAAGAGGTCCTGGTGGTCGAAGGCCAGGTCCGGGTCTTCGGCCCGGTTCGAGACGAAGACTATCCAGCGCCCGTCGGGCGAAAAGCTGGGATTGAGCTCATCCCAGACGGGATGCTCGCCCAAGGTCCGCGCTTTGCCGCTCCGAGCGTCCACCAGACAGAGGTGGGTGCGCCCGTGGGGCAGGAATCCGTAGCCGTCCAGTTTATAGAACACGCGCCCATAGTTGCGGCAGACTACTCCCAGTTTCTTGGCCTGCTCGTCCTTGGCGCGCCGAAGATCCTCGGCATCGATTTTGCGGAGGGTGCACAGGAGCGCGCGCCCGTCCGGCGACCAGGAAAGCTCGTCGATCTCGCCCTCGGCGTGGGTCAACGGACGCGCTTCGCCGCCGTCCGCGGGTATGACGCATATCTGGGCGGGCTTGTCCTTGTCTGCGCGGTTGGACATGAAGGCGATCTGCCGTCCATCGGGCGACCACCGGGGCGACGAATCGCGCTGGTCGCCGTAGGTGAACTGATGGGGCGGACCACCTTCCGTGTCAACCATCCATAGGTTGGCGTATTTCTTCTCCGTCTTTCTGTCCACACGGGACTGAGCGTAGATCACGCGTCGCCCATCGGGCGAGATGCGCGGCTCCGAGATCAATTCGAATCTGTACAGATCCTCCGCCGCAATCGAGACCATAGTTTTTGGCATGGGTCCTCCCGCGCCCGATTCTAAACCGAGATTCCCGTTTTGGCACCGGCTGCGCCACGGCCCATGTTCGACAGCGCTCCCCCTGCTGTCCTGGGCGCTGCATTGGTTGACAATGGCGATTGCCCTCAAGTAGCCTCGAGGAGAGAGGACAGTGCCGATGCAGCCGCCATGGACCAAGAATGTGGATCTTTCTACAAAACCGATCTTCGTGTGTTGGGAAACCACGAAGGCCTGTCTCTTGTCGTGCAAGCACTGCAGGGCGACGGCAATAAAGAGCAGACTTCCCGAGGAACTGGATTTCGAATCGGGGCTTCGGCTGATCGATCAGATTCTCGAGTTCGGGGAACCCTATCCGGCCCTTTTGCTGACCGGGGGAGACCCCCTCATGCGTTCGGATATATTCGACCTCATCAAACATGCCAGGGAGCAGGGCATCTACACGGCTGTGGCTGCAAGCGTCACTCCCCTCCTCGACCGCAATCGGATGGAGCTCTTGAGGGACCTCGGGGTGGAGATCATTTCCGTCAGTCTGGACGGGGCCACGGCAGAGCTCCACGACAAGATACGGAACAGCCCCGGGACCTTCGACGCGACCCTCAAAGCCATCCGGACCGCGGCGGACTGCGGGATCAGGCTCCAGGTCAACACGACCGTCATGAAGAGCAACCTGCGGGATCTGGCCGACATTTTCCACCTGGTGAGGGAGAGGGGAGCGGTCGCCTGGGAGGCCTTCTTTCTTATCCGCACGGGGCGGGGATCGACGCTCGAGAACCCCGAGCCCTGGGAGTGCGAGGAAGTAACGCACTTCCTCTATGAGGCAACGCAGTATGGCATTCCGGTGAGGACCTCCGAAGGCCCACATTTCAGGCGTGTCTTTATCCAGCGCGAGAAGGGCGGAGCGCGGCCCCGAGGCGAGTTGTACGGTTTGCTCTCGGCGAACTTGCGACGCCTCGAAGGAGAACCGCTGCGGGCGCCCTTCCTGAGACTGAACGCCACGGGAGACGGCAGGGGCATCCTTTTTATCAGCCACAGCGGCGAGGTCTATCCGAGCGGCTTTCTGCCCTTGTCGCTCGGCAACGTAAAAGTGGGGAATCTCAAATCGATCTACACTACCCATCCCCTTCTCCTTGAGATCAGAAACCCTGCGAACCTCAAGGGCCGCTGCGGAACGTGCGAGCATAGGGTGATCTGCGGCGGCTCCCGGTCCAGGGCCTACGCGGAGTTCCACGATCTCTATCAAGAGGACCCCGCGTGTTCCTACATGACGTCGTTGGACGAAATGGCCCACGCACATGACGCCTAGAGCAGCATCGACTCCTTGTCACCTGGCGGGACGGAACATGATTTTTCGCTTTCAAAGGGATGGCCATGTCGCGCCACGGCGCAGGCCGCAGGGGGGCCCTCGGCTACTCGTTCGATCTTTCCGGAGACGGGCCGGATGAGCCTTGCCGGCAGAGCCGTTAGGATCGGAACCCGGGCCTCCGCTCTCGCCCTGTGGCAGGCCGGCTGGACGAGGACGAGACTCGTCGCGCTCTGGCCCGACATCCAATGCTCGATCGTGCCGCTCAGTACCTCCGGAGACCGCATCCTCGATAAGCCGCTCCCCGAGATCGGCGGCAAGGGCCTGTTTACCCAGGAGATCGAACATGCGCTGCTCGCGGGCGACATAGACATCGCCGTGCATTCGCTCAAGGACCTGCCGGTGGACAATCCGGCGGGATTGACGTTGGGCGCCATCGCCGAGCGGGAAGATCCCCGGGACGTGCTGGTCTCGGCGCGTTATTCGACGCTGAAGGAGCTGCCCGAGGGCGCGCGCGTTGGAACCTCGAGCCTGCGCCGAGGCGCCCAGCTTCTCGCGATCCGCAAGGATCTCGGTCTTCTGCCCCTGCGGGGCAACGTGGATACGCGAATCAGAAAAGCCATGGAGGGGGAGTACGAGGCCATCGTGCTTGCGGCAGCGGGACTCGTGCGTCTCGGCCGCGCCCAGGCAATTTCCTCCTACCTTAACTTCGAGGAGATGCTCCCGGCGCCCGGCCAGGGAGCGCTGGCGGTCCAGTGCCGGAGCGACGACGAGGCGACGGCCCTTCTTCTCGCAGGCATCGACCACGGACCGACCCGCGCGGCCGTCACCGCGGAGCGGGCCTTCTTACGGGGGCTCGGCGGCGGCTGCTCGGCGCCGATCGCGGCCATTGGCAGGATCGAGGGCCCGCGGCTCGAGCTCGAGGCGCTTGTCGCGTCGAGGGACGGATCGAGGGTCATCCGCGTGCGCGGATCTGGCGGCGACCCCGAGGAGCTCGGAAGTCGGCTGGCGGACGAGGCCCTCGCCCGCGGCGCCGGGGAGCTCCTCTCGTGAACGGGCTCCCGCTGGAAGGCAGACGCATTCTCGTCACGCGTCCACGCTCGCGCTCCGAGAGCCTCTGCGACGGGATACGGGCCGCCGGCGGCCAGGCCGTCGTCATCCCGGCGATCGAGATCGAAGAGTCCAGCGACCGCGCCGGGCTCGACCGCGCGATAGAAGCGATCCAGGACTACGATTGGCTCGTCTTTACGAGCGCGAGCGCGGTCGAGGCCTTCTATTCGCGCCTCGCTGCCATCGATGGAGCGGAAGGCGCCGGCACGGAGCGCCGAGCGGCGCTTGCGCGGGCGCGCGTCGCGGCGATCGGCCCGGCGACCGAGCTGGCCCTTCGCGAGCGCGGCGTCGCCGTGTCCTCGGTTCCGCGGGTCTTCGTTTCCGGCGCGGTGGCCGAATGCCTCGGCGAGGTCGCGGGTACGCGCATCCTCATCCCTGTTTCGGATATCGCGAGGAAGAACCTCGGCGAAGAGCTCCGCGCGAGAGGCGCCCACGTCGACGAGGTACAGGCCTACGTCACCGCGCCTGCGGATTTCGAGGCCGAGGCCCTCGGAGAGATCGGGCGCGGCTTCGACGCGGTCCTCTTCGCAAGCCCCTCGGCGGCGCGCAACTTCTCCGCCCGATCGGGCGGCCCCGAAAGCGTTCGCGGCGCCCTCGTCGCCTGCATCGGCCCTGCGACGGCCGAGGAGGCGCGCGGCTGCGGCTACGACGTAGGGCTCGTCGCCGAGATCCATTCCGCCGAGGGGCTCATCGACGCGCTCGTGCGCCACTACCAGGAGGCTGCGGCTGCATCGGCGGCCGCAGCTGCATCTGCGGCCGTCGTGGCGCCTTCGGCCGCGCAGGGCTCCGCGGCGTCGCACAACGGCCAGCATACGAAGGAGGATGAACATGGACGGCAGAGCCGAGATCGATGAAACGATAATGCAAAAGACCGCGGCTCCCGGAGCCAAGAGGCCGAGAAGGCTCAGGCTGAGCTCCGGGATACGGCGCATGGTCAGGGAAACGAGGCTTTCGGTCGACGATTTCGTCTATCCTCTCTTCGTGACCCACGGGAAGGGAGTGCGGAACGAGATCGCCTCGATGCCGGGCGTCTTCCAGTGGTCGATCGACAATCTCGCGCAGGAGGCCGAGTCCATCGCGAGGGCGGGCATCCCCGCGGTCCTTCTCTTCGGCCTTCCTGCGCACAAGGACCCGATAGGGCGGGAGAACTTCGACGAGGACGGCATCGTCCAACGCGCCATACGCGAGATCAAGCGGAGCGCGCCCGAGCTCGTCGTCATCACCGATGTCTGCCTCTGCGAGTACAGCGAGTCTGGGCACTGCGGCCTTCTGAACCAC